>ODAK010002437.1_pt1 | contig 19582 bp, 19 predicted proteins | sample 1539591 | NCBI WGS metagenome assembly ODAK01 (sample SAMEA3539303, study PRJEB22396) | soil metagenome | biome: tundra; feature: field; material: soil | place: USA | collected 2010-05 | depth 0.15 m | reverse complement strand
TGCAGGCGGCGGCGCACGGCATCCGCCTCGAATCCCAGGCCAATGAGGTCGGGAGAGTGGAAGTGGTCGAGGGCTTGTTGGCGGGTCAGCGACATAGTCTCGATTCTAAAGCAATCTGCTTCGAATGTTGTCTCTGAGGCTGTTCGGAAGGCGCCGTTGGGGTTCGTTGTTTCCCAAGTCCCAAAATCGAGATCCTTCGACAGGCTCAGGACAGGCTCTGGGGCGCCCAGCTATTTTCCCGGGGGTTTTGCGGGAGGCTTGCGAAAGAGGAAGAGACCCCGGCGCCGGACGGTGCGGCCCTGGGTACGGGAGAGATTGGACTCGGTAGAAACACCGCTGAAGAGGACGAAGAAATCCCAGAACTTTTGCAGGAGGCCCTTTGGGAGGTTTGAAGCCATGTGGGAGACCTTCAGTTAGGGTTTCGGCGCGGGTTTCGGCTTTTTTGTTGGGCTGGAGATGCCCAAGCTCAGCAAAAAGAAGCTGAATCCCTTGCGGACGGCATCGAGCAGGTTCATTGGTTGGTCCTTTCTCTTCTATGGGTCCTGCTCCCCTCAGTCTCTCAGGAGAGGGGGGGAGTTGATTCCGGGAAAAACCGCAAAAAACATGCCATTTTCGTTTAAAAAGCGAGGGAAAAGCGCGAAGTGCTAAGTGGCCAAAAATCAACAACATAGGTTGACGATGCGATGATTCTATTGGCTTTATGCGGGGAGTTTTTTCGCACAAAGCGGCGCCATTTCGCAACTTGCATTCCCTCGGCGGTTAAAGCCGCGCCCGTGGCCGGTCCCTGGGCCGGCACGGCTAAGCCATGCCCTTTCAAAGCGAACAAATCTCGTGCCCGAATCGAGTTATCCGCAGTCTGTGAAGGCCCCTGTACCTCCGTCCTGTGTTCTAGCGCGGCCTGTGAAGCTACTTCATTGCTGCTGGAACGGCGGCTGCTGCTGGAGGGGGTGCCCCCTCGCCTTTCAGGATATCGAGCGCGGCCGGGGGCAGCGGTTTGTCGGCGTTGGCGAGCAGGAGGCTCACCTGCCACATTTCCGTTTCAGTTAGCACGTTCTTGTAGGCCGGCATGCCGGTGAGGCGGATGCCGTTGGCAACCTTCCAGTAGGTCTCGCCGGGCGGGTCGTCGCTGACACCTACCACATCGTTGTTGCGATGCTTCTCCCATAACGCGGGCGCATCGGGAAACATGTGGGGCCCGAATATAGAGTCCTTCCCGTGGTATCCGTGGCAGGTACCGCACTGCTTGCGATAAACCTGCGCCCCGGCAACAAGGTTGGACTCATCGACCAGGATGGGGGGCGTCTTGACCGCTTCGCGGTCGATGCGCGCGTTCAACGGGACGCTGGTAATCAGCCGCTCCTGGGGCAAGGGCGGGTCAGCCACCGCGACTGGTACATGGCCAAAGCGAAACCATGCCAAGACGGCGACGGGCACCAACAGGACTCCTAGAATGATTCCAAGCAAGATACGGCCCATGTTCTTTGCAGCCTCCGTTGCCCTCCATCCTATTGCATTTTGCGGCTTGTGGCGGCGGATAGTGGGATTGATTTGTTAATAAACACAAAGATTTGCTGGACAACACCGCTGAATTTTGGCACTGTTTTGCCGGGACGTAAAAGTCCACCGCTGGCGGCAGAAAGCCCCTGGCGCACAATCAAGGAGCTTCCCCGATGGCAGATCACTCGAATATGAAACTGGGCCGCAAGGCGATCAAGACCGATTCGCGGACCCTCGCGCTCGGCAACTACCTTACATCCGCGCTGCCTCCACCACCGCCAGCAGCCGACTGGACCAAAGGGAACACGTCCTGGGGCATGATGCTGAACGACAACCTGGGCGATTGCACAATTGCAGGCGCGGCTCATGCCGTACAGGTTTGGACTGCGAACGTGGGCGACATGGTGACCGTTCCAGACGACACGGTTCAGAGCTACTACCAGCAGTGGGACGGCTATGTCCCCGGCGAGAGCAATACAGATAACGGGGGCGTGGAACTGGATGTGCTGAACGATTGGCAAAAGAATGGGTTTGCCGGGCACGCGCTCTCGGCCTTTGCCGATCCCAAGGCCTCAAACCTGGTGGAGATTCGCCAGTCGATCCACTTGTTTGGCGGGGTCTATATCGGGCTGGGGTTGCCGCTGACGGCGCAGACGCAGGACGTGTGGGATGTGATGCACCTGGGAGGCGCGAAAGCCAAGCCGGGCAGCTGGGGCGGGCACTGCGTTTTTGTGCCCAAATATGACGAGCACAGCTTCACCTGCATTACATGGGGCGGGTTGAAGACCATGACAGTGGCCTTCTGGAAGAAGTACTGCGACGAGGCGCACACGCTTTTCGGCCTGAACTGGATGACGGACAAGGGCTCGCCGGGCGGATTCGACCAGGCCCAGTTGCAGACCGATCTTAAGTCCATCAAGTAGCGACCAGGGCGAATATTCGCCCTGCTGGAGAGCGCTGAAGATCCAAACTGGCGCAGCTTTGCCACAAGGCTCCCCCCAAGGTGGTTTAATACCTATGGGGGGAGCGCTGCCTGCACGGGCGGTGTGCTTCCGTACTCCCGTGGAGGTAACCCGAACCCGATGCACTCTTCTTTCCGTCTTGCCCTTCTGCTGGCGCTGGGTGTGCCAGCCTTGCATGTGATCCAGGCTCAAAGCTCGAGCAGCAACCCCGCAACCCCAGGTCAAGACCAGACCCAGGGCCAGACGCAGGATCAGGCGCAGCAACCGCCCGCTGCCCAAACTCAGGGGCAGATCAGCGTGCAGGCCCGCATCAAGGCACGCCGCGAGCAGCGCCGGGCCGCCGCCATTCACGACACATATTCCCGCCCTTACGAGATGTATGTAGGCATGGGCTACCTGCGCTTTGTTCCAGGCCCGGATAAACAGCGGGTGCTGTTTTACTCTTGGAATGCCGGCCTGACCCGCTACTTCGACCAGCGGCTGGGCATAACCGTGGATGGCCGGGGCAACTATGGCACGGCATTTGTGGGCTTGAACCAGTTCGGTCTTACGAGGCCGGCTATCAGCGTGTACTCGGCAATGGCGGGACCCACCTACCGCTTCTATCTTCAACCTAGATATTCCATTGCCGGCCGGGTATTGGGCGGGTATGCGCAGGGCAACTTCTCCGGCGATACGAATGGACTGGGGGGCAAGACACTGGGCCTTTGGCCGGATGGGGGGACCTTTTCCGCCAGCGGCAGCGTGATTGGCGAGTGGAACCTTACGCCGAGGGTTGGAATACGGCTTGCGCCTGAGTATAACTTGACCGGATTCGGCTCTACTTTGCAGTACAGCCGTGGATTTACTGCCGGGTTGGCGGTTCGGCTCGGGAAGCAGTGACTGCACAGCTGACAGCTAGAGGGTTTTCGTTTTAAGTGTTTACATGTGAAGGCTTGTCAATAGGGTGTTTGCAGCATTTATGCCATTTCTTGCAGCATTTTGCAAAGTAGCCCAAAACAGATCCTAAGTCTGGTGAGTCTGCCAATTCCGCCACTTTCGCAACCCTGGGCGTGTCGCGCCGAGTTTTATTGTCGCATGTCCTCACAGTCGGCGCGACGGGCTGAATCTTCTTTGCTCTAATCGACAAGTTCCCGCTCAATCTGTTCCAGGGTCTTGCCTTTGGTTTCAGGAACCCGGAAGAAGATGAAGACAAAGCCGGCGGCGCAAATTGCGGAATAAAGCCAGAAGGTTATGGCAGGCCCGGCCGCCCGGTTGAGAACAGGGAATGTGTAAGTGAGTATGAAACACGCAATCCACAACGACGAGACAGCCACCGAAACCGCGGCGCCGCGGATGCGGTTGGGGAATATCTCGGAAATCAGCACCCAGGTGACTGGAGCCAGCGAGAAGGAGTAGCAGGCAATGGCGCCCAGCACCGGGATAACAACGATGAGTCCCTTGAACTGGAAGTTATAGGCGGTGCCAATGAGAAAGTGGAAGATACTTATGCCGGCACAGCCGATAAGCATAAGTGCCCTGCGGCCGAAGCGGTCTACTGTTTTAATTGCGACCAGAGTGAAAGCGAGCATTACAACGCCAGTTATGACGATGTTAAAGAGTATGGAACTGACGCCGTAACCTGCCGCGTGAAAGATCTCCTCCGCATAGTTGAAGATCACATTAATGCCGCTCCATTGCTGGAGGACCGCAAGAGTGCAGCCGACGAGGAGAATCTTGAGCAGCCGCGGTTCGAGCAGGTCGCGGAAGTGGACGTGCTGCTGCTCGTCGGTGCTCAGCGTTGCCAAGGCGTTGGCTGTTTCCTGGTTCGCATAACTCTCGCCTCCGATGCGGGAAAGAATTGCGCGAGCTTTTTCAACCATTCCGTTCTTGATCAACCAGCGCGGGCTCTCGGGAATAAAGATGGCTCCGGCAAGAAACACCAGGGCAGGAATGGCCACGGCAGAGAACATCCACCTCCAGCCGAATTGCCCGTTCCAGGAGATGCGAATCGCTTCAGCAGTTGCTGTGTCCGAGACCTTATCCGCAATTTCGAGGTTGGCGATTTGGGCGAGCAGTACTCCGATCACAACCGTTAGTTGATTGATGGAAACCAGCCGGCCGCGCATTTTGGCTGGAGCAATCTCGGCTATGTACATCGGGGAAAGATTCGAGGCCGCGCCAATGGCCACGCCTCCGGCGATGCGCCAGAACACGAAGGCGTTAAAGCTGTAGGCCCAACCTGTGAAAAGCGACGAGACGGCAAAAAGAATGGCCGATAGAATCAGCAATTTCTTGCGCCCGTATTTGTCGCTCAACGCGCCGGAAGCGAGCGAGCCGAGAAGGCATCCGATCAATGCGCAACTGTTTGCCCAACCGGCTGTGCTCCCATTGGAAAGCTCGAAGTATTTCTCAAAGAACGGCTTGGCCCCGCCAATGACGACCCAGTCGTAACCGAATAGCAAACCGCCCATTGCCGCGACCAGCGAGATGAGCCAGATAAACGGGTAATTGAACCGGGCAGCGGAGTCTGTGCCCGAGGTGAAAGGGGTGGTGGATGTATTCATTGAGACCAGATTACTCCCTTGCGCAGTTTCACGTAGGTCAGGGAAGCTCTGCGCATAAGTTCATCTTGAACAATCGGCGGTCCCTCAGGGGCTAAAGCCCGGCTGATCCTGTGGCACTTATGTACGGGCTAAAGCCCGTACCCTTCAAAACGGCGACTTAATCATAGTTTCCATAGAGGTCTGACCGGGGCCGCGCGGTTATCACAAGAATCCGTAGAATAGGTTTGGATGGCTTTTACCGAGCAATACGACGTTGTTGTTGTGGGCGCGGGCCACGCCGGGTGCGAGGCGGCGATGGCGGCGGCGCGCATGGGGCTCAAGACTGCTCTGATCACCATGAACATGGACCTGATTGCGCAAATGAGCTGCAATCCGGCGATTGGAGGCGTGGCCAAGGGCCACCTGGTTCGCGAGGTCGATGCGCTGGGCGGCATCATGGGCGAAGTGGCCGATGCGGTCGGCATTCAGTTCCGCCTGCTGAATACTTCTCGCGGTCCGGCGGTGTGGAGTCCGCGCGCGCAGTGCGACAAGCAGCTCTATCGCGTAAAGATGCGCGAGGTGCTTGAAAGCCAGCCCGGCTTGCACATTCGCCAGGCCGAGGTTGTGGACCTGGTGGTGGGACAGGGGTCAGGGGTCAGGGATCAGGGAACAAGGGAACAAGGGAACAGGGAACAGGGAGAAGCCCGAGGAGCAGACGCAGGTCCTTCGACTTCGCTGCGCTCCGCTCAGGATGACAGTCTTAATGCGGGGCGGAGGCGCGTTCTTGGCCTTAAACTGCGCGACGGGCGGCGACTGCTGGCCGGCGCGACGATTATCACTACCGGCACTTTTTTGAATGGCCTGATCCATTGCGGCGAAGAGCACTATCCGTCGGGGCGAAGCGGCGAGCCGGCCAGCGTCCTGCTGGGTGAAGCGCTGCGCGCGCTGGGATTGCGAACCTGCCGCCTTAAGACCGGGACGCCTCCTCGGCTGGACGGGCGGACTATACGCTGGGCGGCGTTCGAGGAGCAGGCAGGCGATGTCGATCCGACGCCGTTCAGCTTCAGGACAAAGAAAATTGTGCAGCCGCAGATTAGCTGCCACATTGCGTTGACAACGCCGGAAACACTGCGAATTATTCGAGAGAATGTGCATCGCTCGGCTATGTACTCCGGGCAAATCACAGGAATCGGCCCGCGCTATTGCCCATCAATCGAAGACAAGATCGTCAAGTTCCCGGACAAGACGCAGCACCAGTTCTTTCTCGAGCCCGAGGGCCTGAACACCCACGAAGTCTATGTGAACGGGATGTCTACTTCTTTGCCCATGGAGGTGCAGTGGCAGATTGTCCGCTCGATCCCAGGTTTGGACCAGGCGGAGATGCTGCGCCCGGGATACGCAATCGAATACGACAGCGTGGACGCGACTGAACTGGACCGCACCTTGCGCGTGAAAAGCATGGAGGGACTCTACCTGGCCGGCCAGATCAACGGGACCAGCGGCTATGAAGAGGCCGCCTGCCAGGGGATCATGGCGGGGATCAACGCAGCGCTCAGGCTCAAGGGCCTACCACCCTTCACCATGGACCGTACCGAAGGCTACACCGGCATCCTGATCGACGACCTGATCTCGAAAGGGACCAACGAACCATACAGGATGTTCACGTCGCGCGCCGAATTCCGGCTGCACCTGCGCATCGACAACGCCGACCGGCGCCTTACCCCTTATGGCCGTAAACTCGGGCTTATTGGCGACGAGGCGTGGGCGGAGTACGAACAAAAACAGGCGCGGATGAATGCGTTGAACGGATTGTTGACCACCGGCAAGCCAACCGGCGAGCAATTGGAAGTCGCGGGGCTTGGCGCATTAACGGCCACGGCGGGATTGACCTGGGCGCAACTGCTGAAGCGGCCTGAGGTGGTCATCGAGCCGATTCTCGGCGCCATGCGTGGGATCCTGGTGCAGGAACCGCTGCTGGCAGAGATGGGCGCCGCGCTGGGCCAGAACGGCACATTGCCGTCAGTCCTGCGCAACGAGGTTCGAGCCGTGGAAACCGAAATCAAGTTCGCCGGGTATCTGGAACAGCAAAAGAAGTCGATCGAGAAGTTGAAGGCCGCCGAAGCGGTGGCAATCCCGGAATGGATCGAATACGCCGCCATCAGCGGGCTCTCCCGCGAGATGCGCGAGACGCTGGAACGGGTTCGTCCCATTACCATCGGCCAGGCGAGCCGAATCCCCGGCGTCACGCCGGCCGCGCTCAGCCTGGTGCATGTCTCGATTCGACTGCAGGGTAACCGGCGGCTGGCAAGCTAAGGGTTCTACGGCTCGTTATATGGACCGGGCCTAAAGGCCATCCAAATTGAGGCGGTATTCAGGGGCCTAAACAGGCTGCGAAAAAAGGCTTGAATTCCAGGGAAGTGGCCTGAAGAGGTTCCCGCAGGGACTAAAGCCCTATTGATTTTATTGGCTTTATCGGCATCCTTCGGCTGCGCTCAGGACAGGCTAGAAGTCGTGCCCTGTTACAAGGCCTGCCGGATGGAGTTTTTCCGCAGCCTGTGAAGGCCCGGGCTTTGGCCGGAATTGCCTTCCGCAGCCTCTTTAGCCCCGGAAGGAAAAACTCGGTTTGGAGGCGAGGACCACAATTGCGACCACTCCTCACACCCCGAAGGGCGGTTAGGGGATGGACCGCAGGAAAGTGAGCAGAAACGCACATTGATGGCGAATTTCTTGATCGCCATCACAGACAAAGCAGAGCTGTGTGTGGTTATTGCTTCATATCCCTATACAATTGATACAGGTGTGGGCCCGCCGCCACCCGACAAGGATCTCTTCTAAACATGGCATCTGCTGCAACCGTCGCTTCCCCCGCAATCGTAACCGAAACACTAACCTTGCCTATTCCAGAAGTATTCGACACCTCCATCGCGGCCCCGTCGGTTCCCGCACGGCTTGAAGTGCGCATGGGCCGCGCCGTATCGGTCGGCGAGGGAGTCAACTGGTTGACAGTCGGCGTAATCGCCGCCTTCCATCTGGGCGCGCTGGCGGCGCTGTTCTTCTTCAGTTGGCAACGCCTGGCCGTCATGCTGGTGTTATACGTCGTTGCCATCAATTTGGGCATCGGCATGTGTTACCACCGACTGCTGACGCACCGCGGCTACCAGGTTCCCAAGTGGCTGGAATACGTGATGGCCATCTGCGCCACGCTGGCGCTTGAGGGCGGACCGATCTTCTGGGTTGCAACGCACCGCGTACATCATCAAAACAGCGACCACGAAGGCGACCCGCACACGCCCCGCGAAGGAGGCTGGTGGGCGCATACCGGCTGGCTCATTTGGGGTAACGCTTTGCACGCACAAACCGAGGTACTTGCTCGCTACGTTCCTGACCTGGCGCGCAACCGCTTCCACGTTTGGCTTAGCAAGTATCACTGGATTCCGCTCACGGCAAGCGGAGTGCTGCTGTTCGGATTTGGCTGGCTCGCCGACGGCTGGCAGTCCGCTGTCGGCATGCTGCTTTGGGGCGCATTCATGCGCGTCACGCTCGGCCTGCACTCCACCTGGCTGGTGAACTCGGCAACGCACCTCTGGGGCAGCCGGCGCTTCGAAACCCGGGACGACTCGCGGAACAACTGGTGGGTCGCGCTGGTGAGCGGCGGCGAAGGATGGCACAACAACCACCATGCGCACCCCGTCTCAGCACGCCATGGGCTGGCCTGGTATGAAGTGGACTTCAATTATTGGGGCATCTGGCTGCTCTCCAAAGTCGGCCTGGCGTGCAGGATCAAGGTAGCCAAGTTCGACCGGAAAGACCCCAAGCCGGCTGGGGCTGCTTGATACAAAGTGAGGGGTGCGAGCTTCGGCCCGAACACTAGACGGCAAGGGATCAGGCGAGCTTAACAGGCTGCGGAAAGAGGCTTGATTTCGAGAGATTTGGCCCAAGGGGCTTCAGCAGGGGCTAAAGCCCAGATGATTTCATTGGCTTTATCGGCACGACTGAAGTCGTGCCCTGTTACAAAGCCCCAGAAATGGAGTTTTTCCGCAGCCTGTTAAACCCCCTCAAGGGAATTCCACCAGCCAGAGGGCCGTGGCGAGAATCTCTACGACCTCAATGAATCCCGACATCTTCGGAAACACAAAAAGGGCCGCTCGAATCGAGCGGCCCTTTTTGTGTTTGTAGAAGATCGCTTTAGAACGTCGTGGAAACCGTCAGGCGAAACGTCTTGCGCGGCTCGCGGAACAGGTTCCTTGCCCCGTACGCCTGTATCGACTCCTGGTAGGTGTAATCGCCCGCGCCGCCCGGTGGGAAAAGATCCCGGGTAATGAGCTCGGCGGAGCAGCTCTGCACCTTGTTTCCGTTAAGGACGTCATTGCAAAATGGTCTCTCGTAAAGGCGAAGTGGGTTGTAGGCGTAGTAAAGGCGGAACGGCGCATTGATGATCGGCATAATGACCGAAACTTCGCCGCCCAGCGACATGCGCGGAACGAAATTGGTTCCGGCAATAGGCCGGATGTTGCGTTGGAAGCCCTGACCCAGCGGGCCCACCTTCGACCCCGAAATGCCACCCTGGCAGGAGCCATTGTTGTAGACCGGGCAGCCGTAAAGCGGCGAGGTAAGCGTTGCGAAACCTTCGGGGCTCTGCTTCAACTGCCCGTGGTTCAGCGCCACGTCAATGCCGAAGTCATCGAAGAACGAGAACGTGACAGGACCCGCAATGGGAATGCGGTACTCCATATTTGTGGTGAAGTTCGTATCACCGCCGATTGAAGCGATGCCGTAGGTCGGAATCGGCACCAGGATGCATTGGTTCAACTGAGGATTGTTCGGATCGCGCGGAACGCAAAATCCGTCCGGATTCGTCAGTTGCACAGTGGCACGATTAGGAACGTAACCGTACGGCGTTGCGCCGCGAACATCGAATCCGCGCAGGTCAGCTTCGCCGCCCGAGTAGAAGCGATTCTGGGGCGGTGCGACGTCGCCGCCGAAGCCTTGTGCGTAACTCAACTGGGCACGGATACCAAGTACGTTGCGCCCACCGGGATTGGGCAGCAGGTAATGCATCGGCGTGAAGCTCTTGTAAGCTATCGACGGCAGGAAGTAGCGCACGTTGCCGGCAATTCCTGCAATTTGGAACAGTCCCGTCCACTCTTTGCCATTCCGTGGGCGCAACGGATTGTTGACGGTGTTGTAGACGTAGCTGAACGAGGCTGAGCTGGTCACGATGCCCTGCAGCGCATTGGACCCTTGAATGCCGGACCGGAAGCTAATGGTCTGGAAGAACGTTTGCGACGCCGTACTGAATGCGGTAATCGTAGACTTGCTGAGCGAATAGGTGAAGCCCACGCGCTGGAAGGCATGCCTGCGCAGCGGATAGCTGATCGAGAGGGTCAAGCCGGTAGACGCCTGATTGTAATTCTGCGTCAACGATTGCTGCGCCGCGCTCAGGTTGGCCGAAGTGCCGGTGGTGGACTGATAGTTCTTAGCGGCGTTGAAGTCGGATTTGTTGTTAAAGAGCTGAAAACCCACGTTGAAGGGCCGGTTGCGCACATAGGGCTGCGAAAAGCCGAATGTGAACTGACGGCTTACGTTGCCCAGGTTTCCCTGCAGGCTCAACGTTTCGCCTAGCCCAAGAAAGTTGTTCGTCTGGTAGTTGACGCCCAGAAACGCACCGGAAAGGCCGCTGATGCCGCCGTTCAGGCCGATCGAGTTCTTGCCCTTCTCCTTAACCTTGAGCAGCAGTTCCACAGTCCCGGCCTCGGGGTCCTGGTGCGCCTCGGAGTCCTGATCCACTTTGAGCGGCTCGAAGTATTCCAACTGATTCAACCGAAGCAGGCTGTACTCCCACAACTGGGAGTTATAAACCGAACCTTCATCCAGCATCAGTTCGCGGCGAATGACCTTGTCACGGGTAATCGTGTTGCCTGTGAACTCGATGCGCGATACGTAAAACGGCTTGCCTTCGTCGATGTCGACGTTGAGCGAGACGGTCTTGTTCTTCTCGTCGAAGATGGGCTTCGGGATGGCTCCGAAGTTGATATAGCCCAATTGGCCGTAAGCCTTCTTCATGTTCTCCAGGCCCTTGCCGATCAGGGTAGCGTTGAACCAGTCGCCGTCCTTTACCCCAAAAGTGGCGCGCAGAGCCTTGACGTTGGTGACCGCCTTGTTGCCTGTGAAAGTGATGGACCCCAGCCGATAGCGGTCTCCCTCTTCAATCGGCATCTGGATGTCGATTCGCTTGCCCTTGTTGGGCCGGAAGGTGAACCAGTTCAGACCACCCTGATCGCGGATCTGGGTTTTCGGCTCTTCAACCGCGGCCGTGTAATATCCCCTGTCGCGATAAGCCTGGCGGACCCGCTCCGCGTCCTCCTCGAGTTTCGACGCGTCAAAGGTCTTGGCAAACAGATTTTCAAAAACGATCGAATAGGGAATGCCGACTGGCTTGAGGTTCTTCATCGCGCGGCGCAGCAGCAGTGCATTGATGTGCTGGTTGCCGGTGAAGTGGATTTCGCCCACCTTGACGGTTGGGCCTTCCTTTACGTTGAAGTTTACCTGCACAGAGGCCGGCGGAATCGTCTTGACGTCAGTCTTGATGGTGGCAAACTGGTGCCCGTGCTCCGACAGAATCTCCTTGAGCACTGTCTCCGCCCGCTTGATCCTGGTGGGGTCGTACTGGCTCTCCACCGTCAGCCCGACCTTTTCCTTCTTGAATCGATCCAGCACGTCGGACTGCGAGACCGCATTCAACCCCTTGTAGTTGATCTCGCGAATGGTGGGCTTCTCCCTGACGAAAATGTTCAGGACGATCCCCTTCTCCGTGTCCTCGCGCTCGATGCGCAGATCCTCAAAGTACGATGTATTCCATAGCGAGTTGAAGTCCCGCTCGATGGAGATGGGGTCGTAGGTATCGCCAGGATGGGTAAAGAGCCGCGCCAGCACGGTCTCCTTGGGGATGCGCCGATTGCCGATGACTCGAATCTGATCGATGGTCTGCGGCTGCTGGGCCACGGCTGCCCCAGCGATGAGCGTCAACACGAGCAACATCGCCACGCGCGCCAAGCGGCTCGAGGGCCGGAAAGTACGGCAGATGGAAGTGTGCTTGATCTTCACTGGGCTGGAGCCCTGCGGCGAGCACATGTACTGGTGCGGTCCATAGTTCGGCTTCACGGGAAAAATATGCACACCCTCACTGCTTGAAAATCTTGTCCTGCCTCGAGGAAAGAATGATTTTAACACCCCGGCAACGGCGACCTGTCGCAGGGGAGCCCGTATTAGACCGCAGCCGGCCTGCCCAAATCGAGGGCCCGGCCATTGGCTCGGAAATCGTGCCTTTCCCTGTATCTCCCTGCCGCTCTCGGCCCCGCGGACCCGGGTTGGCTCCAAATTGGACCCAGTTCACAGTCTACCGGAACCAGATGGGTTGGGCGCCACCCTGCCGCTTGTTCGCTGAGGTATCCTCTTTAAGACTGGCTCTTTACTTGGCCTCCTCCAGTTCTCGGGTCGGGCTTTCAGAAATCCAGTGGCGGGAGAAAGAGATGCGCCGAAAACTTCCCATGGTTTTGGTCCGGATCATCGTGGGACTCGTGTTCCTGGTTGAGGGTACGCTCAAATTTATGCTTCCCGGCGAATTGGGCGCGGGACGTTTTGCGGCGATCGGGCTGCCCTATCCTCATATCCTCGCTCCGCTGGTGGGCGGCATCGAGATCGTCGGCGGTGCAGCGGTTCTGCTCAGCCTGCTTGCCGGCGACGCGGCACTGTTGCTGTTGTGTGTCATCGTCACCGCACTTATCATCACAAAGGTACCGATCTTGCTGGGCCAGCCGCTGGGGCAATTTGCGCTGCCAAAGGTGGCGCATTACGGATGGCTTGGCTTTCTCCACGAAGCGCGCACCGACTTATGCATGTTTTTTTGCCTGGTAGCCATTCTCATCGACTCCGGTTTGCAAATCGGGCGCAGGAGACGTTGGTATCAGGGCGGGTGAGCGAGTGGCGAGTAATCGGTGGCCAATGGTTCGAGGCTTTGGTCGCCGCCGCTTGTAGCCAATCTGGACGCTTACTCTTCCTGTCTAAAACTGCGCCGATAGAGCTACCACAGGCATAGTGGGAGCCCTTGAGAAACCGCCGCATTTGAAGGGGTGGAATCTGGAGAGGGATCCCAGCCAATTGAGAGGGACCCTTCATGGCATCCATGGCAATTTCCAGCGCAGTCTTGCCGAACGTTACGCAAGCCGCTTCAGCCGCCAGAACCGCACCTATTGAAGTCGAATCAGCCCAAAAGGTTCCTCCCGGGTTGCAGCCGGACACGGTGAAGCTGTCTCCCGCGGCGATGGCGAAGATGATGCACAGGGCAGGCCAGAGTCCGGCGTTGATAGCAGCAACCCTGGGAACCAACGTTGCCGCGGTCGATGGCTATCTCAACATCAAGGTTGCAGCGCAGGCAGTCTCCACGCCGGCTCCGGCGGAGCAGGCCGAGCCCGCAACTCAGCCCGCGACCCAGGCGCAAGCTGTGCCAGCCATGGTAAGTACGCCCGCGGTAGCTGCGGCACTTGGGCCCGTTGCAGAGGCCTGAGGCGCTGCGCCGCGAAACTGACCGGGATCGAGCCACCTACTCATCTTGCTGCGGGCCTATTCGCGAGGTCAGTCGAACCGATACGCGCTGATCGCCGCCCCCATCGGTTCGTCGCCAAAAACCCTCCGCCCCGGCGCTTCACCGCCTGCTCCGGCGGCCACCATCAGCGGAATCAGGTGCTCTTCGCGCGGATGCGCGTAAGTGGCAAATGGAGCCTCGCGCCAGCCGGTCAGCAGGAGTTCACGCGAAGCTGCCGGCGATTCCACGGCCTTGGTCAGCCACGCGTCGAATGCCCGGGCGCGCTCCTTTGTCTCCGGGCGAAAGTAGCCGCGCAGGTTATGGAAGCTCATGCCGCTGCCCACAATCAGCACACCCTCGTCGCGCAGTGGAGCCAGAGCGTGACCTGAGGCCAGATGCAGTGCCGGATCGAGGGAACCCGACAGTGAGAGCGACACAACGGGAATCTGCGCATCGGGAAAGGCTACCTTGAGCGGCACAAAGACACCGTGGTCGAATCCGCGATCCGGAGTCACGTTCGCAGGCAATCCTGACTTGCTCAGTAGCCCAACCACATGCTCGGCCAGTTCCAGGTCTCCGGGCGCAGGCCAGGTCAGCCGATAGGTCTGCTCGGGGAAGCCGGAGTAGTCGAAGATCAACTCCGGCTTGGCAGCAGCGCTGGCCGTGAATGCAGGCTCCTCCCAGTGGCCGCTTATCACCAGAATGGCCTTGGGCGTGGCCGGCAGCGTGGCTGCCAGTCCCTCAAGAAAACGCTTCGTAGCGTCCCACGTGTCGGCCGGTCCCCAAGTCCAATCCATAAAGAAGCAAGGCCCCCCGCCGTGAGGCAAAAAAATTGCGGGCTGGCGTTGCAAGGTCGCATTCACAAGTTCATCCTCCGCTTCCGATCGCCGTAAACCGACAAGCCGGAGAGTTAATCGTTGAAGATGAATATCAACTTTGCTCCGGCGGCAGCTGTAAAACGCGAGAAAGAGTGGAGTTGAGGGAGAGAGATTCCCTCAGGGGCTAAAGCCCGCGCGTGGTTTGCAGCGTTTGCGGCACGACTAAAGTCGTGCCCTGTTACAAAGCATTTGCCCAACACTTGTGCCTGAGCAAGATTGAAATTCATCTCGTTGAAATAACCACCTCTCAGATGCGCTAGCCCTGCCTCGCGATTCGACGAACCCAGTCCGCGCATTATTCCGGGGGCGCGGCAAGAAAGAAAACATAGACCAGCATTCCCGCTCCGACCATGCCGGGAATCAGTCCGCAAAGATAGGGCGATCCCGTGCCGCCGCCGAGCAGGAAGCGCAGAAAGATAACCAGCCCCACTCCCACGCCGACATTGATCACGCCGCCGATCTTCATGCCTTCGAGCGTCTTGATTTGCGCCTGCCGGCCTTGTTCCCGCATCAATTCCAGGGCCAACTTGGCGCCGTCGCCCGTGGACTCGGCCAACCGCCGGAAAGTCTCCGCCTTGTAGAAGGCCTCGCGCTCCTTGCGCCTCGTGTCCATCCACGTTACCAGCGGAATAAAGACCACGAAAAGAGAAACTGCGCCGATAGAGAGAAACAGCCACAAACCAAAGTTGTTAAAATCCGGGCCGCCAAACAGCAGCATCGCGTAATGTGTCATAAAATTCTCCTGACTCAATTGCAGATATTTTCTGTTCTGCAACCGGTGAGACCGGGGGCTGCGGAATCCGGTTGCATTTTTCCTGCACGCCCCATGCAGCAAGAAAAATGCAACCGGAAAACCAGGCCCGCTGTCCTACCCAAAGGAGAGCCTTCAATTTGAGCCCAAGCCCCAAGAGCGAAGCGCAAGACCTGGCCGATGTGGAGCGCGTTCTGGCTGGCAATGTGCAGGCATTCGAGGGGATCGTTCGCCGTTGGCAGGCGCCGCTCATCAATATGGCCTGGCGCTACAGCCGCGACCGCAGCCGCGCCGAGGAGCTGGCCCAGGAGGCATTTATCCGCGCTTGGCGAGGCCTCGCCAAGTGGAGGCGCGAATCCAGCTTCTCCACATGGCTGTATGCGCTTGCGGCGAATGTATTTCGCAGCGATTTGAAACGGTTCCCCACGGTCAGCGTACCGCTGGATGCAGCCCCGGAGCCCTCGCATCCTGCTGCGCAACACATTGCGCTGGCAACGCAGCAAAGCGCGGATTCAGTCAGACGCGCCGTCATGGCGCTTCCGCCGCGCTACCGGGAACCGGTAGTCCTGTTTTATTTTCATGAGATGGACGTGGCTGCGGCGGCACAAACCATGGGGCTGCCTGAAGGAACCCTGAAAGCTCGACTCTCCCGAGCGCGCGCACTCCTGCGAAGACGATTTCCGCACCTCGAGGCCGAGCACGCAGCAATGGAGTTTGCCGGAAGGGAGGCATCAAGATGAATCGCAAACCACAGAGCAATTCGTACAACATCCAGCTTGATCGCATACTCGCGGAGGAAGACGCATTGCTCCCCTCATCAGGCTTCATGGCTTCTGTAATGGAGAGAGTTCACGAGGAGGCAGCGGCGCCCCCGCCAATCCCGTTTCCCTGGAAGCGCGCAATTCCGGGCATCGTATTTGCTGCCGGAGTACTTGGCTGGGGTGGTTTTGAGCTGATCCGCTTGTGCCTGCCCGCATTGGAAGCAGTCACCATTAGCGCCCCGCATTTCTCCGCTGCTCTCGCCAGGCCGCTGCAACAAACCGGCTGGGTAGCGTTGGCGCTGGCCATTTCGCTGGCTTCATGGATTATTTCGCGGGGTCTGGCGGGGCGTTCGGGGCTGTCGTAGAATTCCTGGCGATTGCCGGGCTCTGCAAGCATGGGCAAAGGCTATGGAAGATCGATTCAATCTCGAACGGTTCGTCAGCGCACAGGTCGACGTCTTTCCGCAGGTTCTGGCGGAACTGCGTGCAGGACAAAAGCGCAGCCATTGGATCTGGTTCATCTTTCCCCAGATGAAGGGCCTGGGTAGGAGCCCGCAGGCCGAGTACTACGGAATTGGCTCGCTTGAGGAAGCCGCTGCCTACCTGAAGCATCCGATTCTTGGGGTCCGGCTGGAGGAATGTACCGTGCTGGTCAATCTCGTCAAGGGACGCACCATCAACCAGATCCTTGGATTTCCCGACGACCTGAAATTCCGCTCCTCGATGACCCTGTTTGCTCGCGCCGCCGGTGAGAGTTCGGTCTTCGACGACGCCCTGAAGAAATACTTCGGCGGAGAGCTCGATCCGAAGACGGTGACTCTGCTTCGCTGATCGGTTTCTACTCAATCGCAAAGACCGCGTAGACCGTGGCCTCGCGGCTCACCTTGCGCGGTTCGATGGACAGCGGCGGAGCCTGGTCGGACTTTGCCATCGCGCCGGCACTGTAAGCCATGGCGCGCATGGGAAACGCCGGCGTGGAAAGCTGGTTGCTGACATAAATGGGCACGCCAAGATGCACGCCCATGCCCTTGGCAAGAACCGCGGCATTCTCCCGTGCTCTTGCAGCGGCCTTGTCCAGCGCCTGCTCTTCGAGAGCCCGCTCGTCCTTGACGGTCCAGTCGATATCGCCGCTGCTTGTTGCGCCAGCGGTGATGGCAACATCCAGAATCTCCGCCGCACGCTCCGGGGGCGTCTTCACCGTCCATTGCTGCACTAGTTTAAATTTATGAGGCTTGGTGTAGTCGCGGTCCAGGTGCTGCGTCTCGCTGCGGATCGAGCTCTCCGGAATTCCGGCCTGCTTGAGCGCATCGATAATGGCGTTGGAGATTCTCGCGCCTTCGGCGTAGGCCGCCTTTGCATCGGTGGGCTGGGTGTCGAACCCAATGTGGAGAATGGCGATCTCCGGTTCGGCGGTCACTCGCCCTTCCGCGCTGACAGTGAGAGTGCGGTTGGCAGGCTCGATCTTCAACTGAGGCTGGCCGGGCTGCTGCGAGTTCGCGCTGTAAACACCGGACGCGAACAGAATCGTGAGTGCAAATAACTTGCGCATGTCGGTCTTCCTTTGCTGGTTGGACGTGATGCGTAAGCAGACGTTCAGCCCTGATCCACTCCATCCGCTGCAATCCGGGCGGATTCTGGAGTGTCAGTCCCCGGCGACCGTCCAATCTTCAGTTCTGAGTCCATCGACAAAAGCAAAAACATGATCGTGCGTCACCAGCGTCAATCCCAATGAAAGAGCATGTGCGGCGATCATCAAGTCCTCATGACTCAGCGGTCGCCCCTTGCGTTCTTGCCCGGCCCGTAGATCGCCATAAGAAATCGCCGCCGCCGAATCCCAGGGAAGCACCTCAAAATTCCACAGAAATCCTTCTACCGCCTCGCGAAGCCGTGTTGATACCGGCTTGCGCGCCAGTCCGTAAAGCAGTTCAGCCTGGCTGAAAACGGAGAGTGCGACCACTGACTTCCTTAACGCTTTCAGTCGGACCCGCACCTGCGCTGGGTCGCCTTTGATCGCGTAGCTGATCGTATTGGTATCCAGCAGGTAGCGGAGGGCCATTTAGAAGAACTCTCGCTCGACCGGCATGTGTACCTCGCGCTCGAAGAGATCCTTAGGGACGTCGAGAGAATCGAGTAGATCGAACCAGTCCTGCAATGATTTCTTTGGGGAAGCCGACTGCTCAGCCAACACTACCTCGCCTGTTGCCGGATCGCGGCGGATTGCCACCTCTTTGCCGGCAAAACGGAATTCCTTGGGCAGGCGCACTGCTTGGCTACGGCCGTTTCTGAATATCTTGGCGGTCTGCTGCATTGTGGCGCCTCGCAGACCTAGTATATACCATGATCTATACCATAAGATCTAAGTCGGCCTGGCGAATTTTTCCCCAAACTTCCGCAACTTGGCCAGCGTCGCAGCCGCCTCGCCGGAGTCAATGGCCTCGGCGCCCCGTGCGACGCCCTCCTTCAGGTCACCGGCCAGTCCCGCGGCCACGAGCGCTGCGGCCGCGTTGAGCAGCACAATATCTCGCCGTGCGCCGGTGGTGCCGGTCAGAATGTCATACAGCAGGCCGGCGTTGGTTTCGACATCGCCGCCGACAAATTGGTCGAGCGTGACGCGCGTCAGTCCTGCCATCTCCGGCGTTACACGTGCGGCCTTCAACGTGGGCGGGCCCGTTTCAGACTCCTCGACGCGAGCTACCACAGACTCGCCGGTGGTGGTCAGTTCGTCAATTCCATCCGTCCCATGCACCACAAAGGCGCGCTTCGCCCCCAGGGCCGCCAGCGTTCGCCCCACAAGCAACACGCGACTGGGCGCCAGCACGCCGATGACCTGGGCACGGGCTCCGGCCGGGTTGGTCAGCGGCCCGGCCAGGTTGAAGATGGTACGAAACCCCAGCGCCCGCCGCAGCGGCCCCAGCGCCTTCATGGCCGGGTGATAGAGCGGCGCAAACAGGAACATGAAGCCCGTCTCCCGCAGGCAGGCGGCAGCCAGTTCCGGCCCCAGGTTGATCGGCACGCCCAGCGCCTCCAGCACATCCGCCGACCCCGCCAGCGATGTGACGGCGCGGTTGCCGTGCTTTGCCACCTTGGCGCCCGCCGCAGCCGCCACCAGGGCTGCCCCGGTGGAGATGTTGAACGTAAGTGGCCCTCCGCCACCCGTGCCGCACGTATCCACGAGCTGGTCGCGTTCCTCCGTTGTGAGCGGGACCGGCGTCGCTCGCGCACGCATGGTCTCCACAAAGCCGGCCAGTTCAGGCGCCTGCTCGCCGCGCGTGGCAAGCACAGCCAGCAACGCCGCGGTCTCTACCTCAGGCACCTCGCCCGATAGAATTTCGGTCAGCACGCGAGCCGCTTGCTCGCGAGTAAGTGCCGAGCCATCCTCGGCCAGCAGTTTCAGAAGCTCCTTGACAGACGCCATATCCTTACATGATAGCGGCGAGCGCCGATAACTCTTTCGCGCGGCGCTGGTTTGCTCCACCTTTGGCGGGCAAGATAGTATTTGTGTACCGCTGGCACGGTCCTGCTGGCACGGCAGATGCCGGCGCCGGTTCCGAATCCCCCCAAAACAACAGCGGTCTGGACGGTTCCAACCTTGAAGATTCACGAGTATCAAGCAAAGGAAATCCTGGC
>ODAK010002436.1_pt1 | contig 19582 bp, 19 predicted proteins | sample 1539591 | NCBI WGS metagenome assembly ODAK01 (sample SAMEA3539303, study PRJEB22396) | soil metagenome | biome: tundra; feature: field; material: soil | place: USA | collected 2010-05 | depth 0.15 m | reverse complement strand
ACGAGTTCTTTGGCGTTCCCCAGGACTATGACAGCCGTGACGAGATCGCCAGGCGGCACGACCTCCTCGACCTTTTCAAGGTGTCCCCGATCCCCGATTTCGAAATTCTCTCGAACCTGGCCCTGTTCATTAATAAGACCGAAACGGCCCGGCTTCTTTACCTTCACGAAATCTACCGCCAGATCCTCGGTGTCCACGGGGTCATCATGGAATTCGGAGTGCGATGGGGCCAGAACCTCGCGCTCTTCGAGAGCTTCCGCGGGATCCATGAGCCCTTCAACAGGAACCGGAAGATCATCGGGTTCGACACATTTCAGGGATTTCCGTACGTCTCGGAGCAGGACGCCAGTGCTTTGCCAGGCGGCTACTCCGTCACGCCGGATTACGAGAAGTACCTGGAGACGCTGCTTAGCACCCGCGAACGCGAGGGCGCCGTCGCCCACGTCAAGAAATTCGAACTGGTCAAGGGAGACGCATCCGTCACGGTGAAGGACTATCTGGATCGTCACCCGGAGACGATTATCTCCCTGGCATACTTCGATCTCGACATCTATCCTCCGACGAAAGCTGTGCTGGAGGCAATCCGGCCTTACCTTACCCGGGGAAGCATCATCGCGCTCGACGAGCTCGGATTAGATACATTTCCCGGGGAGACCGTGGCGCTGCGGGAGGTGTTCGGGCTTGATAAGGTCAGGCTGGCTCATTCGCCGTACAGCTCGAACCGTTCATATTTCATCTACGAGTGAACATCGCAGTGATTTCAGCCTGTCCCGGGGATCTTTGCTCCCGTGCTTGCCGTAAGAGCGCGGTCAGGTGGTGAGCCGTCCAATGATCAGGACGGCGCCAAGCCCGATCAGCGCGAGGGCGGCGATCTGCTCGGCTCGTTCACGCAGGCGCTCGCTGATATGGGCGCCAAGATGAAGCCCGAGTTGGGCAGCGAGGAACGCCTGGACGGCGATGGCCGCGATGACCGGCACAATTGGCAGGCGGGCCAGGCCAAGGCTGAAGCCGATGGCCAGTTCGTCGAGGCTGATGCTGACGCCGAGCCCGATGAGAGCCACGCCGTGCGCACCCGTCAGCCTGGCTGCCTTGTCCTGGTCCTCGCCGGAGAGCAGCATCCAGGTGCCGAGCCCGATGAGGGCAGCGGCGGCCAGGTAGTCGGCGGTGTTGCCGAGGGCGCGGGCGACGCTCGCGCCTAGCCCCAGGCCGATCAGGGGCATGCCCGCTTCGAAGGCCACGAACAGGAGAGAGATCCGCAGCCGGTCACGGGCAGCCAGCGTGCCGGAGGCACCGAGAGCGGCGGAGGCACCGAGAGCGGCGGAGACGGCGAAGGAGTCCAATCCGAGAGGTAGCACGAACGCCAGCAGCCTGAGCATTCCTCCTCGCCTAGTTCCTGGCTACGTGCTGATCAGCGCGGATAGCCCAGGACTCCAGGCAGCGACGGACGGCGGCCGGCTCGATCGGCGTCACGGCGCGAGTCTGCCACGCGTCGCAGGTCAATGTTCTTTGAGACTGCCAATGCTCAGCGATCCGTCTGTGACACCCCGGCTGCCGGGCGGCTCGGACTTCTGCTCTGCCTCTCGCACGTAGGTGGCCGGGTCCTTGTCCACCGGGGGGACGCCGGCGAAGTGCCTCGCCTCGAAGGCCGCGAAGGCGACGGCCAGATCGTGGCGCAGTTGGAGCCGGGCGAGACGGCGGAAGTCGGTGAGGCCTTCGCGTTCTTCCTCAGCCATGTGATCACTGTTGGCCAGATTCACCGCGGCGACTGCGGCATACCATTCATCACTGCCGACCTCCTGGCCCGCGACCGCGGCGATCGTGTCCCGGATGTCGTTGTGGTCGTGGATCGCGTCGAGGGTTTCGTCCTCGACGCGATCCGTACGGCCCGCGCCCACCCCTACCTGCAGCAGTTCGGGGTAAAAGATCTCCTCCTCCGCCGCGGCGTGCAGTTCGAGGAACGACGACAGCCGTTCCCACACCGCGCTCAGAGTTCCAGTGTCGGCACGGCCGACCTGTTCCATGATCGCAAAGAGCCGGCGCTGTTCGTGATGGTCGTCGAGGATCAGCTGGGTAATGTCCATGGTGCCCTCCTGACGTCCGGCTCCGGCGAGACGGTACGCCAACACACTATGGGACCGCCCCGCACGACCACGGGCACGTGACCGCGTCGCCCGGGGTCAGGGCCTGGTTGCGATGACGACGGTGGCGTCCAGCTCGTCGGAACTGGCCACCCGCGGGATCAGTCCGTCGCGGGCGACGGCGGCAACGGCCTGCGCCGCCTGGCGCTTGCTGGTCTCGAACAGCAGGCGGCCGCCCGGTGTCAGCCATAGTGGTGCAGCGGCGCTCACCCGCCGCAGGACGTCAAGCCCGTCCGCGCCACCGTCGAGTGCCACCCGCGGCTCGTGCACGCGGGCCTCGGGGGGCAGCAGCCCGATCTCCTCGGTCGGCACGTAAGGCACGTTGGCGGCCAGGATGTCGACGCGGCCCCGCAACGTAGCGGGCAACGGTTCGTAGAGGTCACCTTCGTACACCTGGGCACCGGCGGCGGCGACGTTACGGCGGGCGCACGCCACCGCGGCGGGGTCGACGTCGGTGGCGTGCAACTCGATCTGGCCTAGGGCCGCGGCCAGCGCGGCGCCCACCGCACCCGAGCCGCAGCACAGGTCGACGACGACAACCTGCCGCTGGTCGGAGGCCGGCGCCGGCCCGGCGGGGCTCGCGGCCGGGCGGGCGAGGTCGACGGCCTGGCGGACGAGGAACTCGGTACGGCGGCGGGGGACGAATACCCCGGGGTCGACGGTTATCCGCAGGCCGCAGAACTCCGCCCAGCCGATGACATGTTCGAGGGGTGCGCCGGCGACCCGCTGGTCCACCATGGCGTCGAGGTCGGCCGGCGTCCGTGCCGCGGAAACGAGCAGCCGCCCCTCGTCCTCCGCGAAGACGCAGCCAGCGGCGCGGAGCCTGGTGACGATGACGGATTGAGAGCAAGGTGACGGTGAAGCTGACATGAGAGCGCCTTTCGGGATGCCAATGGGCGCTCTCTCGGCCACCTACGCCGGGTGGACCGGACGGCCGTGGGGTGGGAGCACCCGGCCTGATCTCGCGGTAATAGGTCCCACCTCCTTGGTCGTCCACTCCTGGAAACCGCAACATTACCTGAGCCGGATCCGCGGGGCCAGGCTCCACAGCGCCGCTAGGCACCAGGCCCGGACCCGAACGGTTAGCCTCGTGAGCGACGGGCAACTCACGATTGTGTCCAGGCTTGGGATGTGCGGGAATGATGAGCGAAGACGCCCTGCGCCAGATGTCGGTCGACGAGAGGGCCGCGCTGAGCCGCTGCCTGGCCGCGCTCGACGCCGAGCTCCCGTCGTTGAGCGCGGGCGATCAGCGACGGAGACGGCTCGTGCTGCTGCTGACCGGTTCCTCGGTGGGCTTGATTCCGTGGATCGTGCTGCTCGCGATCAAACTGCCGCCCCGCTACATGGCCGGCCATTGGACGTTGACCTGGGTCGGCTTCGACATCATTCTCCTCGGCCTGCTCGCCCTCACGGCCTGGCTCGCCTGGCGCCGCCGGCAGGCGCTCATAGTCACCGCCTTCCTGACCGCCGCACTTCTCGTCTGCGATGCGTGGTTTGACATCACGACGGCATCAGGACGTGCCGACACGATCTTCGCGATCGCGTCGGCGGCGCTGCTCGAACTGCCCCTCGCCGCGCTCCTCTTCGCGGTCGCACACCACCTCCTGCACTTCATGGTGTGCCGGGCGCAGGCTGCGCAGGGCACCCCTGACGGGCCATCCGGGCTGCTCAAGATGCCGCTGCTCGGCGTGCGAAGGGAACCCGCCCGGCGCGGCCCGTCCCGCTAGCCCGAAACGCCGAGCACGCTAATCCAAATAGCCACTTTGATATGGCTGGATACCACCGGCGAGGCCGCCGCAAGTAGATGGTCAAGGGGTCCTGGGCCGTCGCAGCGCGCAGTCACGGCAGGGTTTCAGACCTGTGACATATCCAGGTTCCCGGCTGCTCTGCCAGCAATGGGAGCTAATCTAGCCTGGACATGCAGAAGTGGCGTGTCTGGGGGATATAGCGCTTTCTGGTCAATAGATCGTTCCGGCTGGCCAGGCCGCTACCGGGACTCACGCCAGCCGGCAGCATCGCCGTGGAGGGGCTAGAGGCAGGTGGGCTCGGTTGGTTAAGCCGCTGACCGGCGACGATCCTCAGGAAGTCGCTGGTTACCAATTGCGCGCCCGGCTTGGTGCGGGTGGCATGGGACGGGTGTATCTCGCGTTAACGCGGGGCGGCCGGCCTCTCGCCATCAAGGTAGTCCGGGCGGAATTCGGCGACGACGAGGAGTTCCGTGACCGTTTCCGCCAGGAAGTAGTCGCTGCGCAGCGTGTTCACGGCCTGTACACGGCGCAGGTTCTCGACGCTGACCCGGACGCCCAGCCGCCGTGGCTCGCGACCGCCTACGTGCCCGGGCTTTCGCTGCAGCAGGCGGTCGCCGAACACGGCCCGTTGCCGCCGGACAGCGTATTCCTGCTGATCGCCGGCGTTGCGGAAGCCCTCCAGGCGATCCACGCGGCCGGCATCGTGCACCGCGACCTCAAGCCCTCCAACGTGATCCTCGCCGCGGACGGCCCGCGCGTCATCGACTTCGGGATCGCCTGGGCCGCCTCGGCGCCAGCGCTCACCCGCAGCGGCATCAGCGTCGGCTCCCCTCCGTTCATGGCTCCCGAGCAGGCCCGTGGCGATCCGACCACGCCATCGGTCGATGTGTTCGCGCTGGGCTCGCTGGCCACCTTCGCGGTCGCGGGGCGTCCTCCCTTCGGCGTGGACGGGGCAGTGCAGGTGCTCTACCGGGTACTCAACGCGCCACCGGACCTGGACGGGTGCCCACCGGACCTGCAGCAGCTCATCGGGCGCTGCCTCGCCAAAGACCCGGCGCAGCGGCCACGGACCAGTGAGATCATCGACGCGTGCCGGGCCCGGACGGCCGACGGCGGGCTGGCGTTCGAGCGCTCGTGGCTGCCAGCGGCGGTGTACGCCGTCGCGGTGGGCGGCACGGCGGCGCCCTTCGCCCCGCTCATCGCGGACAGCGGGGACGGGCGGCAGGTCGAGGCCGCCGCGGAATCGACGTTCCCGAGCGAGATCGGTCACTCCCCCGAGGAAGCGGCGGACGAGGGCACCACCTCCGGCCCCGTGCCCGACCCTCCGGAGTGGTCCAGCGCGGATGCTTCCGCCCCCTGGATGCCGAACACGGGCGATCGCGTGCGAGCCGCCCCGGCGTCGGCCGCCGTGCCCGCCCCCGGCGATCCTGCCGGCGCAGGGCCAATGGCTGGAGGACAGGAGGCTCTCCTCGCGGCCGCCGTGCCCGGGCCGCCTGGGCCGCCACCTCGCGGGGGCGCGCCCCGTGATGGCCATCGGACACCGAAGAAGCCCTTGGTGGGCGGGGCCGTCGCACTCGTCGTGCTGGTCGGCGCCGTAGCCGCCGGCATCGCCTTCCTGTCCCGCCCGGTCAGCGAGGGCTCCCCGGGCGGGCGCAGCGGACCGCACGCCGTTGCCGCCCCCGGCTCGGCGGCTCCCGCCCGCCGCCCCAGCGCGCGTCCAACATCCAGCAAGGGCACGACAGGCACGTCGCGTTCGGGGCCAGTGCCGGCAGGCTCCTCAGTCCTGCCTCCGCAGCACTCGCAGGCACCTCAGCCACCAGCGACGACGCCAGCCGCACCCGGCCCGTCCTCGGCGCCAGCGCCGTCCGGGCGGGCGGCCTTCGCCGGGACCTGGAGTGGCACTGTGAGCCAGCCCGGGTGGCCCGTCCCCAGCTGGGATGTCCAGCTGGACATCCCAGCCTCGGGTGATGGCAGCTATACCTCTCCGTCGCTCGGCTGCTCGGGAACGCTGATCCTGCCGGCCACCGCGGCGACCACGATGGGCGCGATAGCGGTGACAAACAGCCGCCCGGTGAACACGGGCTGCACGGTCAGGGCGCGGGTGACGCTGACCCTGTCCGGCTCGGACGGGATAAGCATGACCTGGACGCCCGTCGCGCATCCGCGCCTGGTCGGTACGGCCAGTCTGACTCGCAGCTAGCTGAGCTTCGGCCGCGGGCCGCCGGGCTGCACGGCGGCGGCTCGCTGCACCGCAGCGCCCGTACCAGGTATCGCGTTAGGAAAGATATTTAATGCCGCAATATTCGGACAACTTGTAATCTAGCCGGATTGGCTCGGCGTCTTAGATATCGGGAGGGCGGGATCGACGACAGACCCAGGCGGGCCACCCATGCCTGGGTCCGGGCACGGCATGTCGCACGACATTGACCGGGCTCGATCGACTGGGCTGGGGGGAAGGGCGTTATGTCCACGGCAACCATGCATTCTGCCCGAACCGATGTACGTCACCACCGGAGGAGCGCAGAACCTGACCCGGCAGCCCAGGCCGAAGGCCTGGCCGCGCTGATCAGGCTCGCTCGCTTATTGACACCTGACTCCAAGCGGATCCCTTCCCCGCGCGGGGTTCGGGGATCGTGGTCATCATCCCGGCTCGCGGCGAGGGAGCCGCGCTGGGTGACACGCTGCGCTCCCTGGCGGGGCAGACACTGCGCCCGGACCGGATCGTCGTGGTCGTCAATAATTCAACGGATGACACGGCCGAGGCCGCGCTGAGCTATGCGGCCGCCCAGGAGTCAGTCGCTACCGACATCCTTGAAATGCGCGGCTTCAACCATTACCGCAAGGCTGGCGCGCTGAACTGCGGCATTCGCTACCTGCTGCGCGACGGCGTCCTGCCACCCGGGATCCGCTACCTCCTCGTCATGGACGGGGACACCGAACTGGAGGCGCATTTCCTGAAACGCGCCAGGCGGGTCCTCGAACGGGACGACTCCCTGGGCGGGGTCAGCGCGGCCTGCCTGGGCAAGCCAGTCAAAGGCGGCACACTCTGGCAGAACCTGCTGCTGCTGGTCCAGACGGTCGAGTATGGCCGGTTCGCCGCCACCCGGCTGCGCCACAATGTGCACACCATGTCCGGTGCGGGCTCGTTCTACCGGGCTGCCGCACTCAATGACCTGCTCGGCCAGCGCCCAGATGTATTCGAGGAGCGGGAGAGCAATCTCGTCGAGGACTACGAGACCACGCTCGCGCTGAAAATGCGCGGCTGGAGGGTCACCAGCAATCAAGGATGCATTGCCTACACCGACCTGATGCCCTCCCTGCGGATGCTGCTCGCGCAGCGGATCCGCTGGTCGCGCGGCACGGTAGACGAATGGCGGCGCTATGGCTGGTGCCACGCCACCTGGCTGTCCATCACCGGCGTGATCCTCTCGCTGCCCGAGATCGGCTTCGAGGTTCTGCTGGGGACCATGGTGATACGTGCATTCATCTCGCACAGCGCCACCGTCGATCACCGCTTCCTGCCGCTTGCCGCGATCTGGGCGGCCTACCAGGGGCTTTCTGTCCGGCACCTGGGCTGGAAAGTAATGATGTTCGAGATGGCGCTCGTCCCGGAGGCCATCTTCAACCTGATCCGGAACTACTGGTTCATGAGATCTGTCCTCGCGTCGTACCTGGGCGGTACGCGGGCGTGGGTCTGAGGAGGGGAATTCCATGCGATACACGAGAAGCGGATCGGCTGTCCTGGCGGCAGCGGGCAGCACCTATGTCGTCGGCAGCCTGGCCGCTACTGCCGCCATCCTGGGTTTTGGCGCCGCCGCTGCTTTCGTCCTCGCGTCACGGCGACGCCGGCGCGACCGCCTGGCCGTTCGCCGCCAGGCCTGACGGGTAGCGGCCGCGCGCCTGGCCGGGCGCTCGTTAGAATCGGCGTCATGCGGATGGCCCGATGAGCCCCAAGATCGCTACGTCGGACATGGTCGGGCGCGAGGAGTTGCTCGACTTCGTCCGGAGCCGCCACCAAGTAGTGCTGATCACCACAAAGCAGGATGGAGCCCCGCAAGTTTCCCCCGTGACAGCCGGCCTGGACCGGGCCGGCCGCGTTGTGATCGCTACGTATCCCGAACGGGCCAAGACCCGCAACGCCCGGCGTCACCCAGGGGTCAGCCTCCTGGTCCTGTCCGACGACTGGAACGGCCCTTGGGTGCAGATCGACGGCAGAGCCGAGGTCCTCGACCTTCCCGAGGCGCTTGACCCGCTCGTCGACTACTTCCGGGCAATCGCTGGTGAGCACGACGACTGGGATGAGTACCGAGCGGCGATGCAGCGTCAGGGCAAGGCGCTCATCCGGGTCACCGTCGAGCGGTGGGGGCCGATCGCGACGGGCGGGTTCCCGGCCCGCCTGGCCTGAGCCGGTCAGCGCGGCCAGCCCTACCGGAGCAGGCGGAAGAACGCGCGGATGTCCTCAGCGAGCAGGCGTGGCTCTTCCAGGGCGGCGAAATGGCCGCCGCGGGGCATCTCGGTCCACCTGGTCACCTGGAAGTTGCGCTCGGCCAGTTCGCGCGGGGGATGGCCGGCCGGCACGAACTCGTTGGCGAAGATCGCGAAACCCGCTGGCACGCCAATCTGGTCGCCCGGCCGCAACGCGCTGCCCCGGTGCCGGTGCTCGTAGTACAGCCGGACTGATGAGCCGATCGTCTGGGTGGCCCAGTAGATGGTCAGGTTGGTGAGCAACTGCTCCCGGGTGAACCGGGACTCCACGTCGCCCCCGCAGTCACTCCAGGCACGGAACTTCTCGATGATCCATGCCGCGAGGCCGGCCGGGGAGTCGTTGAGCCCGCAGGCGACCGTCTGCGGCTTGGTGGCCTGGATCTCGGAGTAGGCGCCCTCCGCCCGGTCCCACCGCTCGACCGCGGCCAGGTATTCCCGTTCCGCCTCCGACCACGGCTGCGGCGGCGTGGCCAGGCTCATGGCGCTCAGGTGGATGCCTACCACTGGCCCAGGATGGCGCAGGCCCAGGCGGCTGGTCACGCCGGCGCCGATGTCGCTGCCATGTGCTCCGAACCGCGGGTAGCCGAGGCCGTCACGCATCAGCCGGCACCACAGGTCGGCGATCGTGGTGTTGATCATTCCCGGCGCGGCCGGCTGGTCAGAGAATCCGTATCCGGGCAGGGATGTCACCACGACGTCGAAAGCGTCCTCGGCCCGGCCGCCGTGCGCTGCCGGGTCGGTGAGCAGCGGGATCAGGTCCAGGTGCTCGGTGAACGAACTCGGCCAGCCGTGCGTGAGCACGATCGGCAGCGGGTCAGGGCCGTTGCCGCGCTCGTGGATGAAATGGACCCACAATCCGTCCACGCGGGCGCGGAAGTGCGCGAACGTGTTGAGCGCCCGCTCCCGTGCCCGCCAGTCGAAATCGCCGGCCCAGGTGGCGAGCAGGTCACGCAGGTAGCCGACATCCATGCCGCCGTCCCAGCCGGTCCCGGCGAGATGGCCCGGCCAGCGGCTGCGCCTGATGCGCTCGCCCAGATCGTCGAGGACGGCATCGTCGACGGCGATAGTAAACGGCTCGACCTGCATATTCTCAAAATACGACACCATGGCCTACCGCCAGCGGTCAGCCCGACCTTCCCAAGATCGTGGTTGAGCAGGGACGGCTGGCCCCCTCATCAAGCGCGATCATGGCGGGTCGACGGCGATGCCCAGGTTCTCGGCGATGAGCGGGGCGATGTCGACGAGCTGGGCAGTCGTGATGATAGCCCCGCGCAGCGAGTCGGGGCCGATGGTGATGCCGAGTTCCGCGCCGCGCAGATCCACCTGGTCCAGTGTGACCCCGGTGAAGTCGGACTCATTCAGCCGCGACTCCGTGAACACCGTCCTGGTGAGCTTCGCGCCTGAGAAGTCCACGTGCCGCAGCAGGCATTCGTGGAAGCTGACCTCGGTCAGCAGTGCGCCCCGGAAGTTCACCGAGTCGAGCTTGCATCCGTGAAAGGCAACCCGGCGCAGCTGGGCCCCGAACGCGGAGACGCCCGCGACCACACCTCCGATGATCGTCGCATCCAGCCAGCTCGTCTCGGCCAGGTCGATACCTGTCAGCCGGACGTCACGGAGCCAGACGTCGCTGAACCGGCTGCGCCTGAGCTGCCCTCCCTGGAATGACACCTGGGTGAAGGCGCATTCAAGGAATTTCGCGTTCGCGGCACTTGGCTCGTCGAAGGTGAGCTCGCTGAACCGGACCGTGTCGTACTGTCCGTGCGCGGCCAGCCCTCCCGAGTGCGGCGTCAGCACGGCGGCGTAGGGAAGATCGGCGAGTTCGCGTGGTGCCATAGGGGTCCCCGGAGTGGGCTAGGTGGGCGGAACATGCCCGCACGCGGCGGGCGGCGCGGGCCCGACCACGCTAACCGACGACGGCCCGGCACGGTCACCTCCCGGGCGGGCCCCGCAGGGCCCGCCCACGCGAGGATCGACACCTAGCTGCCGGGCGTGCTGCTGCCCGAGGGCTGGCTGCCGCCGGACGAAGAACTCCCAGAAGGCCGGCTCCCGCCGGACATGTGGGTGCACTTGTGCGCCGTTGACGAGCCGGACGGCTTCGACGACGCCGGCTTCGGCGACGCCGTCGCGGACACGGATGTCGTCGAGGCCGTCGAGTGAGATGTCCCCACCGTGGCCGCCGAGCCTGTGGACGCGCTGGCCATGGTCAGCCCGAGGCCCAGGCTCGTGCCGAGGACACCGGCGCCAATGGCGGTGCCGATAAGCGGACGGGTGATTCTCACACTGTTCTCCTTACCGAACTGCGGGCTCCGGGACCGGCTGGCCCGGAGCGGGCCAGGTGGGCCCGTGAGATCAAGTAGGCATGGCGGAGTTCGGCGGTCCCTGCGGGGCGCCTATCATTTCGCGCTGAGCGAGCCAGGGATCCTGCAGGTGAAGGGCCCGTGGCCGCCCGCGGCGGCCGTGTGCGGCACGATGAGGCGGTGACTGTGAAGCACGCGACCTCGAGTGTCTATGTCTTCTCCCGCCGGCCAGACGGGTGGCGGGTCGGGCTCATCAAGCATCCGCGCTTCGGCCGGATGATGCCGCCGGGCGGCCATGTCGAGGCCTACGAATCGCAGGCTGAGGCCGCGCTTCGCGAGGTAGCCGAGGAATCAGGCCTGTCGGTGCGGCTGGTGGATCCCCTCGCCGCGGCGCTGCCCGACGGCTTCGCGCCCGTCCTGGTCGCGCCGCCCTGGTGGATTGTCGAGCATCCAGTCCCGGCGGACAATCATCTCGCCCAGCCGCATATCCATGTGGACCATCTGTACCTGGCCCAGGCTCGCACCGCCCAGCCAGTCACCGAGCCAGCGCATCCGTTCGGCTGGTACGCGGCGGGTGACCTGGCCGGGCTGGTCATGTTCGACGACTCACGGATCCTCGCCGGGGCCTTGCTGGCCCATCTAGGCGAAGCGGATGACGGCGACGGTCCCGCGATCCTGCGCCACTATCAGGCGTGACGCGTCAGGCGACCGTATCAGGGGCGATCGCTTTCCGCCGCGCCGGTCCACAGGGCGCGGACGGCATCGATGCTGTCCGCGTCGGCGGCATCCTTGTCCGGGCGGTACCTGACCACCCGGGCAAACCGGAGGGCAAGGCCGCCTGGGTAGCGAGAGCTGGCCTGCACGCCGTCGAAGGCGATCTCCACGACCAGTTCGGGGCGCACCCGCAGCACCCCGTGCGCGTCCCGCAGATCACCCGCGGGGCGTGCCTCGGCGGAATCGGCGAGTTCCAGCAGTCTCTCCGTCTGCCAGCCGAGCACCTGGTCGGTCAGCCCTTTGAAGGTCTTTCCCAGCATGACCAGGTCGCCTGTGGCGGGATCCCGGGCCCCTAGGTGCAGGTTGGACAGCCATCCGCGGCGCCGCCCATGCCCCCACTCGGCCGCGAGCACGACCAGGTCCAGCGTGTGCCGCGGCTTGACCTTGATCCACTCGCCACCTCGCCGGCCGGCCGTGTACGGCGCGTCGAGGGACTTCACGACCACGCCTTCGTGCCCGGCAGCGACCGCGTCGCCGAAGAATGCCTCTGCCGCCGCGACATCCCCGGTCACCATGCGGGGGACGAGCAGACCCGCTCCCACGACAGTCGCCATCAAGGAGTTGCGCTCGCTAGCCGGGACGTCGATCAAGTCCCTGCCGTCCAGATGCAGGAGGTCGAAAAAGAAGGGCGTGAGCGGCACGTCCGCGCGCAGGCGGTGCACATCGAGCTGGCTGCCGACCCGGCCGGCGGTGACCTGGAACGGCTGCGGGCGGCCGCCTTCGCGCAGCGCGATTACTTCCCCGTCAAGCACCAGGGAGCGCACGCCGAGGGCCAGCACCGCGTCGGTGACCTCGGGGACCCGCAGAGTGATGTCGTCGAGCGTGCGCGTGAATACGCTGACCTCGTCATCCTGCCGGTGAACCTGGATCCGGATCCCGTCGATCTTCCACTCGGCCGCCGCGGGTGAGAGCCGCTCGAACGCGGCGGCAATGCTGGGCGCCGATGCGGCCAGCATCGGCCGCAGCGGCCTGCCCACCTGCAAGCTAACGGAGCGCAGCGCCGCAATGGCCGCCGCCGGGTCTGAACTGGCCAGCGCGGCCGCGGCCACCGCAGGAAGCGATCCGCCGAGCAAGTACGCCCGGCGGACCTCCTCGGTGGGTACTCCGGCCGCACTGGCCACCGCCTCCACCATCAGGCCTTCGAGCGCACCCTGCCGCAGGTCACCAGCGAGCAGCCGGACCAGGAACGACCGCTCGCCCGGCGTGGCACGCTCGAAGAGTTCCGCCAGGAGCCGCCGCCGGTCCGCCTGTGAGCCGTGCCCGGTGGTGCTGCCGACGACCGCGAATGCCGCGTCGGTCTCGGCCAGGGTGAGCGGCGGCTCCGTGGCGGTTGCCGCGGGGCCGCCATCCCCGGCGGCCACGGACTGGGTGGCGGTCAGGTCGGCGCGCAGCAGGTCACCAAGGGCCGCATAGCCCACCCCGATCTGGCGCTGGCGCAGTTCGCCGGCCAGGAATGCCACCGCAACCGGGATCTCGGCGGGACTCGCCCGGCGCAGCAGCGCCGCGATGCCATCGACTTTGGCGCGGCGTCCAGGCGCCGCGGCAACCGCGTCTGACGTTCGTACCAGCTCCTGCAGAAGCACACAGGTATTGTGCATGATCCCGCCGACCCTTCCTGGCGTCCGGAAACGCAGCGCGAGGGAAACCGTGTCACAAGCGGGGCCAGATTTGTTACTCGCGAGTACTTGACCCTCATACCTACTTAGCGGTAACTTCCACCCGATTGCTCTGATGCGGCCCATGTCACCCGGAGCAGTCGTTGCCCCCGTCAACGGTGCCGGTACACAAAATCTCGTAGGGCTTGCCTGCACCACGGAGAACAGTGGCAGGAGCCGTCATGGCCTCGTCCGAGAACAGCACACCAGATCGTCCTGCGCGGCCGCAGCTTGGCAAAGTCCGCTGGCGGCGGTTCGCCGTCCTCTTCGTCCCGGCCCTCGCCACGGCGGGTGTCTTGATCGGACTGACCGCGGAGGGCGCGCTCGCCACCAACGTCTCCGTGTCGGGAAGCGCCTTCGAGATCAGTTCCAGCCAGCTGAATGGAACCGGGTTCGAGCAGTTCGGCGGTCAGGTGACGGGCGGCAACGCCACGCACCCGGTGGCGATCTCCGGGATCCGGAGCGCGACTCTCGCCAACCTGTGCCAGAGCGTCGCGGTGGGTCCCATCACGCTCAGGATTACCGCGGGCGGGGGAGGCACTCCGGTGTCGGCGAGCAACCTCATCGTGGACGCGGACCAGCAGTCCGGCAACGCGACGTTCCACAACATCACCATCGGGCAGGACGCGGGCACGCTGACAGAAGACCCGGGCGTCACCGGCCAGGCTGGCGGTTTCGGCGAGCAGGCGGACTCGGTCACGATTGACAACCTGCGGCAAAACACGTGGCTGACCACGGCGGGCACGTTCACACTGCCTGGCTTCAGCCTGACCTTTGGAAAAGCCTGCTACTGATGGTCGCTTCCGAGGGCGGCCAGGGCTCCGCCGGGCAGGACCCGGTGGAGCCTCTGTCGCTGAGCCTCGCTCCCGCCAGCAGGCGGCGGGCCTTCCGGATATGGCGGCGCAGCCGCCCGTTCTGGGGAGGCCTGCTGCTACTTCTCGCCGGCCTGGAGATGCTCGCCATCCCGCTGCTCAGCGAGCTAGCGCATGCCCCGGTGAAGGTCATCATCTACATCGGGATCGGCGGCGTATTCGGCGTACTGATCGGTAGCCTGCTCGTGGCGTGCGGGCTGCTGAGCTGGTTTCACCCGTCGCAGCGGGTCTTCTACGCGATCGCCGGAGTGCTCCTCGCCGTCGTGTCCTTCGTCGCGACGAATCTGGGCGGGTTCTTCGTCGGCATGCTGCTCGGCGTGACTGGCGGATCGCTGAGCTTCGCCTGGGCGCCGGTCGCGGGACGGGAGCCGGCCGCCCGGCGGCATCGGCGACCGCGCCACGACGACCCATCGGACGGCCTGGGCATCGTGCTCCGGGACCAGGCGGGCGGCCGCACCGCACCGGGCGACCATCGCCGGAGTGGCGATCGGCTCATGGCCCTGGCGATCACGCCGCTCGTCCTGTCCGGGCTGGTGCTTCCGGGCTCCCTGGGCAGTTCGATGCGGCCCGCGTCGTCGCAGTTGGTCTGCATCATCCCGATCCCGTTCATCTGCCCTGCTCCGTCGCCCACGCCGTCACCGGCCGCCCCGGCCACGCCGACTCCCATCGTGCAGCCGACAACCGTGCAGCCGACAACCCTGCAGCCCACCCCCATCCCTGGAGCCACGGTGACCGGCACGCCGGATCCGGCCGCCAGCGGCTCGCCCCAGCCCACTGCGTCGCCGAGCGCCAGCGCCACGGCCCAGCCGAAGGCCGCGGCACCTGGGCAGCTCGCAGCGGCCGCCCAGTCCAGCCTGACGGCCGACTCAGCGCTCCTCGAAGGCCTGTCCTACGACGGGGTCGCGCAGGTGGCGACGGCCAGCGGGACCGTGACGATGATGAAGTTCACCATGAGCTCGCTCACCCTTACCGGCAACATCGCCCTGACGGTCAGCGAGGGCGGGGGTACCGCCGTGACACGGAGCTCGTCAATGCACTTCGGAGGGCCCGTGGTCCTTTACGCGACCAAGCTGTCAGGCGACCTGCTCGGCATCCCGGTGACCATCACGCCGACCAGCCCGCTGGCCACCATCCTGCAGCTCCTGGCGCCGGTAACCCGGGCGGTGCCCGTTCCGATGACAAAGGTGGTAACTGACCAGCCCTACACCACCGCGGGCTCGTTGCAGGCGGGCGGCCTGCAGATCGGAGCCTGAGCCCGGGTGAAGGGCTGGGCCCCGGGGCGGAGCCCGGGCCCGTCGCCAGGCCGGGCCGCCCTACGGCGTGCGCACCTGCCCGTTGACGTCAGCGGTCTCCGAGTCAGTGTCCGGGGGGCTGTCAGCTGGTCCCGTGGCCGCCATCATGGGCCGACCTGAGTCATGCGGCTTGGCGGAGAATGCCGGTCCCCGGCGGCTGCGCAGCACGGCCGCGACTGCGGTGCCGACGCCAAGCATGACCATCCCGGCCAGGGCCTTCGGCCAGCGGCGACGGCGGGTCGGCGGGGCGGGCTCGAGTCGGCGCGCGGTGGCCACCAGCATGTCCGAGAGCTTCGGCGCGATCCGCTCCGCCACGGCGTGCCCAGAGCGCTCAACGCGCGGAGCAGCCCACACCCTGGCGTCGTGCACGCTCTGCTGCGCCGTCTCACGCGCGCTCTTGGCGAGCGGGGTCGCCTGCGTAGCGGCCCGTTGAGCCTGCCGCCGGGCACTCTTCGCTCCGGCCTGGGCCTGCCGCCGGGCACTCTTGGCCCCAGCTCGGGCCGCGGCCTTAGCGTCCTGCTTCCTGCTTCTAAGGGACACGATGAACCTCCCAAGTATGCTCCCGCCGGTGTCACTTCCCCGGTCGGCGGCGCTCAACCATTTGTTCGCCGCTTCGTCGCATTCATCCGGACGTGCGAGGATAGTGTCAGGGCTGGAACTGCGGGCGGAGGATCGCCATTGGCCCGACGGTTCATGCGAGGATGCCAGCCATGACTAAAACGCTCACCGCGACACTGCGGACCAACGAGGGACCGATAGTGATCCGGCTGTTCCCGGATCACGCACCGAAGACCGTCCGGAATTTCGTCGAACTGGCCGAGGGTAAGCGCGAGTGGAAAGATCCGCGCACCAGGAAGGCCAGCACGGCCAGGCTCTATGACGGGACGGTCTTCCACCGGGTGATCCCGAACTTCATGATTCAGGGCGGGGATCCGCTCGGCACCGGGACCGGCGGCCCGGGCTACCAGTTCGGTGACGAATTCCATCCGGACCTCTCGTTCAACCGGCCCTACCTGCTGGCCATGGCTAACGCCGGGCCGGGCACCAACGGCTCCCAGTTCTTCGTCACCACCGCCCCCACCCCCTGGCTGACTGGCAAGCACACCATCTTCGGCGAGGTAATCGAGGGCACCGACGTGGTGGACAGGATCGGCAGCATGGCCACGGACGGCAGGGACCGCCCGGCCAAGGACGTCGTCCTCGAATCCGTCGAGATCGAGGGCTCCGACGGCGCTGCGGGATTCGCAGGCTGAGCGGTGGATGAGCCCGCGGCGCCGGGCGCCGATGCCGGTACGGGCCCGCCGACCTGCTACCGGCATCCGGGCCGGGAAACGTACTTGTCGTGCGTGCGATGCGGCCGTCCCGCCTGCCCGGACTGCCTCCGCTCGGCCCCGGTGGGCCAGCAGTGCGTGGAGTGCATCCGGGAGGGGAACAAGGACGTTCGCCAGCCGACTGCTGTATTCGGCGGCCGCATGGTCGCGGGCGCAACGGTCAGCTGGGTCCTCGTCGGCCTCAACGTGCTCCTCTACCTGGCCGAATGGGTGTACCCGCGGACTGTTGACTACCTGGCTATGGTGGCCAGCCTGAATGATGGGGCGATCCACCAGGTCATCGGCGTCGCGCACGGGCAGGCGTACCGGCTCATCACGTCAGCGTTCATTCACGAGACCGGGCTGGGCGGGCTCGGCCCGGCGCACATCATCTTCAACATGTGGGCGCTGATCCTGGTCGGCCCGGCGCTCGAGCGCCTGCTCGGCCACCTGCGCTTCCTGTCCCTCTATCTGCTGAGCGCGCTCGGCGGCTCGGTGCTCTTCTACCTGCTCGCCCCGGCGAGCGAAGTAGCCCTGGGTGCCTCAGGTGCGATATTCGGCCTGTTCGGCGCCTATTTCGTAGTGTCCAGGCGGCTGCGGCTGGACACCCGGGGAATCGTGATCCTGATCGCCCTCAACCTCATGATCAGCTTCGCGTTCAGTTCGGCCATCGCCTGGCAGGCTCACGTCGGCGGTCTCATCGCGGGCACCTTGATCGCCGTGGCCTACGCGTACGCGCCGCGGAACCAGCGGATGCTGATACAGATCGGTGCCACCGCGGCCGTGCTGGCCGTGCTGGTCATCGCCGTGCTGTCGCGCAATAGCGCACTCGCCGTGTCCGCGCTGGGCTGATCAGCGCCACTTGGTGGAGAGAACCACCCCGGAGATGATGAAGACGAACCCGATGACGAGGTTCCAGTCCGACAGCGCCGAGACAGGCAAGCTGCCCTGCGTGACGTAGAACAGTGCGATCCAGGCCAGCCCGATCACGAGGCAGCCCAGCATGGCGGGCACCAGCCAGCGCGGGCTGACCTTGCTCCTGGACGGTCTGGGCGGTGGGGTGTAGACCGCCTTACTTCTCACGCGGGACTTGGGCACGGTGGCTCTCCTGGTTGGGGCCTTTCATACACTCGGCCCGAGTGTAACGCTCTAGGCACCATGCCCGACTTGCTCGCGAGGGCTGGCCTGGTAGCCCCGGGCGGCGCAGGCCCTTCTGCATGGGGCCATCCAGCGAAATCATGGACCGGTCGCCGTAGCGGTCGGCGTGGGTGTCGGTGTCGGTGTCGGTGTCGGTGTCGGTGTCGCGCTCGGCGTCGGCGTCGCCGACGCCTGGGCCTGGGCCACGTAGATGGTCACCGTTGAGCCCTTCGGCGCCGTGCCATTAGCAGGCTGCTGCTGGAAGACGTTGCCCGGGGTGGCGCTGGCCGGCCCGGCCGCCTTCACCACATTGACGATGAATCCCTCCCCGCTCAGGATCGACTGCGCGGTCGCCTGCGGGTCGCCGACGACGTTGGACACCTGGACACCGCCGCCGGACACGAAGATCGTGACCTTGCTGCCCGGCGCCACTAGCGTTTGCGCAGGCGGCGACTCCTTCACAACGGTCCCGCTAGCTTTGGTCGAGTTCGGATCCGACACGACGTTCACGCTGAAGTTCTTGTTCTCCAGGGTGTTCTGGGCATTGGCCTGCTGCTGGCCGACCACATCGGGGACCTTGACCAGTTGCGGCCCCGTTGACACGTAGAGGGTCACCACCGAGTTGGGCGCGACCTTATTGCCGAACTGCGGGTTCGTGCTGGCCACCTGGCCCTTGGGATAGGTCGACGAGGCCTGCGGCACGATCTTCGACTGGAGTCCCGCCTTGGCGATCGCCGCGGTGGCCTGTGACTGGGTCATCCCCACGACCGACGGCACCGCGTCGGTCTTCCCCCCGCTGCTGAGCATCAGGAAGGCGACCAGCACGAGGATGAGGGCGAGAATCCCGCCCAGGACCCACCAGAGTGTCTTCTTCCGGCCGCTGCTCCCGCCCGCGTACGTGCCCTCCTGGGGCCCGTACTGGTACGGCGGGATCGCACCGGTCCGGCCGTCCATCGAGGAGGGGCCGAGGCGCTGGGTGCTCGGGTACATCTCAGCGTTCTGCGGCGGCGCCGCGACCGGCACGCCAGAGAGGGCGCGCTGGATATCGGTGCGCATCTCCGCCGCTGACTGGTACCGGTCCGCCGGGTCCTTGGCCATCGCCTTCAGCACGATCGAGTCGGCCCAGGCCGGGATCTCCGGGTCCACCCGGGACGGCGGGACCGGATTCTCCCGGACATGCTGGTAGGCGATCGCCACCGGCGAATCACCGGTGAACGGGGGCCGCCCGGTGAGCAGTTCGTACAGCAGGCAGCCGGTGGAGTAAAGGTCGCTGCGCGCGTCCACCCGCTCGCCCCGGGCCTGCTCGGGGGACAGGTACTGTGCGGTCCCGATGACCTGGGCGGTCTGGGTCATGGTGGCCTGGGCGTCGCTCACTGCCCGGGCGATGCCGAAGTCCATCACCTTGACCTCGGCCGACCGGGTCAGCATCACGTTGGCCGGCTTGATGTCACGGTGCACGATGCCGTGCCGGTGGCTGTAGTCGAGGGCCCGCAGCACGCCGTCGGTGATCTCCAGTGCCCGTTCCGGTAGCAGCCGCCGGTCCTCCCTGAGCAGGTCGCGCAGGGTCCGGCCGTCCGCATACTCCATCACGATGTAGGGGACGTTCTCCGGCCCTTCCATGTCCTCGCCGGTGTCATATACCGCGATGATCGAGGGGTGGTTGAGTGAGGCGGCGGACTGGGCCTCGCGGCGGAACCGCGCCTGGAACGTCGCGTCCCTGGCCAGGTCCTCGCGCAGCGTCTTGACCGCGACCACACGGTCGAGGCGGATGTCGCGCGCCCGGTACACCTCGGCCATGCCGCCCCGCCCGACGACTCCGTCGAGCTCGTAACGGCCGCCGAGGAGGCGGGACTGAATCATGTCTGGCACGTCAG
>ODAK010002435.1_pt1 | contig 19589 bp, 22 predicted proteins | sample 1539591 | NCBI WGS metagenome assembly ODAK01 (sample SAMEA3539303, study PRJEB22396) | soil metagenome | biome: tundra; feature: field; material: soil | place: USA | collected 2010-05 | depth 0.15 m | reverse complement strand
CGAAGGGCCAGCTTCGAATCGTCGTTTCGATCAGCATGCTCAGAACGAGTTTCACAGTCGAGCTCGACCGCGAGGCCCTGGCTCTCCTGGCCGCGCGCGTCGAGAGGTTTGGGCACGTCTCGAGGAGGGCCGCCTAGGCAACCCCTGCCGCTGGGCGCCGGGAAATGCACCGTACCCTTTTTGGTATGTCTACCGAAGGGGGCGGAGCCTAAGAAACTCAGGTCGCAATTACTTTGGTGAGCAAGGTCGGCGGCATCGGCGCGAACCGCCTTCACCCTGGATCCTTCTTCCGCGACAACGCGCTCATGGGGATCCACCTCATCGAGGCGTGCCGTACGCACTCTGCTGCGAAGGACCTCCGCAAGTTCGTCCAGCTCGGCACCATCTGCGCGTACCCGAAGTTCACACCGGTCCCCTTCCGCGAAGACGACCTCTGGAACGGTTACCCCGAGGAGACGAACGCCCCGTACGGCATCGCCAAGAAGGCCCTACTTGTCATGCTTCAGGGCTACCGCCAGGAGTACGGCTTCCCGGGCATTTACCTTCTCCCCGTGAACCTCTACGGCCCGCGAGACAACTTCGACCTCCAATCGAGCCACGTCATCCCCGCCATGCTGAGGAAATTCCTCGAGGCTAAGGAGAGAGGCGACACTTCCGTCACCCTCTGGGGAGACGGTACCCCACCCGCGAGTTCCTCTATGTGGAAGACGCCGCCGAGGCAATCGTCGCCGCGGCCGCGCGCTACGAGGCCGCCGACCCGGTCAACATCGGCTCCGGCGAGGAGATCTCCATCAGAGACCTAGCCGAGACCATCCGTGCCCTCACCGGCTTCCCGGGCGAAATCGTCTGGGACGCGACCCAGCCCAACGGCCAGCCCCGCCGCAAGCTCGACACCTCCCGCGCCTTCGAGCGCTTCGACTGGAAGGCCACGACCCCCCTCGCAGAGGGGCTGCGCAAGACCCTCGACTGGTACGGCGGCACGAAGGCAACATGATGAAGAAAGCCCTCGTAACTGGCATCACCGGCCAGGACGGGTCGTACCTAGCAGAACTGCTTCTTTCCAAAGGCTACGAGGTTCACGGCCTCATCCGCCGCCCCTCCTCCTTCAATACTGGCCGCCTCGACCACCTCTACCAGGATCCTCATGCCAGCGGTCGCCGCCTCATCCTCCATTACGGCGACCAGAACGACGCATCGTCCCTTAACCGGGTCCTGCGGAACGTCCAGCCGGAGGAGATCTACAACCTCGGTGCGCAGAGCCATGTCAAGGTGAGCTTCGACGTCCCCGAATACACGGGCGAGGTGACGGCCCTGGGCGCGGTCCGAATCCTCGAGGCCATCCGGGACGTGGGCCTCCGCCCCCGCTTCTACCAGGCCTCCAGCTCGGAGATGTTCGGCCAGGTGGCCGAGACACCACAACGCGAGACGACTCCCTTTCATCCGCGCAGCCCCTACGGCGTAGCCAAGGTCTACGCTTGCTGGATCACCGTCAACTACCGTGAAAGCTATGGCTTCTTTGCCTGCAACGGCATCCTCTTCAACCACAAGAGCCCGCGCCGCGGCGAAACCTTCGTCACCCGCAAGATCACCCGGGCCGTCGGCCGCATCGTGCACGGCCAGCAGGACACGCTCTGGCTCGGTAACCTCGATTCCAAGCGCGACTGGGGCTTCGCGGGTGACTACGTCGAGGCGATGTGGCGAATGCTCCAAGCCGACCAGCCGGGTGACTACGTCATCGCGACAGGCGAGACCTACACCGTCCGAGAATTTTCCACGCGCTCGTTCGCGTATGCCGGCATCACTCTTGAGTGGGAAGGGGAAGGCCTGGCCGAGACAGGCCGCGACGCTAAAACGGGCAGGGTCCTTGTCCGCGTCGATCCGCGATACTTCCGCCCGGCGGAAGTCGAGCTGCTCCTCGGCGACCCCGCAAAAGCGAAAATACCCCTCGGGTGGCGGCCAACCGTGACCTTCGACGGCCTTGTCGAGATGATGACGAAGGCCGATGGAAAGTTGGCGGCGAGGGACGTCAGTGACCCCCCGACGAATCCAGGCAGCATTCGCTAGAACGACTGTGTGATGAGTCTTGCCGGCTTGTGGCTAAGCGCTCCCCATGGGCACGAGGGGTGTATTGGTCGCGTGCGAATGACAGGCTGACGCGGGATTACGATCGGTCGCTATTCGATCGGCTCCAGGGGGCGCGATCAGGTCGTCTGCTTCATCTCTGGGCGGGGCACCGGGATTTCGGTCGTGCCGCTGTTGGCGCTCGCCAATAGGTTGGAAAGGATACCTCTCACCTCCTTTGGGTACTATGCCTGAAAATGCCGCAGCTCGGAGATGACCGCCGGAAAGCTGGCCCTCGCCGACTTCTTCGGACGCCTGAGGGCTCTCGCGGGACTCTGCCGGCTCACCCGATTCGACACATCGCACGAGGAAGGGCGATCGAAGGAGCGGTACCGGAGGGTCATCCTGTCAAGCGTGACTGGCGCCGCGGCGAAAGGGATCGGCGTTCTTACTGGACTCGTGTCCGTTCCGCTCGCCTTACGGTATCTAGGCACAGAGCGGTATGGGATCTGGATGACCGTCACCTCACTGGTTACGATGCTGACCTTCGCCGATCTCGGCCTAGGGAACGGTCTGATCAATGCGATATCAGAAGCGGACGGAAAGGGCGATCGTGATAGTGGCCGAGTCGCGGTCTCTAGTGCCTTTTACCTCCTGTTGGGAGTTGCGAGTCTTCTCCTTCTCGTCCTCGCGATCGTCCATCCGCTACTGCCGTGGCCTCGGCTATTCAACGTAACCTCAGACGTCGCAGCAAGAGAAGCTTCGATCACCGCAGCCGTCCTCATCACAATCACCCTCGTAAACGTGCCGCTTTCCGTGGTGCAGAAGGCGCAGATGGGCTGCCAAGAAGGATTCCAGGTTAGCCTTTGGACCGCCTTCGGAGGCGTACTCGGGTTTGCAGGGCTGATTCTGGCTGTACTGTTCAAGGCAAGCCTTCCCGTGTTAGTTCTCGGCGTGTTGGGCGCACCGCTGCTGGCGACGGCGGGGAACTGGCTTCAGTTCTTCTGGAAGAAAAGGCCTTGGCTCGCGCCTTCTCGAAGTCTCGTAAGCTGGGTTGTGGCGCGGCGCCTGGCAACGACGGGAGCAGCGTTCGTCGTTCTACAGGTGTTCGCGGTTCTTGGAAGCGGGACGGACAACATTGTAATCGCGCAGTACCTGGGGGCACGGTCCGTTGCTGTATATGCAGTGACCCAGAAACTGTTCTCGGTGACCCTGCTTGCACAGTTTGTCGCCTTGCCATTGTGGCCGGCCTTCGGCGAAGCACAGGCACGCGGTGACAAGCGCTGGGCCCGCCGAGCGTTGAATCGGTCTCTTGCCGCAACCCTAGCGCTTGGAGGAGTCACTGCGATACCTCTTTTGCTGTTCGGGCGTACGATCGTGAGGTTGTGGGCAGGGTCTGCCGTCGTGCCGTCGGCATCCCTGCTCCTCGGGTTTGCTTTCTGGGTCGTCCTCGGAAGCTACGGCGGGACGATTTCCGCCTTCCTGAACGCAGGACCTCTCCTGACGAAGCAGATACCGTTCTTCGGACTAGCCTCCCTCGCGGCGCTGGGTCTTAAGATCCTGTTCGTCCCCTGGTGGGGCGCCGCCGGGGCAGTCTGGGGCACGGTCTTCGCCTACGGCGTGCTCTATGCCGGGCCCGCAGCATTCCTAGCATACCGCAGCCTGAGGGAGCCTGAAGGAATTGAGATGGCGCGCGCCGATTGAAAGGGAGCCAGTGCGAAGAGAAGACAAGTTCGTGATCATTACCTCGATCAACAAGCCGGGAGCTGCCGTCTCCGCTTTCGCGAATTGGGCAGGGTGGCAAGTGGTCGTAGTCGGAGACCGTAAGACACCTCGAGACTGGTTCTGTGAGAACGTGACTTTTCTTGGAATAGAAGACCAGTTGCGGGACCGGCCAGGCTTTGCAAACCGGATTCCGGAAAACTCATACGTTCGGAAGATGTTCGGATACATCCACGCGATCCGCTCAGGCGCGTCGATGATCCTAGACACGGACGACGATAACCTACCTTATCCTGGGGCAGCGGACGCAATTTCAGTACTTGCTGAAGATCCCGGGGGCGCCGGTGTGGCTCGGGTGGGCAGCGACTGCGGCTGGCTGAATGTTTACGCGGCGTTCGGCGCTCCCGCCTGCTGGCCGCGGGGCTTCCCCCTCGAGTTCGTGCGCGACCCAAAGACCCGCGGGCGCCCGGGGGAAGACTCGAAGGCTTGGGCCGTTGCTCAGTTTCTAGTGAACGACGACCCAGACGTCGACGCGCTCTATCGGCTCATAGTAGGCGATCCCATCCGCTTCATCGGAGGCCGCACTCTCGTACTGGCCGAAGGAACCTTCTGCCCGTTCAACTCGCAGGCAACGCTTTGGCTACCAGAAGCCTTCCCTCTTCTCTTTCTGCCGATGGGTGTCAGCGACAGGGTCGCCGACATTCTTCGCGGATACATCTCGCTCGCGTGCCTATGGAGAATGAACAGGTCAGTGGCGTATTCCAGTCCACTCTTTTGGCAGGAACGAAATCCACATCGCCTCCTCGACGACTTTCGGCAGGAGGTGCCACTGTACCTCGACGCAAACCGGATCGCCCAGACGCTGGTTGACCCCGAGGGGGAGAGCCCGTCCAGCTGTTACCGTTCCTGTCTCAGCCGACTAGAAGCAATGGGCGCTGTTCCTGCCGGCCTCCGGGAGACCTACCAGCACTTCCTTGACGAGAGCGGTCTCAAATAGAGCCGAGGCGCTACGGGGTCAAAGATGACGAAAGCCCCACGTTTTAACTACATTATTACCATTCACAACAAGGAACACCTCATCGAGCAGGTGCTTCTGCGCGTTCTGGTGTGCTGCAGGGACGGCAGCCGCATCTACGCGATCCTCGACGGATGCGGTGATCGCAGCGAAGCGATTGTCGATCGCCTCACCCGAAGCTTCACTGGTGCGCCGATCACGAAAGTGATTACCCCGGATGTGCACGAGCTCCTTTCCATCAACGCGGGCCTCCGCGCCGCGAGCCAGGAGGGCGATGGCTTCAACATCATTCTGCAGGACGATGTTCTCTTAGGGGACTTCATGCTGGAGCGGAAGGTGGCCAATTTGTACCACTGGGCAGGACCAGACCTCGGCTACGTGTCCTTCAGGCTTGGAGCCAACTTCACTGCTGATGCTGCGGAATCGGATGATCCGGTGCCCTACCAAGACTACGTGGAGTCCGCGTGCGGTCATGGCATCGATGGTGCGGACGTTCTGATGCCGGGATTCTTCGCATATCGAACGGTCCCGATCAAGAGCCCTGTCTGCATTCCATTTCGGGTGGTCCGAGCAGTCGGGATGTTCGACGAGCGATTGGCTCCCTACGGCCATGACGACTTGGAGTACGCGATTCGGACAGCGCGGCACGGGCTTCGCGCTGGAGTGTTTTGGATTCGCTTTGAGTCTGATGTAACTTGGGGCGGGACGAGAACCAAGCCTCATCCCGATCTTAATGGAATCGTCGAACGAAACATGAATGCCATTCGACGACTGTGGGGCCTTGAACTAGCACGGATCAGTGGCTCCGAGCAACCGAAAAACATAGTGAAGGTGCCGGGCGCGCCCGAGGGGGAAAATGATAGAGATTGGAAACAAGCGTGGGAGGACAGCCGATCGCGCCTTGAGCAGCAGAGGGCGGAGGCCTCTTGCTTGCGTGCACGAGTCAAGAGAGGATGGAATAAAATCAGAGGTCACGGATGAGCGGAACTGATGGTCGACGGTTTGCTTGCGTAGCGACTGGTGGGTGCGCAAACAGCATTACCCCGGACGTGATTGAGGAGGCGTCGAAGTGAAGTTCCTCTCCAGTGTGATGGCACCTGCGCGAGCTTTGCGGGTGCGACTGCAAGAGGCACGCTATAAGCGTACGCGTTGTCCGAAGTCGTGCGCCGAACAGAACAGTGTCGGCGCCATATTCTCGGCGAACTGCCATCTCAACGACGTGTATCGGCAATTTTACCACTACTACTGCTGCCATTGTCCGGACTTCATCACGGCGCACCGAGAGTACTTTAAGCAAAACCGACGGGGTTTCGGTGAGGACGCCTTCCACGCCTTCTGGTGGCTGCTTCTTTCGGAGTACCGACCGACGACGGCTCTCGAGATCGGAGTCTATCGGGGTCAGGTTCTCTCCCTCTGGGCGCTGATTGCAAAGCGCCTCGGCATGGCTATGGAGGTACATGGGGTATCTCCGTTCAAAGCGATAGGCGACTCCGTTAGCACGTATTCGGACAACGGGGACTACATGGACGAGGTAAGGCGAGCGGTGAATGAATTCGGCGGAATCGAACCGGTGCTAGTTCGGGCCCTATCGACTGATGCGAACGGAATGGCGCACATTCGAGGCCGAACGTGGGATCTGATCTACATCGACGGTAATCATGACTTCGATGTCGTTCTCTCCGACTATCGGGTCAGCCGCGACAGTTTGCGGCCGGGGGGCTTGCTCGTCATGGATGACGCGAGTCTGGGTGGCGAGTTTCGGCCGCCGTTGTTCGCCTTCGCGGGGCACCCGGGCCCCTCGCAAGTCGCACGCGAATATGCTAGTCGTGAGTTGCGTTGTCTTGGCTCAGTCGGTCACTTGAACGTATTTCAGAAATCAGAGTGACACGAAACTAAGGCATCGCGTCAAGAGAAGTTGTCGATATTTCGGTATTGCGGTCTCGTGGGCCATGGGCGACCCGACACCGTCGAACAGAACGGGCAGAGGTGGGGCGCGCTCGCTTCGTTGATGGACGAACGGATGCGGCGGCCGTGGGCGGCCTCCGAAGCGCAGACGTATGGATGGGGTGACGTGAGTGCTGTGAGCGGGGCGATTGGAATGTCGCCGAAAACGAGCCGGCGGGAATTGGCGGAGTTGCTGGAAATACAAGCTCACCCCGAGGGTCCGGTGACCGTGTGGGTTCGCCGTCGGGTTGGCGGACGAAAGTGTGCGACCCTGATCGACTAGGCTTGTTGGAGTCGGTTGAGCACCTGGTCGATCCGATGACGCGAGGAGACCCGGGATCGCCGTTGAGGTGGATCTGCAAGAGCACGACGCGACTGGCGGACGCCTTGACGAAGCAGGGGCGCGCATTGAGCCCAACGGACGGTCGGCCGGCTCCTGAACGAGGCCGGGTACAGCCCGCAAAGCAACCGCAAGACCGCGGAGGGCGCCTCGCACCCGGACCGCAAGCCAACGCTCAGTGGCTGCACATCAGCCGGACCGTGTAGCGTTTCAAGATCGTGGGCAGCCGGTGAGCTCGATGGACACGAAGAAGAAAGAGCTGGCCGGGGCGTCCAAGAACGGTGGCGGCGAGTGGCATCCCACGGGCATACCCGAACAGGTCAAGGTGCATGACTTCCTGGAACCCGAGTGGGGGAAGGCCATCCCCTATGGTGTCTACGAGCTGACCTCGAACCAGGGCTTGGTGAGCGTGGGTATCGACCACGACACGGCTCACTTCACGATGGAAGTGATTCGACGTAGCTGGCACAAGATAGGCTCCGGGCGCTATCGGAACCTCGTCAAGCTCCTAATTATGGCCGGCGGAGGTGGCAGCAACGGCAGGCGCTGCCGCCTCCGGTAGGTCGGCCTACAGGGCCTCGCGGACCTGGTGGGCATAGCCATCCACGTCTCCCACTTTCCGCGCGGCACTAGCAAGTGGAACAAAGTCGAACAGCGCATGTTCCCCCACATCACCCAGAAGAGGCGCGGCAAGCCACTGATCAGCCGCGAGGTCATAATTCAAGCTCGTCGCCCATACGACGACCAAAACAGGATTGAAGATCCGCGCGGCTCTCGACCATTGCCGCTACCCGTTTTGCGTCGCGATCGCGGGGGAGGACCTCGCCGCAGTAAACTTGAAACGCACCGATTTCATGGTGACTGGAACTACGCCATCTTCCCAGCGCGCGAGAAGACGTCGCCAGGTTATTGTGACGCGGCGACTTAAGTCGCGAACTGCATGGACGTCCAGTGCCTCGGCCAATCAAGGAGATCCGCGGACGGTCGGTAGATGGCGACGACCTTTTCTTGACGTCACGTATAGATGAGAAAAGTATATATTAATTATGCTGATTCGAGGTTCAAGAAACAGCAGCGCTTCGCCTTGGCAGCCGCGAAGCACTTAGGCAGATTCGACGAGATAGTCGGCTTCACTCGAAGTAATATTGACGACCTGTTCTACTCAAGATATCGCCACATTTTGGAGCAGAAAAGGGGGGGTGGGTACTGGCTATGGAAACCATACTTTATACAGAGGACGCTGTCGCGGTTATCGGATGGCGACTATTTGTTCTATTCTGATGCTGGCGCGTTCTTCTTGAGACGAGTGGATATTTTGATAAGTGCAGTTAGTAAATATAACCAAGATATAATGGGGTTTGAGCTGCCGCTGATTGAAAAGCAGTGGACAAAGAGCGCACTATTTGCCAACATGGAGTGCGAGGCAGAAGTATACCGCGAAAGCAATCAACTGCTTGCTTCGTTTATGCTGATCAGGAAGACACCAATGAGCGAGGAGTTCTTCGACACGTTTCTGGCACTGGCCTGCGAAGAATCAAATCTTCTTGACGAGCATGACGTCGGCAGAAGAGGGGCAGACTACCCTATTTCCCACAGGCATGACCAATCGATATTTAGTCTGCTATATAAGAAATATGGTCTCCGACCATTTAGGGATCCGTCGCAGCTTGGGATATACCCAACGGGTTATGCTGGCTGTACGGCGAACGACATCATAGTGTCGAGGGTGACGTTACTTGGCAACGGACGTCAATTCCGAGTTAATAAATATAGCGACCAATACGGAATGGTGTTATATCACAATAAGAATAATCCCCCGATCTTGAGCCTGATAAAGTATTGTGTAAAGGTTGTGTTGTCGGGGCTCGGGATCTATAGGGGAGTCGTTCGATAGTAGGGTGGTGTCAATAGATGGCATTGACGCGTTCGGTTCAGGCCTCACCTGGACGGGCGGGCGCGGCGCCGGCCTGCAGCGAGCGAGAGAACGCCGAAATTAATCTGCAAGGCCAAGGACGATTTCCGGAGCTTCGGGAGTCGTAAGAGGCTTCATACCCTCCGATTGAAGCAGAATCGAATGGTATCCGTAGCTACTTATGAGGCTATGTATGATCCTGTTCGGATGCGGTGTTGTTGTCTCCGGGTCGGCGGTCCACGTGGACGGCTGGAAGGGTTACGTTGATCTTCGGGCGAAGGGTTACGAGCACAAGATCAGAAGACCTTCGCGCCTTCGGTGCCCGGCGCACGAAGTCATGCCGCGCGTTCACCGGGTCGCGCCCCTGCTGAAACGGTGGCTGCTTGGAACTCACCAAGGCGCTGTCGGCCCTGAGCATCCTGACTGCTACGTGGACGAGTTCACCTTTCGATTCACCCGCCGCACGTCCGGAGCGCGTGGCCTCCTCTTCTATCGGCTCCTTCAAGAGGCGGCGAATGTCCGGCCGGTGGGGCGTATCGGCGCTTGGTCGAAGGCACGACGGTCGCCCCTAAACACAACATATAGGGCCTAAGAGAGCGAAATGGATGCCCCCTTAGGCTATGTCAAGAAATAACATGGACACACCGGGTTCTTTGGCGTATCGTCATATTGCGTGGTCGACGTCGGCGAGTTGGAAGAGAAGGTGGCGCTGATCTGGCCTCACTTGGACGAGCGGGCACGGCGACTGTTTGCGGCCAGCGAGGCGCGGCATCTCGGGCATGGGGGGTGGCTGCCGTCAGTCGTGCTTGTGGCCTTTCGCGGGTGACGATCACGAAGGCTCATGGGGAACTCGATCAGCCGCCGCTTCCGGCCGGCCGAATTCGAAGGCCAGGTGGAGGGTGGCGGGGTCTGGTCTCGATGGATCCGGGCCTCCTGAGACGGCTTGAAGGGCTTGTGGATCCTCTTTCTCGGGGAGACCCGGAATTGCCGCTTTGGTGGACTGTCAAGAGCACCAGGACCCTTGCGTTCGAGATGAAGGCACAGGGCCAATCGATCAGCCACGAGAAGGTAGCGCAACTGTTGCGGGAGATGGACGTCAGCCTTCAGGGAAACCGGAAGACCGAGGAGGGGGCTGACCACCCCGACCGCGACGCCCAGTTTCAGCACATCAACCGGGAGGTCCGCCTGGCCTTAGCCGACGGCAGACCCGTGATTTCGGTGGATACGAAGAAGAAGGAACTCGTCGGCAACTACGTCAACGAAGGCCGGCAGTGGCGCAACGCTCGATCCCCCCGGAGAGTGAAGACGTACGACTTCCCGGACGCCTCGGTCCCCCGTGCCTACCCTACGGGATCTACGACCTCGGGCGGAACACCGGCTTCGTGAGCATCGGGACCGACCACGACGCGAGCGCCTTCGCTGTAGCGTCGATCCGAGGGTGGTTGCGCTTCGAGGGGCGGCGTCTGTACCCGAAGGCCCAGGCGCTTCTGATCACAGCGGACGGAGGCGGGAGCAACGGCTACCGCCGACGCCAATGGAAGCTCGAGCTCCAGCGTCTGGCCGACGACATCGGACTCCCGATCAAGATCTGCCATTTCCCTCCCGGGACGAGCAAGTGGAACAAGGTCGAGCACCGGCCTTTCTCCTTCATCTCCTCGAACTGGCGCGGGGAGCCCCTTTGTGACTACGAAACGATCGTCCGCCTCATCGCTGCGACGACGACGGCCAAGGGCCTGAAGATCACCTGCCGACTGGACCGGCGCCGCTACCCAGTGGGACTCCAGGTTACGGACGACGAGATGGCGGTCGTGAACCTGTCGCCAGATCGCTTCCACGGCGGGTGGAACTACGCAATCCAACCCAGGCAAACGCATCATCAGTAAACCTTATTGTTTGACGCAGCCTTAGCTGCTTATCATTCACCGGAAAACACAAATGCTGAAAACAGTCACGAAGGCACTAAAAGCTAACCGATTGCTGCGAGCATTGCTAATTCCAATCATTTCTACAAGTAGACGGTTGCCCTTCAATATTCATAGAATCTTTTTCAAATCATTTCATTTCAAATTGCGTGATGGAAGTGCCTTAAAGATATATTCGAAGGGTCAAATTGCGCCTGAAGTCTTTCGAGGTACATTTGAAAAGCAGGAACTCAATGCATTCCAAGGAATTATCAGACCTGGGATGACTATTGTTGATGCTGGGGCAAATATTGGCCTATATTCACTCATAGGCAGTCGACTTGTTGGTCCAAAAGGAAGAGTATTTTCATTTGAACCATCAGGGGAAACATTCCGAAGATTGTTGAACAATATTGGACTAAATGGATTCTCCAATATCGAGCCCTTCAACAACGGACTTGGTGATAAATCAAATGAGAGACTAATACTACGTCAGGATATTGGCTATGGTGATGCGGAAAGATATCTTCTTCACGAAAACAGAGCGCCTGACATAAAGGTGCAGAACGTCAATGACATGAAAGTGGGAGAGGAGATACTCGTTGACACCTTAGATAATTGTCTTGCGAAGTTCGATACAAAGAGAATTGATTTTTTGAAACTTGATACAGAAGGATTCGAATACTATGTTCTAAAGGGGGCTAAACAGATATTAGAAAACAGTTCAGAAATAGTGATACTAATGGAGTGTACCGCTTTGGGGACAGCGAGAGCAAGAACGTCCCAAGAAGACGTCTTCGGTATTCTTAAAGAATATGATCTAAATATCTTTTATTGGAACGCGATGTCGAAGAACTGGTGTGATGATGTAGCTGGAACATTGAAAGCAGGCGATGTTTGGGGATGTAAAGATAAGAATCAATTGAAATCCTGAATACACACGCCCTTACAGAGTATAGGTAGTTCTACTGGTGGTACTTGTTTACCGCGGTTCGCAACGGGCGGAAGGCTGGGGACTTGACTGGTGTGATTCAATGAAACGTGCCGTCGTCGCCAAGGAATCCGACGTACCGGGGGCTGGTGGAGCTGATCGAGGCTCAGCAGCGAGCGCTGGGCGGAGAAGGACCGCCGGATCACAGAGCGGGAACGGCTGGTCGAGGAGCTTCGCCGGGGCGGGAAGCGGCAGTCGGCCCCGTTCTCGAAAGGCAAACCGAAGTCGAATCCGAAGAAGCTTGGTCGTAAAGCAGGGAAGGCATACGGGAGACAGGCGACGAGGCCGGTTCCGTCCAAGGTGGACCAGCACGTCCTCGTGCAGTGTCCGCTGTTCTGTCCGAGGTGCAACGGGCCGGTGCGGGTGGCCGGGAAGGCCGATCAGTACCAGACGGATCTGTCGCGGGTGAAGCCTGTGATGACCTGCTTCGAGGTTCACTTCAGGCATTGCACGGTGTGTGGGCAGTACGTCCAGGGACGCGACCGAAGGCAGCGGTCGGACGCATTGAGGGTCGGGAAGGTCGTTCTCGGGTCAGGACTGATCGGCATGGCGGCACACCTGAACAAGGTATGCGGGCTTTCGTACGGAAAGACCGCCTCGGTACTGGGGCGGATGTTCGGGGTGACGGTGAGCCGGTCGGGGCTCGCGCGAGCGCTGCTCGGGCTGGGACGTCTGAGGAGGCCGAGCTACGAGCTGGTCAAAAGTCAGCTTCGCGCCTCCCCGGTGGTCTACCCCGACGAGACCGGCTGGAGGGTCAACGGTCACGGCGCCTGGCTTCACGTCGCCACGGACGGAAAGGCGACGACGGTCTGGGAACTGGACCGAGGCGGGCGCGGCCGCCCAGGCGATCCTCATGACCCTTTCTCGGACGGCCAAGCGGCGCGGTCACGACGACATCGCGCTCTTCGCCGATCTCCTTCGTGCACCCAAACCCGTCGCACATCCCTTGCTTCTCGCGGCCATCAGCTGATTACATTCCGCGCGCCGGTAAACAAGTACTAAGTTCTACTGTGTGGTTCAGTAATGCATGGTGAAGACGACAGGGTTCGCCCCATTGCGAGATGAACGTTTCGAGAAGTACACGTCGGTGCTGATGCGGTGTGTCGGGAATTCTGACCGAGCGGCACCTTTGAGGTTGTATTGCGCCGGCCTTCTGCTTCCGGGGGAGCGGAAGAGCGTGGAGCCGATGGCGGCACGGCGCGCTCCCGGAGACGTTCGATCGACGGACCAGCGGATGCATCAGCTGGTTGCGGATTCGCCATGGCGTGACGACCAGGTCTTGGCAGCGGTTCGCGAGTACGCGCTGCTTGTCTTCAGGGCACATGGAGGCATCGCCGCCTGGATGGTGTATGACACGGAGATCCCGAAGAAAGGGAAGCATTCGGTAGCGGTGGCATGGCAGTATTGCGGGGTCCTCGGGAAGCAGGACAACTGCCAGGTAGCGGTTAGTCTTTCCGTTGCCAACGAGCGGCTGAGCCTACCGATGGCCTACAGGCTTTACCTGCCGGAGAACTGGGCCGAAAGCAAGGAGTTGCGGAAAAAGGCAGGGATTCCCGGGGATGTTGTCTTCGAGACGAAGGTCAAGATCGCTCTTAGCGAGATAAGGAAGTCTGCCGAACAGGGTGTCCCCCAGGGCATTCTCCTCGCCGACGCGGGCTACGGAAACACGACGTCGTTCCGGAAGGGGATGACGGCGCTCGGTTTGACGTACATGGTCGGTATCCAGACCACAGCAACCGTCTGGCCGGAAGGGGAGGTGCCGCTTCTCCCGCCTGGCCGTCGTGGAAAGAAGGGAAGGCGTCCCACTCTTCTGACTTGGGATAAGGGCCATCAGCCGGTCCCGGTCCGGGACCTCGCAAGGATCGTCGGAAAGGCCCGCTTCCGGTCCATCACTTGGCGGCAGGGGACGAGAACCCCCATGACATCGGATTTCCATGCGCTCCGGTTCCGTCGGGCCCACGGCGACTACAAGACCAGAATCGCGCGAGACGAAGAATGGCTTCTCATCGAGTGGCCCAAAGGTCGAACGGAGCCGACGAAGTACTGGCCCTCCACGATGCCGGCGAACACGCCGCTGCCGTTCACTCGTGCGGACGGCGAAGCTAAGGTGGAGGATCGAGCGAGACTACGAAGAGCTGAAGGACGAAATCGGGCTCGACCATTACGAGGGCCGCGGTAGGAGGGGGTTCCACAATCACGCCACCTTATGCAAAGCCGCGTATGGCTTCCTGACTGTGGAACGGGGTCTTTTCCCCCCTCAGGCCTTTCGCTCCTCGGCCTTCCATTCGCGGTCGCTCCCCTACCCGAAGGCTTCCGTCCGCGGGGAGCTCCCGATCCGGACGCAACGGCACGTCGCACAGGCGATCGCAACCCTCCGAATCCGCATCGCCCTCCTTTTCGTCCAAGAGGTGTCTCGATATCCCTGCTGCCTTCGACCGCGCACCGAACCGCGCCGAATTCGCACTGACGGTGCAACATTCATAACGCAGTAGCACTAGGGCCGAGGGGCTGCTGTGGCGTCGGCCCCCCCACACTTTGTTCCTTCCGACGTCAGATTGATGCCGCTTAGAACGCTTCGTACAGCAGTGTTGGTTACGGCGTTTAACCGTAAGGACAAGACACTCCGATGTCTGGAGTCTCTGTACCGTTCAACAAATAGCATCCGTGGTCATGAATTTGATATCTTTCTGACTGACGATATGTCATCGGATGGTACCGCGGAGGCCATAAAGAAAGAGTTCCCGCTGGTTAATGTATTATTGGGGGATGGGAATCTGTTTTGGTGTAGGGGAATGATTCTTGCCTGGACGTATGCATCAAAATGCAAGGACTATGATTTCTATATTTGGCTCAACGACGATGTGATGCTTTTTCAGACCGCAATCTCTACGATGATCCGCTGTTCAGTGATTGAGAAACGTGCGGCGATTATTAGCGGAGCGTTCAGATCGGAGCTGGAGAATGCGCCTACCTATGGTGGGATAGTTCATGGTGAGTTGATGGTCCCTGACGGACACAAGCGTGAATTAGACCTGCTAAATGGTAATTGTGTCGTAGTACCTCGGGCTGTGTTTGAAAAGATAGGAATGCTGGATTCGTCGTTTCACCACGGAATGGGTGACCATGACTATGGTCTAAGGGCTAAGAAGGCCGGTGTTCGAGTTCTCATGACACCCGAATATGTCGGCTATTGTGAACGCCATGATACGGAGTTACTTGAGTGTTATGATAGCCGCTATTCGTTAGTTAGCAGGGTGAGGTTTCTATATTCGCCGGCTGGGCCAAACCCAGTGGTAAATGCCAGGTTCTTTTGGAGGCATTACTCAATTCTCGAAACGGTTAGGTTTCTCGTGACAACAAACCTGGTGACAGTATTCCCGTGTCTTTTGGGCCTAAGAAGGAAGTGGATTAGATTCGTGGATGGTCTAAAGCCAAAGTTGTGATGTCGGCCACAATTGGAAGCCCTTGGCTCGGTTGGGCGGTTCGATTAGGAATAGGTGGACACAGGCGAGATCGCCACGGCCGTGCGGAGAGCCTCTTCGTGAAATGCGGTTTTGGGACAGGAGTGGAAGGGAAGAATGCTTAAGCAGCTGCACCTATCGGCCTACAGAATAGCGAAACGCGTTTTGCACGGAGCTGGATTGCGGCGAAGTGATGGCGTCTACGAGGCTGCGGAGATTTTCCTCGGTCACGACGTCGCAGGCGTAATCGATGGGGGCGCTTTCGACGGTACTCATTCCCTTTACTTTGCGAAGATGTTTCCACTCGCCAAGATTTACGCTTTCGAACCGACGCCTTCAACGTTCAGAACGCTGACGCGAATGGTGGAACACGAACCACGAATTAGACCATTTCGTGTCGCGCTGGCAGATCGAAATGGTACTGCTAGCATCAATAATAATGTGTTGCCGTCAACCAATTCGCTTCTTGAAAGCGGAAGATCTGCGGATGCCGCCGACATGTTTTGGGGGCGGGGCGACATTGTCAGCCGGAGCACGATCGAGACGGTCGCGTTGGATGACTTTGCGGCCCGCAACATGGGGCATTGTGACTTTCTAAAGCTCGATTTGCAGGGCTATGAAGTAAATGCACTGCGCGGCGCGCGCCGATTGCTTCGGGAACAAATCCGCGCCGTTGTGAGCGAGGTTCGATTTAAGGCGCTTTACGAGAATGACAAGCTGTTCGGCGACATAGACGCAAGTTTGGCGGAAAACGGATTTCGCCTATCGCTGATAAGCGAGGTAACGCACCAGCCGAAGGATGGGACAGCGTACGAAGCAAATGCCCTATGGGTCCGTGACGCGAGAGTGCTAGGATAAGGAGCGACGCGGCACGGCGCGTCTATGAATGACATATATATTGGTTCTCATGACAGAGCAGTGGGTAGCAAACGGCCTGGGAGTGATGGGCAAAGGCCTTCCAGCTTCAGCATCGACAGCCCGATCAGGGCCTCGACTCGCTTGAAGCCGTGAGCGAGTCGAGTCAGGATATGGATCCGAGTGTTTCGAGCCTCGACGAGGGCGTTGAAGATACGGTGGGGGGCTTGGCATGGATCCGAGGGTCTCCCTCTTGGGGGCCGTGAGCTTCTGGGGTTCTTCCGGAGGGCCCTGCGGGCTTGCTTGAGGACGTCAGGCTCGTGAGGCAGGGCGGACTCGCGGGAGTCGTTCCATCAACGTGGCCCCGTCGCCGGTGACGATCTCGAGGTTTCGAGAACGCCCCTTGCTCAGAGCGCCGAAGAAACGTCGGGCCACCTATCACCAGCTCCGCCGGCGCCGTCCCGGTAGTGCTGGGCCGTGCGATCGGGCCTCCGGCGGCCCTTCGGTCCTGCCAACTCGGCGGCTTCCTCGCTGAAAACGGTCTTCATGGTCTGCAGGCAGGCTTCAACGCCGAACTCACCCAGCAACGCTTTCGTCAGCAGCGCCCCCGTTGACCATCGGCTGCATCAGTTGCTCGGCGTGAGCCGATCCTTGGTTTCTTCCCCTCGGTTTGTTCTTCTCGGCATCGGCGGCTCCTTCTCCCGTGCAACCACGGGCTGTTACACACCGACCATTGTCGGCCGGCAAGGAGCCGCCTCTATTCAGTCGATCTTCCAGAAGGGACGGGACAGCCCCACCCACGGTGGGAGCAGCTCAAGTAGCTGCTGAAGCATTCAAATGGACACTGCATTGTATTTCCTCTTTCCTGGCGTCATTGTCATTGCAGATCTACTGCGCAGGCGTTCGAAACCTCTGCTATATTCTGTTGTCTTTGTGGTAGGTCTGTTTCTCTGTTTTGGTTATATGACGGGGTCGGATTGGCGAGCGTACGAATTAGCTTACGGTCTTCTGCTAATTAAGGAAAGCCCTCCACATAGTACAGACCCAGGCTTCCTATTATTGATGCTTCCATTCACACTGAGTGGCGTCGAGTTTTGGCATTTCTTCATTGTCGCAAAAGTCGTGCTATACCTGATTTTTTGCTACTATATCAGACGATTTGCCGCTCATGACTTCTACTATGCCTTTGCCATATTCTACGGCTATATTGCAGTCTTTCTGTTTATCGACAATCCAATGCGAAATTTGATAGCAAGCGCTGTGTACTTGTTTGCTCTCAAACATATTAGAGAAAGAGAGTGGCTTAAATATTTGTTTGTGTGCTTCGTCGCGGTTCTGTTTCATAAATCAGCGCTGCTGCTGATTCCCCTCTATTTTGTTCTGAATAGAACCTATCAAGCAAGACATATTGCTATAGCATTCATCGCATTCAATGCCCTGATACATATCTATGGTGGAGATCTGGTGCAGGCCGTCAAGTCTATTGATTATGCTGGCTACGCTGATTCTAAGGAAACGGCCGAAAAGCTATACAGCTATGTCCTAGCGGACGACATTGAGGACAAGCGATTTTCGCTTGGCCTACTTGCCAGATATATTGCATTTATAGTCCTGATTCTATCCAAGAAACGAATTGAGCGCAGCTCAGGATATGGCGCTATGATATTCAACGGCTCTATCTTGGTAATTGTTATACTCAGGTTAGCCTTCCTCTGGCCTATTTTGGTTCGCGTTGTTATTCCACTGTCACTTTTCTTCTGTGTTGCAATCGCAATAGCAGTTCGTAGTAGTGATGGCATCATGAAACCTGTTTACTATGCTACCTTCCTCGTGTTCTACTCTGCGGCGCTATACTCCCAAATTACTTCTGCGTACAAGTACATTCCGTATACGAGCTATTTGTCATATTGCTTTGCTGACAAGCCTGACTACGAATATAGAAGCGATTATAACCTCAGCCATAGTCCATACAGGGATAAGAGCCCGAGGTAGGCCGCGAGGTCTGACGTCCGTGGGCCGATTCCGCTGGGCAAGGCTACGGCGATACGCAGGTCGTATCTATGAGGATTACAAACTGGGGCGCTGGCTTACGGGTAAATGCTTGCCAATATCTTCGCGCGACCCGCCATCGCCCGTTGTACGCCGGAGAGAAAGGAGAGCACTGCATATGCTCGTTTGCCTTGGCCGGGACTGGCCCTGTCGCGTGTCTCCCGTACGCCGCTCCCGCCTTTCGACTTGGCCTCTTCAGCGTGGAGTTCGGGACGCCTTCGAGGATGACCAAGACAGGAGCGCTTTCGTGGTTGCGTCGATCCGAGGGTGGTGGCGCTTCGAGAGGCGGCGGCTGTATTCTAAGGTCAAGGTACCTGTTTACCGTAACTGACAAAGCCGACGGCGGGCAGGAAACAGTGGCGACTTGACACGGATGATTCAATGAATGGTGCCGCAGACGCCACAGTCGCCAGAGAGGCCGAGCAACAAGGAGTTGCTCGAGCGGGCGGCGCTGGTGGAGAAGGACCGGCGCATCGCCGAGCTGGAACGCCTCTTGGAGCAGAGCCGGCGTGGAGGCAAGCACGGGCGGCGCCCTTTTCGAAGGGGTCGGCCAAGGAAAGCCCGAATCCGCTCGGAAGAAAGCCTGGGACGGAATACGGCCGACAGGCGACGCGGCCGATTCCCGCCAAGGTCGACGAACATCCTCGTCGGGTACCCTCTTTTCTGTCCCCACTGCGAGGGGGAAGTGAAGGTCAGGGGGAAAACGGACCAGTACCAAACGGAGCTTCCGCGGCCTCGGGTCGTCACCAGACACTTCGAGATCCACGTTGGACGCTGCACGGGCTGCGGGAGGACGGTCCAGAAAAGGCATCGGCTCCAGACTTCGGATGTGAGAGAGGTGGGCACGGACCGGCTGGGGCCCGAGCTGATCGCCACGGCCGCGCACATGAACAAGGTCGAAGGGCTCTCGTACGGGAGAGTCTCTGCGCTGCTCGAACGGCTGTACAGCGTGACGGTCAGCCGGTCGGGCCTAGCGCGCAGCCTTGGCCGTCTGGCCAAAAGGGGCGAGCCGAGCTACGAAATCCTGAAAGCGCAGTTGAGAGCCTCCTCGGTCGTCTACCCGGACGAGACGGGGTGGAAAACCGGCGGCAGGAACGCTTGGCTGCAAGGGGTCACGGACGGGACGGCCACGACCGTCTATCAGCCCGTGGAAAAAGTCCTCATTGGATGAGGCATGAAGCGTGCACAAGGATCGATGCAGCGACAGAGTTGACCTGAGGCGGTGACGGATGGCGATGGGACGTTGGCGAGGCGAGCGACAGGGAACGCTTTTCATCGAGGCCGAGAAGCTGGCGCGGCCGGAGGGGCGGACCTTCTACGCGGCACTGAACGAAATTC
>ODAK010002433.1_pt1 | contig 19607 bp, 18 predicted proteins | sample 1539591 | NCBI WGS metagenome assembly ODAK01 (sample SAMEA3539303, study PRJEB22396) | soil metagenome | biome: tundra; feature: field; material: soil | place: USA | collected 2010-05 | depth 0.15 m | reverse complement strand
TGCGGATAAGAAGCTCGGCGAGTTGGTGGATGCGCTGGTTTTTCCGCACGTCCACCCCGACCAGGGGCTTGATTTGGCGCTTGAGCGCATGGGGGCGAACCAGATCGAAATATTGCCGGTGGTAAACCGTGCGGACGTGCATAAGTTGGAAGGCGTTGTGACGCTGCGGGACGTTTTGGATGCATACGGCGTGACCCGCGCCTGATCGGGCTTAGCCTTACCGCTGGATTTCTCCCGTAACACGATCCACTCGCAAGGAATTCTGCCCTAAGTTGGCTCCCGAGGTCTCCCGTCCGCTTCCAAATCCAGGCCGCCCAACTCACGCCGCTGGACACGCCTGCAATCCCAACGTGCGCGCCAATTCCTGTGCATCGAAAATCGGCGGCTGGCACGCGAACCCCGAGCACACCACCGCAAACGATCGTCCCCCGCCCAGCGCCGGAAGATTCGGGATCGTCTCCGCCAAAGCCGGTGGCAGGTTCTGCGCGACAACCTTATCGGCGTCCAAACGCAGAACCGCCGTACTCAAGCCAAGCGGCCGCACCGCAACCCGATACAGCTCCGCGGCCACCTTATCCTTCCCGACGACCACCACTTGTGTGTGCGGCTGGATGAAGTGGACCACCGCCAGCCCGTAGGTCGCCGCAAAAATGCCGTGCTGTCCCGCGACCCCAGCGTAGACCTCCAGCGTCTGCTCGGCCTTGTCGCGATACGACGCACCGTTATCCGATACATCGTTGGCGTAACCATGCAGACGCAGCAGCGCGATCGCCGCCGCCGAATTTCCCGCCGGAGTCGGCGAATCCTGAAACGGCTTCCGCCGCGTCCCCAGAATGCCGAGTGCAGTGTATTCGTCCGCCTCTCGGCCCGCCGCGCGCGTATCAAAGAATCCACCCTCTACCGGATCGAAGAACCCCGCCACCATCGCCTCCCCGATCGACCGTGCAAAACGGAAGTAGCTCAGGTCCGCCGTCGCCTCGTAAGCGTCGAGACACGCAATCACCGCGAAAGCATAGTCGTCCAGCACGCCCGGAACAGCGACAGCGACGTCGCGCGGCTCCGCTCGACCATCGGAGAAAGCTTCCGAGTACGCAATCACATGCTTCATCCCGCGCTCCGCAATCCATCCCTCGGAAAGCAGACGATCCAGCGAGCGCAAAGCAAAGGGGCGCACCTCCGCCAGATCCAGCACCTTGGCCGCTTCCAGATAAGCCGAAACGCACATCGCGTTCCAGCCCGCGTAAACCGTCTTGTCCACATACGGGGTTGGACGCAGCCGGCGCGCCGCATACATCTTCTTCTGAGCCGCCGCCAGCAGCGTGCGCGCGCTCTCTTCCTCAAGCTTCAGCCGCCGCGCGATTTCCTCCACCAAGGTTCGATCTGAAGAAGAAAGGTGGAGCACATTCTTCGCCCGATTGTGATGCATGTCTCCGACTTCCTGGATGCCGTAGTACAGCGCCGCCACCGCAGCCTCATCCTCGGTGAGCGCCGCTTTCGTTTCCGCCAAAGTCCAGGTGAAATAATCGCCATCATCGTCCATCGAGTAGTCGGCATCCTGCGAAGCGTAAAAGCCGCCGTGTGCGGGGTCGCTGAGCCATTCATCCATCCAGCGAATGATGTCGCGCGCCACCCCTGCAAAGAACTCATCCCCCGTTGCCTGGTAAGCGTGCACATAGTTTTTCAGCAACTCGGAGTTGTCGTAGCACATCTTCTCGAAGTGCGGCACGATCCAGCGCTCGTCCACCGAGTAGCGATGGAAGCCGCCCGCCAACTGGTCATAGATGCCGCCGCGCGCCATTTTCTCCAGCGTGCGGACAAAAATAGTGCGCAGTTCGTCGTCGCCCGTACGATCGTTACCCGCACGCGTGCGAACGTAATGATCCATCACCAGGTCCAGCGCCGCTGGATGCGGAAACTTGGGCGCGCTTCCAAATCCGCCGTTAACGTCGTCAAACATCTTCCGCGCCGATTCCACAATCGCGTCAATCACCGTCGCGGATACCTTCCCGCTGCCCGCCGAAAACGACTCCGCCCGCGAGATCGCGCTCTCGACCATCTGCGCCTGCTCCAGTACCTCGCCGTGCTTGTCGCGATAAGCCTGAGCAATCGAAAGCAGCACGCGCTTAAACCCAGGCCGCCCGAACTGGTCCGCCGGAGGGAAGTACGTCCCCCCATAAAACGGCTTGCCGTCCGGAGTAAGAAACGCCGTCAGCGGCCACCCGCCCTGCCCAGTGAGCGCGCCCACCGCCGCCTGGTACCGGCTGTCAATATCCGGACGCTCGTCCCGATCCACCTTCACCGCGATGTAATGCTCGTTGACGATTGCCGCCACCTCGGCATCGTCATACGACTCGCGATCCATCACATGACACCAGTGACACCAAACCGCCCCAATATCCAAAAGCACAGGCTTGTTAGCCAGCCGAGCCGCCGCAAAAGCATCCTCCCCAAATTCATGCCACTGGATCGGCTGATGCATAGCCGAACGCAGATAGGAAGAAGAAGCGCGGGCGAGAGAATTGTGTGAAGGGTCAGTCATGAGCCTAGTTTAGCGTGGCGGGGAGGAAGAGTGCGGTGTGATCTATCCAGGAATAATTTGTGGCCTTGTCATGCTGACCGAGGTTCAAGCTCCGCGATACTCCGTTCCCAGTCACCCTGGGCGCAACTGAGGTTTTTCGTTTCGGTGCGCACTGCGAAGAGAAAGCGTGCCGCCACTTCGACGGATCCCGCTGCAACCTGGCAACGCGTATCGTTCAGATTCTGCCTGCGGTTACGGAGGCTCTCCCCGCGTGTCTGATTCGACCAACCTGCCGCTGGTATCAGCAAGAAGGCAAAGCTGCGTGCCACCGCTGTCCGCAGATCGTTACTCAGACCTACGAGCCGAGCGAGGAGATGCGACAGGCTGCTGAAGGTTAGTAAGTACAGCGTTGTTCGCAGTCGCCGTCCCTGGAGAGACCTTTCTGGTCAAGATCTCCCCGGGAGTGAGAGATCACTGGATCACGACCGTTGGTTGAGTTGCCGTGCCCCAAGTGTCTGCCGGTGGCGTCAGCGTGGATGGCAAGGCTCCGCCCGAGGATGTTCCAGCCGAGACGCTTGCGACCAAGCGTGACAACCACCTCCTGCTAGCTAGTTCGGGGGGACGGGCGAAACGGCGGGCGGAGCGAGGCGATGCCTGACCAGTCAACCAATCCCCTAGATCGAAGCAGCCGCTCATTGTGAGCAGCTTGAACCCATGTTGGCGGCCAACGGGGGATTACTGGCCGTATTTTAGTGCACCTAAATTGCACAATTCATGCAGTGAAACAACGTCGGTTTTATCGGATCAAGTCGTGCAAGGAACTACTTCCTAGCGCCTCTTCTTGCAATTCCCCAGGTGGCTTAGCCGGATGAGTTAGCCTTTCAGATTAAGCAATTTTGGACCGCTCCCGGGCTGCCTAGCCAAAAGAGGAATTGACGGGTTGCCGGATCTGAGTTTAGATGTTGGCTGGATGATTGGCCCTATGCAGTGCCGATTTCCTGAATGTGCTGGCTTTCGCTTCAAAGCCAAGCACGCCAAAGGACTGGAACATGACAAATGTTATGAAGACCCTGATCGTTATGATGTGTATGACGGGCCTGTCGGCTCTCGCTTTTGCCCAGGACGCGCCCCCACCGCGCATAACCGCCGCCGATGCCAAGAAACACATCGGCGAGACCGCAACCGTATGCGGAAAAGTTGTGGACACCAAGGTGTCCAGGTATGGGCTGGCAGGCCATGGGAAGCCCGTGGTGTTCGATCTCGACCAGCCAGAACCGAATCCAGTGTTCGACTTCATCACCTTTGGCACGAAGGAGGGTGGGGCGCAGGAAGCCATCGACGCCTACAAAGGGAAGAACGTGTGCGTTACTGGCTTGATCTCCCAGCGGCCCTCTGTACCACCGAGCATCTTCGTAGCCGATCGCTCTACGATCAAAGTGGCGCCGGATGCGAAATAGGGGCATTTCGCCGCTAGTGCATGCAGATTACTCGAGGGAGTGGATCATGACAGCGATGAGAACGATGGTCGTTACGATTTGCCTGGTCGGCCTTTGGCAGGCTGCGCATGCTCAGGAGCCCGCTCCCAAGCGCATAGCTCCTGAAGACGCGAAAAACCACGTAGGAGAGACCGCGATCGTTTGCGGAAAAGTAGTTGACACTAAGGTTCCCAGGAACGGGCTCAAAGGCTATGGGTTGCCGGCGTCGTTCTACATGGAGGAACCGGAGCCGCACGCGGTTTTTTACTTCATCGAGTTCGTGCCGGGTCCGGAAGCCACCAACCAAGCCAGACCTGACTACAATGGCAAGCGCATGTGCGTTACCGGCAAAATCTCCGCATCCGCAACCGGAGGTCCCGTCATTATTGCGCTTAAGCATTCTCAGGTGAAGCCTGAGGCGCCCGCCAAGTAGCCGCCCAAAGAGCCCGCCATTCGAATCCCCGCGGATCCAGGGTTGATGATCCGAATACGACGAAACTTGAGTTACCTTGACTCGACAGGGCGAACACGCTATTGCCCAGTTATAGAAAGGATCCGAAATGAAGAACACATTGATCGTGTTGACGATTTTGTGTGCGGCTCAAGTTTCGGCACAGACGGTCGTTCAACAGTTTGTGGCCATAAGCAGGGGGGCGGGAACCGTTTCCGATATGGACCTCGAGCCTACCGCTGAAGGCAGCACTCTTATCGCCATGCCCTTCGAATTTACTCCCGGGATCAAGGTTCTGAGCGTGACTGACAACGCGCCCGCCGGAGGTAACACGTACAAAGAGGTGCCTGGCGGCGTTGCATCATGCGCTGGAGCACTTCTGGATATCTGGTATTGCGAAAAGTGCGACGCCGGTGTTACTGAGCTTAAATTCCACCTGTCCGGCCACGTGCAAATGAGTGTGAACGCCTTTGTCGAAGTATCGGGCCTGCAGATGTCTTCGGTGCTGGATGGAGAAGGAGCTCACGTGAACGACGGAACTCGGGCCAGCGATGGTTTAGAAGTTGGCCCGAAGATCAAGACTTCAGCAAATGATTTTATTATTGCCCGCTTTTCTTCTGCCGTGCCCATGCCAACGGCCGCCCCAGCGCCATGGATCTTTAAGCCGTCTTATGCCTATCTGCTGAACGGAGCCCCGGGGGCTTATACACCAACTCTTACCGGGGGAGGAACTGCCGGCAACTACTGTATGAGCGTCGCCGCGTTCAAGGCGGCTGCATCTGCTCCTGCGTCGCCAGCGGCTTCACAGAAATAGATGCAGCGTAATACGCAGCCTCAAGCAAGGCGACTGTCCCACTACGCCTACTTCTTCTCCGTCGCGTTCGATGGAATCAAAGCGGCGTTCTGCTTTTTAAAGCCCTTGCTCACTTCTTCCAGCACCAATTCCCGCAGCTTCCCGTATCCGATCGCCCCACTCATGAAGTGACCATTCACGAAGAAGCTTGGCGTACCTTGCAGGCCAAGCCGCAGACCTTCCTGTGCATCCTTCTTGACTGCTGCAGCTTCCTCCCCGCTGTCCAGACATTTGTCAAAGCGAGCCCCATCCAGTTTCAGCGCGCGTGCCTCTTCCTTCATGAAGCTTGTTTGAACTTTCTTGGTTTCAAACAGGAAGTCGTGAAACTCCCAGAATTTCCCTTGTGCGCCAGCGCAGCGAGCGCCCTCCGAGGCCCTTTGGGCGAGCGCGTGATTGGGAAGAGGAAAATCCTTGTAAACCACGGAAACTTGATTGCCGAATTGCTCGAGGAGCTTCTTGAGATCGGCATTTACCTGTTGGCAGTACGGGCACTCGTAGTCTGCGAATTCAACGATCTGAACCGGAGCGTTTGCGGGACCAAGTCTGGGCGCGTCCGCGACATCGACTTGAGCACTAGGCTGGGCCAACTCCACCACCACGCCGTAATCTCCACGCAGCTGCGCGATATACGCTTCCCGGGCCTTTTTCATGCGCAGCTGGTGAATTGTATCGAGGATGTGAGGACGCGCCGAATCGTAGGACTCTTCGGTTTGCACACCCTCGTAATAGAACCGAAGCTGATCCTCCGTCGGCGTAGGCACACTGGTCGCGATATGGCGCTTGACAAGCTCGTCGACGGTCACGCCTTCCTTCTTTGCCTGCATTTCCAGGAGCCGGTCCTCAATCAGTTGTTCCAGCGCATCCCGCTGCGCCACATAGAACTTGTATCGAGCCTGGAGCAGCTTTCCAGCCTGGCTGTGCTCCAACTCGCCCTCGGTAATCTTGCGGTCACCAATCTCGGCCACCACAGCGGAATCATTTTGCGCAATCGCCGGAATGGAAAATGCAGCCAAAGCTGCTCCGATTCCAAGCATTGTCAGAAAGCGTTGGATTGACATCGCGGAAGTTTTCCTCTCTTCAAGAATTGTGTTTGGGGACGGGAATAAGAGGGGGAGGGCCCAGACGCCGAGTATAGCATCCAATCCGGCGTCTGGGAAGTTTCTGTTTTCTTGACCAGCTTCACAGCCTCAGGCGAAGCTGCTTCTCCTGGCCAATACCGCAAATCGGAAGACTAGAAGTCGTAATCTTCCGGTGTGCAGGGGCAGGCTATTCCGCTAACCTCTGCGACGTCCACCCAGCACAGCAGTTCCAGCAAGTTCTGCTCGGCCGGAGTCAAATTCGCATCCGCAAACCGAGTTTCTGTCTGGCTGTAAGGAGCAGGGCCATTCGGAGTCTTGTTCGCGGTGCTCTGAATGTGCGTCGCCCAGCCGTGCAGTCCGGGTGACGTGACTTCCGGAGCGGGTAGCGGGTCGTGGTTCTGCGGGAAGAAACCGTTCGAGGACGAGATCATCTTGATCACGCCGCGAGTCGGGGCCAGGCCGCGAAGGCCAACCTTGGTCATCGCTTTTACCGACTCGGAAAGCAACCCGTCCGGCGTGACTGCACAACTGCAGCACGTGATGAGCTCTTCGCTATCGTCAAACACGAAGAAGTCAGCATACGCGGTCCCGTTCCCAGGAGGCGACGCGTATGGCCCCTCATCGCCGTCGTTGATTACGCGCACGGTCGCATCCGGAGCAGCGGTAACGTTATTGGCATAATAGGTGACAAAGTAAACGCTGTTGTCACCAACGTTTTGGGCCAACGCAGATCCTGAAGCGATTCCCAGCATCAGGACGAGAAACAGCAAAAATCCGAGCTTTTTCATTTGGTGTGATCCTCCTGTTTGGTTGTGACGCCTAGCGCTGGGGGGAGGGTCAGCTGTTGGGCGCTGAGAGAACTTTTAGCCTTCTCGTGAGTTCTTTACAAGTACCCACGTGGCTTAGCCAAGAACGCTAAATCCAAAACTTACTACTTATGGAGTAATCCCCAACTTATGGAGTAGTTCCCTATGCACGCAACGGTCTGCACCCTGGAATTCTGCTGGAGGTTTCTACGATTGCGAGAACACTGGCCAGCCCCGGGGTCGCGAAGACGGTCGCGCTGGCTCTTTCTATTGTTGTGGGTTCTGTTGTGGGTTCTGTTGTTGGATCTTCCCCCTTAGCTCCTTAAACATTTCCTTCATGAAATCCCCGCGCTGGTCTGGGGACAATGCCTCGGTGGGTAGCTTCACATCAATAATCGGCGCAGGCAAAGGCTGAGCAGTTGGGGCTGGAGGTGTATACAGGAAAGGGGAGCTGACTGTCTTCGCGACTTGAGGCGGAGGGCTTGCAGATGTGTCCGCTTGACGCAGGGACAGTAGGACCTGCGTCAGCTCGTGTGGGCGTTGCGGCGAACCCACGATGATGAAATCGAAGGGAGAACCGTTGAGCAGCCGCGCCAGCACATCGTCTGCTTGTCCCGGCCCGGTATGTTCAACAATGCGGTCAAGTCCGCTTCCGGGCGGAACCTCGATCACAGCCCCAGTCTTCTCCGCAACCAGTTTCAGCACCTCGGCCAGAGTTGAGTTCTGCGCATTAATCGTGAGTTGGCCATCCCGATAAGTGACCACGGGAGGATGTTGCGCAGAGACAACTGTTCCCGCTGGGGCTGCGGCAACCTCATCCGGCACCGGTAGTAATACGGCGCTGCTGGCAATGCTCTGTCTTCCAACCACTGGGGCCGTGAACGATTGCGTTTTCCGGGGGGGAATCTGGGCAGAAGTAGGACTCACTGCGGCAATCGCATACGGCAGCGGCGGCAATGCGGCGCTGCGGGCAACGTTCTCTCTTCCAACCACTGGGGCTGCGGCAACCCCATTCGGCAACGGCCGCAATACGGCGCTGCGGGCAACGTTCTCTCTTCCAACCACTGGAGCTGCAGCAACCGCATTCGGCAGCGGAGGTAATTCGGCTTTGCTGGCAACGTTCTGTTTTCCAACCGCTGGGGCGGCAGCAACCGCATTCGGCAGCGACGGCGACAGCGACACGGCGATGCGGGTAACTTTCTCTCTTCCAACCACTGGAGCTGCGGCAACCGCATACGGCAGCGGCGCCAATTCGGCTCTGCTGGCGACGTTCTGCGATCCCGCCACTGGAGCTGCGGCAACCGCACCCGGCAGCGGAGGTAATTCGGCTTTGCTGGCGACGTTCTGCGTTCCCACCACTGGGGCTGCGGCAACCGCATACGGCAGCGGCGCCAATTCGGCTCTGCTGGCAACGTTCTGTTTTCCAACCGCTGGGGCTGCGGTAACCGCATTCGGCAGCGGCGGCAATACGGCGCTGCGGGCAACGTTCTGTTTTCCCACCACTGGAGCTGCGGCAACCGCATTCGGCAGCGGCGGCAATACGGCGCTGCGGGCAACGTTCTGTCTTCCAACCACAGGGGCTGCGGTAACCGCATTCGGCAGCGGCGGTAATGAGGCGCTGCGGGCAACGTTCTGTCTTCCAACCACAGGGGCTGCGGTAACCGCATTCGGCAGCGGCGGTAATGAGGCGCTGCGGGCAACGTTCTGTCTTCCAACCACAGGGGCTGCGGTAACCGCATTCGGCAGCGGCGGTAATGAGGCGCTGCGGGCAACGTTCTGTTTTCCAACCACAGGGGCTGCGGCAACCGCATACGGCAGCGGCAGTGACTCGGCGCTGCGGGCAACGTTCTGTGTTCCAACCACAGGGGCTGCGGCAACCGCATTCGGCAGCGGCGGTAATACGGCTCTGCTGGCAACGTTCTGTCTTCCCACCACTGGGGCGGCGAACTGTTGCGTTTTCCCGGTGGAGACTTGGGCAGAAGTAGGACTCACAGTAACGGTGGCGGCATCGTCAAGCCGGACTTGCGTCAATACAGAGTAATTCGGGTCCGAAACTAGAACGGCTTCCAGAATAACGACTCGCGGCTGCGGAAGTGAAGACGGCGTCCGGTAGACTCCCTGGTCGTCGATAGTGCCGCAGGCCAAGCCGGAACAGCCGAGCCCCGAGACGTTCCAATGTACGGCAACGGGTTTTCCTTGAGCGTCAGTAACTTCGAAGCGCTGAGCTTGAGTTGCTGCGACGGTTGCTCCATTTGGATGAACGGTGAACCGGTGCGGAACGGCGCGCGTTGACCGATGAACGGTCAACGGGTGCGGAACGGTAGGCGTTGAGGCCCAGAGTCCTTCCAGTCCAAAACAGGCCAGCAGGCCGACTGCGAACGCGATGCGCGTGCCGCCTCGAATGCAAGTGAGCAATTCGAGAATAGACCGTGTTCGCGAACCACCTATGCCGCGATCGTACCTTGCTGGAGTATCCCTACTCATAACCGCCTCACTTCCGCGCGCAGCCCTCGAACGCTGCGCACGGTGGCACGCATATTCACTTCGTTCCCTGGCAAGGTAACCACAGGCAGATCACGAGCAGCATCGCAAAAACGGCACGCTCGCAGAAGAACTTGAAAGCTCCATACATACTATACCTCGCGCTACTTTGCGGGCTCGCGGTCCAGCGCCAGATCCGGTTTCAGGGGAGGATCCCGTGGGCATTGCAACGCGCTGTCAAACCAAGCTAGGGGGAGTTCTCGGCACAGCTAGTTAACTACGGGAACCCCCTCGGCAGCAACCCCACGATTGGGTTAGCCAATCCGTTTAAGACGTCGATCTAATTCGTTAGCACTAGACCAAATAAAGTAGCCCAAATGCCGAGGCCCATCTCTCTCTAATTACACTCTGTATGTTTTCGTTCGAGAATTGATTGGAACGCGTTTCATAAATGGTGCCTTGAAAGGGCCCGGCTTCAGCCTGGCCGCTACGAGCCGCATAAAAACTGGGCTCTAGCCCTGCGGGAACTACTTGTTCCCTCTGAAACCGGTTTATGAATCAAGTTCCAGTGACACTTCGCATCCGGTCCCAGATCAGGAAGTGTTCCATACATCATTTCCACCGGTGCTGGACTCTCCTGGTAGATGCTTCTTTTCGGGCTGTTCGCGATCAATGTCCCGTCCTCAAGAGTGTCACCATTCGTGTGGCCGCGTAGGCAATATTTTACGCAGGAAATGTTTTGCACAGGATAGGTAATGTTCTACTTAGGACAAGTACCGAACGGGCAATAATGTATTGACAAGGCGTGTCCCTATGCAACATACTGGCATCGCTGATTTCGGACCATTAGTTTCGTGGCTGTTGAGCGCCACTCCCCCACCTAAAGCCGGAATTCAATTAAGAGATGTCTACTTTGGTCGCGGCTTCAACTGCGCCTGGTCCGATCACGCCCAGCACGGAGAACTCCGCGTGAGGGTTTCGGGCGTGACCAGGACAAGCGGTTCGAGCACTGGAGAACATTGTGCCAATGGCTCCGAGCAACAACGGCTTTTTGCTGCTAGACGCTGGATTGAATCTGATCGCATCGAATGATCCAGCCCTTCAGATCCTCTGCTTCCCCAGCGGGACGGACCTCATCAAGCAACCCAAAGTCTTTCTTGCGGATCGTATACGCACCGCCCTCGTCGACCATCGGAGTCATGACCGACCGGCTTTCGTCAAAGAATTTAGGTCGGGTAAACGCCGTTACATTTGCAAGAGCTTTCAAGTCGACTGTAACAGAAGCTCTCCCGTTCAGCCCGCTTTCGCTGTCCTCCTGGAGCGGGATGCAGCGGCCAGCACTGGGCTCACAGAAATCTCTGCACAGTTTAATCTGACTCAGCGAGAACGTGAGACAGTAGAGTTTCTCCTGCAAGGTCTCACTAGCAAAGAGATCGCAACCCGTATGAAGATCAGTCCGAACACCGTAAAGGCGTTCCTTCGATTGGTAATGGTCAAAATGAAAGTTTCAACGCGCTCTGGAATTGCTGGAAGGATTGCAGGATCGTCAAGGCCTAACGCTTAGGTCTTCTGTATTAGGGTTAGTCGCGAATTAGTTCGATTGAAGAATTTACGGAATGAGCGACTTCAGGCATCATCCGAAGTTGTGACGCAACCCTCACAAGAACGACGCCAGCATGAGCGTTTCCCGCAGGTGCTTGAAGTGCATGCACGGAGTTTGCTGTCGGGGCAGACGGCGGGTCACCGGCCAAAGGAATTCGATGGCCGCATCCATAATCTCAGCAACGGCGGCCTTTGCATCCTTAGTTCGAGTCCCCTCCAGGCGGACACGTTCGTGTGCTGCAACCTCCCGGTGATCGATGCTCCGGTTTCGATTCCCACGCTCATGCAAGTGCGGTGGACTGCCAAGCGCGGACACAAATCTCTGAGCTACATCAGTGGCCTGCAGTTTATTGTCTAGCTACCCAACCTTAATTTTAGTCTTAGGGAAGATTTAGGGAAAACGGTCGGCTTTACTTTGGTCTCGGCCTGCCTTCGCCGATGGGCTAGTCCAAATGGGTTAATACAGAATGGGCATTGCGCGGGATCATCCAATCAATATAGTTCTGATAGGTTAATTAGTTTGGTTCGTGCCCCCCCCTCCCCCCCCCGAGTTGCCAGGTGTCCACCATGAAATGTTGTGCAGCCGCTCGCCCCATCGGTGTCCTCAGTATGCTCATATTCTTCGGATTGTTCTTGAGCTGCGGTGGATTCAGCGCACCACACGGAGAGGGAAACGCCGCAAAACTCACGCAAATCAAAATTACTCCCTCTAACCCGGCCATTACGAAGGGCGCAACTCTACAGCTCACCGCTACGGGAATTTTTGATGATGGGACTCAGCACGCCTTAGGTTCTTCGGTGACTTGGCAGACGAGCCAGTCAGCCGTTGCCACGATCAACACTCAAGGCGGCGTGACTGGAGTAAACCAAGGCGTCGCACAAATGTCTGCGGCCTATCAAGGGGTAACTGGCAGCACCTCGGTCACTGTCGGAGCACCCGCATTGCTCGGTATCACGGTCAGTCCGAACCAGTCGTCTTTGCCTGTAGGTGAATCCGAGCAGCTAACCGCGACCGGGAACTTTTCCGATGGAACTACTCAAATTCTGACTCAATCCGCGACCTGGAGTTCATCGGCTCCGGGCGTGGCGATGATCACAGCGGGAGGTCTGTCGACGGGTGTGACAGCGGGCACCTCGAGCATCAGCGCGACGCTAGGCAGCATTACCGGCTCGACCACGCTGACGGTGACGGCGGCGGTGCTGGTGTCGATTGCGGTGACGCCGGGAAACGCTTCGATTGGCGCGGGGACTACGCAGCCGTTCACGGCCACGGGAACGTACAGCGACGGCAACACGCAGACTCTGACGAGCACAGCAGCGTGGAGTTCATCGGGTCCGAGCGTGGCGACGATCAATGCGGCGGGGCTGGCGACGAGTGTGGCAAAGGGCGCCTCCAGCATCAGCGCGACGCTAGGCAGCATTACCGGCTCAACCACGCTGACGGTGACGGCGGCGGTGCTGGTGTCGATTGCGGTGACGCCGGGGAACGCTTCGATTGCCGTGGGGACTACGCAGCCGTTCACGGCCACGGGAACGTACAGCGACGCCAGCACGCAGACTCTGACGAGCACAGCAGCGTGGAGTTCATCGGGTCCGAGCGTGGCGACGATCAGCAATGCGTCTGGCTCGCAGGGATTGGCCACGTTGGCCGGTTTAGGCACGACGACGATTGAGGCGACGTCGGGCGCGATCAACGGCTCGACTACGTTGACCGTCACAGCAGGCTTTGTTTTGACCGGCAGCCTGACGACAGCACGCGCCTCACATACCTCGACCGTGCTGAACAATGGCATGGTGCTGATTGCGGGAGGCTATAACGGCAATATCTTAGCCAGTGCCGAGCTGTACAATCCCGCGACCGCGACCTTCACTCCCACGGGCAGCTTGAACACCGCGCGCCTCTATCACACGGCAACGCTGCTGAACAATGGCATGGTGCTGATTGCGGGAGGCTCCGATAATAACGGCGACATCTTAGCCAGTGCCGAGCTGTACAATCCCGCGACCGGAACCTTCACCCCCACCGGCAGCCTGAATACCGCGCGCGAACTCCACACGGCGACGGCGAATAACGGAATGGTGCTCATTGCAGGAGGCAATGGCTCCAACGGCGCCCTGGCCAGTGCCGAGCTGTACAATTCCACGACCGGAACCTTCACCCCCACCGGCAGCCTGAACACCGCGCGCCTCTATCACACGGCAACATTGCTGAACAATGGCATGGTGCTGATTGCGGGCGGCTCCGACAATAGTGGCAATAGCTCAGCTAGTGCCGAGTTGTACAATCCCGCGACCGCGACCTTCGCCCCTACCCTCAGCCTGAACACCGCGCGCTACAGGCACACGGCGACGCTGCTCAACAGCGGCATGGTGCTGATTGCGGGAGGCCAGGACTCCAGTGGCAACGCCTTAGCCAGTGCGGAGCTGTACAATCCCGCGACCGGGACCTTCACCGCCAACGTCAGCCTGAACACCGCGCGTATCCTCCACACGGCGACGCTGCTGAACAACGGAACGGATCTGATTGCCGGCGGCTACGGCTCGAGCGGTTACCTAACCAACGCGGAGCTGAACAATCCCGCAACCGGGACCTTCGCCCCCACCGGCAGCCTGAACACTGCGCGCTACTTGCACACGGCGTCGCTGCTGAGCAACGGAATGGATCTGGTTGCAGGTGGCTATAACTCCAGCGGTTACTTGGCCAGTGCCGAGCTGTACGAACCGGCCACGCTGACTCCGCCGAACCTCGTTTCCATCGCGCTGAGTCCGGCCAGCCCGACGGTTCCTCTCGACACCGCGCAGCAGTTCATCGCCACGGGCACCTTCAGCGATGGCAGCACCGAGCAGCTTGCTTCGGTGACCTGGAGTTCCTCAAACACCGCGGCCGTCAGCATCACCGATGATGCCAGCAACCTGGGTGCGGCTTATGCCCTGGGCCCGGGCGGGGCGACGGTGAGTGCGTGCGCCGGCTCGGTGTGCGGTTCCACAACGCTGACGGTTGGGCTGGCGGCGCTGGTATCCATCGCGGTCACACCGGCAAACGGGACGGTTACGGCCGGCCTGCCGCTGCAGTTTTATGCCACGGGGACATACAGCGATGCCAGCACGCAGGATTTGACCTCGTCGGTGACGTGGACTTCGTCGGCGCCTCCGGTCGCGACGATCAATGCTGCGGGCCTGGCCAGCGGCTTAATTGTGGGCAGCACGACGATCGCGGCTGCTTCGGGCAGCGTACCGGGCACGGCCACGCTGACGGTGACCTCACCGGTTCTCGCCTCGATTACCGTGATGCCCGCTAATCCTTCGATTGCTGCAGGGGACACGCAGCAGTTCACGGCCACTGGAACGTACAGCGACGGGAGCACGCAGAATCTGACGAACACAGCGACGTGGAGTTCATCCGGGTCGGCAATCGCCAGTGTGAGCCCAACCGGTGCGGCGGTTGCCAACGCAGTCGGAACGGCCACGATCAGCGCGACCTCCGGATCCCTGACCGGATCCGCGAACCTGACCGTGACTCCTCCTGCCGTAATCGCCTTGAACATCGTCCCCGCAACATTATCCATGGTCCTGGAAAGTAGCCGTCAGCTCCAAGCGATCGCAACGTTGAGCGATGGAACAACCCAGGACATGACCGGAACGGTAGCGTGGAGTTCGATGCAGCCAGGCATCGCTAGCGTGAGCAACCGCGGACTGGCGATTGCTCAGCATGTGGGCTCGACGACGATCCTTGCACAGAGCAATGGTCTGACGGGATCGGCTGATCTCACCGTAGTGCCACTCGTCGCCGTGAGCTACTTCAGTCGTATCAATGCTGTAAATTCAGGTATTGACGGCACCATTCGGCTTACCAATCCGGGTCTTACCGGGGACCTGTGCGCGATGGTGTACGTATTCGACGAGAATCAGGAATTGAACGAATGCTGTGGATGCAAGGTATCGGACAGTGGGTTGCTGACTCTCTCCTTGCTCAACGATCTCACGGCAAATACTCTGACCGGGAAAAAACCTCGAGCGGGAGAAATCAAGGTCGTGCCCTCCGACCCCGCGCAGAATCCACAATGTGATCCCGCCTCTTCAGCCCCGACGGGCGCAATCCAGGGATGGGGGACTAACGCTCAAGGCTCAGACAGCACCGCTCAAGTCACGGAAACAGCGTTTGCAATGCTCCCGCTGAGCGATGGGGAAGAGGCGATCCTGGTAAACTTCTGCAGCTTTGTGAAGAAGTTGGGAAGCGGCCAGGGCATCTGTTCCTGCGGAACCGGCAACTAGTAGGAATTCGCGTCCCGAGCAGACTCCCGCGCGGCGCGCATCGCAACGGGATCGTGGGATTCGCATCAGGCATCGCCTTCAGGCGCCGAAAGTGCTGCGCCATGAGCGCGCCTTCACAAACTCCGGGGCACTCGCCACCCTCAAGCACCGAATCTCTCGGCGGCGCGAGCTTTCCCTTTGGCGGCCTCTTCTTCTCGATTCTTCGGCGGTGCGTTCGTATCGAGCGAATGGAGAAGACGAGCCGAGATACCGGCTATTTCATCGACTGCAGCCAGGAACGCGGCTTCGTTCGCCTTCGACGGTTTGTTAAAACCAGTGATTTTTCTCACGAACTGGAGCGAAGCAGCTCGAATCTCTTCGGCAGTGACGGGCGGATCGAAGTTGAAAAGGGGTTTGATATTCCGGCACATTCAGTATGACCTCCCAGTACGACCTCCACGGATCGAGAACTCCCAAGCGGCGTGAGAGACGATAGTTTCCTTTAGGGCAGGCTTGATGGTGGACCAACCCGTGACATTTTCTCATGGGCAAGCCGCCAGCGGGTTTTTGGGAAGGGCACGACTTCAGTCGTGCCGTAAGTGCTGAACGAAAGACGGCTTCAGCCGCTGAGGGCAACGGCTGCGCGCATTCAGACTTCACCAGGGGCTGCTAGTGCCGCGACCGCGTGATTGTTGCTGCTGTCATCCGAGCTTGCTGTTGGAGAGCCGGGCGTCCTCGCCCGGCTGGACGGGCGAGACGCCCGTCCCTCCACCGTATGACTCATCACGCGGTCACGGGTACTCATTGAAGCTATTTATGTACCATGGTACATTAGTACCATGATCACCGAATCGCAGCTCCTTATCGAGCGGGTCCAGACCGGCGTCCGCATGGAAAAACGCCTTCTCAAAGTCCTCAAGGCCTTCGCCGAATATCACGACATGTCCCTGGGCGACCTGCTCGAAGGCATCGTGCTCCACGCCTTCGACGGCAAGACTCCGTTCAGCCGCGCATCGCTCAAGCGCATTCACGACCTGAAAAAGTTCTACGCCCTCGATCTCGATTCCAGCGCCAGCCACCGTCTTACCGAAATTAAGCGGCGCTCGGGGAACAAGACTGTCTCGGAGAAGAAAAAATGACACAAGACCGTTTGCCGACCGCGTTGCGCATCCTCCAATGGGTGCTGGGTCTGGTGATCCTGGAGGAGTCGGCGCGTTTCGCGTTGTCCCCAGGAGCAGCACAGGCGTTCGCCAAAACCGGCCTGCCCAACTTCATTCGCCTTGCCTTGGCATGGGCGGAGATCGCCGCTGCCGTTCTGTTCCTCGTCCCACGCGCCACGGTGGCCGGCGGATGGTTCCTGATCGTCGTGCTCGCCGGAGCGATTGTCCTCCATCTTCTGCATGGCTGGTTCGAAGTAGGAGCGCTGGTGGTTTATGCGGCGGCGGCGTGGGCGGTCATCACGGGGAAGTCCGCGGGGATGTCAGCGCCTGGAGAGACCCGAGCATGACTGGCGAGGAACTGATCAGACAATTCGAGGACGGCGCTACTCCCGCTGACGCTTTCCATCACGCCGACCACGTCCGGCTGGCGTTTGAGTACCTGTGTCGCTACACGGTCCTCGAAGCGCTCGAGAAATTTTCCGCCGCCTTGAAGCGGTTTGCCAAGGCGCAGGGGAAGGCGCAGCTCTATCACGAGACCATTACCTGGGCCTACCTGCTTCTGATTCGCGAGCGCATCGCACGCGCCGGCCGCGCCCAGACCTGGGAAGAATTCGCCGAGCGCAATGCAGATCTGCTCATCTGGAAAGGCGGCGTGCTGGCAACCCTCTACCGTCAAGAGACGCTCGACTCCGACCTCGCCCGCCACACCTTCGTTCTCCCCGATCAGGCCCTGTGATTTACTTCGCATCCTGACACCTGAGACCTGACACCTCACACCCGGCATGTTCATCCGTCCTTGAAGCCGGGCCAGTTCGGCGTTAGTATTTCAATTTCGCTCTTATCGCGATTTGTCGAGGGCTCATGCCGCAAAATTACGTTCCCATCTTCCTGTTCCTCGCCGTCGTCGGCATCCTGATCCCCGTCACGCTGCTAGTCGCCAGAATCATCCGCACGCAAAGTCCCAACCGCGTGAAATTAATGCCTTACGAATGCGGCATCGATCCGTACGACAGCGCGCGCGGACGCTACACCATCCGCTTTTACATCATCGCCATATTGTTCGTGGTCTTCGACGTGGAAACGATTTTCCTGTTTCCCTGGGCCGTGAAGTTCAAGGCCCTCGGCATCTTCGGCCTGATCGAGATGCTGGTCTTTCTCGGCATCCTGATCGTCGGCTACGTATGGATCTGGAAGAAGGGCGCGCTCGAATGGGTGTAACTTCGGCGGGTCCCAATCCGGCTGCTTCCGATGAGACCTTCAGCGCGAGCCGCTGGACCAGGGGGAACCTGTGGTTCCCGACGCGCATCGTGGTCAACCCGCTGCGCGTGAGCCGCGTGAAGAGGCGTCTGTTCGGCAGCAGCGAGGAAAGCATTTCGATTTCCCAGGTAGCTTCGGTGAAGATTTCGACGGGAATCCTTTGGTCGGACATTCTGATTGAGTCGACCGGAGGCACCGATCCGATCACCAGTCACGGCCATCGCAAAGCCGACGCGTTGCGCATCCGCGACCTGGTCGAAAGTTTTCAGGCCGCCCGGCGCTAGCAGTCCGTGCCTGTAGAGACGGGGCTTGCCCCGTCTCCGGAGACGCGGCAAGCCGCGTCTCTACGGGAACGGTCAACGGGGTGACGGGCATTGTGATGACGGTCATTGACGGTGACCGCAGACAGCTGTTAGAAGTGAAAGGTTTCCTGATACTTGCGCGGCTTTTGTAACGATAGACCTTTGCATGGCCGAGGAAGTCAAAACGCCTGCTCCACCACCGCCGCCGGAAGGTGAGAAGAAGCCGACGGCGGAAAAGCCCGCAGCAGCGGCGTCCGCCGAGCCTGCGAAGCCTGCTGCTCCCGCCAAGCCGGCCGCTCCCGCCAAGCCCGCTGGTCCCGTCCCGGTGCCGTGGACCTCGCCGCTGGTGGAAAAATACCGGAGCCAGTACGGCTCGGGCCTCGAGGCGCAGACTTATCTTGGACAGAACTACCTTACCGTTGACCGCTCGCTGATCCCCGACATCCTGCGCCTGCTGCGCGACGAAGAGCAGTTTGACTACTGCGTCGATATCACCGCAGTGCATTATCCGAAGCGTGAAAAGCAATTCGACGTCGTCTGGATTCTTTATTCTTTCCCGCGCAACGAGCGCATGCGCGTGAAAACGCAAATCGTCGACGGCGCTTCGATCGCATCCAGCGTCTCCATTTGGCCCACGGCCAACTGGCTGGAGCGCGAGGTCTACGACATGTTCGGCATCACGTTCGACGGACATCCTGACCTGAAGCGTATCCTGCTGCCCGACGGCTGGAAAGGCTACCCGCTGCGCAAAGATTACGGCATCCTGCAGCAAGACCAAGAATGGGTGCAGATCAATCTCGGAATCGAGAGCGGACAATGAGGGTGCGAACCAGAGCCGCGTTGGTTGTTATCTTCTGGGCGATGAGCCTGGCTTGCGCTCGGCCCCAGAGTACCGAAACTGCCGCATCTCGAGGCAACATCGCACCGCGAGGGTGCGTTTTCATGAAGGAGGTAAATCTATCCTCGAACATTACCGCGCCCAAGGAATTCAATCGGACCCCGAGGATCTTGCCGGCACCCACGAAGTTTGAGAACCCTTTTACGACTCCGGTGAAAGGATCCGTAATCCCCGCTGGCACCGGTTCATCCGAGGCTTCTTTGTTTAAGAGCGTATCCATCGTGCAGCAAGGATCTGCCTATGTCCTGGCTTGCGGAACGATACGTGGAATTGGAACAGCAAGTAATCAATGACCGATCCGCGCTCACAGTCGCCGCTCGACCTCGAAACTCCCGAGAAGCCGTATCTCGATTCGAACGAACTCATCATCAACATGGGACCGCAGCATCCGGCCACGCACGGCGTGCTGCGCGTCATCTTGAAGCTCGACGGCGAAAAAGTTCTCGGCACCGAGTGCGTCATCGGATACCTGCA
>ODAK010002432.1_pt1 | contig 19609 bp, 15 predicted proteins | sample 1539591 | NCBI WGS metagenome assembly ODAK01 (sample SAMEA3539303, study PRJEB22396) | soil metagenome | biome: tundra; feature: field; material: soil | place: USA | collected 2010-05 | depth 0.15 m | reverse complement strand
CGAGGATGTGACACACACCCATAATATCGCGCCCTACATCGGCATCATGACTGCGCTCTATTCGGTCATGCAGTTCATCTTCGCGCCCGTGCTCGGCGCCTTGAGTGACAACCTCGGCAGGCGTCCCGTGCTGCTGATTTCCCTAGCGGGTGCGGCGATTAACTATGTCGTCATGGCGTTCGCGCCACAGCTTTGGATGCTGCTAATCGGGCGCGCCATTGCTGGCCTGACCAGCGCCAATGTCTCCGTGGCCATGGCCTACATCACCGACATTTCGCCCGAGGACAAGCGGGCTCGTCGCTTCGGCCTATTCAACGCCATGTTTGGCATCGGCTTCATCATCGGGCCGGTCCTCGGCGGACTGCTCGGCGATTACTGGCTGCGCCTCCCTTTCATCGCCGCCGCCGTGCTGAACGCCTGCAATCTCCTGCTGGCTTTGTTCATCCTGCCAGAATCTCGTACGCCGGCCCGCCAGAAGATCGATCTGGCCGCGCTCAACCCGCTTCGGCCCCTGCGCTGGGTCTTCTCGATGAACGGGCTGCTGCCTATCGTCCTGGTGTTTTTCATCTTGAGCGCCACCGGAGAGGTCTACGGCACGTGCTGGGCACTGTGGGGCTTCGACACGTTCCACTGGAATGGCTTTTGGATCGGCCTTTCGCTCGGCGCGTTCGGTGTCTGCCAAACGCTGGTTCAGGCACTCTTGCCCGGCCCGGCGACCAAACTGCTCGGGGAACGTGGCGCCGTGCTGGTCGGAATTGCGTGCGCCTGCATCGCTCTTGTCGCCCTGGCCTTCGCCCGACAAAGCTGGGTCGTCTTCGCCGTCATGCCCATCTTCGCTCTCGGTGGCATCGGCACGCCGGCGCTTCAGGTTCTGGCTACCCGGCAGGTCGATCCGGCCCGCCAGGGCCAGCTCCAAGGCGTGCTGGCATCGGCTGTAAGCTTGGCGTCCATCGTCGCGCCGCTCGCCTTCTCGACCTGCTACTTTCTCGTCCAGAAGGACTGGCCCGGAGCCATCTGGCTCTCGGTGGTCCTCACCTATGCAATCGCTGTCCCGCTGGTTGTTCTCGGCACCCGAAAGGCCCGGACGACGCAACCTGCAGGCGGGTAGAGGAATCGACCGCGCAGCCCGGGACCTTCATGGAGTACCTTCTGCTTGCGGCGGTGCGCGCGCCGGCGGCAGCAATTGGCGCACTATCGTGCGCTGCTGACAGCGAGGACAGAGCAGGACATCCTGCCCCGCCTTCGACGTCCGCGGCGGTGATCGAGCGGCACCAGCGTCCCGGCCCATCACGCGCAGGTCCGCAAATTCGGGGATGAACTTCGTGACCGCATCATCGAGTTGCCACTTGCCATCCTCGTAAAGGAGCATCATCCCCACCGCGACGATCGGCTTGGTCATCGAGGAAGGGTGGCAGACCGGATTGCGTGTTGCGCGACGGCCGCTGCCACCGACGACGAAACCCGGTTACCGCGGGGCTGTTGACGACGGCGTGTCGAAGGCCGCGCAAAAGTGCGGCGCGACGGCAAGCACATTCGGTTGTTGCAGAATGCTCGAGTGACCACCAGGCGCATCGACGATAGTCACGTTGTCGCCGAGGAGGTTGCGCCAGCCCAAGTCGGGCTCGACCATCAGGTCGCGGTAGGGGGCTGCCTCGCTACCGTGCTCGCTGGCGCGAAACACGACCGCGCGTACGCGCGTGCTCTTCTTCGGGATGTAGCGCCGGGCCGCCGAGAGATAGATTTCGCGCACTGTCGGTGGCTTCAACCATGACGGCCAGTCTTTGTTGTCTCTGCTGTTCTTGCCGTCTTGGCCGTCTTGGAAAGCTCCACGGCGAAGAACCTCGTAACAGAGGCGGGCGCGCAATCGATTGCTCTGATGCTTGAGCTCGTACCTGGCGAGGTTGACGGCTTTTCGCCGCAACTTCTTCAGCACGTCGTTGGATTCCTGCCCGAGGGCAGGCACGAGATCCGACACCCGCTGCCAACGCTCGCGGGTGATTCGCAGGGCGCGTTGCTTGGCGTTCGGTGGCGCCGCTTCCACGAGACCGACAAAGACCTCTTCGCCTGCGCACTCCAATTGGTATGCGACCTCGTACGCAATCACCCCGCCTGCACAAAGGCCACCGAGAAAATAGGGGCCACGGGATTGTCGACTGCGGATCTCCTTCAAGTAGTGACTTGCCATCCCCTCGACGGACGCGTGCACGATGGGTAAGCGTCCGCGCGAAAGCGGGGCAACGCCGTAGACAGGAATGTTCTTCGGAAGCAGCCCGGCTAGGGTTCGGTAAAGAAGCGTTTCACCGTCCCCGTCGTGGACCAAGAACAGGCACCGGCGATCGTCCCCGGGGCGCAGCTCGATGAGACACGACTTGGGATTCATCGTCGGGCGCTTGATCGCGGCGACCAGCTTCTCGACCGTGGGGTACTCGAGAAGCATCGAGAGGCGGAGCTCGATGCCGAGCTCTGTCTTGATCATTCCCATCAAGGTTACGGCGAGGAGCGAGTGACCGCCGTTGGCGAAGAAATCGTCCGTGACGCCGAGGGGCTGCTTATCGAGGACCCTCTCGAACACGCGGACCATCGCGCTTTCCTCGGGCGTACGCGGCGCCACGAAGGCCACCTGGGTCGACCGTTTCGTCGGGTTGGGCAGCGCCTTACGATCCAGCTTGCCGTTGGCGGACACCGGCATCTCATCCAGCAGCATGAAGTGCGAGGGCAGCATGAAGTCCGGCAGCGAGCGCGAAAGCGCCGTACGCAGACCATCCTCGTTGAGAGAGGCGCCGTCGCTGCCGACCACATAGGCTACGAGCGCGTGTTGCCCCGACGGATCGGTGTGCGCCATGCACGCCGCCTCGCGAACCCCCGGCTGGGCCAACAGGGCTGCTTCCACTTCGCCAAGCTCGACCCGGAAGCCGCGGATCTTGACTTGAAAATCTGCGCGGCCCAAAAACTCGAGGTCCCCGGAGTCGAAGTAGCGCGCGAGATCGCCGGTCTTGTACAGGCGTTCTGTTGAGAGCGACGGCAAGAAGGGATCCGGCACGAAGCGTTCGGCGGTGAGCTCGGGACGATTCAGGTAGCCTTGGGCCAGGCACGTGCCGCCGATGTAAAGGTCACCACTCACGCCGACGGGAACCGGCTGCATCCGTCGGTCCAGCACGTGGTAGCGCGCATTTTGAATCGGACGGCCATAGGGGATGCTGGTCCAACGCGGGTTAATGTCGCCGATGGAAAACCAGTTGGACCAGATCGCGGCTTCGGTTGCGCCACCCAGGCTCATCACTTCGCAGCCGGGAAACACCTTGCGGATGGCATCGGGGAGCGTAAGTGGAATGTAGTCGCCGCTCAACATGGCCAAGCGCAGCGTCGTTTTCGCACCCGGTTGGGGAAACCGTGGCGCCAGACGCGCGAGCGCGGCAGGTGCCGAGTCCCAGATGGTAATGCGCTTGAGGACGAGCTCGTGCATCAGCGCTTCGGGATCCGCCAGCATGGGCTTGGTCGCGACGACCACGGTCGCACCTGCCCCCAGGGCGCCGAAGGTGTCATAGACCGACAGATCGAAACACGGCGAGGTGACGAAGAGCAGTCGGTCGCCGCGTCCCACGCGGAACGTACGGGACACCCAGTCGAACGTATTGACGACCGCGCGGTGGGTAAGCACTACGCCCTTGGGTTTTCCAGTGCTGCCCGAGGTGAAGATCGAATAGCAAACATCCGTGGGCAAGCCGAGCGATGGCGGCCGATTCGCCGAGCTTCGCACGATGGCGTCGCGGTCATCGGTGTCGAGAACGATCAGGGGATCCGACGCGAAGAGCGCGCGATGCTTCTCCTGCGTAATCACCGCGACGGCGCGCGCGTCGGCCACCATGAATTGCACGCGGTCCTGCGGATAGGCGGGATCCAGAGGCAGGTACGCGGCGCCGGATTTTGCCACCGCAAGCATCGATAGAACCAAGTCGATACCGCGATCCAAACAGATGCCGACGTAGACGCCGGGACGTGCGCCTCGGGTGCGGAGGAAGTTCGCGAGCCGGTTGGCGCGTTCTTCCACTTCGGCAAACGTGAGCTTTTCGTCGCTGGCTTCGAGCGCGATGTCCTTCGGCTGCTCGAGCACGCGCTGCTCGAAGAACGTGTGGATGTACGCGTGGTCTGGAAAGGTTCGCGTCGTCTGGTTCCAGTCGTACAGAATGCGTCGTCGATCGTCCGACGGAAGCACATCGATCTCGGCCAGCGGGAGCGACGGCTTTTGAGCGAGCTCGTCAATGGTTTTTTGCAGGCTCGCCAACAGTCGTTCGATCACGGTTGCTCGGAAACGGCGCCGATCGTATAGCGCCCGTATTTCCATGTGCTTGCCGGCGTATACGTTGAAGGTCAGCGGGATCGCGGGCTTTTCGTGGACCTTGAAGGAACAGTCACGGAAACGCTTGCCTCCGACGGCCGTCAGCATTTCTCCCAGCTCCTGATTCTCGAACATCAGCAGCGTTTCGAACAGTGGCCCTCCTCGTGGAATCTCGCTCTGGCCCTGTATTTCCACGAGCGGCGTGTGTTCGTGTGGGCGCATCGCTACGCTCTGGCTCCGCAGGTCGGCCAACAGCTCGCGCACTGTTGTTGCGTCGCCCGCGCGCACGCGCACGGGGAGCGTGTTGATGAAAAGCCCCACCAGGCCTTTCGCGTCGCTGTGGGCGCCGAAAAGGCGGCATGCCCGTACGGCGCCAAACACCACATCGTCGTCGCCGGTGTGTCGCGCAAGCACCAGACCCAAGGCCGCCTGCACGAGCGTGCCGAGGCTGGCGCCAGTCTGTTCTGCGGTTTGCCTCGCCCGCGCTAGCACCTGGTCATCGAGCAGCACGCTCCGTTCTGCGTGGCCAATTTCGTCGAGCGGCCGCGTTGACGGCTCGGCACAAGGAAGTGGCGTGGGCGTCGTCTTCCCCACGAGCAGGCTGCGGAAGAACTGCCGGCTGGCACCGAGATCCAGGCCGTCGAGCCAGGTCGTGTAGTTCTTGTACGGCGGCGGCGGTGGGCCGAGCGGGTCGAGATTGTCAGCCAGGCCCGAACGGATCGCGTCGTAGACCTGAAAGACTTCGTTGACGACCACGGGAAACGATCGGCCGTCCAGCAGGATTTGGTGAAAGGTCCATACGACCTCATCGCGAACGCCGAGCTTGAGGACGCACACGCGCATGAGCGGAGATCGCCGCAAATCGAAGCCTTGTGCGCGATCCTCTTCGAGGAGGCGTTCGAGTCGACGCGTGCGCTCGGGTTCATCCGCTGCCGACCAATCTTGCACGCTCAGAGGGACCTCGACGTCGTGCCTCGGCCGCTGCATTGGCGTGGCTAGGCCTTCCCACAGAAAGCTCGAGCACAGAATGGGATGGCGGCGCGCGACGCGAGTGAACGCGTTGCCGAACGCTACGGCGTCCAGCGTTTCGGCGAGAACCATGTGCATCTGCTCGATGTCGTAGCCGCCGGCTCTTAGCCCCGGCTTTTCGAGCAGAGCTTGGTACAGCATGCCCGACTGCATCGGGGACAGCTTATAAGGTGCGTTGTCGCCTGTCGGTGTGGCCGCGGGCGTCGCCCATGGCGCGGCGGCCGGTACCACTACAGCCGCGGTTGCTGGCGCGTTGAGTGCGATGCCGGATGCTGAGTACAAACGGTCGACCATGACGGAGTTCGTTGGGTTGACGGTCTCATTAATGCGCCTGTCCTCTGTCTCTGTCTATGGTGGACGCATCCATCAAGCGCTTGCCGTTGCCACTACTCACGGCCCAAAGGACCCCAGCGTCATCAACAAGATGAAGACGAGCCCACTGGCGGGTCGTCACGACGGCTCTGTGTTCGAACGGCGCGAGGGAACTGCATGCCGGTTCAAAGTGCGAGGCTGCCGCCAGCCTTCTTCATTGCGGCCCGCAGCTGCCCGTCGAGGCTCGCAAGAGGTAGACCCCTGCGCAAGGCCAGCTCTAAGTAGGCCGCATTGTACATGGTGAGGCCAAATCTCTCGCCGAGGCCAAACGTCTTGGACCAGGCGAGCGCGGTGGTTTCGCCATCGACTTCGATGTCGTAGACGGCCAGACTGGAAAAAAACTTTTCGATGCCGGCCCGATCCATGCGTCCGTGGCGTTGCGCCCCGAGTAGCACATTGCCCAGTTCCAGATGCCAGAGGCTGGGCACCCAAGCCTTGGCGCCTGCCGCAAGCTGATCGAGTAAGCGGTCGGTCGCCGCGGTGGCTTCAGAGGCGAAGATCCAAGGCAGTGTAGCCGAGCAATCGAGCACGAGCTCGGTGCTCATCTGCGCCCTTCCTCGATGAGATTGCGAATCACAAGGCCCTTCAGGCTGTAGTGCTTACGCAACGCCCGCAGTTCGGCCGTCACACGCTTGCGATCCGACGCCGCGGGTGCAGAAACGGGAACAAGCATGGCCACAGGGCGGTCATGCTTGGTAATGGTGACCTCCGCGCCACGCCCCACCCTCAGGAGCAACTCGGAAAACTTGTTTTTTGCCTCGAAGGCGCCCACGGAGGCCCGATGGGTCTTCATCCAAACAGGCTAGATAGACAAGCCTGTTTAGTCAAGGCTCACAAGGTCAGCCGACGCGATAGCATCGGCCGGCGCTACCTCATTGCTCGCGTCATGGCGACTACTTTGGACCATTGCGTATGGCATCGATGAGGCTGCGCGCGTGGGCTTCGCCGTTGATGACGGTGGTGTAGTTGGGATGCGGCCGCACGAGGTGCGTCAGAATACGCTTTGCAGTGTGAATGACACTGTCTGACTGAACCGCCCTGGCGCAAAGCCGATCCCCTGATTCACGCTCAGCGCGTATTGGTCGAGGATCACAAAATGCAGGCTGGGGCCGAACGCATCCATCAGTCGCATCGTGGGAGGCGATTCGATGCGATCCTCGAACACGGTGGCGTCGTGGAAGACGCCGATCTCGAACCAGTCGCGCCACAGACGCATGTGATATGCAACCTCGAGCTGGGCTGCACGGTGCGCCCAATAGACGTCACCAAAGAAGACGCGCTGGTAATCGCCTGCAAGCTGTACGTCATCCCAGAATGGCACCCGTCCGACAAGGGCCACGCCGCGGCCTCGGAGCAATAGACGGTGGCGGCCCGAGATCCCCACATATTGGCCCCACAGAGTCGCTCGCACTTCCAGGGGAAAACAGACATCAATCACGGTGTCTGTAAAGACTCGCCGATCGCGCCGCGTCCAGGGCAATGCCGAGCTCCACTTGGCCTCAGCTCGGGAGAGAAACCGAACCGAGTACACGTCGTTCGGCTGACTCACCGGCGGGTTCGTTTGTGTGATAGCGGACGTTAGCAGGAAGGCACGGGCCAGATCAGCGCCAACGCCCAGCGAGACATCAAGCTGCGGCGACGACGAGACCAAGTTGGCCACTGTCTGGTCGCGGAGCAGGTAGAAGCTGCTAAGGCGCAAGTCCGAACGCGCGTACTGGGCCAGATAGAAAGACGTATCCATTCTTGGCGCCAGACGCAACAAGTCGGCCCCACGGAAGCGTAGGTGCGGCATCCGGTAGGAAGCCGCCATCCCCCCGTACACCCAGGTAGTCTTGGGTGAAGCGTCGAAGACGTACCGGCGATAGGGGAATGCCAAGTCCAGCTCGACGAACAGTAGGTCGTCGTGCCAGATCAGATCGGAAGTGTTGTATTTCACGCTTGGCACGACCCCCCACGATGCACTCACTCCGATGTCCAGGGCCCAACCGTAAGACTCGCGACCTACCACATGGATCTCGAGTGTTCGCGAAGGCACGACCTCTCCGAAGGCGGTGACGTCATAGCCTTCGAGCTCGCGGATGCGATAGTAGACGGAGACCAGCTTCGACGCCTTCTTTTGCTCTTCCAGCGACCTTTCGAAGTCGTCCTTTTGAAAGACGCCGTCTGGGAGATTCAGTCGCAGTCGAAACAGAGTGGCAGTAATACTGCTCATCCCGACGAACGTCACACGCATGCGGCCCTCGTCGATGTCGAACCACAGGACACCGGGTTGCTTTGTGTCACTGAACCACGCCCGGGCATAGCTATATCCCCGGTCGCGATAGGCCTCGACGATGCGCACAGTTGCTTGCTCGCCCCAAGCGTGGAGGTCTTTGTCCAGATAGGGCAAAGCGCCAATGGCAGTTCGGACGACGTCTTCCGGAAGAACGGCAATCCCCGTAATCCGGACCGCTGGCGAGGGCGTAGCATCGACAGGAGAAGCAGCGCCTGCGTCCTGCTGGGGACCGCTATCGGGAATGGTTGCCGCGTCTGCGCCTCCGCCACGCTCCTGTGCCCAGGCTCGAGGCATGGCAATTGCGGCCAGTACCAACAAAAACGTTGTCACCGCTGCTAAGCGAGCTGTCGTACCGCGGCTCACTGCCATCGTCGATCTCTATCAGCCTGACATGCGCGCCGTGCTCAGGCACTGGCACGCGGAGGTAACGGCGGGCAGGTTGAGACTGGACCTGACTAAGGTCGACCCGGCGGAAAGCCCGTTCGGACCAATTCACTTCGCCGAGCAACCCCAATCGGTAAACGATCCCAAGTCACGCGCATGAACTCGGCGGGAGCAGGGCCGAGAACGATGCGGGTTAGCGCACGACGACCGTGCCTGCTCGGAAAACGATACGGCTGTAGGCTGGCAGCTCCACGGTCGCGCCGCGTTTCCGCTTTTCGCGGGTCCGCCGTCGCCGGCTGCTCCTCTCGAACGTAACGGCGAGCCGGCGCAAGGGAAGGGTGGCCAGCGTTGGCTCCTCTTCTGGTGCGGGCGGTTGGTCGTCACAAGCGATACTCAGCATCGTTTCATCCTCGGCGGCGCTGGTCGGCGGTCAAGTTTTTGCGCGATCTTTTTGCGCTGCTGTCGCGATGGCGCGTGCGGACGTTTCGCGCTCGACCCAACCATCGATATACTGGAAGGCATGGCGGGCAATCTGTTCGACGTGTTTGTGGTGGGCTCCACTGATCCTAGCGCTGCGGGCGAGACGCGGCTTGCGGCTGCGCTCTCGGCCAAGCACGGTCTGCCGCTCGCCACGGTGGCCAAGGCCATCTCGGCGAAGAATCTGCGCGCCGGCCAAAGCCTGGATCAGGCACAGGCGCAGGCGCTTGTCCGCCATCTTCAGGCCATCGGCGCCGTGACCGTGATTCGTTCAGCGATGCGGCCACCGGGCCAAAGCGGTCAGCCCAGCCAGATCGCGAGCGCACCGGTTGCGCAACCGTCGCCCATGCCGGCTACTTCGCCGAGCCGCCTCAAGCCGCCGACGCCACCGCCCGGTAGCGGTCGGCCAGGCGCGGGCCCGTCGCTCGGCAGGACGCCGTCGCCCGTGGCGACTGGGACCGTCTTCGGCATGCCATCGCCGACGCCGCATTCGCCGGCCGAGCCGTTTGCGCCCATCGCGTCCGCGCAGCCCAATGTCCAGGCGGGCGCACCGGATCCGTTCCAACCCAAGCACGTTCCCACGCCGAGCATTTCCGGCCGATCGACTGCCGTCAAGATGCCGACGCCTTCTCCTGTTCAGTCTCAGCCGCCGGCCTCGGGGCTGGCGCTCGATCGAGGCCCCTCTCCGAAGATGGAGCTGGCGCGCCAGGATCTCACGGCGTCGGGCGAGCCCCCGTCCATCGCTCCAGGCCGACCGTCGACGTCGGAGCTATCGTTGCGCGAGATCGGCATGAAGTCGAAATCGGGCGTCGCCATGGACGAGGATCCCAGGAACCTGAACCTTGTCCGCTGCGTGCAGCACGGCCTTTACTACGACAAGAGCAAAGCCTCGGGTTGCCGTAAGTGCATGGCCTCGGCGCGCGAAGTGGTGAGCAAGATGGAGGCGCAAGCGACCGTCTTCCGCTTGGGCGATTTTCGCCGCAAGCCCGCCCAGCGTGCCTTCGTCGGTTTGGCTTTTGCGCTTGTGCTGGGATTCTTGCCGGCGGTGTACTACTGCTTTGGTCCCGGCACCACGGAGGCGCGCAAGCTTCGCGTCGAGCAAGAGCTGCTCTCGCGCCAGCCCGGCACGGAAGAGATCATGCACCACTTTGACGAGCTGGACGCCGAGGTAAGCGACTCGCATCACCAGGCCACGCGCAACACGGCCATCGTGTGGGTTGCCGTGACATCGATGGCGATGCTCGGTTGGTACCGAATTACTTAGCCCAATTTGGGTACCCTGAGAGGAGTTCCCAAACCCTTCCGCGCTCTGGCTCCGCCGAGCAAAGCTCGGCTACGCCAACGCGTGACGGCCTAGCCGCTGGCCAGCGCCGCTTCGCTCTTGCGGCGGGCACGCTCGATCATCCAGACCACGAGGATCGAAATGTTGTAGAGCCCGAACATGGGCACCGCGAGCAGCGTCTGGGTGAACGGATCCGTGCTGGGCGTCAGCACCGCGGCCACGACGAAGGCAAGCACGATGGCGTACTTATTGAACTTGAGTAGGCCGCGACTGCTGACAATGCCCATCCAGCCCACGATGGAAAGAACGACCGGTAGCTCGAACGCAATTCCACATCCGGCGAGCGTCATCATTTGGAAGTTCGCGACGTCGTCCATCATCAGCATGGTGTCGAGCTTGAACGGCAAATCGCCAGCAAACGAGGTGCACAGCTTGGTCAGGAAGTAGGCAGCGGGTTCGCACATGAACGCGTACGCGAAGATGGCACCGCCCACAAAACAGACGCCGGTCGCTAGGGCGATAAGCAAGCCGATGCGTCGCTCTTTGCGGTAAAGCCCGGGCGCGACGAATCGCCACAGCTCCCAAAAGATGAAGGGCGCGGAAATCAGGATGCCGCCGACGATGGCCAGCTTCATGTAGACCCAGAACGGCTCGGTCAGGCTCTTGGCATAGAAGTTCATTTCGTGGCCGGCATCGCGCAGTCCGCGGCGCACAGGACGGGTCAGCCAATCGAAATAGTGCTGAACGAAGATGAACGAAGCGATGGTTGTGACGAGAAATGCCACGACTGCGTTGCGCAGGCGCACGCGCAGCTCGACCAGATGCTCGAGGAAGGACATACGCTTTTCGTCGGGCAACGCATCGGGCGGTGCCGGGTTCGCCAGCCCAACCTCGGTCGGGCTGCTTGCTGCCGACGCAAGCTGCCCGTTCTTGTCGTCTTTATCGCCCTTGTCTCCCTTGTCTCCCTTATCCCCCGTGTGCTCGGCATACGGATCGCGCGGTGGGTTCGACAAATTGGTTTCTTGATCCGCCATGACCTAGTCCTTCTTCCGCGTGGTCGAAGGTTGCGCCGGTTGCGCGGGATGGGAAGGTGGCGCGGGCTTCGAGGATCTCGCAGAACGGGCCGCCAGGGTCTCGTTCATCGCCACCGCTGCGGCGGCATTGACCTGCGCATGCAAATCGATGACGGTCGCGTCCGAAGGTGGCACCGCTTTCATGCCGGGCTGGCTCGGTCGCGGCAGAGGGGGCGGCGGTGGCAAACGTGGCCGTGGGGTCTTCAGCGTCGGCGCAGGTGTTTGCAGGTCGGGAATCGGTTCCAGCGTTTGAATGTCCTCCGAGGGCGGCGGACTGGCAATCATGGTTCCCCCGGTGCTCACCGCGTCCTTGCCCAGGGAAGGCATGGGCATCGCCGCGGCCGCCTTGGCGAGCACCTCGCTGGGCTTGTGCTGGCGCTCGACCTCGGCCACTGCCTCAGGCTGCTTGCGGGTCGCTTCCTCCGCGGCCTTCGCCTCCTCGGCCTTCGCCTTCGCGGCCAGCTCCTTGCGTCGGGCCTCTTCCTCGGCAGCTTTGCGCTGCGCCGCCTTGATCTCGTCGCGCCGCTTGAGCTCTTCGGGCGGCAAGGTGGCCGCATCACGCAGCTCTTGCAGCGGCTTGCGGATCATGTCGTCGAGCTCGATGTCCTGCTTGATATCGGCGGTGGCCTTGCGAATCTCGCGAATGACCTTGCCGAGGCCGGTCGCGATTTCGGGCAGCATCTTCGGCCCGAGGAAGACGAGTGCCACGACCAGTATGACGACGAGCTCGCCAAATCCGAGGTTGAACACGACCCTAGTCTTAGCCCTAAAAGGCTGCGGGTTCCACCATGACAGTTTGCAGACAGATGGGGCGCCAGCGAAAGGGTCCGCTGCTGGACCCTGTGAATTAGGCGCCAGGAAGCGTCATTTGCAAGGGTGGCTCGAGCGTGTAGGCGAACAGTCCCTGGTCGAGCAGCTGCTTGGCCAGCGGCTCGGCGCCGTCGTGGAAGAGCGCCACTTCCTTGGCGCCCGTCGCTGCGATCGTCGCTTGGATCTCCGCGGCGGTGGGCAGGACCGTCAGCGCAAAGCCTCGCTCGACACGCATGCGCGACAACGCTTCCGGATGCGCGGCGGCCCCCGAGACCAAGGCGAAGCGAAGGCGTTCGAGCGCCGACAGCGCGACGGCATCGCGCGCCTCCGACGGCCAAAGCAGGACCTCGCCCTCGGCCACGCGGCCGGAGAATCGCGCCGGCGTCGGCAGCGACGGCTGATAGGAACGAAGCCGCGACAGCACGGCCGTGATGCGCGAATGGGCCCGCAGCGGAAGGCTTGCGTGGAAGAGCGCCGAGGCCACAGCGGCAAGAGCGCCGAACGGCGACCCTAGCAGCACCGGCGTTTGCTTTTCCGCGAGCGCCGCCTTTGCGAAGGCCACGATCTCGGCGATGGTCTGCTGGCGCGGCGGAATGACCAGCGCTGGATCGCCAAAGGTGGCGTCGATGCAGACGGCGTCTGCGCGGCGGACTTCGCTGGCCGGAAAGTCGGGCGCAAGCGCCTCGGGCGCGTAGGCGCCAAGGTAGAACGCGCTGTGCCCGTCGTTTTCGCAAAGCAGGCCCGCCGAGCCGGGCAAATAGCCGGTAGGAACGACCTCGATGCGCTCGTTGCCCAAATTGAACGGCCGACCGAAAGCCGCGGGCAGGGTGCGATCGCGCAGCTTTTCGCCGGCGTCGCCCAGCAAGCGCAGCGTGGTTTCGGTCGTGACGATCTGACGTCGGCTGGCGCGCGCGCCGGAGAGCTGCGACGTCGCCCGCAAAGACAGAGCTCGGGCGTGCGACAGAAAGATGAGGTCGCTGGCTGAGCCGATCCCGTCGCAAGTGATCGGCGTTCCGCCCAGACCAATGCCAGCGCGGTAGACGAAAGCGGGCTCGGATCGTCGGGGCTTCATGCGTGCGGGCGGCACCATACTCCAGCGAGCGCCCGTTCGACCGCGGCAACGTACGGTCCGCCGAACAAATTCACGTGATGAATCACCCAGCGGCCAGGATGGCCTTCAAGTGACCATCAATCTCGGCGGCGTCCAGCAACTTGTTGGCCACCTGGCTTGCACTAGGCTGATAGTTCCCCGCGCGGATGGCCTCACCGATGTGCGCCAGGCGGACGAGGCGCAGCTCACCAGCCCTGGCTTGTGCGCCTCGCGCAGCATCCGATGCCCGATGAACATCGAGAGTGCTCACCCGATCGGACGGACTCCGTCGGCTTGCCGCGCCCACTGGCGGCTTGGCTACCGTCGCACCTGATCCCATCGCAAGAGTCGCGGTTTTGATCTCCATGGCCGTTCCCCCCTTCCCCTAAGGCTTAGCCCTGTTTGACTTTCGGCATGGACTTGAAGCGCGATAAGGGCAACTGCGTCACTTGGTATCGGGGCGGTCCCGTGTTTGGGCGGCGAGGCCTAGCGCGTTAGACACAGGGCACAGCAAGTCGACACAGGGACTATCCCAGCCTTAACTATTCACGCGGCTGTGCGGTAGTCTCTGGAGCGCGAACAGCGCAGCTGTCCTCGTTTGTCTTCGTACATGGCGGCGTCTGCCCTTGTCACCAACATCTCGCAGCTCTCGGAAACCTCGGGCCAGCTCGCTGAACCAATGCTCAAGCTGACGGGAACAACACGACTGAGGTTCGCCTGGCAGAGCTGTGCGCGAAAGCGATTGATCACGTTGCCTGCGTCGGCGGCCGAGAGATCCGGCAGTAACAACATGAATTCGTCGCCACCCGTACGGCATGCGACGTCGTGGGAGCGGAAATGCGTCGTGAGGAAGCTCCCGACCCACTTCAAGAGGTCGTCACCCACCAGATGGCCGTGGCGATCATTGATCTCCTTGAACCCGTTGAGGTCGATGACGACGACGGAGAAAGAACGACCCAGGCCAGCTCGCTCCGCGCGGCTGAACTCCTCTTTCATTCGCTCGTCGAAGTAGCGGCGATTCCACAGCCCGGTCAAAGGGTCACGGTACGCCAAATTTCGATAGACGCGGAGACGCGCGACGCTTCGTCTGAGCCGGGCATTCTGTTCCTCAAGAACCATTACCCGTTCTGACAGATCATCAGATTCGCAAGCCTTCATGGGTTCCTTCCTGTCGAATTGAGCACGTCTAGTCAGCTGTTTCCGTGCAATCCCCAGTGCGTTTGCAATCGACGTGCCGCGAGTATCGCGAAACGGGCGCGCCCGTCCTGTGGCTCGAATCCAAAGGCGTGACAGAAAATTGGCAGTAGACGCTTCGTAGCCCCCTTTGGGGGGCGTTGAAACTGCGTCAGATTGCTGGCTCTGCCTCCAAATCTAGCTTTTGCCCGCAACAGCCTCATGACCCAGTGAACGGGCCGCGGCTGGAGTACCAGTGTCGTTCGATCCGCTAGCACCTCGGCACCCCCAGGATGACCGCAACTTCGTCGCACTGGTTGGCCTTGTAAAGCCAATACCGTTATCTGGTCTTGAGTGCCGCGGCATCTGGTGAGACGATTTTCGGCCATGAGAATACCTTGCGCACGCTTAGGCCTCGCGTCTCTACTGCTCCTGTTGGTCGCATGTCCGTCCACGGACAACGGCGGTGGAACAGGTGGCAGCCGAGATGCTTCGGGAGGCTCGTTTGTCGGCGTGGGGGGCACGCTTGGCGGTGGTGGCATGGCGGGGTCTGGTGGCAAGCTAGGCTCCGGCGGCTCGGACGGGGGCAGCTCTGACAGTCAGGCCGGAGGTTCGAGCGACGCTGGGGGCGGCGCCACGGATGGGGCGAGCCAGGCCATCGATGCCGACGCCTACACCGCGCTGCAAATCGTGCAGGCGCAAGTGCTGAGTGGCGGAGATTGTGCCGTGCCGAGCGCTCCGACCAGCAAGTATCGAAGCTCGGGCACGCTCGATCTCGCCTTGCCGGATGACTCGGCACCCGCCTACTTCCTCCCCGTCGCCATCGCCAACAATTTGGATTCCTCTGGAGCTACGCCAGCTACCGAGATGAACAACGTCGCCCTCACCTACTTCACGGTCGAGCTTTCCGCACCCGACGTTGAATGGCAGAGTGCTTGTCCGGCGACCTTCGACACCCCGGAGGTCGCCGTCCTCGTCGCGCCCCGAGCGACGGCCGGAGTTTCCCTCAACGCGATCACACCCTCCCATGCGCGTTGCCTCCTGCCCTACGTGACGGCCGGCCCCCTAACGGTCACGGCGAGGATTTCGGCCAAGGGACGCCACGGTGGAACCATCGTCGCAAGCCCTCCCTTCGTCTATCCCATCAAGGTTTGCGCCGGCTGCCTGCAACAGGGTTACAGCGATCTGGCCCTCAAGCCATACCAGTATCCGGCCGCCCCTCCGCTGTGTTCGGCACTGAGCGGAGTCAATCCGTATACTGGCGATCCCTGCGCGCCACCAGGACAGGACGCACAAATCCTGTGTTGCGCCCTTTCCATCACGACGGGGGGAGTGCCCAAGGACGTCGCGAGCTGCCCTGGCGTGTTCAGCGGCACAACCTCGACTGACGCCGCCGCTTCCGGGGGCCACTGACGCCGCGAGCGTGCGCTTCTTGTTGAGCATGGGCACTGGCTGACCGAAGCGCAGCTACTCGATGCGGTCGCCGTGGAACAAGTGACGCCTGGACCTGTCTTCACCACGGCGACCTTCATCGGCTACGTGCTCCACGGCGGCACGGGGACGCCGCTCGAAGACCCCGCCCAACCCTGCGCCTCGCGCGCGCCCGTCGCAAGCCCGCAGCAGTGTCCTCATGCATGCGGGCCGGACCATACGGCCGCGAGCGCGCGTTCGACCGCAGCAACGTACGATCCGCCGAACAAATTCACGTGCACCATCAGAAAGTAAAGTTGGTAGAGCGGGATGCGTCGCTCGTGACCCGGCGACAGCGGATGGGCTTCGTGGTACGCCGCAAAAGCGGTTGGGGAAAACCCGCCGAAAAGCCGCATCATCGCCAGGTCGACTTCGCGGTGGCCACCATAGACCGCGGGATCGATAAGGCAGGGCAGGCCGCGGTCGTCGACCATCAGGTTGCCGCCCCACAGATCGCCGTGTAGGCGCGCCGGCGGCTCGGGCGGACCGACCAGCTCGTCCAGGTCATCGAATAGGTGGTCGAATCCGCGGCGCATGGCCGGGCTGGCCAGCCCGCGGTCGATGGCCAACTGCAGCTGCGGCTGCAAGCGTTGGTCGCGGTAAAATGTCGGCCAGGTTGCTCGTGGTTCGTTCGCCTGTACCAGCCGCCCGATGAAATTGTCGTGGTCCAGGCCAAAGCTTGGCGGCTTCGCCTGATGAAGCGCCGCCAGGCCGCGCCCGAGCTGCTCGTCGAAGTCAGGCGTGCGGCGCGCGCTTTCGATCCATTCCAGCACCAGAAAGTCCGGTCTCTGCGCCAGCACGGCGGGGACGCGCAAAGCCCTCGCCCCGCCAAGCCAGGCCAAACCGCGTGCCTCGGCGGCAAACATCCCGGCGGGGGCGTCGTCGTTGCTCTTGACGAAGACGCGGCGGCCATGGGCCAGCTCGGCCTCGTACGCCAGGTTAATGTCGCCGCCGGATACTCCGTGCGAGCGCATCACCTTGCTTCCCAGGGCGCGCTCCACAGAGGCGAGAATCGGCCCGCGCATCATCCGCCGAGGTGGTGCTTGTGGCGCAGGTGATCGAGCAGACCGCGACAGGCGGACAGACAGATGTCGAAGACCTGCTCAAAGCCGTCCGGGCCGCCGTAGTAAGGGTCGGGCACTTCAGCGCCAGGCGGCGCGTTTGTATCGAACTCGCGCAGAAGATGAATCTTGGCCCGCGACTCGTCGTTCGGTGCCAGGCTCCGCAATTCGGACGCGTTCTGCTCGTCGAGCGCCAGCACCAAATCGAAACGGTTGAAGTCCGAGCTGGTGAACTGCCGCGCGGGTCCGCTGATGGGCATGCCTCGGCGCTTGGCTTCGGCCCGGCTGCGTCGGTCGCGCTCTTCGCCAACGTGCCAGGAACCGGTGCCGGCGCTGTCGATGCCGATAGCGTGCTGCAGTCCCGCTTCGTGCAAAAGGTGGCGCATGACCGCCTCGGCGGTGGGTGAACGACAGATGTTGCCCATGCACACGAAACTGATGGCGATGCGGACGGCGGGCTCGCTCACCTGCCGTCCTCCTCGCGCAGAGGCCGGCCGTAGAGCGTACCGGGGCCGGCGCGATCGATGACGACGTCAAGCACCTGACCGACGGCTCCGCCACCGGTGATGATGACGGGCCGGAAGGTGTCGGTGCGGCCGAGCAACTCGCTCGCGGTTCGACGTGACAGCGATTCGCACAGCACGCGTTCGCGACATCCCACTTGCCTGGCATAGATTTCGGCCGTGATCTTTCGCTGCTCTTCGATGACGTGGGCCAGGCGGCGCTGTTTCACGTCTGCCGGAACGTCGTCGGGAATCTTGCGCGCGGCCAGCGTGCCCTTGCGTTCGGAGTACGCGAACAGGAAGCCATAGTCGAAGCGGATCTCTGCTAGCGCGCGGCAGGTCTCGTCGAACTCGGCGTCAGTTTCGCCGCAGAACCCGACGAGGAAATCGGTGGTGATGGCGATGTCGGGCATGGCCGCGCGCAAGGCCGCGACCAGCGACTGGAACTCGACGTAGGTGTATCCACGGTGCATGCGTTCGAGGACTGTTGTCGCGCCCGACTGTAGCGGCAGGTGCACGTGCTTGCAGATTTTGGGCGACTCCGCCATGGCAGCGATGGCATCGGCGGTGAAAGCGAGCGGGTAGGGCGAGATGAAGCGCACGCGTTCGATGCCATCGACTGCGGCGACCTGGCGCAAAAGCTGAGCGAAGCTGACGTCGCGGCCGTCGTTCGTGTAGTGGTAGGAATTGACGGTCTGGCCGAGAAGCTGCACCTCGCGCACGCCGCTTTCCGCAAGCACACGTACCTGCCGCAGGACTTCGTCGGGGGCGGTTTCGCGTTCGCGGCCGCGCGTGAACGGCACCACGCAGAAGGTGCAGAAGCGGTCGCAGCCGCGCTGGATTGCCACGTGCCCGATGACACTGCCGGCCAGGGCGCGCGACGAATCGATACCCTCGTAGGTCTCGTGCGGATCGAGCGCGATGTCTTCGATGACTTCGCCCTGGCGGGCGCGTTCGATGTGCTCGGGAAGGCGGCGATAGCTGTCGGGCCCGACGACCAAATCGATGTATGGCGCCTGCTCGCGCAAATCGCTACGCAAGTGCTCGGCCATACAGCCGGTGATGCCCAGCACGACGCGTTTGCCACGGGTTTTGTACTGCGCCAGCGCGCCAGCCCGGCCGCGCACGCGCTCAACGGCGCGCTCGCGCACCGCGCATGTGTTGATCAGAATGACGTCCGCGCCGGCCGGATCTTGCGTGCGCTCGTATCCCTCCTGCGCGAGCAGACCGAGCACCAAATCGGTGTCCGCGACATTCATCTGGCAGCCATAGGTTTCCACGTAAACCGTGGGCATCGCGCATTCTTATAGCATCCGCGAGTCGGTGGGGCCGGTGGTTGGATTTGCTAACGTTGTGCCGGACTGCCACCGGCCTTGGCGCTGCCACCGTTGCCGCTTCCCGGAAGCTCTGGGGATGGCCACCGTGATACGCGCGACGGATGTAGCGCCCCTGGTTCGACCTATGTCAACCTAGGGAGGTGTTTTTGGCCAGCACCCTTTCTGTGGTTGTCTTGGGCCTGGCTACGGCGACCGATCCAGCGACCGAAGGCAAGCCTGTCCAGGTAGAAATCGATGCGCCGTGGGGATGCGCGAATGCCAATGATTTCCTGAATAGCCTGCAATCTCGCAGCCATCTCGTTCGCCCGGCCACGGGAGACGAGCCGCGCACAACCCTTCAGGTGCGGCTGATCGAGATGCGCCGTTACGTCCTTGGCGAGCTCCGCATGCTCGATGAAAGCGGAGGAATTCACACCCGCAAAATGCAAGGAGCGAATTGCGATGAGGTGGTGCAGGCTCTGTCGCTCGCAGCTGCTGTGGCGCTCGATCCCAGCGTTCTGCTCTCCGACCCTGGCCCCTTGGCGGCTGCCGCGACGCCTGCGCCCGCGAATCCCCCACCGACAGTCGCTTCCGAGGCTCGGAGCTCGGTGGATGTGCAACGGACAACTGATGCCCCGCCTTCTCTCACCTCGCAAGGTGACCGCCGTTTCGAACTTGGTGCAGCTGCGGTGGGCTCGATCTTTCTGTCTTCAGGCATAAGCCCCGGAATGTCAGTCTTTGGTCGTTGGACTCCTGCTGGCGGTGGCAGATTCAGACCAACGGTGGGGATGGCCGTCACCTACGTCCGCAACGATGTTCTGCGGTCTCCTGGTGCCGCCCAAGCAAGTCTGACCGGGCTCGTCGTGACCATGTGTGGCACGGGCTGGGGTGCCAGTGTGATGATAGTGAAGCTTTGTGGTTTGGTGATGGCCGGCCTGCTTTCTGTAAGCGGGCTTCA
>ODAK010002431.1_pt1 | contig 19614 bp, 16 predicted proteins | sample 1539591 | NCBI WGS metagenome assembly ODAK01 (sample SAMEA3539303, study PRJEB22396) | soil metagenome | biome: tundra; feature: field; material: soil | place: USA | collected 2010-05 | depth 0.15 m | reverse complement strand
CCCGGCGGCCCGGGCGGTGGCGACCGCACCCAGGCCGAGCCCCGAGGCGATCGCCACGGCGAGCGCGACCGCGGGCACGATCACGCCGCCGGGCGGCGACCAGGTGACCTGCAGCCGGGTCGTGAAGCGCTGGATGGAGCGCGTCAGCGCCGGGCCGAACGCGAGCGCAAAGGCCACGCAGCCGGCGGCGTGGACGGCGTCGAACCCCAGTCCCTGGCCCACGTAGGCCCCCAGCGCGCCGGCGCTGTGATCGCTGTAAGTGACCCAGTCGCCGAAGTCCTGCAGCGCCGTGAAGGCGAAACCGGCCAGGCCGCAGACGATCGCCAGCGGCACCCGGCCCATGTGCGGCAGTCGGCGCGGGGCCCGCGCGGGCTGCCGGGAGCGGTCCCGGCGCACGCGCGCCAAGCGCACAGCGACCGAGATCCTAGCGCCGGCGGTGGCCGCCGCCAGCCAGGCGCCGAGCAGCCCGGTGGCGGCCCAGCCGGCCATCTGCCACGGAGTCCACGGTCCCTGTCCGAAGAAGAAGTTCGATGTCAGGGCCGCCAGCGCGCCGACCGCAAACCCCGGCGCCCCGCCGAGCGCGTAGCCGGAGATCAGCACGATGTCGGTCGTCGGCTTGATGTTCGGCAGCGCGGCGAAGGCGATCCGGCCCAGGGCCGCGAAGGCGGCGAGCGTCCCGACCAGCGCCACGATCCTGGCGTCAGGTCTCCCCCGCTCATACCAGGCAAAGCCCGTCGCGAGGCCGAGCGCCAGAATCACGAACGCACCGAGCTGCCAGCTCATGCCAACACCGCGGCTCGAGCCGGGCGCTGCAGCACGGCGATGCCCTGCTCAGGGGTCAGCGCGCCGCCGGCGCCGCCGAGGATCCGCGCCGTCTCGGTGGCGAAGTACGCACCGCCGGCCAATACCTGCCCGGTGGGCCCGTCGGCGATCGGCGCGCCATCGGCCAGCAGCACCACCCGTTGGGCGAACGCGGCAGCGAACTCGGGATCGTGAGTCGCCACCAGCACGGCGGCGCCGAGATCGCACAGCGTGCGCGCCAGCTGCTGCTTGCGCGCACGGTCCATGCCCCGGGTGGGCTCGTCCAGACACACGACCGTTGCGCGCTCGCCGCCGCTTTGGTCGCCGTCGCCGTCGCCGTCGCCGTCGTCGAGCACGATCGCCAGCGCGAGGCGCTGCTTCTCGCCCCCAGAGAGGTCCCGAGGATGACGATCGGCGAACTCAGGGGCGCCCAGCCCGACCATTCCCAGCGCCGCCGGTCCCGCCTCGTGGGCGACCCTGTCGTGGATCAGGTAGTCGCCGGGGTTCTGCAGCAGCAGCGCTACGCGGCCGGAGCTGCGGACGTGCCCGCGGCTCGGCCGCAGCAGGCCGGCAGCCTGGCGCAGCAGCGTCGATTTGCCGGCGCCGTTGCGGCCCATCAACGCCACTCTCTCCCCCGGTGCCAGCGTGAGCGACACCCCGCGCAGGATCGCCGGGCCTGAGGGGATCTCGTACCAGACGCGCGCCAGCTCAAGCGCAGTGGCCACCTCGTCTGCGGCCCGGAAGATCCCGCGCCGGCGGCGCCGGCGCGACCGCTGACCGGGGTCTTGGAGGCCCGGGGCGACCGGCATTGCGGCTCCGAGCTCAGGGACGGAGCTGGCGGGCGTTTCGGCGCTGAGCGCACGGTCGCGAGTGGCCGGCGCTGTGGCCCCGAGCGCCTGGCCCGGGACCAATCCCCGCGCGCGCAGCGCGGCGCGCGCTCGCTTGACGCCCGCCACGGGAGCGATGTCCATGCCGCCCAGCAGCCGGGCCCCGGGTGTCTGCAGCTCCGGCGCCGCGTCCGCCGCCCAGGCCAGGAACGCCTCCGGGCTGGCGTCACAGGCCACCGCGCCGTCGATCAGCGCGATCACCCGGTCGGCGGCGCCGAGGCAGCGTTCGAGTCGATGCTCGGCCAGCACGATCGCGGTGTCGGAATCCTCGTTGCAGCGTCGCAGCGAACCGATCAGCTCGTCGCCGGCGACCGGGTCCAGCTGGGAGGTCGGCTCGTCGAGCACCAGCAGCGGCGGGCGTCCGGCCAGCGCCGCGCCGAGCGCGACCCGCTGCAGCTCGCCTCCGGACAGCTCGGCCGTGGGACGGTCCAGCAGGTGGGCGATTCCCAGCGCCAGCGAAGTCTCCTCCACGCCGCGCGCGACCGCCGCGGGGGATTCACCCTGGTTCTCCAGCCCGAACGCGAGCTCGGCGCGGACCGTTCCCATCAGCACCTGGGTCTCAGGGTCCTGAAACATGGTCCCGACCACGGCGGCCAGCTCACCCGGCCCGTGCTCGCGGGTGTCCAATCCCGCCACCAGGGCCCGGCCGGCGAAGTTGCCGCCGAAGAAGTGCGGCACGAGTCCGCTGGCCACCCGCAACAGCGTGGATTTGCCCGAGCCCGACGCTCCCGCGAGCACGATCATCTCGCCGGGGCCGATCCGCAGCGTGATATCCGCCAGCGACGGTCGTGACGCACCCGGATAGGCGTAGCTGACGCGATCGAGCTCCAGCACCGGCTCGGCGATCATCAGCGCTCGATCCCCCGGCGATCGGCGAATGGCGCCAGCGCTAGCGCCAGCAGCGCCGCCGAGACGGCGATCACGGCCGGATCGACCGGTGCCCGCAGCGATGGGTAGGCGGCGAACGGAGCCCAGCCACCCAGGCGCGCGGCGACGGCCAGCGCCATCGTCGCCAGCGCGGCAGTGGCGAACGCCAGGTCCTGGCGCGAGTAGGGCCGCGTGATCCGGGGCGGGCGCCGGGCCGCGCCGTAGCCCCGCACCTCCAGCGCGGCGGCCACGTCGAGCGCACGGTCCAGGACGCCGGAGGTGGCGGCGCGCATCAGCTGCCGGCGGCTGGGCGGCGGGCCGGGTCGGCAGCGCTGGGCGTCGGCCAGGCGCCGCGAGTCCCGGATCAGCACCGGCACCATTCGCGTCGCCAGCGTCGCGGTCAGCGCAGAGCGAAACGAGACGCGCCGGAACAGCCTCAGCACCTCGTCGGGGTCAACGGCGGTCGTGTACAGCGCGCCGCATAGGACCAGCGCGAACGCGCGCAGCCCCAGGATCGCGCCGTACACGGTCGCCTCGAGCGTGATGTCGGTGTGACCGAGCACCGGCAGGTCGCCGAGCCGAACGATCACGGTCAGCCCGCTACGGGTCACCAGCGCATTGACGAGCGCGATCATCAGCACGAGTGGGAGCGCCCACAGCGCGATCCGGCGCAGTTCACCCCAGACGCCCGCGCCGATCGCCGCAGCGGCGACGGCCAGTGTGATCGCTCCCAGCGCCACCGGGTTGGAGATCAGCAGCGCCGCGAAGGCCAGCGCCAGACAGTAGGCGCAGCCCGCGGCGGCCCGGGCCGCGTGCAGCGGACTGGGGCGACGGCGGTAGCTCATGGCACCGGTGTGAGCGGCACCGGCAGCCGCGCACCGTCCTGCACGGCCAGCGCGAAGTGGTCGTGCAGCGCGCTCGGGGTCAGCGCGGCGGCGGCCGCGGCGACGCCCGCCGGATCGGTGCCGGTGATCAGCCATGTCGGCTCCGACGAGCTGTCGGCGGTAGCGGCGATCAGCCCGGAGTCCGCGCCCAGGGTCCGCGCCACCTGTCCGCCGGTGTTGAGCAGTTGCAACTCCCGGCCGTCGCTGCCGGCAAAGCGCGCGTAAACCCCGCTGGCCGACGGGCCGTGTGCGATCAGCCCTCCGGCGACTTCGGCCTTGACCTCGTTCCAGGTGCCGACGACCACGCCGAGCGTGTCGGGACCCGAGCCGGTGCCGAGCAGCTGACTGGCCACGGGCACCCGAGCCGCGGTCAGCTCGGAGGTGACGCGCTTGCACGCCGTCTGCACGTCAGCGGCGCATTCCAGCGTGGTCGGCAATCGCCGGCCGCCGACGCCGTGGAGGAACGGCTCCGGGAAGGAGCCCACCACCGCCGGGATCGAGTTGGTCGCGGTCCAGACGTGCAGATCCCACCAGATCCGGTCGCCCCGGTGGACCGCCGTGGTGGCGGCGCCCTGGGGAGCCTGGACCCCATTGACGTAATAGAACCAGTCCTGGCGCGAGCCACTGCCTTGGAGGCCGTCGATCGATTTCACGAAGCCCCCGCCGTAGCGGGTCGAGACGTTGAAGGAGCGCTCGAGCATCCTCATCACCGTTTCCGAGCCCGGGACGTGGGCAGTGTCGACCACGCCCACCTGCCTGGCGCCGAAGCCCCGGGTCACCGTCAAGCTCACCTGTCCCGGCCCCCTGCCCGGACCGAGGCCGCATCCGGCTACGCTCGCGGCGCAGAGCAGAGCTGCGAGCGTGGCGAGCGCGGATGCGACCCGGCCGGACACCGGACTAGCCGGAGACGCGCATGCGCACCGCCGCGGCGCGGATGTCACCCTGGCGATCGGCGTGCAGGACGATCGTCCCGGCGCGCTTTACCGTCACCGACACGACCCCGCGGCTGTTGGTGACCGCGTTGAGCCCGGAGCCGGACAGGTGTGCGCCGGCCAGCGGCTTGGCGACGCCCTTGGGGTAATCGACGACCTTGACTGCGAACGGGCGTCCCGCCGTGGCGTGGCCCGGAGCCTCGATCGCCAGCGGGTATTCGGAGCCCTTGTCCGGCACGGCCGCCAACAGCAGCTGATCGCCCTTGTGCAGCTTCAGCTGGCAGAGGCCGGCCGAGGCGTAGCGATTGTTGACCCACACGCTCCAGTAGTCGGGAGAGGTGAAGCTCCACTTCTCACCGAGGATCGTCGTCAGCTCGAGCTCGTTGAACGAGGTGCTGTACGTCCCGCCCCACCGATGAGCGGTGGCGGCGTCAAGTGCGCCGGCGGCGCTGCTCTTGGGACAGGCGCCGGCCGGCGTACGATCGATCGTGAACGATCCGGAGCCCGACGGCGTGCCTACGGTCTTGGTCGACAGCAGCGTGCGTGACTTTCCTTCCACGCGCACGCTCACTTGGTTGGCGGCGGCAAGCGCCGTGGTCGTCAGCAGCGGCGTGAGCACGAGTGCGAACGTCGTACCGCTGAGGGCGATGATGCGTCTGATCTGCATGAGGGCCACCCCTTTCCGCGAGGGCGTATCTGGCTTGACGGTCGGAGCTTGGTCTCCTGGCTGACGGGCCTACCGGTCGCGCCTTCCCGCCGACTCGCCGTCGGCAGTGGCTTTCAGATGCGACCGGCGTCCCCGAACACAGTGGCGGGTCCGCGCCGGATTCCAACCGGCTTCCCATTGCCACCGACCTTGAACGGGTGCATCCTACCGCGGGCGGGAATCGGCCGTTCGGCTCCTCGCTCCCTAGCGCTGTGATTCAGAAATTGCGGCGGCAGCCTCCCGAGATTTCGAATCACGACACTAGACTGGTCGCTGGCGATGACCGTCAACCTGACCCGCATCTACACCAGACTGGGCGATGCCGGCGAGACCCATCTGGGCGACATGAGCCGGGTGCCCAAGACGCACCCCAGGATCGAGGCGTACGGGACCGTCGACGAGCTCAATTCCCAGCTCGGCGTCGCGCTGACGATTGAGGGGCTGCCCGAGTCCTACGTCGGCTGGCTGCAGCGGATCCAGAACGATCTGTTCGACGTCGGCGCCGACATCGCGGCGCCTGAGGATCCCGAGCGCGAGCGGCTGCGAGTGCTCGGCGAGCAGACGACGTGGCTGGAGGAACGGTGCGATGAGGTCAACGCGACGCTCACCCCGCTGAAGTCGTTCGTGCTCCCAGGGGGTAGCCAGGCCGCCGCGCACCTGCACGTCTGCCGCACCGTCTGTCGCCGCGCCGAGCGGCTGGCGATCGCCTGCGGGGACCAGGTCAACCCCGAGGTGATCCGTTACCTCAACCGGCTCTCAGACCTGCTGTTCATCTGCGCGCGCGGGGCCAACCGGGACGATGAGCCGCTCTGGGAGCCTGGGCGCTACCGCTGACCCGGCCCCGCGTCCGGCCGACCCCCAGACCACCGCCAGCCCGAACGCGCCTCAGCGCCTCAGCGCCAGCATCACCCCAGTGGCCAGCGCCAGACCCAGCGCGGCGATCGCCGCGGCGCCGACCATGAACGCCTCGTGCGCCCGGGCATACGTGAACACCTCATGGGGTCGCGCCAACACGATCAGGCCGGACAGCACGATCGTCGCCAGCAGCACGGCCGCCGGCGGTCCGAGCGCGTCGCGGATCGGGATCCGCCGGGCGTCGGTCACCTCCTCGGCAGCGCCCGCCGGCGCGCTGGAGCGCCGAGCCAGGCGGGCGTCGAGGTAGAACAGCGCGGCCACGCCCAGCAGCGTCCAACTCGCAGCGACCAGGAAGCCGCCGAATACATCGGTGGGGTAATGCCATTCGAGCTCCAGGAACGAGTAGGAGACCGCCACGGCAAACGCGGCGCCGAGCGCAGCCACGTACGGCCGGCGCCGGGCGGGGGCGACGATCACGCAGCACAGCGCCAGCGACATCGCGGCGGTCGCATGACCGCTGGGCCAGGAGGCGGCCGAGACCGTCGCGTGTCCCAGCAGCGAATCGGCGCGTGGATGGGCCAGCAGCGGCTTGAGCAGCTGCGTGGTGACGTTGGCTCCGAGCATGATCAGCCCGGCCGTGGCGGCGACTCGGGGCCGGCCGCGCACCAGCGCGATCAGGACCACGACCGCGGCGAAGTACACGTACGGCTGGGGATCGCACAGGTTGGCGATGAAGTTCGTCACGAGGTCCACGCGGGGCCGGTGCAGGCCCGCGAAGCCGCGTAGGATCGATTGGTCGGTGCGCTCGACGATGCCGACGTGAAACGCTGCGTACCAGGTCACTATCAGCAGCGTGACCCCGGATCCGGCGCCGATCAGAGCCAGCCTGGCACGTCTGGGCATGAATCCAGCGTACCCCACCGCCGACGGCGCTCAGCGGCGTTCTAGGCTACGGAGAACTATGCGGTTTCGTGGCGCGTCTGGGCGCTGCGCGTGATCCGGATCTCCGGCGCTGAACCGGTCCGGCGTAGGTGAGCGTAGTGCTCCAGATCGGTCGGCGAGGCGACCTCGACGCGGCACCCGGCGGCGATCTCAAAGCGCCCGGCCTCGTAGAGCAGCTCCTGATAGCGCGGGCTACGCGAGACAGTGCCGGTGCCCTTGCGCGCGCCGCCCAGGATGTCCAGGTCGTAGACATCGAAGCGCAGCATCCACCGCTGTCCCCGGGCGAGCTTGTCCGCGGTGAGCTTGATCGGCACGGTGTCCTGGTCGCCGGCCCGGTGCGCGGCGTCGGTAACGCGCAGGCGCGCGTGTTCGGCGACCAGCCCCGTGGCCACGCGCTCGAAGTTGCGGCTGTAGGGAGCCGGCACGATCGCCACCGGTCCCTTGGCCTCGACGTCGCCACGAATCGCGTCGCCGACAGGTCCCACGACGATGTAATCGACCTCGCTGGCGTTGAGCCAGCGCAGCACCGCGATCCAGTTGCGCTCGAGGTGCTCGAGGCCCTGGTTGGGCCTGGGGGGATCTTTCTCGATTCCCGGTGGACGGCGTTTGAGCAGCATGGTGCAGCGTTCGCCCCGCCGCCCGGGACTCCTTCCCGGATCCGGTTCTACGGTAGCCCTGATTCGCCGTTCCGCGGTTCGGCTCAGTCGAGGTCGGGCGTCCTCGCGCCCGCGCAGTCGCCGGGGTCGGCTTTCCTCACGCCCGCGCAATCGCTGGGGTCGGCTTTCCTCACGCCCGCGCAATCGCCGGGGTCCGGGCAGGTCCGAGAAACGGCGCTGGGGAAGGAGGTCGCCGGCGCGGGCAGGTCGACCTGGCCACGCGCGCTCCGAGCCGGCGCACGGGCGGATCTTGCGAACTTTGGCGTTTTGGTTCCGAGGGGTGAAACCAAAACGCCAAAGTTGGGCCGCGGAGACGAGCGGCCCCGACCCCCGCGCCAACCGACTCTCTCACCAGCGCCGTTTCAGGCCCCGCGCCCGCCGACCCGCCCGCGTCGGCTGCCTCCTTCCCGAGCGCCGTTTCTCGCCGCTCGCCCACCGACCGCTAACGCCGACCCGTCGATCTGAGTTTTCAGATCCCCGGCGTCTGCACCCGGGCCAGCCGCACGCCGTTGGCGATGACCTCGCGGGGCTGGCGTGGACGAGCACCGCCGCGGGAATCTATACGCTCGTTTGCCGATGGATCACGAGTATCTGCAAGGGCGCCGCGCGGCGCGCGCGCGCGAGCGCCGGGAGCGAGCGCGCCGCCGGCGAGCGGTGGCGGTCGGCGCGGTTGCCGTCGTGGTCGTGCTGGTCGCGGCGATCGCCGTCGCTTCCGGCGGGAGCTCGCCGACCTCCAGCGCGCAGGGCAACAGCCCGCGCGCGACGGCGCGCCGCGCCGGCCACGGCGCCCGCGGCGGAGGCGCGGCTCACGCGACGCGGGGAGCCTCGACGGCCGCCGCGCTGGGCAAGGCGACGGGCCGGCCGGGCACCACTCCGGTTCCGGTGTTGATGTACCACGTGATCGCGCCCCCGCCGGTGGGGGCGCCGTTCCCAGGTCTGTACGTCCCCGCCGGGGAGTTCGCGGCGCAGATGCAGGCGCTCAAGTCCACCGGCTGGCACGCGGTGACGCTCGATCAGCTCAAGGCCTACTGGGCGCGGGGCGCGCCGCTCGGCGCCGGCAAGCCGATCGTGATCACGTTCGACAACGGCTATCGCTCCCAGTACGTCAACGCGCTACCGGTGCTGCGCCGGATGCACTGGGTCGCCGACGAGAACATCCAGCTGAGCGGCCTGCCGCCCTCCCAGGGCGGCCTGACCGACGCCCAGGTACGAGGACTGGTGGCCGCCGGCTGGGAGCTGGACACGCAGGGGATCAGCCACGCCGACCTGATCACGCTAAGCCCGGGCGCGCTGCACTATCAGGTCGCCACGGCCCGCCAGATCCTGCGCCGGCGCTACGCCGTCCCGGTGAACTGGTTCTGCTACCCGTCGGGTCATTACGACGCGACCGTGATCGCGGCCGTCCGGGCCGCCGGCTTCATCGGTTCCACGACGGTCATCCCCGGCTGGGCGGAGCCGTCGAATGATCCCTATCGCCTGCCGCGGCTGCGGGTGCTCGGCGGCACCAGCCCGGCGGGGCTGCTTTCACAGATCGACTCGGCGCGCTCGGCCTCCCCACCCCCCACCGCCTACGGAGGATCCGGGACGGCGTGAGCACCGGCGGCCCGGGGACGCTCCGAGGGACGCGGCCGCGGATGACGATCGGCATTGTCGTCGCGCTGGGCTCGGTCGCCGCCGCCACCGGGGCGATCTATCCGCTGGCCCAGATCGCGCCGGTGGTGTCGCTGAGCGTGGTCTACCTGCCGGCCGTGCTGCTGGTGTCGGCCTACTGGGGCCTGGCACTGGGTCTGTTCACATCGCTGCTCAGCGCCGCCGCGCTGAACTTCTTCCACCTGCCCCCGACCGGCCATTTCACGATCGCCGACAGCCGCAACTGGGTCGCGCTGGCGGCGTTCACGATCGTGGCCGTGGTCGCGAGCACGATCGCCGAGGCCGCCCGCGCGCGTGCGCTCGAGGCCGAGCAGGGCCGTAGCGAGGCGGACCTGGCGGCGGCGCTGGCCCGTGAGCTGCTGCTCGGCGCCGACACCGGCCGGGCGCTGGCGTCCACCGCACGGCGCGTGGCCGAGGCACTGGGGCTGCCTTCGGCGGCGATCGAGCTCGGCATCGTGGCCGGCGACGAGCGGCGCGGGGCGACCGCGCTGATGGCGACGGACCAGACTCAGATCGCCACGCTGCTGCTGCCGGCGCCACTCGACGACGACACCGAGCAGCGTCTGGAGGCGCACGTCGTGCCGGCGCTGGAGGCGCTGGTGGCGATCGCGCAGCGGCGCGACGAACTGCAGGCCGAAGCCGTCGAGACCGCCGCACTGCGCCGCAGCGACGACGTCAAGACAGCGCTGCTGCGGGCCGTCTCGCACGACCTGCGCACCCCGCTGACGGCGATCGTGGCCGCTGGCCACGCGCTGGGCACCGACTCGCTGACCGAGCAGGAGCGAAGCGAGCTGAGCGCCGCCGTCGTGGAGGAGGGCGCGCGGCTGGCGACGCTCGTGGACAAGCTGCTGGACCTGTCCAAGCTGCAGGCCGGCGGTGCCGATCCGCGGTCTGATTGGGTCTCGATCGACGAGGTGATAACCGCCGCACGCGAAGGTCTTTCCGCCGGGCAGGCCGTGCGGCTGACGATCGACCCGGATGTCCCCGAGGTGCGGGCCGACGCCGCCCAGTTGGAGCGGGCGTTCGCGAATCTGCTGGAGAACGCGCGACGCTACTCCGACGGCCTGCCGGTCTCGGTGCACGTGCGGCGCTCCGGTGATCGTGTCGTGGTCAGCGTCGTCGACCAGGGTCCCGGCATCAAGCCTGCGGACCGCCAGCGGATCTTCGAGCCGTTCTACCGCGGGCCGAGCGCCGCCGGCGCGCACTGGACCGGCTCAGGGCTCGGACTGGCGATCGCCAAGGGGTTCGTGGAGGCCAACGGCGGTACGATCGAGGTCCAGTCGCTGCCAGGCCAGGGCACGAGCTTCGTAGTGTCGCTCCCGATCCCCGACGCCCCGGCCGTGGAGGCGATCGTGTGAGCGCAACGAGCAAACCGCGCATCCTGGTCTGCGATGACGAGCAGCAGATCCTGCGGGCTCTGCGGGTGATCCTGCGCGACGCCGGCTTCGAGGCGCTGCCGGCCAACGACGCCGAGGAGGCGCTGGACCTGGCCGCGGTCCAGCACCCCGATGCCGCGATCATCGACCTCGTGCTGCCCGACCTTGACGGCATCGAGCTGTGCCGCCGCCTGCGGGAGTGGAGCGACATGCCATTGATCGTGCTCTCGGCGGTCGGCGACGAGGACGCCAAGGTGCGGGCGCTGGCGGCGGGGGCCGATGACTACATAACCAAGCCGTTCGGACCGCGCGAACTCGTCGCGCGCCTGCAGGCCAACCTGCGCCGGATCGCCCCGGATCCGGAACCGGCGGTGATCACCTCCGAAGGTCTCGTCCTCGATCTGGCGGCGCGCACGGTGCACCGCGACGGCACCGAGGTCCACCTGACCCCGACCGAGTTCGACCTGCTGCGGCTGCTGGCCCGTAATCGCGGCCGGCTGATGACCCACCGAGATCTGCTGGTGTCGGTCTGGGGCGCCGGCTATGGGAACGACACGCAGGTCCTGCGCGCCCACATCGCCAATCTGCGCCGCAAGATCGAGCCCGCCGACGGTCCGCGCTACATCCGGACCGATCCCGGGGTCGGCTATCGGTTCGCCGGCTAGTGCAGCTGTTCCGAAGACCTTTGCCCTAAGGGCCCACGACGAAATTACTGACGGCCTGTCCGGCCACAAATTCCGGCGCGAGCCCTGACCCTAAAGGCCGCCGCCGTTTCCCCCCTTGCGGTTGGCGGGCGCCGTCTCGATCACCACGCGGCACGGCCGGTGGGCGAGCAGGTAGCTCGCGGTGGGCCCCAGCGCCCGCTCGGAGGCGGGCGCGTGCACGGTGCCGAGATAGATGATCTCTGCCGACGTCCGCTGGGCCTCCTCCACGATCGCCGGGCCGGGGTTGCGGGCGCGCAACAGCCGCGTCTGCACCTTCAGGCCGGACTTGCGGCCGGTCACCTTGGCGCTCTCGAGCACGCTCAGGCCAAGCTGCTCCTCCTCATACAGACCGGAATCGATCGACAGCTGATTGGGCACGCACAGGATGTACACCGCTTCGACCGTGCCGCCCTCGCCTACCAGCTTGGCCGCCGCCCGCAGGGCCGCCGCGTCCACGTCGGTGCCGAAGATCGGCACCAGCGCCGAGCGGTAGTCGAGCTCGACGAACGACTCGGGCCGCGCGCGGCGCGCCATCCGGTGACGCGAGCGCAGGTCAAGTCCCTGGTGGCGCCGGTAGACGACGTAGCCGATCAGGCCGATGACCATCCAGCCCACGCCGACGGTCCGCGCCTCGACGTGCAACGCGATCACCGAGACCCAGGCGGCGAAAGTGCCGATGCCTCCGAGCACGGCCGTGAGCGGGATCTGGCGGCCTCGGAAGCGAATGTTCCAGGGCATTCGGTAAGGCCGCTCGCGGTCGGGATCCTTGATCCGCAGCGCGATCACCGCAGCGTGAGCGGTCGTGAACGAGAGCATCGCCCCGAACGAGTACAGGTTGCCCAGAAAGTCGGTCTTGCCGGGGATCAGCAGGATGCCGGCGAACACCGAGAACACGACGATCGTGAACCACGGGGTGCGGTAACGGCTGTGCAGACGGGAGAAGATCGTCGGCAGCTGGCGATGCTCGGCCAGCGACCACGACAGGCGCGAGATGCCGATCAGGCCGGCATTGGTGGCGATGAACAGGATCGTCGCCGCCAGGATGCCCACGTAGTAGCGCAGGATGTGGGTGACCGCCGAGGGCAGGCCGAGATTGCTGATGATCCCCAGCACCGGGTCGTTCTCGTAGCCGTGCGGAGGCCCTTGCCCGAGCAGCGTCGTGTACTGGCCGTGCTGGTGGATCACCGGCAGCGCCGACAGCGCCACGACGGTCATCCCGGCGTAGACGCCGAGCACGGCGATCAGGATCCGGTTGACGGCCTTGGGGATGTCCCGGCCCGGGTCGCGCGCCTCCTCGGCCATGTTGGAGACGGTCTCGATCCCCGTGTAGGCGAGCATCGCCAGCGATAGTGCGAAGATCACCTTCGGGTAGGTCGGGACGGTCCCGAGGTGGACCTGGCGCACGAGCAGGGAGGGCTTGAGCACCAGGAACGCGCCGACGATGATGATGATCACCTGGGTAACCAGGTCGGCGATCGCCAGGAAGAAGTTCAGCTTCGCCGACTCCCCGATGCCGCGAATGTTCAGCCACGCCAGCACGGCGATCACGATCAGGCCACCGATCACATCCCCCGGGCCGTGGGTCAGCGCCGGCCAGAAGGCCCCCAGGTAGTGGGGCACGAAAAAGGCCGAGATCGCGATTGTGAGGATGTAGTCCAGGCTCAGCGCCCAGCCGGCGACGAACGAGACCACCTCGTTGAAGGCGTGGCGGGCGAACGACGACGAGCCGCCGGCCTCTGGGAACATCGCCGCGCCTTCGGCATAGGTCTTGGCCGTCAGCGCGAACAGCCCACCGGCAATCAGGAAGATGACCGGCGTCAGCCCGAGCGCGGAGGCGGCGACGATCCCGAGCGCGTAATAGATCGATGAGCCGACGTTTCCATACGCCGTGGCGAACAGCCCGCCGACGCCGACGGTCCGCCGCAACCCAAGTGCCTCTATCTTCGCCATGTGCCTTAGATCCGCCGTACGAGGGAGCGCGCACAGATCGCGCAAACGTTGATCGCGCACAGCAGCGCCACGACGCCGATCCCGAAGATCACATCCCCCGGCGAGCTCTTCAGAAAGGGGAAGAACAGACCGCCGATGTAGTGGGGCACGAAGAACGCCGAGATGGCGATCGTGATCGTGTAGTTGAGCATCTGGCCCCACGCGGCGAAGAACGACCAGAACTCGTTGAACGCGTGCCGGGCGAAGCTCGACGCGCCGCCGGCCTCAGGGAACATCGCGGTCGCCTCGGCGTAAGTAGCGGCGGTCAGGTAGAAGATCACGCCGGTCAGCACGAACACGACCGGCGTCAGTCCGAGCGCGTAGGAGGCCACCAGCCCGAGCGCGTAGTAGATCGAGGAGCCCACGTTGCCGTAGGCCGTCGAGAACAGCACGTTGACCCCGAGCACCCGCTGCAGTCCGGGCAGCCTGCGTTCAGCCATCAGCCGGCTCCGCGCCCAGTCGCCAGGAACAGCGTCGCTTCATGCTGCGGCACTCTAGCCACAGTCCAGGGTCAGTCCCAAGCGCTAAGGGATGCTCAGATCCTCTTCGGCTCCAGCGCGCGCAGCCGACGGCGGCGCGGTCAGGATCACCCGGCAGGGCGCCTTGCGGATCACGTACTTGGTGATCTCCCCCACGTAGTTGTCCAGCGGCCCTCCGGCCCCGCCGAACAGTGCTCCGCCGCGGATCCGTGACGGCTCCTCCGCCGCCAACACGATCGCCTCGACGCCGCGGTCGCGCGCCTCGTTGACGATCGCCGCCCCGATGCGGCGCGCGCGGATGATCGTCGTGGCGACCGAAACGCCCTCGTACTCCTCGCCGACCGCCTTGGCCCGCGCCAGCGCCTCGCGCGCACGACGGACCTGGGCCTCCGGCAGCTGGGCGTCCAACGGGAGCGAGAGCGGCAACTCGAACACCCACAGGGCCTCGATCACCGATCCGCCCTGATCCCCTCCGTCGCGCGTCTCGGCGGCCAGGCGACCCGCGGTCTGGATGATGTCATCGTCGAGGCGGTTTCCGAACACGGGCACGAGAATCGACCCGAACTCCGGCTCCAGGGCCTCGTGACGCAGCGCCCGCTCGGGGATCGTCACGCGCCGCAGCATCGGCTTGTCCTGGGTCTTGCGATAGGTGACGTAGAGGGCGATCCCGACCAGCAGCCATCCGGCCCCCACGTAGCGCGCGCCCGAGTGGAAGATGAGCACCGACAGCCAGCCGGCCGCCGATAGCCCCGCGCCGAGCACCGCCGGCAGCGGCACGCTGGCGCCGCGCAGCGGGACCGAGAACGGTACCCGGTAGCCGCGTTCCCGGTTGGGCTCGCGGAAGCGCAGCGCGATCACCGACAGGTGCGCGATCGTGAACGAGAGCAGCGCCCCGAAGGCGAAGATCCCCACCAGGAGCTCAAGATCGGTCGGCAGGACCAGGGCCGCGGCGCTCACCGCGGCGATTGTCATGATCACGAACGGTGTCCCGTACCGGGAGTGCAGCCGCCCCACCGCGCTGGGGATCTGGCGGTTGGTGGCCAGCGAGTACCCAACCCGCGATACGCCAAGCATCGCCGAGCCGCTGGCGGCGGCCAGGCCGAGCGCGCCGCCGATCGCCACCGCGTACTTGAGCACGTCCGCGATCCACTTCGGCCTGAACGCCTCCACCACCCCGAGCACCGGCGCCTTGACGTGCTCGGTGCCGAGCTCGGTGAGCCCGTGATGCACAGGCAACGCCGCCACCCCGACCAGCGCGATCCCCACGTAGATCACCACGATGATCGCCGAACCGGGCAGGATCAGGTGCTTGAGCGAGCGATTGCTCCCCGTGACCTCGCCGATCAGGCTGGCGGCGGCCTCGAGCCCCGTGAAGGCGATCACCGCGATCGGCAGCGCGAAGGCCAGGTTGGCCGCGGTCGGCGCGGTGCCCAGGTGAATGCTCTCGGTCAGTCGGTGGGGATGGAAGACCAGCGCCACGCCCAGCACGATCACGATCGCCTGCAGCACCAGATCGCCGGCGGTGATCAGCACCCGGCGCCGCAGGCGCCGCGCGCTGACGCCCATCACGTTGTCGATCAGCACGAACACGATCACGGCGAACGCGACCGCGATCTCCAAGACACCGCGGCCCAGCGGCGCCCAGAAGGCGGCCAGATAGCTCGGCACGGTGAGCGCCGTGACCGCGATCAGGATCGTGTAGTCGAGCACGATCGACCACCCGGACACGAAGCTGACGAGCTCGTTGAACGCATACCGCGCGAACACCGCCGAGCCGCCGCGCTCCTGATGCAGGGAGGCGCCCTCGCCGAACGTCATCGCCGTCAGCAGAAAGAAGATCCCCGCGGCCAGGAACACAGCCGGGGTGAGGCCCCCGGCCCGGTGAGCGACCACCCCGAGGGCGAAGTAGACCGAGCTGACCGACGTCGTGTATATGACCGCGAACAGGGCGCGGTAGCTGATCGGACGTTCGTTCACTGACGGACGGCTAGTGGCCTCGCGACTGCAGGTAGATGCGACCGACGCCGGCGGCGATGAACAGCACACCCAGTAGCAGCCCGGACGCCAGCGCCCCCCCTCCGGCGGCGATCGTGCGAATCAGCAGGGCAATTCCGATCACCACCATCGCGGCCGACGTCAAGCGGGTGAAAGACCGGCGCATCTGGCGGGGCTCGGGCATCTGACCGTAGCTTAGGGCTCAGCCTTCAGGCCGTGCTGTTCTCAAAATCTGCCCGCGCCCGATCGTTTTGCACCCGCGGGTTTGACCGGTCGCAGGAACTCAGATGCTCGGAGCTCCGCCGCCGAGCTCCCACGCTTGAGCGGCCGCCGGCTGGCCCAGGGGGTGGTTCGGCAACATTCGGTCCAGCAGCGCGAGAGCCGACTCCCGGAGCAGGTCCAGAAATGGCGCCAGCGCCGCACCAGCCACCGTCCTTGCGTGGCGTGCGTCCCGTACGCGAGCGTGTAATCGGTACTCATGTTTCCTCCTGCTGACCGCTGGTTACCGGCGTGATTCTCCCGCGCGCAGGCGCAGACGTCCAGGTCTCTCCACCTCAGCAGCACCCACCGGGCCACGTCCTTCATGCAATCTGTATGGGCCGCCGGCCGATCTTCACGAGGGCTTCACGACGCCCGCGTGCTCGGCCATCCGCGCGGCCGCGAGCACCACCTCGTCGTGCTCTCGCTTGACGTCGGCTCGGTCGGCGGCCTCGGGCACCGACTCCTCTCCCGCCCGTTGGATCATCGCCGCCTGCTTTAGCAAAAGCTCCCGCTGCTCGGCGCTTGTCGTGTGGTCCATGATCTTGGTCAGCGCTTCGAGCTGGCGGATCAGGACGGCCGGCATGCCGCGGCCTGCCTGACGGATCTTCTCGAACGCTCGCTCGACCAGGCGCGTGTAGCTGACGTGCGCGGTGATCACCCGCACGTATCCGTGGCCGTCGCGGTGTACTCGGATCGGGCGCCATCGCGTTGTGACCTTGCATAGGCTCTCGCCCAGCCAGTCGATGCAGGTGAGCGCGGTGAACGTGTCGTTGACCGCCGGCGACAGAGCCCTGATCGCGATCTCGACGAGCTGATCGACCGCAAACGCGAGATCCTGGGCCAGCGTGCGGTTCGGGCCCGTGATGTGCGCTCGCCGGAGCTCTTGAGTCACGGACGCCGCGGCCCCAGGAGGCCACACGACGGCCATCGGGTGTCCGCGGACCAGGAAGTGACCCGGGCGGTGCAGTAGCCGGATGACGGCCCCTTTCTCGGCTGCCAGTCCGACGAGCGTCTCGTGCCGGACGAATTGGAGATAGCCGCTGGAGGGGGCGGGTACGGCACCGCCGCTCTCGCCCATCCGCGTCAGGAGCTCGGACACCGATGGCCCGGCCTCCAGCAGCGTGTCTCTGTCCCTTGACTCCGCGTCGATCGCGCGCGAGAGATCGCGAGCGATCGACGCGATCACCTGCGGGAGCTGGATTGAAGTCGCGATGTGGTGGATGAAATAGATCAGAACCGCCATCGACACTGCGACGAGCGCGACCGACACCGTGATCGAGAGGTGCGGAACGAAGGCATGGGTCGGAGGGCCTCCCCCGATCGAGATCAGCACGAGCGTCGCGTAGACGAATGTCGCGACGAATGTCCCGAGCGTGAACTGGGTGCCACGATCGCGGATGAAGTTGCGGAGCATCCGCGGTCCGAACTGGGTCGAGGCGAGTGTCAGCGTCACGATCATGATCGAGAACACGACGCCCACGACGGTGATCACCGCCCCCCCGAGCGTGGTCAAGATCTGTCGGGCGGCGTCGGCGGTGCCGAAGTTCACCCACGAAGGGAACGTCAGCGACCCACGGTAGGCCGCCCTGTCGAGCGCGTGCGTGCCGAAGTAGAGCCCGACCACCGCGATGACCTCGAGCATCGGCACGAGCCAGAGGTTGGTTCGCAGAGCATCGCGGCGCCATTCGGAGCGCAACGAGAACATCACGGGAGTTCGGGGTCGGTGGTCACCTTGGGCTGGCGCACGCGTCGCGGGGCGCCGACCAGACTTCCCGGCTCACCAGGTTGGGATCCTACCGGGCCTGCGGGGATGCTCGGTCGGGCGGCCCGCCGGACCCGAGCGCGGCTGCGGTCTCCGCGGGTCGTTGAGCTGCAGGTTCGATCGGCATCTATTCGCGCGGCTCATTCCTGGGCTGGAGATTCGTCCGCAGCCGAGCGTAAGTCGGCCCTCGTCAAGCCGGGGTGAAGGTTGGGGCTTGCGGCATCAAGAAGGTGTGAAGGACCGCGGTCCTTGACCGTCTTCACGACATCTTGATGCCGTCTGCCGGTTTCTGCACGCCGCCTTGACACGCGAGCCCGCAGCATGTGGGCATGGACTTAGTGGCCGTACTACTCGGAGTGCTGATGTTCGCGGTGCTGCTTGGCCTGATCTACGCAATCGAGCGGATATGACGTTCGCGTTCGGCGCATTCATCGGCCACATGAGCGGGGCGGATTTCTTCGGCCTGGTCGTGTCGGTGATCGTCTGCGCCTACCTGCTGCACGCATTGCTGCGCGGGGAGAAGTTCTAGGCGATGACCTTCCTTGGCTGGCTGACGATCTTCCTGTTCGTCGCGATCCTGACGGCGCTGGCGCTGCCGCTGGGCCGGTACATGGCCGCCGTCTACACGGGCGAGCGGACGTTCCTTGACCGGCTGTTCGGAGGACCCGAGCGCCTGCTTTACCGGGTCATGCGCGTTGACCCGAGCCAGGGTCAGGACTGGAAGGCGTACGCCAAGAGCCTGATCATTTTCTCGCTGGCGGGCTGGCTGCTGCTGTATTTCGTGCTCCGCACGCAGACGCTGTGGAACTTCACGGGGCTCAACCCCCAGCACTTCCACTCCGGCAGCTGGAACGTGACGTTCAACACCACTTCGTCGTTCCTGACGAACACGAACTGGCAGTACTACGGCGGCGAGACGACGATGAGCTACTTCAGCCAGATGGCCGGGCTGACGGTGCAGAACTTCCTCTCGGCCGCCGTGGGGATCGTGGTCGCGGTCGCGGTGATCCGCGGGATCATCAGCCGTAGCGGCAAGAGCCTGGGCAACTTCTGGCAGGACCTCGTGCGCACGGTGCTCTACATCCTGCTGCCGATCTCGTTCGTGGTCGCACTGGTGCTCGTCTTCCAGGGGTCGATCCAGACCTTCACCAGCTATCTGACCGTCCACGGGATCACCGGCCTCAGCCAGTCGATCGGGATGGGCCCGGTCGCCTCCCAGGAGGCGATCAAGATGCTGGGCACCAACGGCGGCGGGTTCTTCAACGTCAACTCCGCCCATCCGTTTGAGAACCCGTCCGGGTTCACGAACCTCGTCGAGATGCTGGCCGTGCTGATCATCCCCGCGGCGCTGATCTTCATGTACGGCCGGATGACCGGCAAGCGCCGGCAGGGTTACGCGATCTACGCGACGGTGATGGTGATGTTCCTCGGCGCCGTGATCGTTGCCTATGTCGCCGAGGCGCACGGTTCCCCCGCGCAGCACGCGGCTGGACTGCACACCAGCGTGATCGCCGGTTCAGCCGGCGGCAACATGGAGGGCAAGGAGCAGCGGTTCGGGATCGCGGGTTCTGCCCTGTTTGATGTGGTCACGACGGTCACCTCGTGTGGCGCGGTCAACAGCTCGCTGGAGTCCTTCACTGGGATCGGCGGCGCCGTCCCATTTGCCAACCTGTCGGCCTCAGAGACGATCTTCGGCGGTGTTGGCACCGGCTTGTATTCGATCCTGCTCTACGTCCTGCTGGCGGTGTTCCTCGGCGGACTGATGGTCGGCCGCACACCGGAGTACCTGGGCAAGAAGATCGAGGCGCGGGAAATCAAGCTGGTCGTGCTCGGCCTGCTGGCGACGCCGTTGATGGCGCTGTTCTGCA
>ODAK010002430.1_pt1 | contig 19615 bp, 21 predicted proteins | sample 1539591 | NCBI WGS metagenome assembly ODAK01 (sample SAMEA3539303, study PRJEB22396) | soil metagenome | biome: tundra; feature: field; material: soil | place: USA | collected 2010-05 | depth 0.15 m | reverse complement strand
GTCGCGGGTCACCAGCACCGAGCCGCTCGGCACCGACCGCGAGGTCCTCGAGAGGTCCACCGAGCCGCTTCGCCTGCCGCCGGGCGAGCTCGACCGCCGCGGTGAGCGACACGATCGCCAGCGCCGCGACCCCCACCCACACGGACGCGAGCTCGCGGTTGGTCGACGACGCCGAGGCGACGACCGTCACGGCCTCGTCCTTCGTGCCGATCGCCGTGCCCCTGTCGACCGATCCCGTGATGGGCGTCCCGGTAGCCAGCGTTTGACCTGCTTCGACGACGGCGACGTAGCGGTCGTTGCCGGCGAATTGCTTCAGGATGCTCATCGTTGCCGCCGCCGCACGGCAAAGGGAGGTACCGGACGGCGAGGTGCTGGCGCTGCTGTCAAGCGCTGCGGCGATCTGGGTCGCCTCCCGGTTGATCCGTTTCTGCGCTTCGTCTCGGATCAACTTGGTCGTGACGATGCCGAGCGGTATTCCCAGCAGGATCACCGAAACGACGGCGACGACCAGCGTCGAGACCAGCAGTCGCCTTCGCACGCTGGATCAGCCGCGCTCGAAGCGGAACCCCAAGCCACGGATCGTCGTGATGAGCCGAGGTGAGGCGGCATCGTCGCCGAGCTTGCGACGCAGCCACGACACATGCATGTCGAGAGTCTTCGAGGAGGCCCCGCGGCTCATGCCCCACACGTCGCGCATCAACTGCTCACGGGTGAGTACCTTGCCGGCGCCGAGCACGAGGGCGAGCAACAGGTCGAATTCCTTCGCCGTCAGGATGAGTTCCTCGTCGCCCAACCACGCGCGCCGGGATTCCGCGTTGATGCGCACGCCGTTGACGTCGGGCACCTCGGGCGCACCGCGCCGCAACAGTGCCCGCACCCGGGCCAGCAGCTCGGCGAGCCGGAACGGCTTGGTCACGTAGTCGTCAGCACCTGCGTCGAGGCCGACAACGAGGTCGACCTCCTCGGCACGGGCGGTCAGAACCAGGACCGGTACCGAGCGGCCTTCAGCGCGCAACCGTCGACATACCTCGAGGCCGTCCATCGTGGGCAGCCCGAGATCGAGAACCACGAGGTCGACGCCGCCGCTGAGAACACGCTGCAGCACCGCAGTGCCCTCGCTCTTGACCTCGACCTCGTACCCCTCACGACGCAGGGCACGGGCGAGCGGGTCAGATATCGAAACATCATCTTCGGCGAGCAAGACGGCAGTCATGAAGGAATCGTATGTGTCGGCGGGCTATACCGGGGTGATCCCATGGCGCCTTCGCGAGAACACCCGATCCTTGGTTCTGACAGCGCTCAATCGGCGAATCAGGTTGGCCCGTAGATCCTCAGGCTCGACGATGTCGTCGACGACCAATTCCGCGGCCAGCCGCATGATGTCGATGTCGGCTTCGTACTCGGCCCGCAGGCTTGCCACCACCGCCCCGCGCTCGTCATCGTCGGCGATCGCGGCGAGCCGGTTGGCGTGCACGGCGTTGACCGCGGCGTCAGCCCCCATCACCGCGATCTTGGCTGTCGGCAGCGCCAGAGTGGCGTCCGGCTCGAATCCCGGGCCGGCCATCGCGTAGAGGCCGGCGCCGTATGCCTTGCGCACGACGACGCAGAACTTCGGTACGGTCGCCTCCGACACCGCGCTCACCATCTTGGCGCCGTGACGGATGATGCCGGCCTTCTCGACGGCCGTGCCAACCATGAATCCCGGCACGTCAGCCAGGAAGATCAGCGGCACGTTGAATGCATCGCACAGTTGGATGAAGCGGGTCGCCTTGTCTGCGGAGTCGACGAAGAGCACGCCGCCTTTGTGCAGCGAGTTGTTGGCGACGATGCCCACCGGCTTGCCCCCAAGGCGGGCCAGCCCGACCACGACTTCGCGCGCCCACAGCTGATGGATTTCGAACAGGCTCCCGACGTCGACCAGGCCGTGGATGAAACGACGCATGTCAAAGGCGATCCGCTCGTTGGCCGGGACAAGCGCACGCAGGTCGATCTCCTCGGCGTCACGTGGTGGCCCACTCGGCGGGTCGCCCTGCCAGTTCGACGGCAGGAACGACAGGTAGCGGCGCACGCAGGCCAGCGCCTCGTTCTCGCTCTGCACGAGGACGTGCCCGACGCCGGATTCCGTGCAGTGCATGCGAGCACCACCCATGGCTTCGAGGGTGGTCTTCTCGCCAGTCACCATTTCGACCATGCGGTCGGAGCCGAGGTACATCGACGCGTTGCCCTCGACCATGATGACGATGTCGCAGAACGCCGGCACGTAGGCGCCGCCGGCCGCGCTGGGGCCAAACAATGCGCAGACCTGCGGAATCGAACCACTCGCCCGTACCTGCGTGTGAAACAGATGTCCAGCCCCTCGGCGTCCGGGGAACATCGCCACTTGATCGGTGATCCGCGCGCCCGCCGAATCGACGAGATAGACCATCGGGATGCCTACGTTGTAAGCGAATTCTGCGATACGAACCATCTTCTCGACACTGCGCGCACCCCACGAACCGGCCTTGACTGTCGAGTCGTTCGCCAGCAACGCAACAGGACGCCCGTCGATGGTTGCGGTTCCTGTCACGACCCCGTCGGCCGGCAGATCGGCAGCCAGTGCGTGCGCGAAAGCGCCGTCCTCGACAAAGGATCCCGCGTCGACGAGCGCCCGCACCCGGTCGCGAGCGAACAACTTGCCCTTCGAGGCGTTCGCCTCGTGATACTTCGCGGCGCCGCCGGCCTCGATGCGCTCGCGAAGCTGTGCGGCCGTCGGCGCCACGTCGTCGCTCATAGGCTGATCGCTCATCCGCCGAATGTATCCACCTCCGCCAGCAGATCGCGCTGGGCCACGATCCCGATCTTCGGGTGAGACAGGATGAGCAGGTGTCTGAGTATCGCGATCCGTCGGGGGAAGCGCCGTGGGCGATGCCCATCGTGGTGCGGGCGGACAAGGGTACCGAGCCGACCGCAGCTGCCGTCGCCGAAGCCGCGGCGACAGCCGTCGTGCAACTCCTCGACGACCCACGAAGCGTCGATGGCGAGTGGCATGACGAGGTTCAGCGCTGGCTCGATGGCCGGATCCGTAAGGTCGCCCGCAGAGCCAGGGGGTCGAAATGGGACGCCGCGGCAGAGCTTCCCGGGGTCACCGTCTCTCACGCCGGTGCGCAGGTGCGCGCGTTCGTCCCAGGACCGACCGACGCCGTGCCGCCGCAGATCGCCAAGCTCCAGGTCGCCGGCCTCGATCTCGAGCCCGGCACCCCGTCGTCCGCCGGCCCTGGCATTCTCCCGATCGCGGTCACTCCGCACGTGACGATGAGCCCGCTCAAGGCAGCGGTGCAGGTCGCGCATGCGGCTCAGTTGGCCCTGCGGGAACTGCGTGACGTCGATGGTTGGCGCGCGACGGGTTTCGGCGTTCGCCTCGTACGGCCGGACGTCGAGGAGTGGGCGCGGTTGTCGGCGTCCGCTCGCGTTGTGGTGCGGGACGCCGGCTTCACCGAGATCCCGCCCGATACGCAAACAGCAATCGCGCTGTGGTCTGACTGACGCTCGGGTCGCCCAATCAGTCGGGGCGGTTGTGGTCGCCGGTCGCGCCGTCGATCAGCTCACGGAGTATGTCCATGTGGCCGGCGTGCCGCGCAGTCTCTTCGACCATGTGGATGAGCACCCACCGCATCGAGACCTGATCGCCGAACCACGCATTGCCGAGCTCCTCAATGCCCACCTCGCCGATGACCACGTCGGCCGCACGGCATGCACGGTTGTAGAAGTCGACGATGTCGGCAGTCGTCTCGTCAGGTGTGATGCGCAGATCCGCTTCCGGATCTTCCTCGTCGAACGGCATCGGTTCGGTCTCTCGCCCGAAGGTGGCGCAGAACCAGCCGTACTCGACTGCCGCGAGGTGCTTGACCATGCCGAGCAAGCTGGTGCCGGACGGCGTCATCTGTCGGCGCAGCTGATCGTCGTCCAGACCCTCGATCTTCCACACGACGACGTCGCGGTGGCGTTGGAGGGCGACCTGCAGGCTGGTCTTCTCGTCGCCGGTGAACGGAACTCGCTGGAACATTCGTGGATCCTCTCACTGCGAGGTGGCGAGCGGTACAGATGTGGGCACACTGGACGCCATGAGACATCGACGCGCGCTCGTAGCCATCGTCGGCGGCAGCCTCCTGCTCGCCGCGTGCACCTCCAGCAAGCACGCGGCGCCGACCGCATCCACGCCGGGTTCGTCTGCACCGGCCTCGGCGGCTGCGTCATCCGCTGCAGCAGTCGGTTCGTCGTCCGCGCCGGTTTCGGCGAGCGCTGCTGCATCGTCGGCTGTTGCTGGCAGCTCGTCGGCGGCTTCGGCATCGACGTCCCCCACCGTCGCTGCGTTTCCGACCGCGATCTGGCCGACGTACCACCACGACGTGGCACGCACCGGTAACGCGGGCGGCGTCCCTGCCGTCAAGGGACTCAAGGTCGCGGCGACGGCCAGTCTTGACGGCGCTGTCTACGCGAGCCCGCTGGTCTTGCGTGACGCGAGCGGCGACCTGATCATCGCCGCGACCGAGAACAACACGCTCTACGGGCTGCGTAACAACGGCAGCGTCGTGTGGTCGCGGCACATCGGCACTCCGGTCAACGGCTCGAGCCTGCCGTGCGGCAACATCAATCCGACCGGCATCACCGGCACACCCGTCTACGATCCGGCCACCGGGCTCGTGTTCGCCGTCGCGTTCCTGTCCGGCGACAAGCACGTGCTCGTCGCCGTCAACGCAGAGATCGGCACCGTGGCGTGGACGCGACCAGTCGACCCACCGGGCTCCCACGCGAACGTCGAGCAGGAACGCGGCGCCCTGTTGCTCAGCGGCGGCAAGGTGTGGGTTCCATACGGCGGCCTCTATGGCGACTGCGGCCCCTACCACGGCTACCTCGTCGGTATTCCAACCTCGGGTCAGGGCGCCGCCGCGATCTACCAAGTGCCGAGTTCGCGCGAGGCCGGGATCTGGACACCGGCCGGCCCTGCGGCCGACGCAGCAGGACATGTCTACGTGTCAGTCGGCAACAGCGCGCAGACCAATCCGAAGGCCGCCTACGACATGGGTGACTCCGTCATCGAACTGAGCGGGACGAGCGTCGTGTCGTTCTTCGCACCGGCGACGTGGGCCATCGAAAACGCGCAAGACCTCGACCTGGGTGCGACCGGCCCGGTGATTCTGCCGACCGGCCAAGTCTTCGTGGCAGGCAAGAACGGCAACGCCTACCTCATGAAGCAGGGGGCGCTCGGCGGTCTCGGTGGCAAGGTCCCGAGCATCGCGATATGCACGGCGTTCGGAGGCGCGGCGTACAGCGACGGCACGATCTACATTCCTTGCACGGACGGCGTGAGAGCAGTCCGTATCTCGGCGACCGCGATGACGGGGTCATGGCATGCATCGCCGTCCGGCTCACCGATCATCGGGGGCGGCGCCGTGCTGGCGGTCGCCCCGTCGTCGGGCACGCTGTTTGCACTCGACCCGGCATCCGGCGCGACGAAAGCGCAGGTCCCCCTCGGTGACTCCACCACGCGGTTCGCAACGCCCGCACTGGCCACGGACGGGTTCGCCTACGTCGGCACCCAGCACGGGAAGCTGGTCATCGTCGCCACCTCGTGAGTCCGCGCTGGTATACCTGCCGCGCGCGACGCCGCCGGGGGCTAGATTGGAGGTTGAGCGCCCTGAGGAGCTAAGGAGTTCGGTGCCGGCAGATATGGACCAAGGTCTCGTCGGCACGATCGGGTACGTGACGCTACCCGTTACGCCGGAGAGCCCCGGTGAAGTGATGTTGCCGGTGCGCGGCGGCACAGAGGCGTTCTTGGCGTTCGCTGACGAACGCATCGCGAAGTACGCACGCATCGTCGTCGTCGAGTGCCGGTCAGCGAGGTCGGTGACGGTGACGCCCGCGTGATGCGCAGCTTCGCATATCAAACATGTGTGCGGATCGCACGATCCAGGTAGGGGAATCTCATGCTGTTCTGGCACGTACCTGCGCCGAACGAGGCGCTGCTGATTTCCGGTTCGCGTCGGAAGGGCGACGAGACCCAGTTTCGGATCGTCACGGGGCACGGCACGTTGGTCATCCCGATCAAACAAAAGGCGCGCATCCTGTCGTTGTCTCTGCACGAGGCCGAGATCGCCGAAGAATGCGTGACGACCCAAGGCATCCGGCTACACATCAAGGCGGTTGCTGCGTTCAAGATCGGCGACGATCCGACGTCCATCGCGAATGCGGCGAGACGTTTCCTGGCGGAACAAGACCGAATGGAAGAGCTCGTCGGGCGGATCTTCGCCGGGCACCTCCGCTCGATCATCGGCAGCCTGACCGTCGAGGAAATCATCCGCGAACGTGACCGATTGGCCCAAGAGGTCAAGGACGGTAGCCACGGCGAGATGGAGAAGCTCGGAATCGTTGTCGACTCGATGCTGATCCAAGAGATCGAGGACACGACCGGCTACATCAACAACATTGCGGCGCCCCATGCCGCGGCCGTCGCAAGCCTCGCGCGCATTGCCGCGGCGAAGGCCGACCAAGAAGCCACCCAACGCGAGCAGGAGGCCGCCGCGTTGCGCGCTGAATACCTGCGCGACACGGAGATCAAGCAAGCCGGGTTTACCGCGGAGGTGCAGGAAGCCAACGCACGCACTGCGCAAGCCGGGCCGCTCGCCGAGGCTCGCGCGTCGCAGGAGGTGATTGAGCAGCAAACCGCACTTGCAGAGCGAGCCGCCCAGTTGACGGAGAAGCAACTCGAGTCCCAGGTACGGCGTCCCGCCGATGCGGAGGCTTACCGGCAGCGGACGCTGGCAGAGGCCAACCGCGACACGATCAAACTTGAGACCGAGGCCGAAGCGTTCAAACAGCGCGCGTTGGCCGAGGCCAACCGCGACACCACCAAGCTCAACGTCGAGGCCGAAGCGAATCGCCGTCGCTCCATCGCAGACGCCGAGGCCGACGCAACGAAGTCGCAAGCGATTGGTGCCGCGGAAGCGCACAAATCCCAAGCCGACGCCGACGCCTACGCACAGCGAGCCGTCGCAGCTGCCGAGGCCGAGGCGATCACGGTGAGGGCGGACGCGCTGACCGATGGCAACCAGGCGCTGATCGCGGCTAACAAGCTCATCGAGATCTTGCCGCAGCTCGTCGAAGCTGCCGCCAAAGGCATCGCCGGTTCGAACCTCACCGTCCTCAGCGGCACGGACGGCGTGAACCAGGCGGTCGCCGGCATGGTTGGCCAAGGCATTTCGATCTACGAGACGCTACGCAACGCGCTCGTCAACATGCCAACTCCATCCAAACCCGAGCCGGCTGACGGGGTCGCGTCAGCCGCCGGGAAGGGTGCGGCGCTGTCGGTAGCCCGCAAACCCGAAGAGCGCTAGGCCTCGCTAGGGCAGCACCCGGTCATCGAACGACTCAGCTGATTGCTCTCTTCACGAGCGTGGCGATCCGCGCCTCGTCTGGCTCATCGTACGTCCGGCGCCACCCCAGCGCCCGCTCCCAGAATGCGGCAAGAGCCGCAGGCTCGGTCGTGTCTATGCACAGGCTCTGGATGCGTAGCGACATGCGTTCTTCCTTTCAACGAGCCTTCCGTCAACTGACGGTGGCATACGGGCTTGCACGACGTTTGGTTGGGACATGATCAGGCGATGCAGATCGAGGTGATGACAGGCGACATCGTTCAGGCGCAAGTCGAGGCGCTTGTGACGGCAGCCAATGCCGCGCTCAGGGGCGGCGGAGGCGTGGACGGCGCGATTCATCGTGCCGCCGGCCCTGAGTTGCTGCAAGCGTTACGCTCGCTCGCGCCGTGCCCGATCGGCGGGGCGGTGATCACCCCTGCCTTTCGAATTCCGGTTCCCGTGCGCTTCATAGTCCACGCTGTCGGCCCTAGGTACGGACTCGACGAACCCGCAGCCGAACTGCTATCCGGCGCCTACGCACAAAGCTTGGCGCGGTGCGACGAAGTTAGCGCTAGGAGCGTTGCCTTCCCCGCGCTATCAACCGGCGTATACGGCTACCCGCTGCCGGAAGCCTGCAGAATCAGCGTCGCGGCGTTAAGTGCAGCGAGGACTCAAGTCGAACGATGCGTACTCGTCGCCTACGACACCAAGACTCAGGAGTTGTGGGAACGGGCAATTGCGTAGATCGAGCAATGACACCAGCTCATCGGCGTTGGCGAGCTCAGGCAGATCGCGTGCGCTAATGTGCCGCGACGGCCGAAGGGGGAACAGTGCAGCGTGCGCGGCTGCTCACCGCGTTCGTCGGCATCACGCTGATCGCCGGCTGCGCCAGCCAAAATGCCGGCGCCAGTGCCTCGGCACCGGGTTCCACGGTCGACGCAACCAGTCCCGCGGTACCACTGGTCTCAGTTACCGCGAGTGCGCCGGCGCAGTCCGGTTCGCCCAGCGCGTCACTGCCACCGCCGGCGGCCGCGCCGACTTCCGTGGTCCCTCAGACGGCGGCCAGCCTGCCGTCCGCTCAGCAAGTGGTCAGCGCCTACATCGACGCCCTCAACTCACACGACATCGCCCGGGCTAAGACCTACCTCACCGCACAGCACGCAGCGGAAGTCGCCGCCGAAGTTGATTCATGGTTCTTCAACGTCCGGAGCATCACCAACGTTGTCGTCGGTTCTGACGCACCGCGCGACGCTTTCGGCGGCCCGGCGACGGGCTACTCGGAAATCGTCCAGGTGGGCGTGCAGTTTACCTTGGAGCAATACCACGCCGAGTCGATGTCGAACGGCCTGAACGACTGGTCGTACATCCTGGTACGTAACAGCGACCATGACCCGTGGCTGATCGCTGACGAAGGCATGGGCTGACGCACGACGTAATGCTTCGCGCCGCTCCCAGTATCTAGGCTTCTTGGGCGTTGGCGTTGGCGATGATGGCGTCGTGGACGTATTGCGCGAGGCCGGCCCTGACGATGTCGTAGGTGGCGCGAAACCGTTCGTCAGTTACATACATCTCGGCGAGGTTGCGTTGCATCGCATGGCTGCACTCGTAGAAACAACGGCTGATGAATCGCCTGTTGTCCTCAGCCAACGCCATCGCTTGCTCGCTGGTTGCAGGGACGCCGGCAGTCATGGCATCGGCGTACGCGCGCAACGCGGCGTCCGACTGTGATTTCATCTCTACCCAGTCCTCTTTCGTATATCTCGCGGTGCGGCGCTGGAATTCGCGCCACGCATCGGTGTCGCCCCAACGTTCTTCCGCTTCGGCCGCCCACTCGCCACCGACCTTGTCGGTGCCGAAAACCTCGAACTGCTCCTCCGGCGTGAGTGCCAAACCCATTGTGCGAGCCTCCAATTCCTTTTCGAGCGCGCGCAGCAACGCCTGGTCTCGGTTGATGCGGGCACGCAGCATGCGATGTTGGGTGCGCAGATGAGCCTCGATGCCGGAACCGGGGTCGGCCAGCATCGATGCGATGGCGTCGAGGCCAAAGTCCAGCTCCCGGTAGACCAGGATCTGTCGCAGACGATCGAGGTCTTCCCGGCTGTACCTGCGATGACCGGTGACGGTGCGTCCGCTCGGACGCAGCAATCCGATCTCGTCGTAGTGGTGCAGCGTGCGCACCGTCACGCTGGCGAGAGTCGCCACCTCGCCGATCGCGTATCCGTTGTCGGTCATACGACTACTGTGCAACCTCACGTCACGTCAGGTGCAAGCGGAATAGTTAGTTGACCCGGAGAGTCGCGCGCGCAGTGGGGATGCCGGCGATTGCGAAGCGAGCGGTCACGATGCTGCCTGGAGTCGCGCCGTTTCCTGGACCGCCTTGGTCGTAAGGCCTCGCGTCGAGGTGGTAGCTGATCGTGCCGCGTGCGGGGACGACTCTTGCCGATTGCGGGCACGGCATAACGCCACCACCGCCGTCCATCTCGGTGCCGCCGCTCACGGAGCTGTCGATATCCAGGACGTAGTCGGGGCACGGAGAGATCGTGATGGGAACCGCCGTTGTGTTGTGCAGTTCGACCACTGCGGCGGGCAGCGTGTGGCCATCGGTGGTCGCGGGCAGTGTCAACGTGGCACGCAGTCCGGCCCACTCTGGCGGCGGTGTCAGCGTCGCGTCGCTAGGCCCGCCCGGTACGCCAGGCGTGAGGACGGCATCGGAGCGGCCTTGGCACGGCGGTGCAGGCCCGGTAAGGGGCGCGACGATCTGCTCGGCGGAGCCGCTCGCTGGCTGGCTTGCGTCAGAGTCGAGAGCGATGACGACGGCGGTCGCCTTCGGGCGGCACCACGAACCACGCCAGGTGAATCCCCAACCGGCAATCCCGATCGCCAGCGGAATGTCGGTCCGTTGGTTGAGGGCTGGGTTGACCGTCGTGACAGTCGCGTCCACCGGTATCGCGAGCCCGTTTCCGGCGCTGTCGAGCAGCTCGGTCAGCCAGGTGGAGATATGCAGCGAGCAGTGCGCGCCGACCAACTCGACGACTCCGATCACCCCCGACGGGATCGCACGAGTCTGGGCAGTGGCGGTGACGTCAGAGGGCACGCACGGCGCCTGCTCGATCGCGGGGCCTGGACCGGCAGCGAAGTCCAGCGCCGGGGCCGCGACCCGAAACGCGCTATCAGGAATGCCTGAGGCCGGTGCCGAACTCGACACAGGCACGGACACAACCCCCGAGCGACTAGCTGCTGTGCTCGGGCTCACCTCGTGTGCTCCCGCCGCGCAGGCGGCCAGGGGCGCCAGCACTGCCACAAGCGCAACCAGCCCGGCCTTCACAAGGCTCAGACGAGACCTCGCCCAGGCAGGTTCCACGGAACCAGTCTGAACTCGCCAGCGTCACATCGATCACTCGCACGATAGGGACCGACATGGGTGGCGGATCACGTGCGGCAATCGCCGTCGCGCTGACATTCGGAGCGATGAGCTGCGCCAGCAGCCCGCAGGGCCCGGCGGTCGCGCCGATCAGCGATGACTCGCCGCGCGCACAACAGCCGACGAGTGCCACACCCTCTGGCTCGCGACTGCAAGCGGTGCCGGCCTACTTGAGAGCTGCCTGCGGACACCCCGGCGTGCAAGCAACACTGGTGACGGTCCCGATCACCATTCCGCGAGACCTTTGTGATCTGACCGGCGTAGTCGTGCTCTACGGGCAGACCGGAGTAACGGTACCTAGCGAGGGCGGAGTACAAGCCGTTGCCGATTTCAGCTGGGGTGCCGCCGAACTCTCCGCGAACGTTGACCCGACAACGGGAGACGTCACGTTTCAATGACCGGCCGACGTACACAGAACTCGCGGCCATCGGGATCGGCCATCACCACCCAGCTGACCTCGCCCTGGCCGATGTCGACTCGACTCGCCCCGAGCGCAACCAGACGGTCAACCTCCGCTTGCTGATCACCGTTGGCAGGTGGGGCGAGGTCGAAGTGCAGCCGGTCCTTGCCAGTTTTCGGCATCAGTGGCGGACCGCCCCACGTGATCTTCGGACCGCCGTGCGGCGAGCGGATCGCGGTCTCCTGGTCCTGGTCCCAAACCAACGGCCAGCCGAGCGCCTTGCTCCAGAAGTAGCCGACTTGCTGCGAACCGTTGCATGAAACCGCTCCGATGAATCCGCAGTCAGCAAGGAACTTGTTGCCCGGCTCGATGACGCAGAACTCATTGCCTTCTGGGTCGGCGAGAACAACATGGCCCTCGTCTGGTCGTTGACCGACGTCGATGTGCCGGGCGCCCAGCTGAAGCGACCTCGCCACCGTCTGATCCTGGTCGCCCAGGGACGCGCTCGTCAGATCGAAGTGCATGTGGTTCTGGCCGATCTTCTGCCGCCGGCTCGGGAGAAACCGGATCCGGAACCCGGTGTCATCACTAGGCAGGAGCGCGATTCCGTCATCGGGGTCGTCGGTCATCTCCCAGCCAAGGACGCCAGCCCAGAATCGCCCGACACGGAGCGGATCGTTGACATCAAAGCAGAGCGCCAGGAGCTGAGCAGTCATCTCCCCGACGCTAGGTGCTCCGAGACTGCCCCGCAACGCAGATAAGCCGGACGGCGATCAGTTCCGCTGGGTCGCGGACGCAACGCGGATGCGCGGTTGCGCGTCCTCGATGCATGGGCTTGGGACGAAGGCATGCCCGATGAGACTGCGGATCTGCTGCATCCTCGTGGTCTTTGCGGTCCTGGCTGCTGCTGGTTGCGCCGCCGGTCCCGCCGCGACGACCTCCGTGCCGTCGTCCGCGCAGGTGCTCGTCTCCGAATCGGCCGGCGCTTCGACTGGGCCTGTCAGCGATTCGAAGGAGATGGCTTCACCTGTTGTTGCGTCGTCGGCGGCGGCCGCGTCCCAGCCGCAGGTCTACGTGACGGCTGCACAACTCCTCAATGCCACCGATGGCGCCATCGTGGTGAAGGATTGCCCCGCGCAGGGCTCCTGCACATTCCGCGTCGACGTCACTTCTGATGGCGGCGCGACATGGCGTCGGGGTCGCGACTTCGTGAGTGCTGACGCCGCGGACAACGGCTCACCAAGCATGGAAGATCCAATCATCGGACTCGCGATGGTCAGTGCCAGCGACATGTTCGCTTACGGCGCGTCTGTGTGGCATACGAGCGACGCGGGCGAGACGTGGACACTGCTATCGGGTGCGCCGCCGGTCGACACGATGGTCCGCAGCAACGGTGAGATCTGGGCAGCTGTCGCTTGCAGCGGCCTCTCGGGCTGCGCGTCCTCCATCGACGTGATCTCTTCCGGTCGTTTGGTGCCACTACCACACCAGCCCGGCGGCTTGGTCGGGTCGATCGTGCGCGAGGGCCCGAACGCCTACGCGGTCCTGCGAGATGCTGGCGGCGTCGGTGCGCTTGCGGTCAGCCACGACGGCGGGACGAGCTGGCGGCAGCGGGCCTTGCCGCAGAAGTACTGCACCTACAGCCTCGGGCCTGGCATGACCATCACCACGACCGGCGTCCTCTACCTGGTGTGCGCAACAGGGGCGAGCGCGGGCAGCGAACCCAAAGACTTGTTCACCTCGGACGACGGCGCAGTCAACTGGCAGCACGAAGCAATGCTGGAGACCTATGGCTACGCCGACGGGATCATCGCCTCCAGTCCCGACATCTTGTGGCGGTACGGAGGCCGTGCGCCGATCTTCAGCAGCACCGATGCCGGGAGAACTTGGCACTCCGAACTCGACGACAAGGTCGGCGATGCCGCTGGCCCGATGACGCAAGCCTTTGCCGCGGCCGGCACGAACGCGCTGGTATTCGCGTTCGCGATACCACCGAGCCCGACGTTCGCCGGCCCCTGGACGATCAAGACGTACCGCACCACGGACGCCGGCGCGCGCTGGCAAACCAGCCCGCTTCAACCCTGAACACCCGGCCACCGATCCGATCAGGAATCGAGAAGCGCCACCATGTCGTCGGGCCTAGCCTGCTGCGGAAGGACGGCGCCACGCCGTGCCACTGAGCGCCGGAAGGAAGCCCGAAATGCCTGCGAAGGATGCCAAGACCGAATCTGACGGATTTAGCGCCGAGGAACGTGCCGCGATGAAGGAACGGGCCGCCGAGCTGAGGGCCGAGGGCAAGCAGGGCGCCAAGAAAGCCGACGGTTTGCAGGAAGTTCTGGCCAAGATCGCGGAAATGGGGTCAACGGATCGTGCGCTCGCCGAGCGAGTGCATATGACGGTGACCGCGAACGCCCCTGAGTTGTCGCCAAAGACCTGGTATGGGATGCCCGCCTACGCGAACGCGGACGGCAAGATCGTGGTCTTCTTCCAAGACTCTGGCAAGTTCAAGTACCGGTACTCAACCCTGGGCTTCCAGGACGCGGCGAACCTCGACGACGGCGACATATGGGCGGTGTCGTACGCGCTCATGAGGTGGAGCCCCGCAGTGGAGAAGAAGGTTGCCGCACTGGTGAAAGCAGCGACCTCCTAACGATTGCCCAGCCCCGCAGCCATCCGCCGACTTCACGCACTGCGCGCGGCAGATGTGCGCGTGCAGTGGGTGAGACCAATTTCACGCGCATGCTTGCCCTCTCGTCCTCCCATGGCCGTGCCGTCAGCGAAAGGATGGGTCCGCGAGAAACGGACGAGAAGATGCTGCTGCACCTCAGCAGAGCTGAACGATTGCGGCTGCGGACCCCACCGCAGCGACGGCGCAACCAGATCCTGGGCATCGTGGCGGTCGCCTTAGGGATCGGGCTTTGCGGCCACATCGCCGGCGTGTACGCGCTGACATCAAGCAGAGCACCCAGCAAGGCCGTGCCGGTCATCGCGACCGAGGTGACCTCGCCCAGTGACGCCTCCGCAACAGCCTGGGCACCGATGGGCTCGCTGCGATACAAGGACAGCCACGGACAGGCGCACCGAGTGACGATCTACGTGGATCCACAAGCCGTGGATGGCCAAACCCAGACTCTGTGGATAAATCCGGACGGCACCCTCACCGGGCAGCCCGCCCGCGTCTATCCCTGGGCGGTCAGCCTGGACACCGGGTACTGGGCGGCCGCGGCGGCCGCAGGCGTTCTGACGGTGACCTGGTTCGCTACGCGATCGCTGGCCTCGATACAGGAAGAGGAACTGTTCGACGAGATCGTCTCACCGATCCGCGCGGACGCCGCCCGCTGGCTGCGTGACTGGGACTGAGCCTCTCCTCGCGTTCCCTAGACTCCACGCGACTACCAACAGATGAACTCGTTGCGGGCCAACGGCGTGATGTCCATCCAAGCGTCGAGCGCCGTGGTGTTTGGCGATTAGTGCCGTGCGTAAGTCCGCGGGAATCTTGTGCACGACCCCACCGGGCACTTGATTGCTACTCACAGGACCACGGTACCGGGCGAAGGCAGCCTGTTCGGAAGGCCATTGGATGTGCGTTGTTCTCTTCATGGAGCTGACAGGCGACGACGTTAGCGTGGCGGCCATGCGGTCTCGGAGTAATGCTGCCTTCGCACTCACAATGATCAAGCAAATCGTGCCGGCAGGGTGGCCAGCTGCATCCGGTGCAACCTTGGACCGGCGTTGCACGTCTGAGCAGTAGCAACGATCGCAGGTCGCGGCGGTAGCGCCGCGCCCTGGGACCGCCGCAAAGAAAGCCGAGTCGGCACGGTGGGAGTTGGGCGTGTTCGGACCGACCAGCTGGACGTTCCTTGGGCTGCTCGTCGCCGGCGTCGTAGCTTTGATGGTCTGGCTGGTTCGCGCCCGCAACGTTGTGCTGAAAATCGTTGCGGGAGTGCTGGCTTTCGCGCTGAGCGCGCTGTTCGGCGCGGCCTTGGTGAATCAGTACTACGCCTACTACACGACGTGGGGATCCATGGTCGCCAATGCCCGCGGAAGCGGCGTCATCGGATATGACCCCACCCTGGCGGGTAGCCCGGTTGGGACGGGCGCAGCGGCTGGCGGACCACACCGAGGCTGGACACCCCAGCCTCTTGCGCGCCATGACGGGGCGCAGCAGCCGGCGCCGTTCACAGCGCCGGCTTCACCGACACCGTCGCCGTTGCCGAGTAGCACCGTGGCGGCGAGCATCACGATCCCGCGACTGCCGCTCGTCGCAACGGCGACAAAGGGCAGCGGCCGGGTCATCCAACTCGCATTGGCCGGCACCCAAAGCGACATCAGCCGCAAAGGCTTTGTGTACCTGCCGCCGCAATACTTCGAGCCCGCCTACGCCCGGACCCGCTTTCCTGTTCTCGAACTGCTCCACGGCGACCCAGGGGCGCCAACAGGCTGGGTGTACGCGCTGAATGTGCCTAACCTCATGGACCGCGAAATCAACACGGGAAAGATCGGCCCGATGATCATCGTCATGCCCGCAACCTTCTCCGGCCCCCACGGCCAGGACTGTCTCGACGCACCGGGCGGCCAACTCGACGGCACCTACCTGAGCACCGACGTGCCGGGCGACATCATCCGTGAATTCCGCGCGCTACCGCAGGGTCCGAACTGGGCGATCGGAGGGCTATCCGACGGTGGCTTCTGCGCAACCAACCTCGCGCTTCAGTATCGCGGCAGTTACGGCGCCGTCGCATCCCTCGACGGCTTCTACTCCGCATACTCCGACCTTGTGATCATGGACAAGATCTTCGGCGCCACCTCCCCGAGCATCCAAGCCAACGACCCCTCAACGTTGGTCCTCGACGTCCACCAAAGCCTGCCCAGATTTTGGATCATGTCAGGATCCGGCAACACCACCGACACCAAAGCAGCCCAATACTTCCGGCAGCTCGTCACCACGCGCGAACCCATCCAGTACGTCGTGGTGAACCGCGGCAAACACACCCCGCCTGCATGGCGAGTCGCGCTGCCCAGCCTCATCGAATGGACCTGGCACACCATCTCTGGGGGGACCGTCGCTACCGGCACCACGCAACTCGGCGTTCCAGTGCAACCATCGACCGGCCCCAGCCCCGCAACGCCGCCAACACTCCTAAGAAACCCGACCTCGCCCCCAGCTACACCCGCACGCGCATGACACCCCGCTCCCTGGCACAAAGTCGCGATCAGTGAGTCTCTGCTGGGCTTCACGCACGCGCAAGGTCAGCGTGTGAGACTCGATCGGGCAGGCAAAGCCAATTCGTGGCTGGAGGAAGCGCAGCGTGAGTGACGTGCATTCGGAGCGTCAACCGGCCGCTTCGGTGCCGAACGCGGTCCGTTCCTCATGGAGGCGTCGGGTTCGTTGGCGCCGGGTGCTCGTCATCGTCGCAGGCCTTTGTACGGTGGCGATCGCGACCGTGGCGGTGATCGGCTCGGTCCTGTTCGGGCAGATTCATCGGGTCAACATCCGCTTCACCGCGCCGCAACAAACCCCCGCCGCCGGTAGCGCAAGTGCCGCCTTGGCGAGCACCCCGAATGTGTCCCCTACTGCGAGTCCGACGTCGGCCCCCGGTTCGGAGAACTTCCTGTTGATGGGTTCAGATAGCCGCGATTTTGCGGGCGGGCAGGCGTACAACGTCGCTGCGGGTAGCGCCGCATTCGTTACCGGCCAACGGTCGGACGTCGTCATGGTGGTGCATATCCCGGCCGGAAACGCGAAAGCATCCGTGGTGTCGTTCCCGCGTGATTCGTGGGTGGAGTTGCCCGCTTACACCGACACCAAGAACGTCGCACACGCCGCGGTGTACGCCAAACTCAACGCCGCGTTCTCGATCGGTGGCGCACCACTGCTGGTCGCGACCGTCGAGCAACTCACCGGTCTACACATCGACCATTTCGCGTCGGTCAACTTCCCCGGGTTCCAGGGCATGGTCAACGCCCTAGGCGGCGTCGACGTTTGCGTCGCCACCAGTCGGCACGACACCAATTCCGGTGACTTCCTCACCACTGGCGAGCACCACATCAACGGGGTGCAGGCACTGGCGCTGGTGCGCGACCGCGAATCGTTTCCCAACCAAGACCTCGGGCGGATCAAAGACCAGGAGTACTTCCTGTCAGTGATGCTGCGGAAGGTTCTCTCGGCTGGCACCTTGACGAATCCGCTGAAACTCACCGAGTTCCTCAACGTGGCGACCAAATCCTTGACGGTCGACTCCGGTCTTTCGTTGAGCGACATGCGCAAACTCGCCTCCCGTTTCAGCCACCTCGACCCCACCCACGTCACCTTCCTCACCGCCCCGATCGCCAACGCCAACTACCGGGCAACCAGCAGCGTGTACGGCGACCAACCCCAGGACAACGTCGAACTCGACACTGCCGGCATGGCAGCGCTATTCGCCAGCCTCGCGAGCGACAGCGCGCCGTCCGCGGTCGCGTCGTCGCCGCCACCATTCCCGACCAACGTGCAGGTCCGCGTCGAGAACGGCGCCAATCGCTCCGAGCTCGCGCACACGGTCGCGACGCAACTGCAAACCCTCGGATTCCGGGTCGACGCCGTGGGGAACGCCGCAACCACCCCCACCACCACGATCAGCTACGGCGCGTCGGACCTAGCCGGTGCCCAGGCACTGCAAGCCCACGTGCCGGGAGCGACACTGCTGTCGTCCACAGCCGCCGGCATCATGTTGACGCTGGGCACCAACTTCACCCAGATCAACGCCGCTGCCGCCCCGACAACGGCAACTCCGGCCGTAGCACCGGTCCTCGCTTGTGCCCCGTAAGCCATTCCCAACCGCAGGCCGCATGAGCGTTGTGAACGGCCACTGGATCGAGTCAGCCCGACCACGCATGCATTGGCGCCGTGTGCTCAGGGGAATCTCAGGGTCATCCCGGAGGTGGACGATCGAGCATTGCGTGAGAATGGCACGACTGTCCATGGTCAGCTTGCGCGAGGTGAGTGTGCGTTCCGTTGGACTCGCACTGCGCTGCGAAGTAGAACAAGTGCGCGCGGCGCTCGGACGCCGGTGGGCAGAACGCGGGATTCGCGGCTACCTGCTCACAGCCGCAATCGCCTCAACAATCGTTATCGCGTGGTGGGCGGACCGCACTGCGGGCAGGTCGATAGTGGCGGTCTGTTGCGGTGAACGCGTCGACGCCCCGCTGGGCATCTCGATGCTGCGACTGCCCGGTTCGCTGGTTGCACCGGCGGCACTGCTGCCGGTGTGGGGCTCCTTGGCGCAAGTGATGCTCGCGTTCGGGATCAGCGAGGCCGCCGTCGGCGCCCGGCGGACGCTGACGATAGCCGCACTTGCGCACGCCATCGGTACACTCGCAGGCCGCTATTTCGTGTGGTACGCACCCGCCGTGCTCGGTGGACTTCCCACCTCCTGGCGATACGCCCTGGACACTGGTCCGTCGGCCGCGACTTGCGGCTTAGCGCTGTATGTCGCCTTTGTGTTGGGCTGCCCGCGGCTTGGCGCCCTTATCGTGATCGCTGTGGTCGGCGCCTTCGCATTACACCCCGACTTGGCCGGTAGGGAACACATCGTCGCGCTCGCGGTCGGCGCCACCGCCGCCGGTGTCCAGTTGCTCATGTTCCGGCGCGCCGCGCGCCACCTCGCGACAATCACCGCCGTACCGACACCGGCAGCCACTGTCTCAGCCTGAGCTCCACACTGCGGGAGCCCTCAGCTAGCTGACCGGCTACCAGCGACGAGGGCGTCTTAGCTCCCCCGGCAACCAGTGCCTAGCCGGCGAGCCTGGCCCCGCCGACGATCGCCGCGACACCATCGCGATCACAAACGCGGTGAGGGTCAGCGCAGCCGCTGTCCACGGATAAACCGCGCCATTAAACGGTGTTTCCAACTGCAACCGGCGCCCACCGTCGGACACCCGCAGCGCGAGGCGGTCGCCACGATCGACGCCTGAGGCGCTACCGACATTGATTTGACCGGTCCGCGGCTTGCCAGCCCACAGGTAACGAACGCTCGCGATCCGATTGGCGTCAACGCTGACCACCGACGCGGCAGCGTATTGGGTGTGCCGGTACGCACTCTCGACGGACGCGCTCTTGATCTGGCCAACGCCCACCAGCAGTGCTGCCGCGAACAGCAAAGACGCAACTGCCAGCGGCGCGGTAGAAGAACCTCCGCCCCGAAACGCCCGAAGGCCGCCCGCCATTCAGCTCTCCCAGATCTTTCAGAGCCCTACGTCAGACAACTATCCCCACCATCGTAAGCCGGAACGCACCTGCAACTCCCAATCGCCAGCGGATCCGCTGAGGCAGCGGAGCAAGAGCGGTGGCGCGGGAAACCCGACGGCATGATCACGTTCGCGGCCACTCAGTCGAGACAGAACTCGTTGCCCTCGATGTCCTGCATC
>ODAK010002429.1_pt1 | contig 19615 bp, 18 predicted proteins | sample 1539591 | NCBI WGS metagenome assembly ODAK01 (sample SAMEA3539303, study PRJEB22396) | soil metagenome | biome: tundra; feature: field; material: soil | place: USA | collected 2010-05 | depth 0.15 m | reverse complement strand
TGGCAATGCGGCGGCGGTCTTTGGTTTTGATCTGGCCGCGTTACAGGCATGACCCGCTCAGACCACGAGTTCAATCTGATGATGCTGGATCCGGCCTTCGCCAAGGTGTAGCCGGCCGAACGTCCGATGCGGTTGCGAGCGTCGCTGCGTCGCCGAGCCAGGATTGAACAGAATTTGACGTTGTATGCCTACCTCGTTGATCGGCACATGGCTGTGCCCGAAGACGACGATGTCGGCGTCTGGGAACCGACGATGCACGCGGGCGGGGCGACCCTTCGTGGGGCCGCTGTCATGGACGAGCGCGACACGGACTCCTTCTAGGTCGAAGATGCGGCTCTCAGGAAGGGTCCCCACCAGGTCGTGGTCGTTGTTGCCGAGAACGGCATAGGTCTCCGCCATGGTCTGCAGCTCCACAAGCGCCCGCCGCGAGGTGATGTCGCCGGCATGGAGGACGACATCTGCGGCGGCCACGGCCTCGAGCACTTGATCGCCAATATGACCGAAGCCCCCGGTGAGGTGGCTGTCTGCGAGGACGATCACCTCCATGTGGAGCAGCATGTCCAATCTTCCCGATGCCGTCAAACCGTATGCCGGACGGAGTACCCGATCAGTCCGATGTGCCTAATCTGTCCGTATGAGCACTGATTCGAGCTTCGATCTGGTGGTACGCGGCGGCCGTGTGGTCGACGGCACCGGTGTACCCGCATACCTCGCCGACGTGGGCGTGCGGGATGGTCGCATTGCGCGGGTGGGGCGCATCTCGGTCGCCGAGTTGGCCGCTGCACGTCGAGTGCTCGACGTGGAGGGTCACACGGTCATGCCCGGCTTTGTCGACATTCATACGCACTACGACGCCCAGCTCCATTTCGAACCGACGGCCTCGCCCTCCTCGTGGCATGGCGTGACTACTGTCGTGATCGGCAACTGCGGATTTACCATCGCTCCGGCACGTGATGGCGATGCCGCATGGCTCCTGGAAATGCTGTCGCGAGTGGAGGGAATGTCTGCGCCGGCTCTCCGCGAAGGCGTGACATTTCGGGGTGGCACGTTTGGCGACTTCCTGGACGGGCTCGAGGACCGGATCGGCGTGAACGCAGCGGCGTACGTTGGCCATTCGGCCATTCGTCGCTATGTCATGGGGGACGACGCCTCCGAGCGTGCGGGCACCCGCGACGAGATCGCGGCCATGCAGCAGGTGTTGCGCGACGCGATGCGTGCTGGCGCACACGGATTCAGCACGTCCCAGATCGATCTCCACCAGGCCCACGACGGTCGCCCTGTGCCGTCGAACCTGGCGACCGATGAAGAGGTCATCGCCCTGTGTTCGGTGCTGGCCGAGTTCGATCATGGTGCGATCGAGATCATCCCACGGTCGTTCCCCGAGGGGTATGACGAGCGCGACCGCGTCCTCCTGCGCCGGATGTCCGAGGTGTCGGGCAAGCCGATCGATCTCAACCCGGTGGTCTGGTTCCCGAACATGCCCGAAGGCTGGGTCCGATCCCTGGAGTTCATCGAGGAACAGGCCGCACTGGGACTCCGCCTCTATCCGATGTATGGAACGCAGCAGGGGGGAGCGTACTTCTCGCTCGACACCACGTTCCTCTTCGATGACATGCCCGCCTTCAGGGAGCCGTTGACGCTTCCCGAACCCGAGAGGAGCATCGCGTTGCGCGATACGCAGCAGCGCGAGCGCATGCGGGCCGAACTGGCCGGGCCACCGATGCCCTCATTCCCACTCAACTTTGACATCACGACGGTGTACGCCGTCAGCGATCCCGCTCTCTCGGGCTGGGTCGGTCGTTCCGTGGCCGAGCTGGTGAGTGAGCGGGGCGGGGATCCGTTGGACACCTTCCTGGACCTCTGTCTTGAAGACAACCTCAAGACGACGTTCTTCGTCACTCCTCTGTCAAAGCGCGGGGGACGGATGGTCACCGAGGCACTGGTGCGCAATCCACTCGCCATGGCGGGAAGCAGCGATGGCGGCGCGCATTTGGCGTCGTTCGTCGGGGCGGACTACACGACTCGGTTGCTGACGGAATGGGTTCCGGACCCGTTCTCGCTCGAAGAGGCCGTTCGGCGGATCACGTCAATCCCTGCCGCGGTACACGGACTGTTGGATCGCGGCGTGGTGCGTGTCGGGGCGTGGGCCGACCTTGTCGTCGTGGACCTTGATCGACTCAAAGTGGGGCCGACCCATTGGGTTGAGGACATGCCGGCCTCGTCGGGTCGATTTGTCGTCGACGCCGAGGGGTATCGTGCCGTGATCGTGAACGGCGAATTGCTTCTCGATCGCGGTGTGGCCACGGGGGCCGTGCCTGGTCACGTCATCCGGGGCTGACACATCGCCGGTTCGGCCTGCTCCTCCGTTGAGGGGGTTGCGGGCCCGGAGCGACCCACCGAAGCGGGGGGTTCCCCGAGCGGTGCCATACTGAAACCCTTCTACTGGAAGGGCGAAAGATGCGTGTCGCCATTGCCGGTGCCTCTGGTTTCGTAGGGCAAGCCCTCACCGCGAGACTCCTCAAGGATGGCAACGACGTGATCGCGCTGTCTCGATCGGCGACACCCACGTCGACGGAGGCCACGTACGTCGCCGTCGACGTGGGTGATGAGTCGGCCACTGCGAGTGCCCTGGCAAATGTCGAATGCGCGTACTACCTGGTTCATTCGATGGCAGCGGGCGCCGGATTCCGTCAGGTGGACCTTCGACTCGCCACGGCGTTTGGCCGGGCTGCGGCGCGGGCAGGCGTGGCCCGGATCGTGTACCTCGGAGCGCTCGGGAGTGCACCGAACTCTGCTCATCTTGCCAGCAGGCAAGAGGTAGGTGCGGCCCTTGCCGCGGCGGGGGTCGGAGTAGTCGAGCTGCGCGCTGCGGTGGTGTTCGGGTCAGGCAGCATCTCGTTCGAGATGTTGCGTTGCTTGACGGAACGCCTTCCCGCGATGGTCTGCCCCAGGTGGGTGAGGACCCGGATCCAACCCATCGGGCTCGATGATCTCCTTGGGTACCTTGAACAGTCGCTGTCCGTTCCACCGGATGTGTACGAGATCGGCGGTGCCGACGTGACCACCTACCGCGAGATGATCTCCGAGTACGCCCGTGTACGGGGTCTGCGTCCTCGTCGCATCATCGACATCCCGTGGCTTACTCCACGTCTGTCGTCGTACTGGGTGGACCTTGTGACACCGGTTGACCGGGCCGTCAGTCACGCGTTGATCGAGAGTCTGGTGACCGAGGTGATAGTGGTGGACCCCGAGCCTGCGCGCCGCGCCTTTTCGGTGAATCCGATTGGAGTCGAGCAAGCTCTGGCCGAAGCGCTCGACGACCAGGACAAGGAAGTGACCAGTTCACTGCTCTCTCGATCTCACGGACGACGAGACGGTGTGTACACCGTCGTGGCAGATGTCCGTATTCCTCTCGCGGATGTTGCCCCGATTGCCCGAGATCTTGAGGCCGTCGGTGGGGAATACCGATGGTACGGCTGTGCCTGGGGTTGGGCGCTCCGGCTGGCCCTCGGGCGACTCTTCGGCGAACACCTGCGGCTGCAGCGGCCGCATCGGGTCGTCGCTGGTGCAACCGTTGACTGGTGGCGCATTGCCCGGTCCGAGCCAGGCGAGCTCATACTCCGAAGCGTCGGGTGGTTTCCGGGTGACGCCTGGCTTGGGTACCGGGTCAATGGGGGATCGCTCCGCCAGGTGGCTGCGTTCCGCCCCCTTGGGATTCCTGGCTTCCTCTACTGGAGGCTCCTCAGTCCGATCCATCTCATTGTGTTCCGCCGCATGGCCCGGCACCGACTACGCCGCGTGAGGTGAATGCCCAGTAGTGGTTCGAACGTCCGGTGTTATCCTCACATCGTGAGGTGCGATTCCCCAGAGTGATCGACGTGGGTGGTCAAGTCGGCATGGGCGGAGGGGCCCAGCACCACGATGTCGCAAAGCGGATACCACGCGAAGAGGAAGGGTGGATGACCGTTCTACGGGAGCAATCAGGAGTCGAGAAACTTCAGTGCGTGGCCTCGGACACCATCCCGCGGGGGCGATTCACGTCGCGAGAATTCCTACAACTGGAATACGAGCGGCTCTGGCCACAGGTCTGGCAGATCGCATGTCGAGTGGAGGAGCTCGCCGAACCGGGATCGTTTGTCGAGTATTCGGTCGGGACGCTGTCGTTGATGGTCGTCAAGGGGGAATCAGGACGGTTGCGGGCATTTCTCAACACATGCCCCCACCGAGGCACGCGCCTTGCGGACGGCTGCGGTCGATTTCATGGCGAGATCCGTTGCCGGTTCCACGGCTGGCGCTGGGACCTCGAAGGAACGAATACCTTCATCCTCGATCGGCACGAGTTTCCAGCACTCGAGCCACAGGATGTTGGCCTTCGAGAGGCGTCGGTCGACATCTGGGGCGGGTTCGTCTTCGTCCACTTCGGCCAAGACCCTCAGCCTCTGCTCGAGTTCCTCGGCCCGATGCCCGCACTCCTCGATCCGTATCATCCCGAGACGATGCGACTCACCGGTCGCAAGGCGACAATTGTCCCGGCCAACTGGAAGGTGGTCGTCGACGCGTTCAACGAGGGCTACCACATTGCCGCCACCCATCCCGAGTTGCTCCGTTGGAAGGACGACACTGCGCTTGATTACAAAGTGTTCGACACCCACACGCTCTACGGAGGAGGGGGGGAGCCCAAGCCAAGCCCCCGATTGGGGATCGATCCCGAGGACATCGACCAGAACGACCTCTTGGCCATGAAGATTCGCGACCTGGTGGAGAATTTGCCGGGTTACTTTGGTCCGGACGATCTGGCCGCCCTGGACGAGATCATCAACACGCCATTGCCGGCGGGGATGAGCGCAGGTGAGTTCTACCTCGCCCGACGGCGTCAGGGGGCAATCGACCGCGGCCTGGACTGGTCGCATCTCAACGACGAGCAGGTCATGGGAGGGGACGACCCCCTTCTCTTCCCCAACCTGCTGGGGCCGATGGTCGCGGGAGGATGGTTCGCCTATCGCTGTAGGCCGAACGGCGACGATCCCACCACATCCATCTTTGAACTGTGGACCCTCCAAGAATTTCCTGAATGCGCCACGCCGCCACAGCTGCCGGCGATTGAATGGATACCCGATTGCCGAGAACACGATTGGGGCCTGGTGGTCAACCAGGACCTCGCCAATTTCGCCGCGATCCAGCGCGGTCTGATGGTTCCTGAGGGCCCGGGACTCCGGTGGAATGTGCGCCAGGAGATGGGGGTGCGCCGCTTCCACGAGGTCATCGATCGTTACGTGTTCGGCGAAGCAGAATGACGTTTCGGTGACCGTGCGAATCGAACCACTCGGTGTGACAATTGACGTTGACCCGGACGAGACCCTCATGAAGGCGGTCACTCGATCCGGCTACCGGTGGCCTTCGGTGTGTGGTGGTCTGGCTGAGTGCGGCACCTGCGTCATGGAGATACTGGAAGCGCCGCCCCGTTTGCTCACACCTGGAAGCGACCTAGAGGCGGGGCGACTCCAGACAGTGCCCGAGCGACGCTTGCATCCAGAGGCGGTGTTCCGTCTCGCCTGTCAGTTCCAGCCAGGGTTCGCGCACGTCGTCGTGCGAAAGCGAGGAGTGCGCCAGTTGGAGGCACTCGCTTGACCATTGCACGCGCGACAGCCAGCCGGCGCAGACGTTGTTGTGACACGCTGGCGCTTGTGAGGCCGGCATGATTCGCGCTATCGCAGCCGTGGACGACCGGCTCGGCATCTCGTCCGACACGGGCATCCCGTGGAACGTCCCGGCGGATGTTGAGCACTTTCGTGCATTGACGATGTCGTCCAACGTGTTGATGGGGTATGGCACCTACACGGAGTTCGCCAACCCCATGCAGGGGTGCACCAACTACGTCGCTACCAGGCGAACCGAAAAGCTGAGGGATGGATTTCTTCCCGTGAGCGATCTGCGATCCTTCTTCGCCGACGGTTTCGAAGGGGATCTGTGGATCATCGGTGGTGCCATGCTCTACGCAACCACGCTCGAGGAAGTCGAAGAACTTGCTCTGACACGTGTCGCCGGCGACTTCGGCTGTACCAAATTCTTTCCGCCTTTCAAGGACATGTTCCGACTCAGTGCCGAAGAGGTGCCACCTCTCGTCGAGGGAGTTCCAGCGATTCGTTTTCAAACGTGGCAGCGGAATTGATCCACACGTCGTCGACGCGTGGTGCTCGTCATCGATGACTTCAACTACCTGACCCCGTCAATCATGGTGGTATCCGTAATCGGAAGGAGAATGAGCCGTCAGCACATAGTGGAATCGACGGGCCATGAGCTGCGCGTCGGTAACAACATCACCCTCAACCTCAAACCGGACACCCGAGAAGAGACGCAGCATCTCTATGACGCGCTCTCCGAAGGCTCCACGGACTGCGCGCCGTTGGCAGACATGTTCTGGGGCGCGACGTGGGGTACCTGTCTTGACCGGTTCGGCGTGCGCTGGATGTTCAATTTCGCATCCGACGTAAAGTAGGCGGGGGCGGTCAGCGCACCTCGAAGCCGGAATATCCCGCGGCGGCGACCTCGTTGCAGCGCACTTCGTAGTCGGGAAAGCCCAGGAGTGGCATGAAGACGCGCGCCTTTCCCGGGATGTTGGCGCCCAGGTACCACGAATTACACGTGGGGTAGAGAGTTTGTGCGGCTATTCCGTTGACGTGTTCGACCCACTCATGAGCTGCCTCCTCGGTGGCTTCGATGGTGGCCAGGCCGTGTGCGTTCATGTAGTCGATGCACTCGACGATCCAATCCACGTGCTGTTCGGCGGCCAGGACCATGTTGGTGAGCACCGACGGGCTACCCGGCCCGGCCACGATGAAGAGGTTGGGAAAATTGGGGACCCCTAGTCCCAGGTAAGTGAGTGGTCCACCGGCCCATTCATCTTTCAACGTACCGCCGTCTCTGCCTCGGATGTCGATTCCCGTGTAGGAGCCCGTCATGGCGTCGTAGCCGGTCGCCAAGACGAGCATGTCCAATTCGAAGTGTTGGCCATTTACCGACAGCCCCGTGCTGTCCACGTGGTCGATGGGGTGTTTCGAGATGTCGATCAGCTTGACGTTGTCGCGGTTGAACGTCTCGAAGTATCCCGAATCGAGCGCCATCCGCTTGCAGCCGACCGGCTGTTCGGGGCAGAGTGCCTCGGCCACCGCGGGGTCGTTCACGATGGACTTGATCTTTCGCCGGATGAAATCCGCCGCCAGGTCGTTTGCAGCCTTGTTGACCGACGTGTCACCGAAGGAACCGAGAAACGCGAAGCCGCCACGTTGCCACCGTTCCTCGTACTGCGCGTCACGCTGTTCGGCGGTGTAGTCCAGCGCGGACGCCGTGTTCCACCCGAGATCGGCCCCGAAGCCGCCGGGCATGGCCCTGTTGCGAGCGCGAAAGCCGGCGTAGTCGGACTTGATACGGTCCAATTCCGGAGCGGTGAGTGGCCGATTGCGGGCGGGAACGGAGTAGCTGGCTGTGCGCTGGAACACCACCAGTTCGGTTGCGGCGGCGGCGATGAGCGGAATCGCCTGAATGGCGGACGAGCCGGTGCCCACTACCCCTACGCGTTGGCCGGCGAAGTCAATCTCTTCACGTGGCCACCGACCGGTGTGAAGAATCCGTCCGGTGAACGTGTCGAGCCCGGGAATGTCGGGCACATTGGTGGCGGAGAGACACCCGGTGGCCAGGACGAGGAATCGGGCCGAGATCTCCTCTCCATGTGAGGTGGACACCCGCCACTGTTGTGTGACGTCGTCGTAGATCGCGGACCGCACGCGTGTGCCAAAGGTGATGGCATGGCGTAAGTTGAATCGTTCTGCCACGTGCTGGGTATAGCGCAAGAGCTCGGGCTGACAGGCGTACCGCTCGGACCACACCCACTCCTGCTGGAGCTCCTCGGAGAAGCCGTACGAATACTCGACCGATTCGACGTCACAGCGCGCCCCGGGGTAGCGGTTCCAGTACCAGGTCCCCCCGACGTCATCGCCGGCCTCGAACGCCCGAACGGACAATCCGAGCTGCTGGGCGCGATGAATGGCGTAGAGGCCGCCAAAGCCTGCACCGACGATCACGAGGTCGAGCGCATCCGTTGCCCCCGACCCGCCTGGATCCGTGTGCTCTTGCTTGCTCATCGTTCCTCGCCCCCCGCCCGTACTCCGGGCTCATCCGGCCCACTCAGTCGCTCCGGCGCAACGATATGGTATTCCCTGTCCTGCATCGACCTCGTCGGACCGGGAATGGCTCTCGGGACCGATCGTGCTGCGACGGCCGACCGAATCCGACCCATCACACGATGTCCCTACTCACCTTCGGTGCCGTCGATCAGTTCGGCGACGATGTCGAGGTGGCCGAGGTGACGTGCGTACTCCTGCACCAGGTGCAACAAGATGCGTTCGAGTGTCGCGGGGTCTGCTCCGTCCCAACGCGGACCCGGTTGGCCGACTTCGGCCAGCTCGTGAGTGACAATGACGCGACGGCTGTGGTCCCCCTGCCTGCGCAAGGCCGTGGCGAGCTCTTCCAGGGTCTCGTCTGGCGGGACGTGCCAGCGATCGACCTTGAGATCGCCCCACGGATCTGCAATCTCCCGACCCTCGAAACCCCATTCGAGCCACCGTAACTCGACAAAGGTCAGGTGCTTGAGCAGCTGGAGCGGGGTCCAGCCCGACGGCAGTCGGCTCTGGCACAGCTCCGATCGGGGCAGCCCCTCCACCTTGGCAAGCACTCGCGAACGGAAGAAATCGAGATAGTCAGCGAAGACCTCGTTGAGCGACGAGGCGTGGCGGGTGGGCTCGGGGAACGGCAGGGTCACTTTCTCAGCATGCCCCATGTCCGGCTTGGACCGGCCCGCTTGGAGCGGCGTCCCGACAAAGATCTCTTCACAGTGGCCATATGACGCTGCAGAATGGGGGCGTGTCCTTGGCCGCAAGAGTCTTGGCCGTTTCCCACTTGACGGGCACCTTCGTCCTTCGCTCGGGGCTCACCGCAGATCGCTACTTTGACAAGTACCGCTTTGAGTCAGATCCCGTCCTGCTGGCCGAGATCGTCAAGGAGCTGGTACCGCTGGTACCACCGGACACCGAGGGCTTGGCTGGACTCGAACTCGGCGGTATCCCTCTGGCCACCGTGCTGTCGGCGGCCACGGGCCTGCCTGCCTACTTCGTGCGCAAACAGGCCAAGAAGTACGGAACCGAGCGACTGTGCGAAGGGGGTGACATCGATGGAAAGCGTCTCCTCATCATCGAGGATGTGGTGACCACTGGCGGCCAAATCCTGCTCTCAGCTCAGGATCTCCGCTCTGAGGGCGCCGCAGTGGGTCATGCCATCTGCGTCATCGACCGGCAGGCGGGAGGCTCGGAGAGGCTCGCCGCGGAGGGAATCGTGCTCCGGCATCTTTTCACCATGACCGACCTTGAGTCGGCCTGAGACCAGTACGACGGCAGCCCAAAGGCCCCGGCCTGCCCGCGCCCGCGCCGACCCCCCCGCTAGCGTGGATGGGGGATTTGTGGTCCAGCTAGGGCCCGATGGGGCAGGGGTGCCAGGGCTTCGTGCAGTGCTCCGATGGCCTGCACTGCAGGGTAGGTTCACCTCACTATGTGCGATCGTCGTTCGCCGCACGTGCCGGTCCCCCACGATTTGGGGCCGTGATGACCGAGGACGCCGTCACCCAGGGAGGCGAGCGGGACCGGGGGTGGGCACGCGCCGCGGGTTGGGTCAGGCGCAAGGACCCCGGTCTCTTGGCCATCAAGCGGTCGGTCCGGGCAGCGATCACGATCCCCACGGTGTTCGGTCTGACCCACCTATTGTTCTCCAATCCACAGGTCAGTCTCTTCGGAGCGTTTGGGTCCTTCTCGCTTCTGCTGCTGGTGGATTTCCCGAGCCGCTTCCGGACGAGGCTGCTTTGCTACATGGTGCTCTGGCTCGTGGGAAGTGGCCTGATCGCCCTCGGAACCGTGATTTCAACCGACAAATGGGCAGCGGTCGCGGCAATGGCGGTCGTGGGCTTTGGTGTGCTCTTCGTGGGGATCGTGGCTCCGCAGGTGGCCGCAGCATCGACGGCGACGCTGCTGATCTTTGTGTTGCCCGTGGCAGTGGCCCAACCGGCCGAGGCGGTTGGTCCGCGGTTGGTCGGCTGGGTTGCCGCGGGTGCCGTCGGTATCACGGCCAGCATGGTGCTGTGGCCGACGCCCTGGCATGACGATCTACGCCGCCGCCTGTCGGCAACGGTGTCAGCGGTCGCTCGCCTCGTCGCCTTACATGGAGGGGGAAAGCCAGATCCCGAGGCTCAGTCGGCCGTCGAGGTAGAGGTCTCGTTGCTGCGAGCCCGTTTCGCAAACACGCCGTACCCGCCCACCGGCGCGGCGGGAACCGCAGTCGCCCTGGCCAAGCTCGTTGGTCGAGTTGAGTGGGCCGCCGGCAATGCGATGCTGGTGCCCGACGCGTCAGATATGTGGCACATGCCGAAGGTCCAGGCGATGATCGAAGCTGTGGCACAGACGTTGCGCCGGAGTGCATCGCTCATCTGCGATACCCAGGCGCATCCGGTGGACGACCCGGAACATGTGCTGGCGCTGAGGGAGAGCATGCATGAGTTGGAGAATCTCATGGGTGAGGAGCTGGCGGCCGAGGTTTCCACGCTGATCGAGCCTGAGACGGGTAGTGAATCGTCTGGCGGGGAAAGCGAGAAGCCCCCTGCCGCTTCGAAAGGAGGTCTCGCTTCCTCGCTCGATCCCAGTTTCCAGGCTCGGGCCTTGGGTGTCGCCACCGTGTTGGTGGCGGATGCGACGCTCGAAGCTGCCGGGGTCCGCGCGGAAGGCGAGCACGTGTGGGGCGCCGGGCCCGAGTGGGGCGCCGGGCCCGAGTGGGGGTCCCGCCAGCTAGTGCGCCGGCTCCTTTCGCATCTTTCGTTTCGTTCGGTGTGGTTCCGAAATGCCGTCCGTGCCGGTGCCGGCCTGGCGCTGGCTGTAGCCGTCGTGGAGATCACCGACGTAGAGCACGGTTTTTGGGTGGTGCTCGGGACCCTGTCGGTCCTGCGATCCAATGCGCTGGGTACGGGTGCCACGGCCCTACGTGCCGTCGGGGGAACTGCCGTGGGATTCGTGGTGGGCTCGGCGGTCATGATCGGGGTGGCGGGCCACGCCGTGTTGCTGTGGGTGCTCCTCCCTCTTGCGGTGCTGGTGTCGGGCGTGGCTCCCTCCATGATCTCGTTTGCCGCGGGCCAGGCCGCATTCACCTTGGTGGTGATCATCCTGTTCAACATCATTCAGCCCACCGGCTGGAAGGTCGGCCTCACGAGGATCGAGGACGTGGCGATCGGGTGTGGGGTGAGTATCGTCGTCGGGATCTTGTTCTGGCCACGGGGGGCGATGGCGGCATTGGGCCGAGCGCTCTCCGACGCGTTCGTCATGAGCTCGGGCTACCTGGGCGACGCCGTGGTTCGCTTGACGACTCCGAACGGCAGGGTAGACATGGCTCCCGGCCAGCGTGCCTCCCACACCGCCTACCTCAGGCTCGATGACGCCTTTCGTCAGTTCCTGGCCGAGCGAGGAGCGAAGCTCGTGCCGGTCGAAGTTGTCGCCAATCTCTTCACGGGATCGAATCGCATCCGGTTGGCTGCATTCACGCTGTCCGCTCTGCCGGTACTGCCTCCCGAGCAGGGGCACTCGGAACTCGAATCAGTAGCGGTCGCCGGAGCGGTCCTCCGCGACTCTTACGCGTCGAGCCATCGTTGGTACGAGGAATTCGGCGAGGTGTTGAGAGGACAGCGGGGCGCGCTGGACCCGCCGCCCGAACATGACGAGACCTTGCATGGTGTGTTGCGTAATGCATTTGAGGACGCCCGCGTCGGACGACGGGGCGACCAATTAGGCACAATGTTGCAGATGTTGTGGGCCGACGAACTCCTCGAGACGCAGCGTCAGGTCCAAGCCGACTTGGCAGGATCGGTCGAGCTCTTCACCCGCCACCGGCACAAGCTCCTGATGATCTGATCAATCGTCAGGGGTCTTAACCCTTGTCGACCTTTCGAATGGCGCCGTAGCCGCGAGCCATGGCAGCGGTGATGATTGCTTCGAAGTCCTTGTCACCAAGCACGCGCGGGGTGCCCATTGAGGATGCTCGCCAGTACAGCTCGGCCAACCACTCGAGGAGCTCGAGGCGTTCCACCGCCTGATCCATTGTGCTGCCATAGGCAATGGAGCCGTGGTTCTGCATCATGGCGGCATTCCGACCCTCGAGCGCCTTGATGACATTTTGCGCCAGTTCCTCAGAGCCAAAGGTGGCGTAGGCCGCAGTGCGGGGAGAACCGCCCAGGCCGAGGCAGCTGTAGTGGAGGGCAGGAAGCTCGTCGTGGGTGCAGGAAAGCGCGGTGGAGGCCATCGCATGGGCGTGGGTAATGGCCAGGGCGTTGGTGGCGGCATAGATGCCCGTGTGCAATGGAACCTCAGAGGTCGGAGCGAGGTCGCCGTCGACTATCTCGCCATCGAGATTGATGACCGTGACCATTTCGGCCGTCACTTTGGCCAGGTCGGCTCCGGTGGGGGTCACGGCGATCAGGTCTCCCTGACGGGCGGAGATATTTCCCGCCGTACCAATGACGAGCCCCTCCTCGGCCAGGTGGCGGCTTGCGCTCGCTACCGCTTCTCGTTCTACCGCCAAGAGCAGATCGCTCATTCCTCGTTCCTCTCTGAAGTTTCAAGACTGCAACGTACGCGTGAGGGTTGATCGAAGGACACGTCGCAGATCTCGATCTCGCCAAACGGCCGCCTCTGACGAGCGCCGTGCTCCACGCTAGATGCACCGGCACCCGGTGTGCACTTCAGGGGAGCACTGGCCCTTTTGTCCCCATCACTTCCGTTCCGGATCCGGTACCGGAACGCCCCAAAAGAGGCGACAACCGCACCGGGCGTCCCGTGGTCGCCAGTAGCGTCGTCGCACCGTGACCTCGCCCGCTGACGACCTGTTGTTGCTGGCAGCAGGAGTGATTGCCGGGGCGGTCGGGTCGGCGGGCGGCATCACATCACTCATCTCGTATCCGGCGCTGCTCGCCATCGGCGTCCCGCCGCTGCCGGCAAACGTCACCCAGGCTGTCGCCTTCGTGACCTGCCTCCCTGGATCGGCGTTGGGCTCGCGACCCGAGTTGCGCGGGCAGGGACCGTGGCTCCGGCGATGGGCCGCGCTCACCGCGCTGGGAGGTGCGGCGGGGGTCGCCCTGCTGCTCTGTACTCCCAGCCACGTCTTTGCGCGGATCGTGCCGTTCTTGCTGGCGCTCGCCTCCATCGTGCTGCTTCTCCAACCGCGGCTCTGGCAGTGGCAGGAGAGCCGTAGCGGCCCGCCCGCCCGCTTCCTCCTCCCATGCGGGCTGTTTGCGGTGTCCGTCTACGGTGGCTATTTCGGGGCTGGATCGGGGGTCATGGTCCTTGCCTTGCTCTTGTTGACGGTGGATCAGGGTTTGGCGAGGGCGAATGCGCTCAAGAACGTCATCCTCGGCGTGGCCGACGTCGTTGCCGCAATCGGCTTTGCCGTATTCGGCCCAGTTCGTTGGGCGGCGGCTGTGCCGTTGGCTCTCGGCCTTTTTGCCGGCAGCAGGTTCGGCCCTTCGTTGACGCGCCGAATCCCCGGAGGCGCCCTCCGAGTTGCGGCGGCGATGGCCGGGCTTGGGTTGGCCATCGAACTGTGGCTGTACCCGAGGTAGCAGGTTCCAGACGCGCCGCTCTCTTATGCTGTCGGGGAACAGAATGGAGCGACAAGAGAGATGGCGACGAAGAAGCGTTTGGCGATCGTCGATGCGTTCGTCATACCCGTGCTCGTCGCCGGTTGCACGACGAGCCGTCGATCGGTCGCAGCATCCGGGTCACTCAGGATCCAGTCGATCCGCTGGTCCGACGTGTCCGTGCCTGGTGCGGTCTGCCACGCCGCGCATCCGATCCATCTGCGTAATGACCGGGCCGTGATCGGTTCCCCTCCGCAGCTTGCGGCCAGATCGAGTCGCCTGGTCGTTCAGGAGTCGGGGGTGGTGTACGGCGATCTCAACGGCAACGGCGAGGATGCTGCCGGCGTCCTCGTCTCGTGTAGTACGACAGCGGGAACAGCCGACGGACAGCTTGCCGATTCGTTGGTCATCTTTACGGCCGATGGGGGATCGCTTCGCGTTGTGGGCACTCTGGCGCCCCGGCAACCGGCGAATCCGGGCCTGCCCCATGGTCCTTATTTTGACGACGGATCCGGTGCGCTACGGATCGATCCGGGAAGCATGACCGTGCATGAGGTGTGGTACGGACCGAACGATGCGACCTGCTGCCCCACCATGAGGGCCACGACGGTGTGGGCCTTCGCCCATGGATCGCTTACCGCAGTGTCGACGACACCGACAGGGCAGTAGCACTGTGGCAGACGAACTCCGACCGGCCACTCAGTCCGATCACGGTGAGCTCTTTGTCGCCTACTCGCAGATCGTCGACGCGGGTGATGGGTTTCCTCACGCGCCGCCCCTTTCCCGGGACGAGTTCGACGACTATTGGATCATCCACACCTCGGCGGTGTGGGTCGCCCGCGCCGACGGCGAGTTGATCGGGGCGTACTACATCAAGCCGAATTTCGTCGGGCGGGCGGCCCACATCTCGAATGCCGGTTATTTCGTTCTCGATGCGCATCGGGGGAGGGGTCTCGGCCGAAGAATGGTGGAGCATTCCCTGCGCGAGGCGCAACGGCTCGGATTCGATGCGATGCAGTTCAACCTGGTCTTCGCATCCAATCCGGCGCGCCACCTCTACCGTCGGCTTGGCTTTGTCGAAGTCGGGCGAGTCCCGGCGGCTGTGGATGGGGATGATGCGCTGATCTATTGGCGCAGCCTGGAGGAGGGTACATGAAGGATGTTTCCATCGACACCGTCGACGGCCACGTCGCCACGGTGTGCCTGCATCGCCCACCCAACAACTTCTTCGATACGGCACTCCTCCGGGCGCTGGCCGACGCCTATGAAGAGCTGGCGTCGGCAGACGGCTGCCGCGCCATCGTCTTGCGGTCAGAGGGAAAGCACTTCTGTGCCGGCCTTGATTTTGCCAACAACAAGGGGCAGGACATCGTTGCCCTCTACCGCAATGCGCTTCGCCTCTTTGCGGCACCCCTCCCCGTTGTGGCCGCGATCCAGGGGGGTGCCATCGGCGGCGGGCTCGGGCTCGCCCTCTCCGCTGACTTCCGCGTGGCCACCCCCGCAAGTCGCTTCAGTGCCAATTTCTCACGCTTGGGCTTTCACCACGGCTTCGGGCTCACGGTGACCTTGCCCCGCATAGTGGGCGAGCAGCACGCGGCGGAGCTTCTCTATTCGGGGCGTCGCGTCGATGGCAGCGAGGCCCGAGCCCTCGGACTGTGTGACGACCTGGTGGACGAAGACGACCTCCTCCCCGCGGCCATGGCGCGTGCGGGCACCATCGCGAGCTCGGGTCCCCTGGCGGTGCGCTCCATCCGGGCCACGCTGCGGCAGGGTCTCGTCGACCGGCTCCGTGTGGCCATGGACCACGAATGCGACGTGCAAGAGAGCCTGCGCCACTCGTCGGATTTCGCCGAGGGGATTGCCGCGAGTGCGGAGCGACGGGAGCCACGCTTCACTGGAACCTGACTGGTCGACCGGCAGAGCCGGCCCACGTCGGCCAGCACGTGATCGAGGGAGGGCCGAGCGAACCATTCGACCTGCCGATGCGTCTATAGGGCGGAACACGTGTGCGCATGCGAGTGAAGGGAGCCCATGCAGATGTCAGAGGAGGACGAAGAAACTGGCCGCGACGACCCGACGCCTCTCCCCAGGAGGTCTTTTCGCATCTCCCTGTTCTCTGTGCTGGTGGCGGCAGTGGTGGTAGCAGTGGTCCTGGGCGGGGTCGCCCTCAGTGTTGCCGCGGGAACATCCGGCGCCACTGCGACACATCCCCCGGCTTCGTGTGGACCTACGACGCCAAAGCTCACAGTGCACGGAACCGGACAGGCTACGGCGACCCCGGATCTCCTCACTGTTGTCGTGCAGGTCGTCGTCACAGAACCGACGGCCGCCACGGCTTTGGCCACGGACAACACGAAGGCCGCGGCGGTCGTGGCGGCCTTCGAGGGAGGGGGCGCGCAGGCCAAGGACATCCAGACGTCCGGTCTGTCCCTTCAGCCCCAGTACTCCTACCCGAAAGGCGTCCCGACGGTGACCGGGTACCAGGTGATCAATGCCGTCACCGCCGCCTTGCACGACATCGCACAGTCAGGCGCGGTCATCGACGCAGTGGTCGGCGTCGGCGGGAATGCCGTGCAGATCGAATCTCTTGCGTTTTCCACGCGCGATCCAAGTGCGGTGGAAGCACAGGCGCGGGCCCGAGCCACGACCCAGGCCGTGACGTACGCACGTGCGTTGGCCCGAGCAGCCGGCAGGTCACTCGGGCCGGTGTGTTCGCTGAACGACCAGTCACAAGTCCCGGCATCAGGGAACGCGCTCGAGGGGGCTCCGTTCGCCTCGGCCGTCGCCGCCCCCAACGTGCCGATTGAATCTGGTTCACAGACGCAGACGGCGCAGGTCGCGCTCGTCTTCGCCCTCGTCCAGGCCCGCGGCCATCAGGCCAAGCCCTGATCGGTCAGCTGACCGGCATCACCAGTGCCAGATCGTCGTTGTCGACGACCCTGGGTGCCCGGATCAGGGTGAACGCGGTCACCGCAGCGAGCGCCAGCATGGTCGCACTGAAGGTGAATGCCGTGGTGTAGCCGTGAATGGAGCCTGCCACCTCGGCGCTGGCTGACGTGCCGTGAAGCGCCAGGTACGAGGCCGTCGCTCCGGTGGCGATGGTGTTGATGAGCGCGGCACCCAACGAGCCTCCCGTCTGTTGCGTGGTGTTCACCAGTGCGCTCGCCACTCCGGCATCCGCCGGGGTGACCCCGAGGAGGGACGTGCTGCTCATGGCCACGAAGGAGAGTCCCATGCCCACGCTGACGATGACGATCGCCGGCAGCACCAGGCTGACGTAGGTCGTGTGCACGCCGAGAAGGGTGAATATCCCCAGGCCGACCGCACTCAAGGTGAGCCCGCTCATGATCACGAAGCGGGGCCCGAAGCGCGGGAGTAGGCGGCTGGCCGACGTCGCGCCGGTTATCACGCCCAACGAGAACGGCACGAAGGCCAAGCCACTCTTCATGGCTGAGTAATGCAGCGTGCCCTGGAAGTAGTAGGTCAAGGAGAGGAACGTCCCCAGCATGGCGGTTCCAACGAGCAGAGAGGCCAGGAACGAGCCTCCCCGGTTACGGTCAAGGATGATCCGCAGTGGCAGGAGCGGATGGGTGGCCCGGCGCTCGATGAGTACGAACAGGGTGAGCAACACCGCCGCTATCGCAAAGAGCATGAGCGTGGTCGAAGAGGCCCAACCGTCCAGGCCGGCCTTGGTGAACGCGTAGACCAGGGCCAGGAGGCCGCCCGTGGCGGTCACCGCTCCGGGAATGTCATAGCCATGACGAACCGGACTCTTGCTTTCGGTCACAAAGCGAGCGGCGGCGAGCGCAGCCACAATGGCGATGGGGACATTGATCAGCAGTGTCCAGCGCCACGAGGCGTACTGGGTCAGGGCACCCCCCAAGATGAGGCCGATGGCGGCGCCTCCGCCGGCGATGCCGCCGTACACCCCAAAGGCCCGCGCCCGCTCTTTGGGCTCGCTGAAGGCCACGGTGAGAAGCGACAGGGCCGAGGGCGCCATGATCGCCGCGAATGCTCCTTGCAGCGCGCGGGCACTGAACAGCATGGCCGAGTTCTGTGCCAGGCCGCCCAAGGCGGAAGCGGCGGCAAACCCGATGAGGCTGATGAGGAACATCCGCTTACGACCGAGGTAGTCGGCGATGCGTCCCCCCAGCAGGAGCAGTCCAGCGAATGCCAGGGTGTAGGCGGTCAACATCCACTGACGGTTTGCGGTCGAGATGTGGAGGGAGCGTTGGGCGGAGGGTAACGCGATGATCACGACCGACGCGTCGAGCACCACCATCAATTGCGCCACTGCGATGACGCCCAGGGCCCGGAACCGCTTGGGATCGAGGTCTGGAGTTGTTTCCGGTTCGAGGTCTTGGCGTTCGAGGGTGGTCGTCACAAGGGGGCTCCTGCGGTCGTGATGGGCGAACAGCTCCCCGAGAGCGTGCGGAGCAACCGGAGAGAGGATCTCGCTTTGGTCGCTGAGCTGTCGTACAATCGGAGTGCTAGTTCCATTTAGACTATACGGAATGAAGGTTCCGTTTGTCAACCGGGGGGAGGAAGATCTCTGTGGTTGCAAAGCCGTCCGTTGACGTGACAGGTCACAGCGCCCTCCGTGAGGAACGGTCGCGCCCGCTCCGGGCTGACGCACTGCGCAATCGCGCCCGCGTGCTGGAGGCGGCCGAATCCGTCTTCGCCTCCGAGGGCATCTCTGTGCCGGTGGACGTCATCGCTGAGAAGGCGGGAGTGGGGGTCGGCACGCTCTATCGCCATTTCCCGACCAAGGAGAAGCTCTTCGAAGCCATCCTGATCGACCGGATCGCCGACATTGCGGCGGATGCCCGGGCCCGCGTCGAATCCGAGGATCCCGGTGCGGCGTTCTTCGCCTTTCTCCAGCACCTGGTCCGGGAGAGTGCGTTGAAGCGCGACTTGATCCAGGCTCTCATCGGGGCGGGCGTCGAAATCGAGCTGGCCGCCGCCCAGTCCAAGCGAGACCTCGAAGCGGCGGTCAACGACCTACTCGAAGTGGCCCAAAAGGCGGGAGCGGTCAGGCCCGATGTCACGTCCGCCGTCGTGCTCTCACTCGTAGGAGCAACGTGTATTGCATGTGAGCACCCGAACACGGGGGCACTGCCCGAAGATCTCTTGAACATCGTCTTTGACGGCCTACGGCCTCCTACGGTCGCTGCTGATCCGAAGACCGGGGCTGAGGGCGGGCCTGAACGCGCGAACGCAGCGACTACGCCCTAAGGGCCGGGATCGTCCGGGGCAAGCTCCGCCCTCGTTGTTCGGGCCTTTCCGCAGGCCGAGGCCGCCGCCGCCCACCCTTCCATCGAAAGCCGCCGGTCGTTCGCGCGAGTACTGCTCATCCCGTGAGCGGGTGATTGCCGCGAACTTGGCGTCACCCCTGCTCACCTGCAAGTCTATGGGCCATGGCGCCCTCGAGAAGCCCGGTGCAGTGACCACGACGGTCTCCTCCCGGTTGGCGCAGGACTCCACAGAAGTATCCCTCGTCATCAGTGGCATGACCTGTGGCGCATGCGCCGCTCGGATCGAACAGCGGCTCAATGCGATCGAGGGGGTGGAGGCACGCGTCAATTACGCCTCCGAACGCGCCACGGCCATGATGCCGGCCCACGTCAGCGTGGGGAGACTCATTGAGGAAGTCGCCGCCGCCGGCTACTCCGCCGAGCTCCCCGACGAGGATCCGCAGCAGGCGCAGGGCGGTCGGGAGGAGATTGACGCCCGGGTGCGGTCCCTGCGGCGACGGCTGTTCGTGGCCGCCCTGCTCTTCATGCCCCTGTGCGATACGTCGATTGCCTTCTCGGTGGCGCCGAACCTGCGCTTCCCGGGCTGGCAGTGGCTCATGGTGGCCCTGGCGGCCCCGGTCGTGACATGGGCGGCCTGGCCCTTCTA
>ODAK010002425.1_pt1 | contig 19627 bp, 17 predicted proteins | sample 1539591 | NCBI WGS metagenome assembly ODAK01 (sample SAMEA3539303, study PRJEB22396) | soil metagenome | biome: tundra; feature: field; material: soil | place: USA | collected 2010-05 | depth 0.15 m | reverse complement strand
TTCTCCCTCGGCACGCGCGACGTCCTGCGGGCGCGCGTCGACGCGGTGGGGTTCACCGGCGAGCCCGTCGACGCTGATCGGGTGACGCGAGCGCTGCAGACGGAGTCGCTCGCCGCGCGCCCGCCCGGCTGGCACGGGTTGCGGTTCACCGTGCTGCCGGCGCGCGACTTCGCGTCATTGCCAGCGTTCGCGGACGCCGAAGTGCTGGCGACCGCCGCGACCGTGATCGTTCCCCACCTGGGCGTTGAAGCCACCGCGGGCGACCTGCTCGCGGCCGGCGCGGCGATCGAAAACGTGCTGGTCGCACTCGCCATCGAACAGCTCGGATCGTGCTGGATCTGGCCGCCATCGCCTAGCGGGCCGCCCGGCTTACCCGAGTACCCGCTCGGACTCATCGCCGTGGGCAGGCCCGCAGTCTGATCCGCTCGTTGGTGGAGTTCTTCAGGGATGTAGATCCACAACCGACCCGAGCTGGGTGAGGTCTGCGGCCTTCGCGCTGAGGCCGAAGTCCAAAGTCCGAAACGTCGAGGCGTCGACGATGAAGACCTGGAAACGCCCGTGCGGTGCGGAAGCGCCCTGCGGGACGCTGCAGCTATTGCAGACGAACTCACCAACGCCTTCCACCTGGACCACCCACACCGGCTGGTCGCCCTCTACGCCGCCGCCCGACGTCACTGCGACCGCGCGTGCATGGGTACTGCGCACAGCTTGGGCTGCCTTGACTGTGCTGTCTTGCGCTGTGGCAGCGGAAACCGCAAGGTCCCACAGTTTCTGAAGCGCCGGATCGACATTGCCGCTGGCGAGCGCCGTCACGGGTGCCGCGGGTTGGCTCGATGCAAGCACGCTCGACGCTGCTCCGCTGCCCACGGGTTGGCTCGAAACGAGTTCGCTCGAAACCACAATCGAACGTGGGGACGTGGTACGTGTCGTCGCACAGCCCGCACTGCAAAGTACGACTGCGCCACCGACACAGGCCACCGCGAGGCGCATGGCCCCAACATTCATCACGGCCCTCAGACTTGGCAACCCGCCGGATGGTTCCAGCCGCCGGCAAATCAGCGGTCTAGTGCTGGAGATCGGCCAGCGCGCCAGCGAGTGCGTCGACGGCCAAGTCGACCTCTGCGGCGGTGATCACGAGCGGCGGCGCGAGACGAATGGTCGAGCCGTGGGTGTCCTTGGCGAGCACTCCCCTGCGCAGCAGGGCCTCGCACACGGCGCGGCCGGTACCGATCGCCGGGTCGATGTCGACGCCGGCCCACAGACCTCGGGTGCGAAACGCCACGACGCCGTTGCCCAGCAAACCGCTCAGTCCGTCGGCTAGCTGCGCGCCACGCTCCACAGCCCGATTCTGGAACTCGCCGGTGTTCAGCAAACCGATGACGGCCCGGCCGACCGCACACGCAAGCGGGTTACCGCCGAACGTGCTGCCGTGCTCGCCCGGATGCAAGGCACCCATGACATCCCACTTCGACACGACCGCAGAGACGGGCATGATGCCACCGCCCAGCGCCTTGCCGAGGATGTAGACATCGGGTTGGACGTCTTCGTGGTCGCAGGCGAACGTGCGACCGGTGCGACCAAGACCTGACTGGATCTCGTCGGCCATGAACAGGACACCGGAAGCCGTGCAGATGTCGCGAACCGCTCGCAGGTAACCATCGGGCGGGATGATGACGCCGGCTTCACCCTGGATCGGTTCGATGAGCACGGCAACGGTGTTGGCGTCGATCGCAGACGCGAGCCCATCGGCGTCCCCGAAGGCAACTTCGCGGAAGCCCGGTGTGAACGGGCCGAAGTTGTTCTTCGCGTCAGGGTCGCTGGAAAAGCTCACGATGCTAATCGTGCGGCCATGGAAGTTGTTCCGCGCCACGACGATGTTTGCCTGGTCAGGCTGTACACCCTTGACCTCGTAGCCCCACTTGCGGGCCAGCTTGAGTGCACTCTCGACAGCCTCGGCGCCACTGTTCATCGGCAGCACGGCCTCCATGCCGCACAGCTGCGCGAGCTCAGCAGTAAATGAGCCGAGAAGGTCGTGGTGGAACGCGCGGCTGGTCAACGTCAACCGCTCGAGTTGGTCGCGCGCGGCGGCCACGATGACCGGGTGACCGTGGCCGAAGTTCAACGCGGAGTAGCCCGCCAGGCAGTCGAGGTAACGGCGGCCGTCGACATCGGTGACCCACACGCCGCTGCCTTCGCGCAGGACGACCGGCAGCGGGTGGTAGGTGTGCGCGGCATGCGCTTCGTCGCGTTCGATGTACTGCGCGGCGGTCGACGCAAGGTCGCCGCTCACCATGATGTCGGTGCCCACCATTAGCTCGCTGCGCAGCGTCATGGCCGCAACTCCAGCGTGCAGCACTTCGGGCCGCCGCCGGCTTTACGCAACTCGTTGAGCTGCACGGGCACCGGCTGGTAGCCGCGCGCAAGCAGCGTGGCCGCGAAGCCGACTGCTTCAGCGGGGAGCACGACGTGGTAGCCGTCACTCACCGCGTTGAGCCCCAGCACCGCGGCGTCCGCTGCAGTGGCGAGGATCGCATTCGGATGCAGCTCGCGCAGCACCGCTTGGCTTTTCGCGCTGAAAGCGCCTGGGAAGTAAGCAATATCGTGGGGACCGAGCACGCACAACGCGGTGTCGAGGTGGTAGTAGTGCGGATTGACGAGCTCGAGAGTGACCACGGGAAGGCCAAGGGCCTCGCCCGCTTCGGCATGCGCAGCCGGATCGGTCCGAAAGCCGGTGCCCGCGAGCAAACGGCCAGCCGCCACGAGGAGATCACCCTCGCCTTCGTTCACGAACTGGGCATCGTGGGCATCGAAGCCCGCGGCACGAAACCAGTTCAGGTACGCGGGGCCCTCGGCCGCGCGCTCGGCGTACAGAAACTTGGCGCCGTACACGCGGTTGTTGGCGACCGTCGCGCCGTTCGCCGCAAACACCATGTCGGGCAAGCCCTCGACCGGCTCGATCTGGACGACCTCGTGACCGAGGCCGCGATACGTCTCGACGAGACCGCGCCACTGCTGGACGGCGAGCTTGGTGTCGACCGGCACCGATGGATCCATCCACGGGTTGATCGCGTACTCCACCGCGAAGTACCGCGGCTCGCACATCAAATAGCTGCGGCGCGTCGCTACCCGCTCGTGCACAGCGATCAGGGTCTGCGGCGAGGTAGCTCCGGCTGGGTCGCTGACAGTTGCGGTCATGGTCTAACCATGGGTGCCAGCAGACTTTCGAACAAGCCCGTTCTCTTGCGTCTTGGCGGCAGATTCCGTCGCGAAAACGCTCCCAAATGGCGATTCATTGCGTACCGGCAGAATGAGTCAGCTGGGGTCCGTCGCCGCCTCACGGCGGAGCAGCCGCGAGAGCACCAGGACGCTCTTCGTGCGGACCACGAAAGTCTCCGCGCCGATTCGCTCCAACACGTCCTCGAAGTGCCTCATGTCGGCCGCCACCACATGAATGAGCGCGTCGGCCTCGCCGGAGACCGTGCAAGCATCCACGACCTCCGGGTGCCGCGACACCGCCTCGGCGATGGCGGTCGGCGACGTCCGGCCCTGGCAGTACAACTCGACGTACGCCTCCGTCGTCCAGCCGAGTGCTGACGGATCGACGATCGCCGCGAACCCGGTGATGACGCCGTTGGCACGCAATCTGTCGACGCGGCGCTTCACGGCCGGGGCGCTCAGACCGACCTGCACGCCTACGTCGGCGAAGCTGGCCCGCGCGTGGTCGCGCAATGCCGAGAGAATCTGCTGATCGATGTCGTCGAGGGCCATCAGAGCGACCTGTTGTTGCGAAGCGCCATGCGCGGACCGTAGCGCGGCGCAGCAACGCCGGCCGCTTCAACCAGCCGGACGACGCGTTGCCGGTGCGGCCGGTAGGGCTCGAGCAACGCGAGCATGCCCGCGTCGTCGGTGCGCGGGCGGCCGGTGAAGACGAAACCCACGACGCTGGGCAGGTGGTAGTCGCCGACCGAAACAACATCGCCCGCCCCGTGACTACGCTGCACGACTTCCGCGGCAGTCCAGACGCCGATCCCGCGAACCGTCATGAGCCGCTGCATCGCCGCCTCCGCGGGGACGCTGCCGACCTCCTCAAGCCGTGACGCCACCGACGCTGCGCCTAGTAGTGTGCGCCGCCGCGCGCCGTCCAAGCCGATGCGGTGCCACTCCCAGTCCGTGATCGACAGGATCGCGGCCGGCGAGGGCAGCACCGCCATGCCGTCGGGTGCGGGACCGGGCGCGGGGTCGCCGAAGCGGCACACCAACGCCGTCCACGTGCGCCTCGCTTCTATACCCGTGACCAGCTGTTCGACGATCGCCGGCACCAGTGCCTCGAACACCCGGCGGCTACTGCTCAGCCGCAATCCTGGTAGCCGCCGGCGGGTGTCGCGCACTGCGCCGGGCGGCAGTTCGAGGCCGGACCAGTCGTCGTCGGCACCGAGCAACAAAGGGACGGCGTCGAGGGCCCAATCTGCGCCAGCGCCCCACGCCTGGGTAGAGATCTCCCCTGCAGCAGGATCGGCGGCGAGCCGAACAGTCGCACCACCACCCGGCGTCCGCCATGTTCGCCAGTGCGCACCGTCGGAACCGACGCGATGGCACGGGTCGTAGCGTCCGCGTCGGTGCGGACCCAACGTGGCGTCGAGATCGAGCGGCCCACTCGGACGGTAACGACGCTCGAGGGGCAAGACCCCTGCGGTGAGGGTCATTTCTCGTCGCTGGAGAAGCGCACCGAGCCGGGCGCGAGGACCGCACCCGGCCACACCCGCACACCGGTGAGCAGTTCGTTGCGGGCGCCGATGTCAGCGCGGTCGCCGATCACTACCCCGTCGAGTACCGCATCAGCGCCGATGTGCGCGCCGCGCCCGATCACGCTTGCGCGCACGCGGGCGCCGGCCGCAATGACCGCGTGGTCGAAGACCACGCAGCCGTCGACCACCGCGTGCTCGCCGACGACAACTCCCGTGCCGATGCAGCTCCCGCCGACGACGACTGCCGGCGCCGCGACCAGCGCGCCCGCAAGCACGAGCGCGTCGCCAATCGGTCCGGGCAGCGCCGGTGAGGGCGCGATGCCGCGCACCAGATCGCAGGACCCTTGCACAAACGCGGCCGGCGTACCGAGATCAAGCCAGTAGCCGGAATCGACGTATCCCATGACCGTTGCGCCACTCTCGAGCAGCTGCGGAAAGGTCTCGCGCTCGACCGAAACCACTTGCCCGTAAGGAATTGTGTCGATGACGTCGCGCCGGAACACGTAGCAGCCGGCGTTGATGAGGTTGGTCACCGGTTCGGGCATCTTCTCCAGGAACGCGGTCACTCGGCTGTCGGAATCGACCGGCACACAGCCAAACGCGCGCGCATCGTCGACCTCGGTGAGGTACAGCGTGACGGCCGCCTCGTGCTTCGCGTGCATGGCAAGCTGCGCGGCGATGTCGTGACCCGAGAGCACATCGCCGTTGAACACAAGCACCGGCGAATCGGCGTCCCCGCGAAGGCGCGCGCTGACGTTGCGGATCCCGCCGCCGGTGCCCATCGGCTCGGTCTCCGTCACATACTCCAGATCAAGACCTAGTGCCGAGCCGTCGCCGAAATGCTGTTCGAACGTCTCTGCACGGTAGGAGGTCGCGAGGACCACATGATCGACCCCGGCAGCGCGGGCGTGGGCGAGCTGGTGGGTCAGGAACGGGACGCCGGCGGTCAGCAGCATCGGCTTGGGCGCGGTCAGGGTAAGTGGGCGCAGCCGGTTACCCTGACCGCCGACCAGCACTATTGCGTCGATGCCGCACTCCCCTGCCTTGCCGTCGCACCCCTGCACCGCAGCTCTATTCCAGCTTGCTGCGCAGCTGTGTTCTAGCTTGCTGCGCAGCATAGGCGAGCATTGCTGACCCACATCGCCGAGGCCTGCACGGCGAGCCGCTCATCCGGTTCCCAGCTTTGCGGGCTAGCCTTCGGGTCGGACGACGGGGGCGCGCCCTCCTGGAATCGAGCCCATGCCGCGCTCCAAGCCACCACTCGCCGTCTGGACCGCAACGGCGCTGCACCTCGGCGTCATGGTCATCTTCACCTTGCTCTACCCGGCCTACTGGGGGTTCGACGAGACCGGCCACGTCTCGCGGGTACTCAGCTCGCAGAACGGCGACCTCTTCCCGACGCCTGGCATCGAGCCCTACGTCGTCGGGGTCAACGACAGCTACCAGATGTTCGACTTGAAGGACCAGCCGCCGTTCATCACCTACGTACCGCTTCCACGCGCGGACCGACCGTCGTTCAACAGCCTGGGCGGCGCCACCTCGGAGCCGGAACCTACCTCGGTGCCGAACCAGCTGGCCCAACACCCACCGGGGTACTACGCGCTTGCGGCCGGCGTGCTCGACGCCGTGCCCGGCAGCGCGAACCTGTCGTGGGACCAGACCGTCGGGCTGTTGCGCCTCCTCGACGTCCTCTTCCTGTTGCCCCTGCCCTATATCTGCTGGGCGATCGCGCGGCGCTTCACCCGTACACGCGTCGCCGTGGCGGCCGCGTTCGCCCCGATCCTGTTGCCGGCATTCGAGCGCCTCGGCGGGTCGGTCAACAACGACGATCTGCTGATCCTGCTCACGAGCGTCTTCCTGCTGCAGGTGGCGAAGGCCATGGACGGCGACACCCGCATCCGCGTCGCTATGACGATGGGCATCAGCTTGACCCTTGCGCTGCTCACCAAGGGCTTCGCGCTCGTCTTACCGCCCGTGGCCGTGCTGGCCTATCTCGTCGCCTGGCGGCGCAACCGCACGCCATTCCCGCAGTGGCCGGTCCGCATCGTCGTGCTGGCCGGCGCGATCGGCGGACTCTGGTGGCTACGTAACCTCAACGTCTACGGCAGTGTTCAGCCGGCCGGACTCACGCCGGCTGAGGCGAACACGGTGTGGCCTCCACTGCCTCCCGGCTCGAAGGTTCACGTGGCGACGTACGCCCATCACGTGCTCGATCGGATGACGACCGACGTCTGGGGCGCGCTCGGCCTGACCGTGCCACCGAGCCTGCCCGGCTGGATCACGTTCACTGCCAGCGTGCTCGCCGCGGCCTTAATACTGCTGGCCTTCGTCGCAACCTTTGCCGGACGCCGAGTAGTCGCGCAAGAATCCACCGGCCGACATGCCGGAGCCGCGCCACGTGTGCCCGCCGTCGACCTACTCGTCTTGCTGCTGCCGACCGTGCTGGTCGTCGTGCCGCTGCTGTTCCACGGCTGGTCCGACTACTCGCGCACCGGGCAACTCATCGGCATCCAGGGCCGCTACCTCTACCCGGGCTTCGTCGGGCTGGTCGCGATCGCGGCTGTTGGCGCCGACTTGGTCATCGGCCTGCTCCCATCGGCTATCGAACGCTTCCTACCGGTCGTCACCTGCGTGCTGGCGATCGCGATTGAGGTGACCGCGGGATGCGTGGTGTTGTCGAAACTGTGGCTGCGCAAGGGATCGCCGCTCACCGGGAATCTCACCCGGGTCGCGCACGCCGTCGGCGCCAACTCGCCGTGGCCCGGCATTGTCACGCTCGCGATGCTGGCGTTCGTGACCCTCAGTGCACTGGCTGCTCTTGCGGTTGTGTCGGCAGCTGATCGAGATACCACTGATACGTCGAACGAATCCCTTGTCCCAGCGGGATCTGTGCCGTAAATCCGAGGTTGTTGATACGACGTACGTCGAGCAGCTTGCGCGGCGTCCCATCGGGTTTCGTCGGATCGAACAGCCGCTCGCCCTCGTAGCCAACGATGCCGGCCACCAGTTCAGCCAGTTCGGCGATCGTCAGATCCTCGCCAACGCCCACGTTGATAGGCGCCGGGTCGTCGTAGCGTTCCAGCAGTAACTCGCACGCGCGAGCCAGGTCGTCGACGTGCAGGAATTCGCGCCTCGGCGTGCCGGTGCCCCACAGCGTGACACTGGGCGCGCCGGGAGTCTTCGCTTCATGGAAACGCCTGATCAGCGCCGGCAGCACATGCGACTTCTGCAGATCGAAGTTGTCGCCCGGGCCGTAAAGGTTCGTGGGCATCGCGGAAATCCAGCGCACCCCGTACTGCCGGCGGGCGGCCTGCACCTGCATGACGCCAGCAATCTTCGCGATGGCGTACGCATCGTTGGTCGGCTCGAGCGGACCCGTCAGCAACGAGTCCTCGCTAATCGGCTGCGGCGCGAACTTTGGATAGATGCAACTGCTGCCAAGGAACAGCAGCCGCTCGACCCCGACCGCGAGCGCGGCGTCCATCACGTTCAGCTGGATCCGCAGGTTGTCGGAAAGAAAGTCCGCGGGAAAGGTCGAGTTGGCCATGATGCCGCCGACCTTCGCCGCGGCGACGACAACGGTGCGCGGACGCCTCGAATTGAAGAACCCGAACGTCGCGTTTCGGTCGCGCAGGTCGAGCTCACCCGACGTCCGGCCTATCAAATCGTCGAAGCCGGACGCCGCGAAGTGCCGCCACACCGCAGAGCCGACGAGACCCCGGTGCCCGGCGATGTATGTCGGCGCGCTCTTGTCCAGGTCTCCCATGTGGCCCAATGCTAGCCTTGGCCTGCTGTTCTCCCCTGTGAAGTACCACTGTGACTGCCAGTCTGAGCGGCGCCTGCCCGACATGCCGCCAAGCGATGCGGAGGCAACCGTTCCCAGTTCTCGCAAGATCGCACTGGTGACCGGAATCACCGGCCAGGACGGCTCCTATCTCGCCGAATTGTTGCTGTCTAAGGGCTACGAGGTTCACGGCCTGATCCGTCGGGCATCGACCTTCAACACCGAGCGACTCGACCATATCTACCAAGACCCGCACGACAGCGACGTTCGGCTGCGGCTGCACTACGGCGACCTGCACGACGGTGTCGGCCTGGTGAACCTGATGCGCGCGGTACATCCCGACGAGGTCTACCACCTCGGCGCGCAGAGCCACGTCAAGGTCAGCTTCGAGATGCCCGACTACACCGGCGACGTCACCGGCGTCGCGACGATCCGGTTGCTGGAGGCCATTCGTGCGTCGGGGGTCTCGACGCGCTTCTACCAGGCCTCGAGCTCGGAGATGTTCGGTTCGACTCCCCCGCCACAGAACGAGGAGACGCCGTTCCACCCGCGTTCGCCTTACGGCGCCGCCAAGGTCTACGGCTACTGGGTGACGGTGAACTATCGCGAGTCGTACGGAATGTTCGCGGTGAACGGAATTCTCTTCAACCATGAGAGCGAACGCCGCGGCGAGACGTTCGTGACCCGCAAGATCACTCGTGCCGTGGCGCGCATCCAGGCGGGCCTCCAGGACAAGCTCTACCTCGGCAACCTGTCTGCGTTGCGCGACTGGGGCTACGCCCCGGAGTACGTCGAGGCGATGTGGCGCATGCTCCAGACCGACGAACCCGACGACTTCGTGATCGCCACCGGCGTTTCCTACTCGATCGAGCAGTTCGTGGAATTCGCGTTCGAGCGCGTAGGTCTCGACTGGCGTAAGTACGTCGAGACTGACCCGGCCTACCTGCGGCCCGCCGAGGTCGACAACCTGTGTGGCGACGCATCGAAGGCCAAGGCCGTGCTGGGCTGGGAAGCCAAGACCCGCACGCCGGAACTGGCACGCCTAATGGTCGACGCCGACGTGGCGATGCTCGCCGATCAACTCGCCGGGCGAGCTATCCGCGTCGACCGGTGAACCCCAGCGTTCATCGCCGGTCATGAGCGATCGGCGACTGCGAGTCGCAGTCACTCTCGAACAGTGCTGGCATGCGGTGCCCGGGGGTACTGCGTCCTCGGCGCTGGAGACGGTGAAGGCGTTGCAGAAACGCGACGACGTCGAGATTCTCGGGGTCGCCGCCCGACACGACACCCTGCCGCCCGCGCCGTGGACGCCAACCGTCCGCATGCACCAATTGCCGCTGCCGCGCATCGCGCTGTACGAGTCATGGCATGCGCTGCGCTGGCCGCCTGTGCAGCGCGCGACGGGGCCGGTCGACGTCATTCACGCAACGACTTTCGCGATCCCACCGAAGAACGCGCCGCTGGTCGTGACCGTGCACGACCTCGCGTTTCTGCACGAGCCGAGCCATTTCACTAGACACGGACGCCGATTCTTTCGGCGCGGCCTGGCGTTGGCGCGCCGAAACGCGGACGTCGTGCTCGTCCCTTCGCAGTCGACACTGGACGATTGCGTCGACGCGGGGTTCGACCGGTCACGGCTGCGGCTGGTGCCGCACGGCGTTGCGGTTCCCGCTGTCAGTGCCGAGGATGTCGCAGCCTTCGTCGGCGCCTATCAACTGCCCGAGCGCTACGTGCTGTGGTGCGGCACGCTCGAACCACGTAAGAACGTGCCGACGCTGCTGGAGGCATTCGCCAAACTGCGGCGTACCGATCCAACGCTTGGACTCGTGCTGGTCGGCCCGATGTGGTGGGGTGACGTGCCGGCGCCGGCGCAGTTGTCGCGAGGTGTCCGACTGTTGGGATTCCTGCCGACCGATCACCTGCACGCCGCCTACGCGGGCGCGCGAGCGTTTTGCTACCCGAGCTTGCGTGAGGGCTTCGGGTTGCCGGTACTCGAGGCGATGGCGCACGGGGTACCGGTCGTTACATCACGGGGCACGGCGATGGCCGAGTTCGTCGGCGCCGGTGGACTACTCGTGGACCCCCTCGACGCCGACGCGATCGCCGCTGCCCTCGAGATCGTGCTCGGCTCGCGACACGACGATTTCGCTACGGCCGCGGTGAAACAGTCGACGCAGTATTCATGGGACGACGCCGCCGCACTCACCGTCGAGGCGTACCGAGCGGCGGCGTCATGACGCTGACCGTCGGCGTCAATCTGTTGTGGCTGGTGCCTGGAGTCGTCGGCGGCAGCGAGGGCTATGCCACCGGCCTGCTCGCGCCATTGGTTGAGCGCGACGACGTGCAGGTGGTCGCGTTCGGTCTGCCGGGATTCGTGAAGGAGTACCCCGAGTTGGCCGCGGCCGCGCACACCGTCGTCCCGCCGATGCCCGAGGGCCGCCACGTGATGAGGCGCGTGATCATCGAAAATGCCTGGCTGCCAAGGCATTTGCGGGCTCAGAAGGTCGACCTGGTGCACCACCTTGGCGGGATCGTGCCGCCGGGTTGCCGCGTACCGGCAGTGGTCACGCTGCACGATCTGCAGTACCTGGCATACCCGGCGTACTTCAGCGCCGCGAAGCGGCGCTATCTCGGCCTGACACAGGGTCGCTCGTTGAAGCGTGCGGAGGTCGTGACTGCGGTGAGCGATTTCACCCGGACCCAGGCGATCGAGGCGTTCGACCTCGACGCCGCCAAGGTCATTGTGGTGCCGCCCATCGTTCGACCGATGCCGGCGGTGTCCGACGATCGACGTGCAGAGCTGTTGAGTGAGCTCGGCGTGCACGGGGCGTACATCCTGTATCCCGCGGCGACGTACTTGCACAAGAATCACGCGGTCTTGCTCGAGGCATTCGCGCAGGTGGCGAAGACCCACGAGATCTCTTTGGTTCTCACCGGAGCCGTCGGTGCAGGCGCGTGGGGCTCGGCACACTCGACACGGGCCGAGGTGGCCGATCTGGTGGCGCGGCTGGGGATCGACGAGCGGGTGCGCACGCTCGGCTACGTATCAGCGGAACAGCTTGGCGCCCTGTACGCCGGCGCGTCGCTGCTCGCATTTCCCTCCCGCTTCGAGGGTTTCGGCATTCCGGTCGTCGAGGCGATGGCTTCCGGGTGCCCCGTAGTGGCGGCCGACGCCACCGCGTTGCCGTCCTTGGTCGGTGACGCCGGTGTGCTGATCGACCCCGACGACGTGCCCGGTTGGACTCGCGCGATCTCCGAGTTGCTCGCCGACGATGCCGCACGACAACGGCTGTCCGACGCCGGTCGAGCACGAGCGGCTGTCTTGTCAGCGGTAGACCCGGTGCAACTGCTGGTTGATGCCTACGCAAAGGTCGGTACGTGAGGATCCTGGCGGTGCTCCCGCATTTCGATCCCGACGTCGCGCCGACGGGTGTCATTGCGAGTCGCCTCGTCGAGGAGCTCGGTGAGCTCGGCCATCACATCGACGTGGTGACGTCGCTGCCGTGGTACGAGCACCACGATGTGCTCCCTGCGTGGCGCGGGAAGGCGGTGCGTCGCGAGAGCACCTCGTGGGGTCGGGTGACCCGGGTGTATCCGTTCCCGACCGGCGACAAGCGCAGCATTCCCAAGCGGGCGATCGGCTTCGCTGCGTTCTGCGCACTCGATGCTGCGGTGTCGGCGCTCGGCGGACGAGTCGATGTCACGTTTGCGATGACACCGCCGCTGCCGATGGCGGCGACGGGGTGGTTCGCCGCTTTGGCTCGGCGCGCGCCGCTCGTGCTCAACGTGCAAGACGTGTTTCCCGACGTCGCGGTCGAGCTCGGTCTGCTCCGCGGCCGCACACTCATCTCGGCCGCGAGCGCGCTAGAGCGGTGGTCCTACGCGCGGTGTGCGGCGGTCACAGTGCTGTCGGCCGACATGCGGGCGAACCTGGCGGCGAAGATGCGCCGGCCGCAGCGGCTACGCATCATCCCGAACTTCGTCGATGTCGAGGTCGTTCAGCCGGGACCGACCGAGAACTCCTATCGCGCCGAGTACGGCTTGTCTGGCAAGACGGTGGTCATGTACGCCGGCAACGTCGGCATGTCACAGTCGCTCGACCTTCTCGTGCACGCCGCGCAATCGACTCGTGACCGCGACGACATTATCTATGTCATCAACGGCGGCGGGTCGACGCTGCCCGATCTCGAGGCGCAGGCGGCCGGCTTGCCCAACCTGCGCATCGTGGCGATGCAGCCGGTCGAGCGAGTGCCCGAGCTATTAGCAGCGGCGGATCTTCACGTCGTCCCGTTGAAAGCTGGGTTAGCACGGTCGAGTGTGCCATCGAAGACCTACTCCATCATGGCCGCGGGTCGACCTGTGGTTGCCAGCGTCGACGAGGGCAGCGAAGTGCAGCGCGTCGTCGAGGCTGCGGGCGCGGGCATCGCAGTGCCCCCCGACGATGCTGATGCGTTTACGGCAGCAGTGCTCAAGCTGGTCGACGATGCGGGGGCGAGGGGGAGGATGGGCGCGGCGGCGCGGGCATACGTCGAGCGGACGGCGTCACCGCGTGGCGTCGCGCAGGCCTACGCCGATCTGTTCGCGGATGTCGCGCGCCGTAAGTAAGCGACGGCGCCGCGACGTCTGACGCCCTGCTAGATCAGCGTGCGCGGAATGCGCGCGGGGGTGCAGGCATGTCGATGCGCGGGCAGTTGCGCAGCGTCAGGTCGGCATGGCCAAGCGCTTCGTCGCACAACGTGTCGACGGTGTAGCCGGTACGGGATCCGACCACGGTGATGGTGGCCCGGAAGATGGTGATCTCCCAGCGGGTGGGCATGCCGTAGGCAACCTGAATGCTGCCGATGAGGCCTGCCGCGGCCGCGGAACGCTCGTGCTTGCCCTTCCACGGACGTTCGAACAGGCGCCAGCAGCCCGGCTCGGCGTGCCAGCGACCGCCGGAGCGGACGTCATCGCGGCGCAGTCCATCGAGCACCCGGCGTGCGTTGCTCTCGGAGAGCACCGCGGCCGGTCGGATGACCTCGGTCACCGTGACGTCATCGTAAAGCCGGCGAGCGAGGCTTTCGACTGCCTCGCGCTGGGCGACCCCCGGCACTTTGTCCTCGCTCACGCCTCTGGTCACCTGATTTCCTGGACACCCGTTCACTGGTTAGCGGTAACAGTGAGTAGCCATGACACATCAGCCGTAGGAGCGGCTACAGTGCCTATCGGCCACCCAAGCGGCTCGCTGAGGTCATTCGAGGACCTTAATCGCCGTCCCTCTTCCCTGACCGTGCTGTTCTGAGCACAATCACACCCGGACCAACTTCCGGAGAGGCCGTCGCGATGCCAGTGCGAAGCTCCTACGTCCAGGGCACGCCCAACTGGATCGATCTGTCGACCAGCGACCAGGGCGGCGCGAAGGAGTTCTACGGCGAGCTGTTCGGCTGGACGTTCGACGACCAGCCGATGGCCGAGGGTGTGTATTCGATGGCGCGGAAGTCGGCCGGACTTGTCGGCGCGATCTCGGTGCTACCTCCCGACCTAGCTGCACAGCATGCACCGGCGATGTGGAACACCTACCTGGCGGTCGACGACGTCGATGCCACCCTGGCGCGTGTCGACGTCGCGGGCGGCAAGATCGCGATGGCCCCGTTCGACGTCACGGACGCCGGCCGGATGGCCTTCATCATCGACCCGACGGGTGCGCCTCTCGCGATCTGGCAAGCGAATACGCACATCGGCGCGACGCTGGTTAATGAGCCCGGGTCCGTCATCTGGAACGACCTGCGAACGGACGACGTCGGTGCGGCTGCTTCGTTCTACGAGGCCGTGTTCGGGCTAGTCGCCGACCCTCAAGAATCCGACGTCACGCCGTACGTCAGCTTGCGCAGCGGCAACGACGCTGTGGCCGGCATCTCAGCCCGGACCGCCGAGGCCGCGCCGAACGAGTGGCAGATCTACTTCGCCGTTGAAGACACCGAAGCCGTGGCCGCACATGCACGTGCGTTGGGCGGCGACGTCATTCTCGAGCCGATCGATACACCGATCGGGCCGATGGCCACCCTGGCTGACCCGCAAGGCGCTGTCTTCAACGTCATCGCCATCGCGGCCAACTAGCCGCTGCCGCAACCGTCTCGCGCCTCAGTTAGGGCGCGGCGCGTGGCGCCGAGGCTGCTGCACGGGCCTCTCGATGGGCCTCTTGGCTATTCCGCTGTCGGGCTGCCGCAAGCAGATGCAGCCCGTTGTGCCGAGCGATAGCGACCGCGACTGCGGCGAACGCACCATCACCCACGACGGATATCACTCGCGACGTGAGCGCAACCACGGTCGCCGACGGCACGGATAGCACCGAGCTCAAAATGGCGATCGTAATGACCTCGCGCAGACCGGCACCGGACGGCAGCGGAATCGCCAGGAATCCTGCAGACCACGCAAGCGCCGTTCCACCGAGCGCCAATGCGAGCGATCGACCGATCGGCGCGTGCAACGCCCAGCACAGCACGAAAACCTCGCCACCGACCGAGAGCCAGCCCATCGTCTGCCATGCCAGCGCGATGAGCACGCCCCTCAACGTGAATTCGTGGTCGGGCGGCTCGCGGCGTAGCACCTTGAAAAGGAAATGAGTCAGCCGGTCGACGTTCTTCGGGAGCAGCCCAATGACGAGCAACGGCAACACGAGCAGCACCCAGACGTACTGGTCGACCTCACCCGGTGCAGCGAAGGGCAGCGTCACGACCGCGATCACCAGTCCGGCTGCCAGCGAGACCGCCATGCCGAGAATACTTGCCGCGACCGTTCGACGCGGGGGTATCTCGTGGTCGCGGCCGAGATCAGCCTGCGCGACTACGGTCCACACCGAACCCGGTAGGTATTTTCCAAGCTGGCCAAGGAAAAAGATACGCATCGCAACCGGGAGTCGTAGCGGCGAGTCGAGGTCAGCGAGCAGTGAACGCCAGGCCATCATCGCCGCGAAAATGTTCCCGAAGCCGAGCACGGTAGCGATGAGAAGCGAATACCACGACAGCCTCTCGTAACTGTCGCCGATTTGATGCCACTTGCCGTGCAACGCTAACGCGAACAAGACGATCAGAATCGCGAAGAACAGAACCCTGGCCAGCAGTCGAAAGCGCGGCGGCAGGTGCGCGCGTCTCACCGACTCGCCCGGGTGCCGGCGACTGCGACGCCCGCCAACGCCGCTGTCAGAACTTCGACGTAGCTGCTCCAGCTCGACTCGGTGTCGATGATCGGGACGCCGGCGCGCAGCTTCTGCGGAGTACCTGGACTGTAGAACCGCGTCAGTGCGGCAGTGAGATCGTCGACGTCGTCTGGCTCGGCAAGAATGCCGTCGACACCGTCGTTGACCTGGCTGGCGAGCGTCCCGGCACGCGTCGCGATTACCGGTACACCCATCGCATGCGCCAGCAGGACGTTCTGGGACGCGGTGCCCGCGCGGTAGGGCAACACCAGCGCATCGACGTCCCGGAAAAGACCGGCGATCTCGGAGCCCGCGACATAGCTCGGGCGCAGCATGACCCGATCGAGCAGGCCGAGCTCGGCAATCTGATCACGCAGCGCGCTCACTCCGGACCAGATGTCACCGGCGACGACTAGCCGCACCCCGGGCACGCTCACCATGGCCCGCAGCAGTACGTCGAGACCCTTGTAGGGCCGAACGGTGCCGAAGAAAAGCAGCCTGTTGAAGGGCTCGTCGGCGTCCGTCAAGACCCGCCGTTCCAGCGGGAAGGCCGGCAGGTGCGGAGGGATGTCGGCGAAGACAATCTGCGTGCGGTTCACCACAGTCTTTGCGAGGGCCGCAAGCTCGGGCGAGTGCACAAGTACTGCGGCGGCCCGCGAGAGCAGCGCCCGGACGAGTACCGTGTCGCCAAAATGACGCTCGTGCGGGAACACGTTGTGCGCAACAACGACGACCCGCGGCCGGCTCATGGTGCGCCGGGCACGTAAGGCGCGCAGGATCGTCAGATACGCGGGCACCTGCACAGTCGAGGCGTGCACAAGAACGACGGCGTTGTAGCCACGAAGCCCTACGCCCGTGCGCCACCAGGTGATCGGATTCCACCAGGCGAGCTGGTACGAGGTGGCGGGGTATATGCGGATCTCGGGCTCGCCGCCCGGCACCCGCAGCGTGCCAGGATGCAGGAACGCCGGGTATTGCGCCGACCAGGACACCAGGTCGACGTCATGGCCGGCTGCGGCAAGCCGATGAGCCAACTCAGTCGTGTGGTGCACGATCCCGCCTGTATGCGGGTGCGTCGGGCCAACGACGGCGAGGCGCACGTCGTCACTCCCCACGCGATCGAACGATGAGATCCGCCAGCAGGGCGACAGCGCCGATGATGAGCCCGGTGACGAAGATCAACAGTGTATTGGTCGTCAGGTGGAAGTGATACCGCGCCACGTCGAAGATGCCCTTCACGACACCGATCGTCACCAGCCAAATCGCCAGCGGCATGAGCACCTTGAGCGGATTGAAGTACATCACCATCCGCAGCACCTGAAGGATGTAGCGGTAGGCGTCCTTCAGCGGATGGAACTTCGAGTGACCCGCGCGCTGTGCATAGGAGATCGGCAGGTAGTCGACGGTGTGCTGGTTCGACAGGAACGACATCGTGATCGTCGTGACGCAGGAAAACCCAGGCGGCAACAGCCGCAGATACGGCAGCGACACTTCCTTGCGGAACGCCCGTAGGCCGGAGTTCAGGTCGGGGATCGTCGTACCGGCCAGCCACTCGGCAAACTTGCGGATAACCCACTTCGCGGGCACCCGCAGCAACTTATGGGTGCCCTGCTCGCTGGTGCGCGCGCCGACGACCTGGTCGACGTCGGGATTGTCGTCGAGATAGCGGACCAGTTCGGGGATCCGCTCGTTCGGATACGTCATGTCGGCGTCGGTCCAGACGACGATCTCGCCGCGGGCATCGTGGGTGCCGATCCGGCGAACGGTCCCTGAGCCGCCATTGCGCCGGAAGGCGACGACACGCAGCTGCGGGTAGGTCTTCTCGGCCGCGCGCAGCCTCGCCAGCGTCTCGTCGGTCGACTTGTCATCGATCGCCAGCAACTCGTAGGTGTAGCCGCTCGCGTCGAGCGCGACGCTGATGCGGGCGATCTCCTCCAGCACGTGGTCCTGCTCGTTGTAACAAGGCAGGACGACAGTCACATAAGGGCGAGGCGGGACGACGCGAGCTGACCCACCTGGCTCGCTGCTCGTGGCAGCACCCGGGAAGCGCGGCATCGCGACCGGCCGTTCCGGCGCGACGCTCAACGGCTGGGCAGCCACCCAAAAGCCCTTCCACGCGGGAGCACCGACAAAGATCTACGGAAGTTTACCCTCCGCGCCCGCCCCCACCCCTGAAAGCTCGCTGTGAACCATCTGTGTACCTAACAATCGCAAAGCCGACCCCAAGCGGCCGCGCGGAGGCTCACTCAAATGATGAGTGGCTTGCTGAGGGTCTCGGCTGCAGCGTTCAGCGCTGCCGCGCTGACGGCGCTACTGAGACCGAGCGCTTGCAAGGTGCCAACGGTTCCCGCTCGGCCCGCCAAGTACTGCCCAATACCTGCGCCCACCGTGTTCGGATCGGCCGTGAGTACGATGACGTGCTGTTCGGCTCCCGCGACGGGACCAGCCGCCAGCGCATCCGCGAAATTGTCACCTCGCGCCACGCTGACAAGCCCAGGATCGGTGAAGCCAAGACTGCTGAGAGCAGCGTAGGCACCTGCGGCTGGTAAGCCACTCGTTTCCCATTGAGCGATGTCAGCGGCCGTCTGCGTGCGGTCTGCTCCGGAGATTCGATACGCGACGGTGACTCCATGGGCGGCCAACGCCGACTCGACCGCCGACGAGACAGCGCTCGTTCCGCCAACGATGATGGCAGTCTTAATGCCGAGATCGGCGATTGTCTCGGCCGCCGACGCCGACAACGACGCGCCCGACGTCAAGATCAACGGGTCGCCGGTCTTGTATATCGCAGGCCCGACGGCGAGCGCGTCGGCAAAGTTCAGGCCGGTGGCAACGACCGCGGTCGTGCTCGTGGCTGGCGTCTGATAGATGTCGACCAGGTTGTTGGTGGCAAAGCGATCGGAGCCGGCGATCCGGACCACGTTGATCAGCGGGTTGGTCGGATTGTTTCCGACATGCAGTGCGGCTACCTGATTCAGCACGTTCTGGCTCACCGCGGCCGTGCCCCCGACGAGATAGACCGTCGCGATGCTGTGCGCGATCAACTCCTGCCGAGTTGCGGGTGGCAAGGACCCGGGGTCTGTCGTGAGCACGCCCGTGTTGAGCCGCCGAGCGAGGTATCCCGCAGAAAGCGCGTCAGGGTAGTTGGCTCCGGAGGTCAGAACGACCGAGGCAGCAAATGAGAATTGCGGGTCAAACAGCTGGCTTGCCGTGGCGTAGCGATCGCTGCCCCCGAGCCGGGACTGGTTAACGACCGTCGCCACCCCGACAGCACCAAGGAAAGCCGCCGTCGTCTTGTCGAACACGGCGATGTACACCTCGCCCAGCGTGCTCGGCAGCGTCACCTGGGCGCCGGCAAGCGTCAGCTTGTCGCCAGCTGACGAAGTCTTGATGGCTGTCGCCTTCACCGTGTCCGAGGTCGTGGTGACCGTGACGATCGTGGGAGTGCCGGCGGTCACCAACGTGCCGCCCACGGTGCCCGCGGTAGTGAACTTCGCCCCGTACGCGAGGGTCAGGTCAATTTCGTCACCGCTCGACACCGCTGCTCCCGCGACGTCGGTGACGGTGACGTTACCCAACGAGATGCCGGTCGCCGACGGCGCACCTGTCGCGACCTGGCTGTTCGTCACCGTCGTACTTGGAATTGAACCCAACGTAATCGTCTTCGTCGCGGTGGCTCCGGTGAATGGCGTGCCGTTGCTTGCCGTCGCCTTGAGGCCGACAACATGCCCCAGCGGAACGTTGGAGCCCAACGTGATGGATATGCCCGACACGATGAACGACGTCAGGTTGGCGTCTTTCGGAGCGTCCTGGTTGAAGGTGACTGTGAACTCATCGTTGACTGACGATGTACTGCTGTGAGCTGCATTCACCGAATAAGCGCTCGAGGCGACGCCATTCGTAGCGGCAACGCCAGGGACGGTC
>ODAK010002422.1_pt1 | contig 19655 bp, 17 predicted proteins | sample 1539591 | NCBI WGS metagenome assembly ODAK01 (sample SAMEA3539303, study PRJEB22396) | soil metagenome | biome: tundra; feature: field; material: soil | place: USA | collected 2010-05 | depth 0.15 m | reverse complement strand
GACCACCGAGATCTACACTCTTTCCCTACACGACGCTCTTCCGATCTGGCCTCGGGAAGCGCGCGAAGGAGCTCGTCGAGCTTGCGCTGGGTGGCCGCTTGTTCCCGACTCTGCGTGTGCTGAATGACGAACACCATGGCCAGGGTGACGGCCGACGTCGTCGATTCGAAGGCGACGACCCACCCGTCGGGGAACCGGAGGACGATGCCCACGATGAAGGCCGAAATGAGCACGGCACCCACGACGCCGGCCACCACCGGTAGCGAGCTGTAGTGGTCGACCCGATAGAGCCAACGGCTTCCCACCGTGCGTTGCTCGACGCGGGGAACGACGCGGTAGCGGCGCCACCATCCCGAGCGATCCTGTTTCTCTCCTGACATGGGAAATCCCTCCGCCCGTGGCGAGCGACGCCTTCGGAGACTCCGCTCCAAGGGACGGTGCATACGCGAGAAAGATTGCGTGGGCGCGCCACCTTGCGACTCGGACAGCGGCCCGATGGAGGGGGATATACCCCCGCCACGCTGATCCCAACCTTTAGCGAGGGGACGCATGTCCACACTCCGCCGGCTGGATCCACCCGCGCCGTCACGACGCGCCCGGGGGAACAACCTGAACCACCAGTGAGAGGGCGCTTGACACGGCCGTTGATCGATGGTCCCAGTGCGTCACGTTATTTGGCACATCGAGCGGCGTGCCTCTGCGCCGGAGCTAGGGGGACGATGACGACAACTCCTCAGGTACCGTCCAGCGGTCCTGTCCAAGACAGCGATGTGGCGCAACTGCACGCACTTGGGTACGCACAGGAGTTACGGCGGAGGATGGGAGCGTTCTCCAACTTTGCCGTGTCCTTCACCATCATCTCGGTCCTCTCGGGTTGCCTGACCCTCTACTACTTCGGCATGACCTACGGCGGTCCGGTGGACATCGTGTGGGGCTGGGTCATCGTCGGGTTCATGACCACCATCGTGGGCCTCGGCATGGCGGAGATCGCGTCGGCCTACCCGACCGCCGGTGGCCTGTACTACTGGTCGGCCAAGCTGTCCAAGAACAACTCCGGCGCCTGGAGCTGGTTCACCGGTTGGTTCAACCTGCTCGGCCAGGTCGCCGTCACCGCGGGTATCGACTACGGATTTGCCACGTTCTTCAGCGTGTTCTTGAACCTGACGACGGGCTACCCGACCACCAATGGCTACATACTGATCATGTACGGCGTCATCCTCGGTGTGCACGGCATTCTCAACACCTTCGGGGTCCGTATCGTCGCGTTCCTCTCCGACGTCAGCGCGTGGTGGCACGTGCTCGGCGTGCTGACCATCGCCGCGGTGCTCTTCTTCGTCCCGAGCCATCACGCATCGGCCAGCTTCATCTTCACCAAGTTCGAGAACAAGAGCACCCTGGGTGTGCCGTTCTACGTCTTCATGCTCGGCCTCCTCATGGCGCAGTACACCTTCACGGGGTACGACGCCTCGGCGCACATGTCCGAAGAGACGCACAACGCGGATCTGGCTGCACCGAGAGGGATCGTGAGCTCCATCGTGGTCTCCCTCATAGCGGGGTGGATCCTGATCCTCGCCATCACCTCGGTCATCCCGACCAATCCGGCGACGTATGCCGCGACAGCCGCCAACACCGCCGCTCCGGTGGCCATCTGGGAGACCGCGCTCTCCCGTCTCGGTGCTGAGCTCCTGTTGCTCATCGCCGTCGTGGCCCAAGCCTTCTGTGGCATGGCATCGGTGACCGCGAACTCACGCATGCTCTTCGCCTTCAGCCGGGACGGCGCCGTTCCGGGGCACCGTTACTGGCACCGCATCAACCCCCGGACGAGGACGCCCACAAATTCCATCTGGTTCTGCGTGGTGTTCGCCTTCATCCTGGCCATACCGTCGATGTGGAGCAATGTGGCCTACGCCGCCGTGGTGTCGATCGCCACCATCGGCCTCTACATCGCCTACGTGCTCCCCACCCTGCTGCGGCGGCTGCAAGGGAAGAGTTGGCAAGGTGGCCGCTGGTCGCTGGGAAAGTGGAGCCCGCTCGTAGGCTGGCTCGGGATCATCTGGGTCGCGTTCATCGCCGTCCTCTTCATGCTCCCCGAGGTGGCCTTCTCGAGCATCAACCGGGACAACTTCAACTACGCCCCGGTGGCGGTGGGGGTGGTCCTGCTGTTCTCGGGCGGCTACTGGTTGTTGAGCGCCCGCAAGTGGTTCACCGGGCCGAAGGTGCAGGGAAACGAAGCGGAGCTCACCAGGATTGAGGGAGAGTTCGCCAACATCGAGCGCGAGCTGGCCGAGGTCGACTGAGCGGCTTAGCGACCCAGCGCGTTTCTGAGACGGCCGGTCGTCGGCGCGCCGTTTGTCCCGAGCGGGCGGGGGTATATGACCCATGGACGGTTTGCGATACGGGAACGGGGCAGGTGCACTGGTGATCGATGCGAAGGGAACGTTCGAAGCGGCGCGAGGGCATGCCCACCGCGCCAGGAAATCGGCGGGGAGGTTGGTCCTCTCCGGTTTGGGCTTCTCCGTGGCGTACTTCTTCGATCCCGAGCAGGGTGCAGCGCGCCGCAAACAAGCAGTCGAAGTCGTCAACCATGTGCGGCGAGCCAAGGCCCGTGTCAAGAGCCGCCGTCAGCCCCCGACCGTCCCGGCGGCCCCGACGACCGGTATCGGCGCGAGGGCCCCGCTGCGGGGAGTGACGAACGGAGGCCGCGCTAACGCGGGTTCGTAGCCGAAGCGCCGCGAAGCTGCACCGACAGGCCCGGAGGGGCGCTCACAGATTGAGGGTGGGCAATGTGGGCCAACGTCTCGACGCCATCGACCACCCGGGGTCCGGGTCGCACGAAGGCGGCGTCGGCATCGACCGCCCACACGGGAACATGAGGGGGCAGCACGCCGGCTGCGATCACTTGTTCGGCCAACGTCGTCGCTCCGTCGAGCCGGTAGCCGCAGGGGGCGACGACCACGAGGTCGGGCTGTGCGGCAGCGACATCGCTCCACTCGATGCGCCTCGAACGTTCGCCCGCTGTCCCTATGACCGGTTCGGCCCCCGCCGCCGAGACCATGTCCGGTACCCAGTGACCCGAGGAGAACGGCGGGTCGGTCCATTCGAGGACGGCCACCCGGGGGCGGTCGAGAGTGGCCACGGCGTGGGCGACATCATCGAGCCGCTGCCGTAGCGTCACGAGCAGTTCCGAGGCCCGCTCGAGGGTGCCGGTGGCGTGACCGACCGTGGCAAGGGACGAGAGGACTTCGTCGAGCGTCATCGGATCGAGCGTGAGCACCTCGGCCCGGCATCCGAGATGCGCCAGCGCCTCGTCCACCTCGCTGATATCCACCGCGCAGACGGCACAGAGGTCCTGCGTCACCACGAGGTCCGGGTCGATGGTGCGGAGCGCCCCCTCGTCCAAGGTGTAGAGGTCCTCACCTGCGGCCATGCGGGCCCGGACCATGGCGTCGATCTCCGAAGGCGAGAGGCCCTCGGGCAACGTGGTGGTGGAGACGATCCGACGGGTGCGCGCCTCGGGCGGGAAGTCGCACTCGAAGGTCACGCCGACCACATCGGGGCCGGCCCCCAGGGCGAACAGGATCTCGGTGGCGGAGGGAAGGAGGGACACGATGCGCACGGGCGCACGCTAATGCTGCCGGCGGTCGGTGTCGGCCCCCGGGTCGCTCTTGGGACAGCCCCCGTTCCGAGCGTGAGACAAACCATACGGTATATGTCTAGTATGTCCCCCGTGACCGTTGCGGTGGGCTCCCCCCGGGGCATGGCGTTCGCGCCGGTGGACCTTCTAGAACCGAACGAAGCCGATGCAGGGAACCATGCCGGCGTGGCCTACGGCTCCACCGAAGAACGCATACTCAGCGCCACCCTCAGGCTGGTCGGGCGACGCGGGGTGAAGCGGCTCGGGATGCAGGAGGTCAGCGAGGCGGCGGGGGTCTCGCGGGGCACCTTGTACCGCTATTTCCCCAGCAAGGAGCGCCTGCTCGATGCGGTGGCGACCTTCGACGAGCACACGTTCGCCGAAGGTCTGGCTGCCGCGCTGGCGACGTGTGAGGAGCCCGCCCAACGGATGCGGGCCTTCGTGGCCTTCGCCTTCGACTACATCCGCATGCACCCGGCCCGGGCACTCTTCGAGACCGAGCCCGGGTTCGTTCTGGGGTATCTGCTGGTGCACCTGCCGAAACTTGAGGCGGCCCTGCTGGCCCAGCTCGGCGAGGCCTTCGACTCGGTGCCGGCGGTGGCCACCGGAGCCCTCAGCCGCGAGCAGTTGGTCGATGTCGTCGTGCGCTTGTTTGCGTCGAGCTTCATCATTCCCGAGCCCGATGACCGTGCACTCGTCCAGTCCGTCAACGGCATTCTCCTGCCCCCGGCGACTTCGTGACGACAACCCGCACATCGATGACACCGCGCGCCGATTCCACCCGATTCGATCCGAAACCCACCCAGGAGGGACGACATGGACGCAACGATTGACGCACCCGAGACCACCGAGGCCGAGGTGGAGAGCCCCTTCGGGGACAATTCGGACATGGCGGCCAACCCCCAGCCCGTCTTCAAGGCACTGCGTGACGGCAGCCCGGTGTTGGCGCTCGAAGGGTCCTTGGTCCTCAGCCGTAAGGCTGATATCGACGAGGCGCTGCGCCATCCCGAGATGTTCACCTCCAACATGTCGGCGGTGGATCTCAAGAACGTGCGGCCGCTCATTCCCTTGCAGATCGATCCGCCCGAGCACAAGAAGTACCGCAAGCTCCTCGACCCCATTTTCGCCCCACGCCTGATGACCGCGATGGAGGACGAGGTGGCCGTTCTCGTCAACGATCTGATCGACCGCTTCATCGATCGCGGAGAGGTCGATTTTGCCGCCGAGTTCTCGGTGCCCTACCCGTCGCAGGTCTTTCTCACGCTGCTCGGGCTGCCGCTCGAGGAGCTCGACCGCTTCTTGGCCATGAAGGACGGCATCATCCGTCCCGATCACGTCACCGGGTCGCCCTACGGCAGCGCGGAGGCCGATGCGCATCAACAAAAGGTGGCCGACTCCATCTACGCCTATTTCAACCAGGTGCTCGACGAGCGCGAGGCGGCGCCCCGGGCGGACCTGGTGTCGCGCTTCCTCCATGCAGAAGTGGACGGCCACAAGCTGACCCGCGAGGACATCTTGGACATCTGCTTCCTGTTCCTCATCGCCGGACTCGACACGGTGACCGCCACACTCGACTGCATGTTCGGGTTCCTTTCGCAGCATCCCGAACACCGCCAGCAGTTGGCCGACGACCCGAGCCTCATTCCGTCGGCCATCGAGGAGCTGTTGCGTTGGGAGACCCCGGTGCAGATGGTGGCCCGCGCTTCGCTCGAGGACACGACCTTCGCCGGCTGCCCCGTGCACAAGGGCGACTCGATCGTGCTCATGCTCGGTTCGGCCAACACGGACGAAGCCGAGGTGGAGGATGCAGACCAGGTGCGCTTCGACCGTGAGGTGAACCGCCACATCGCCTTCGGCGGTGGCATCCATCGTTGCCTGGGCTCGCACCTGGCCCGCATGGAGCTGCGCGTGGCGTTGCGCGAGTGGCACCGTCGGATCCCCGAGTACTCGATCGAGCCCGGTCACACCTTGGTGTACACGCCTTCCATCCGGTCCATCGACCACTTCCCGATGCGGTTCACCGCCAGGGAGCAGTGATCCGACGTCGGCGACGAGTGCTTCCCGGGCGATCTCACAGCACGTCCACCGCGGTGGCACCCCGGTCGCTGACGTGTTCGGTCCACACTCCCTCGCGCCAGTAGCGCTGTTCGTGGCGACCGGAAGGATCGGGGTACCAACCGGACGGAATGGGCGCGCCCACGTCGGAGGAGCGTTCGGCCAAGGACACCGCCCGATGCTGCCGGGCGGCTCGGCTCAGGTCTGAGAGCTCCTCGACCAGGTCGTCTGCCTCGACCACGGTGCGGTCACGGAACTCGGCGCGGGTGGCTTTGCCGGCCGCATCGATGTGCACGGTGGCCAGGCCCAGCCGGCGCTGTACGGGCCCCTGGACCCGCCGGATGCTCTGCGACTTCTCCAATGGGACCCACGTCGTCACCTTGCGCACGCGCCCGGTCACGCAGACCGCGCGGTCCTTGTCGTGTCCCGCCGAGAGGAAGTGATAACTCAGGGGGGCCTTCTTGCGGGCCCGGGCCGGGGGCGCGGTCATGACAGGCAGGGTGCCGCCGATGAGCCGGTCTATGAGGTGCCAGGCGTCTTGCGCGCTTCCCACCGGCAACAGCGCTTTGCGGACCACCCCTGATCCCTCACCCCGTTGCGTCGCTCGCCCGCCGCCGGCGATGTCCACCTCGAGCCGGCACCAGCCCATCGGTCGCCACAGGAGTGGCTCGATCTTGCGCACGGCTTGGATCCGTCCATAGGGAATGGTCTCCGACACCGTCTGCAACAACCCGCGGCGGACGCGGACGCCCTCGGGGGCCTCCACCGCCTCGAAGTGGAACTCATTCGCGAGCCGTCGCCACAGCCCACCGGCGAAGCTGAAGATGTAGACGGCGAGGAATCCCACGGCCGCGGCGGCGGTCTTCGGCGCGGTGACGGCCAGCACGAGGAGGGCCACTGCGATGGCCAGGAGTAGGAGCGTCAGGCCTGAGAAGGCGACCGACCCGATCAACCGCCCGCTGGGAACCAGCGCCATGATGTGCTCGGGAAGAGGTGCGCCAGTTGAGAGTGACGACGCGGACGCGCCAGACGCGGCAGCGGAGCTCGCCGGCAATGCCGCCTGACCCGCTGATGCCAGGTCGGCTGCAACCTGGCCGCCCGCCACCGGGCGGGGCGCGACGGGCGCGCGCAGCAATCGTTCCCGGAGATCGAGTGCGGTTGATTCGGACAGGTACGCCAGGCGCCCGTCGGAACCGCCCGAGCCGGCCAGCCGGATACGGAGTTCGGACACGCCGAGGAGCCGGGCCAGGAGTGGGCGTACGACGTCGACCGCTTGAATGCGGGCCAGCGGGAGTCGCTTTGAATCGTGCCGGATGAGGCCGGTCTCAATGCGGAGCGTGTCCCCTTCGATCTTCCATCGCGTCACCAGCCAATGGACGAAGCCGAAGACGACAGATGCGGCGGTGATCCCGACGGGGTAGTAGAGCGGGCCCTGTTGACCGTTGCTGTGGACGAAGGTCAGCAGGAACGACAAGACGATGACGGGTGCCAGCCGTCCTATGCGCGTCAGCGGGGAGAGCGGATGCAGCCGTTGCCAGCCGCCCTCGCCATCCAAGCCCTGTCTCACATGCCGGCCGCTTTTGATTCACCCAGTTCGGTCAGCCGATCGCGGAGGCGAGCCGATTCCTCGCGTTCGAGTCCCGGTATGCGGGCATCGCTGGCGGCAGCCGCTGTGTGCAGCCTGACCGTGGAGAGTTTGAAGAGGCGTTCTATCGGTCCCGCGGTGACCTCGACGAACTGCATGCGCCCGTAGGGAACGACAGAGAGCCGGCGCACCATGACGCCGCGTGCCACCATAAGGTCCTCGTGCCGTTCTTGATAGCGCCAGGCCCGGAAGCGGTTGCGGACGAACCACGACGAGAGAGCCCCGGCCACGATCACGACGAGCACGCTGAGGCTGCACGCCAGGGCGCCGAGTGCGGCGCCGAAGATCAGCCCCACGGCGAATGCCACGATCACGGTGACCAGGGCCAGTTCGGCTCGACGCATTCTCCACAGTCCCGGCGACGGGTGTTGCCAGGTCTCCTCTGGAGATGCGGTCATGCGGGGAAACTTAGAGCCGAACGTCGCCGCTGTCCGTGCCCGGCTCTCCGAGACATCACGGCACCCCAGGCCTAGGGTGGGCCCATGAGCATCGACACGCACCTCGAGCCCCTCACACGCCAGTTGGCCGCAGTCCTCGAGCCGGTGGCAGCTCAGGTCTACTTCGCCCCCGAGTGCCACCAGGCCTACGAGAAGCTGGGCTTCTCCGCCAGCCCGGGCGAGTTGGAGAACGGAGTCCAACTGCCCGACGGCCCGGCCTACTTCACGAGCCGGGGTTCGGTCATGGGCCAGGTTCCAGGTGAAGTGGTGGCGTCCGCTTTCGCCGTCTTCAATCCCGAGACGGTCGGTCGTGGCGTACGCCACGGGTGGGAGCTCACCGACGCGGCCACCATCTGTGCCGCGCGCACGGACGGGGCCACGGCACAGATGGAGCGCATTCTGGGCGAGCAGCCTGAGGGGTTGTCGCGTGCGACCGAGCTCCTGTCCCGCGCCACGTCCCAGCTGCGACCCGAGGGCCGTCCCCTCTACTCCGGTTTGCTGCATCTCGGGCTGCCAGGTACGCCGCTCGGCGACATGTGGCGTCTGGCCGACATGCTGCGCGAGTACCGGGGAGATGCACACACGGCGGCGTGGATCTCGAGCGGCTTCAAGGCCCCCGAGATCGGCCTGCTGTCCGAGCTCTACTGGGGCCTTCCGCTACGCAGCTATGTGCGCACCCGCGCCTGGTCCGACGCGCACCTTGCAGTGGCCGAGGCGCACCTGCGCGAGCATGCACTCATCGACGACGGCGGGCTCACTGACTTCGGGCGTACGGTGCGCGAGAACATCGAGGTGGCCACGGACCGGCAGTGCACCGTCATGGTCCGGACGCTGGGCGACGACTTCGACCAGCTGCTCGCGCTGTTGACACCGTGGGGCGAGGCCATTGGTGACGCCGCCGGCTATCCACCCAAGGGACCACAGAACCTCGCGCCGCGCCGGTAGTGGCGTGCCCCGCCGGGCGGTGCGGTCAGCGCGTGGTGGCGATGCCGCCGTCGACGGGGATGACCGCGCCGGTGAGATAGGCCCCGGCTCGTGAACTCAGGTAGATGGCGGCGCCCGCCATGTCGTCGGGACGGCCGATCCGCTTGAGCGGTGCGTTGGCCGCTATCTGCTCTCCGAACGCCTCGAGCGTGGCCGCCATCATCTTTGACTCGAAAGGTCCGGGTGCGATGGCATTGACCGTGATGGCGGGGGCCAAGCGCCGGGCCAGATGCCGGGTGAGATGGTGCACGGCCGCCTTGCTCGACGAGTACGCGTAGTTCTCGAGCAAGGGAACGGAGAGCCCGTCAATGGATCCGATGTTGATGACCCGCGCCGGCGCCTCACTCGTGCCGGAGGCCTGGAGGAGCGGGACTAGGAACCTGGTCAGGTGGAAGACGCCCTTCACGTTGAGCGCCAGCACCTTTTCGAAGGCCGTCTCGTCGAACTCGGCCAAGGGGGCGCCCCACGCGGCCCCGGCGTTGTTGACGAGGATGTCCAGGCGATCGAGCCGCGAGGCCATGTCGTCAGCCAGCCCCCGGCACCCGCTCTGGGTGGACAGGTCGGCCGGAATGCCGTAGCACGTGCCCTTGGCGGAAAGCTCGGCGGCGACGTCGGCGCAGGCGCCGGCCTTGCGCGACGAGATGTAGACAACGGCGCCCGCGTCGACGAAGCCTTCGGCGATCATCTTGCCGATACCGCGCGTGCCGCCAGTGACCAGAGCGGTCTTCCCGGCGATGGAGAAGAGATCTTTGGCGCTCATGGGGCAGCTGCCATGGCGATCGCGCTGCGCAGCACGACACCGGCGCCCACGCGCAGCGACGCATCCTCCACGGAGAACGTGGGACTGTGGTGCATCCCGCTGGTTCCCTCGGCGTTGGCCCCGCCGACGAAGAAGTAACAGCCGGGCAGATGGTTGAGGAATTCGCTGACGTCGTCACTGGGCGAGGAAGGCGGCATGCGGATGACGTGCTCCGGGCCCAGCCATTCCCGCGAGGCTGCTTCGACCAGGTCCGTCACGGCGCCGTCGTTGACCACCTGCGGCGTGTGCTCGGGGAACGCCAGCTCCACGTGGACGCCATGGGAGTCGGCGATGACGTCGCATACCGCGCGTAGCCGTAGAAAGGCCTCTTCGCGCTGCTCTTCGGTGAAGGTGCGCAGTGTTCCCGAGACGGTGGCCGTGGTGGGGACCACGTTGACCGCTGTCCCCGCTGACAGCATGCCGGCGCTGCACACACAGCTCGCTCCCTCGTAGGTCATGCCTGCGGCGACGCTGCCGAGGCGGGAGACCAGGTCGGCCGTGGCCTTGATCACGTCACCCTTGGCCGTCGGAATGGCACCATGTCCGCCCGGGCCGACCAGGGTGATACGCAACGCGTGGGCTTCCGACATGGCAATGCCCTCCCGCAGGGCCACCATCCCGGTCGGGATCTGCGACGTCACATGGAAACCGACCAGGCGGGCGCCGGTCATCACATCGAGGGCACCCCCCTCGATCATTCGCTTGGCGCCGCACAGCGCTTCCTCGGCCGGCTGGAACAAGAAGATGTAACGACCCGGGAGCTCTTCACGGCGTGCGCCGAGTGCGCCCGCCACGCCGAGGAGCGAGGCGACGTGGACATCGTGCCCGCAGGCGTGCATGGTGCCGTCCACGTCGGAGTGGAACGGGGTGGTCGTCGCTTCCTGAATAGGCAACGCGTCGATGTCCGCTCGCAGGACGACGCTGCGGCCCGGCCTTCCCCCCTCGAGCGCGAAGATCCCGCCGGTTTCGGTGACCCGGGTCAGCTCGCCGATATCCAACGCCGACATGCGGTCGCGGATCATCTCGGTGGTGGCGTGCTCCTCGAAGGCCAGCTCGGGTCGGCGGTGCAGGGCACGGCGGGTGTCCACCATCTCGTCGTAGAGCGCGGCCACGGCGGCCTCGGCCCCGGTGCCAGTCACCGCAGGCCCATTCGCTCAACGGTTGAGGAGGTGGAGCACCCGAACATGACGTGCCTCCCGAGGACGGTTGAGGACGCTAGCGGATCGAATCAGGCATCGCCGATCTTGTACAAAGTGTTGCTGTCGGTATGGCTCAGATGTTCGGTGAGCTTGCCGTGCTCAATAAGCGACACCTCTTCGTAGCGGAAGACCCCGTCCTCACTCACGTCGATGGCGACCTCGTAGCGGACCGTGCGCGCCTGCGCAGCCAGGAATTGGTTGGACAGGATCCCATAGGTCTCCGAGCCCGCCTCCGAGGCCAAGGTGAAGGTGGTGGCATCGGCCGGCACGGCGCCGCCGGCGATCAGGGCGGATCCGCGTGGGATCAGGAAGCACCGCATGACCTGACCGTCCGTGGCGTCCCACAACCAGTACCCGACCTCGGTGTGGAAAGGGTTCTCCTCGGTGCCGCGCCAGGCCGCCATGCGGTAGTCCAAGCCGTACAGCGTCTGGATCCCGTTCTCCACCGGGCCGAACGGTTTGAGCTCGGTGTGCTCGCGGTAGGGCGTCACCCCGACGCTGCCTTTTTCGTTGGAGTACGCGACGTCTTCGCCGGTGTCGCCCTCCCAGATTCCCGCCAAACGGGCCAATGGTCCCCACTCAGGTCCTGCGCTCACGGGCACTCCTTCATGTCTCGGACGGTCAATGTCAACCTTAGGGTCTGCGGACGCGTCCGTTCACATCCCACGGGGCGCGGTGAGGGCCGTCTGGTGGGCGGTGGAGATGGCGACGACTACCAGTGGTGAGGTGGCGATGACACCAACGGCCAATATGGCCGCCGGAAGTGAGATGCCCAGCGCGACATGGCTCGAGAAGAGGGCCGCAGTTACCGCCGCATAGGTGAGCAACTGTGTGCCGAGCACGATGAGCCACCACCGCAGGACGAGCGGGCGATGGGGATCGTCGGGCGGGAGGCAGTCCCGGATGGCCTGGTACGGCATCCAGAAGTTGACGATGGGCACGAACCAGCAACCCACGCCCCACCCCGGTGAGTGCGTCGCCCCGAATCCGAGGGCCCGGGCGGCCGAGGCGGCGCGGAACTGCCAGATCAATGCGAAGACCAGCGCCGCGATCGCGGCCAGACTGAAGATCACGGTGAGGGGACTCGCCGTTGCCTGGTCGGAAAGGGGTGGCACGGGCCTTCCGTTTCGGGATGCGTCATAGATGACGCGGAGGTTGTGACCCATCGCTCTGAACTGGGAGCGACGTAATTGGAGATTGAGAAGGGTGACCAGGGTGTTGACGCCGAAGAACGCGACCGCAATCCGCGCGGTCCGCGTCATGGCGACCTCGCGGTTCACCACATCTGCGTCGGGTGGCCGCGGCGGCCATTGGTGGTACGCGGTGGGTGGAGGGGGCGGGATCGCCGGCAATACCGTGGCTGCGGTCCAGGCATAGCCGTCCCACCAACGCTGCCCGGGGCCGCCCGCGGGATCGGCATACCATCCCGGGGGCGCGCCGGGGTAGCCGCTCACATCGTCAGTCACCCCGCCATCCTCCCTCACCAACGTCTTCAACGTGGGCCGGCACCGGGGACGATGCCTCGGGTGCCACCCAGCATCGCTGCTCCATCAGACGGCCAGCCTCGCTCCTACATCATCAATTGGGAGGCGAACAACGAGATGGCATTGATGTGCGCGTCAACGTTCTGCAGGCCGGCGCCCATCGTATTGAGCGAGATGTGGCTCGCTCCCGCCTCGCGCCACCGCTCCGCATGGAGCGCCATCAGATCGGGGTCGTCAGGGGTGTAGTTCACGCGCCCCTCGAATTGGATGGTGGACGGATCGCGCCCGACCTCACGGGCGCCCTCGGCCACGATTTCCAGGGCGTCTTCGAGCGTGCCCCCAGGCCGGGCCATCGGAAACCAACCGTCGGCCAGCCGCCCCACCCGTCGCAGCGCGGCGGGGACAGAAGCCCCGATCCAGATGGGAATGGGACGTTGGATCGGAAGCGGGGCCAGGCCCGCAGCCGTGATGCGGTGGAACGTTCCGTCGATCGTCACGCTCTCCTGCGTCCACAGCTGGCGCAGGACGCCGATCTGCTCTTCGAGGATCGCCCCGCGTTCGGCGAACGGCTGGCCCAGCGCTTCGTACTCGACGCGGTTCCACCCGATGCCGAGCCCTAGGCGGAACTGCCCGCCGCACAGCAGGTCGACCTCGGCCGCCTGCTTGGCCAACAAGGCGGTCTGACGCTGGGGCCCGATGAGGATGGACGTGGCGAAATGCAGGTTCGTGAACGCAGCCAGGTACGAAAACAGGACCAGGGGCTCGTGGAACGTGGTGTGCACGTCGTAGGGACCCCCGAGGTCGCCCAGCACGGTGGTGTCGCCGCCCACCACGTGGTCGTAGGCCGCCAGGTGGGAGTAGCCCAGCGCCGAGGCGGCCGTCCCATAGGCGCGCACGGCACTGCGATCGCCGCCGAGCTCGGTTTGCGGGAATATGACTCCAATTTCCATGCGTGTAGTGTGCCCGCTCCCGTTAGGGTCTCGGGAATGAAGGTACGAATTTTTGTCGAACCGCAGCAGGGAGCCGAGTATCAGCGCCTGCTCGCGGTGGCTCAAGAGGCGGAGGCGTGTGGTTTCGACGCGTTCTTCCGCTCCGACCACTATCTGACCATGGGCGGCGACGGCCTGCCGGGCCCCACCGATGCCTGGGTCACCCTGGGCGCCCTTGCCCGGGAGACCAGCCACATCCGTCTCGGCACGCTCGTGACCTCGTCCACCTTCCGCTGGCCGGGCATCTTGGCCATCACGGTGGCCCAGGTGGACGGCATGAGCGGAGGGCGTATCGAGCTCGGGCTCGGCACCGGTTGGTACGAGGGCGAGCACACGGCCTACGGCATCCCTTTTCAACCGCTGGGCGAGCGCTTCGCGCGTCTCGAGGAGCAGCTCTCGATCATCACCGGATTGTGGGACACCCCGATGGGTGAGACCTATTCGTTTGCCGGGAAGCATTACCAACTGGCGAACAGCCCTGCCCTGCCCAAGCCGGTGCAGCGCCCGCATCCCCCCGTGATCGTCGGAGGAGGCGGGGTGGCGCGCACCCCCCGCTTGGCGGCCACTTTCGCCGACGAGTTCAACCTGGCCTTCCACGGTGTGGCCGAGACCCGGGCGCAGTTCGTCCGGGTGCGGGCGGCGTGCGAGCAGATCGACCGAGATCCGGCGACGCTCGGTCTCTCGGCGGCCCAGGTCGTCTGCTGCGGCGTGGACGAAGCGGAAATCGCTCGCCGGGCCGCATCCATCGGACGTGAGGTGGCCGAACTGCGCACCAACGGGGCCGCCGGCACGCCGGAGGAAGTGGTGGAGCGGTGCCTGGCCTTGGGCGCGGCAGGTGCGGACACGGTCTACCTCCAGGTGCTCGACCTCAATGATCTCGACCACATCCGGCTTATCAGCGAGAGCGTGCTGCCGCATCTTCGCTGAGGCGCCGAAACGGACCAGTCAGTACGGGCCGTTCAGGCCCGGCCGTTCAGTCCCGGCCGGTGCACGCCGCCACTCGGCGTGGTCGGCGTGGTGGACGTGCTCGCTGACTTGGTCCCGGTAAGCGTGATGCGCGCCAGCGTGTCGCCACCGACGCCGATACAGGCTCGTACGCCGGGGCAGGCCAGCGCCGTGAGTGGCAATGGTGTGTATTCGGTCCTTGCCGCGGTGAAGGAGGTGCCGCCGTCGCGGCTCTGTGCCACGCCGCCGGTCCCGACGGCCGGATGGCCGACCCATTTCGTGCCCACCATGGCGCAGATACGGGGCGATGGGCACGCAATCCCATAGACGTCGTCGATCGATGGCGGGGCAGGGGATCGCCTCCAGGTCTGACCGCCATCCTGGCTCGTCAGCATTTCCCCCTTGGCCGGGACGATGGTACTGATCGTGCTCGACGTGGTGCCCGCGGCCATGCACGAGGTGACGGTGGCGCAGACGACGCTCTGCAACAGGCCGGTCTTCGCCGGCACGTTGGCTGCAGTCCACGTGGCGCCACCATCGGCCGAGATCACGATGACACCTTGCCCGTGCCCCGCAGTCGTGGCCGTGACGCCCGTCACCAGGCAGGAACCGCCGGTGACGCACGTGAGGGAGGCCGCATCTTGCAGTCCTGCAGGGAGATTCCCCCCACGTTGCCAGGTACGCCCGAAGTCATTCGAGTGCGCCGACCAGAACGTCGTGCCATCGGTGGCGATGACCGTGCAATCGACGGCGCTGGCACACTCGACCCCGCTGATCACCGTCGCGCCAGCCGGTATGGCGACCACCCTCCAGCTCGACCCTGCGTCGTGGGTGGTGAGCACGATGCCGGCCGAGGCCGAACCGCTCAGACCGACGGCCATGCAGAGCCGGGCACTCGGGCACGAGATCGCGGTGAGAGCGGGAGCCGAGGTGAGGTGCAGGGGCTGTGCGACCCACCTCTGCCCGGCGTCGACGGTGGCGTCGATCACCGTGGCGGGGGAAGGGGGGGGCGACGAGGATGGCGTCGAGCTGGACGTGGGAGAGGATGTGATCGTGCTGGCGCTGCCCGGCCCGGGGGTCCCCACGGCCCAACAGCGGTCGGCACCCGCGCACGACACGGCATCGAGCTGACCGGTCCCGGTCGGGGCCGGTTGGCCCACCACGGCCGGTGTGCCCGATTGTTGACCCAGGACGGGGGGTTCGCCGGAGGCCCTGTTGGGAGAAGTGGTGGTGCACGCCGCCGCCGTGAGCCCCAGCGTGACCAGCACGGCAGCCGGAAAGAAGCCCGCAGTGGGCCGGACGCGCCAAGGTCGTCGTGATGGTTTGCAGGGCACCGCGGGAGGACAATAGTGGTGGGCAGCGAGTTTCTCAGTGCATCGTTGGCTACCCTCGCTCCTGTGAACTGGGTCGATCTGCTGATCATCGGATTAATGCTGATCTCCGCAGTCCACGGGCTCCGGCTCGGCGCACTCGTGCAGATCCTGACCTTCGCCGGCTTTTGGCTGGGATTTCTTCTCGGCACGGTGGTGTGGGTGCCGGCGTTGAAGTTCGTGCACCCGGCAAACGAACGCCTTGGGATCACCGTGGCCGCTGTGCTTCTCACTGCAGGTGCGCTCGGCATGATCGGGCGGGTGGCCGGGAGCTACAGCAACGTCACCTTGCGGCGACATCACCTTGGCAACGTCGATTCGGCGCTGGGCGTCGGGGTGGCGGTGGTCGCCGTCCTCTTGTCGTCGTGGTTGGTGGCCAGTGTGATCTCATCGCCCAACAGCCGGTACACGTGGCTGAGCTCCGCCGTGGCCCGCTCCGACATCCTGCACTCGGTCGATCGGATCCTGCCCACGGTGCCGCCGGTGTTCACTGATCTGCAGAACTACCTCAACGAGCAAGGATTCCCAGAGGTCTTCTCCACCCTGACCCAACCCTCCCCGGGAGCTGTCGCCACACCGACGGATGCCGCGACGAGGGCCTTGGCCAACCCCGCGATCTCGTCGACGGTGAAGATTCTCGGTGCGGCGTGTGGCGACGAGCAGGAGGGTTCTGGGTTCGTGGTGGGCCACGGACTGGTGGCGACGAATGCCCACGTGGTGGCGGGCGAATCCGACACGCAGGTTGTCGTGGATGGTGCGTCGTACAGGGGCACGGTCGTGCTCTTCGATCCGGCGTTCGATCTGGCCATTCTGCGGACGAGTGCGCCGCTGGGCCCGGTACTGACGCTTGACCCGAACGACGTGGCGCGTGGCACGCAGGCGGCGATCCTGGGTTACCCCGAGGACGGCCCGCTAACCGTCGGGGGAGCCGGCATTTCGGCCCAGATCACTGCCCTCGGGCGGGACATCTATAACCAGGGGGCGGTGACGCGCAGCGTGTACTCGCTCTCGGCCAATGTGCGGCCGGGGAACTCGGGCGGCCCCTTGGTTGTTGCCGGAGGTGAAGTCGTCGGCGTGGTGTTCTCCCGTTCCACGGTGTATCCCAGTGTCGGCTATGCCTTGGCGTCGCCGGGTGTGCTGGCGCGCGTGCAAGCGGCACAGTCGCTCCAGGCGCCGGTCAGCACGCAAAAGTGCGCCACCGCATAGGAAGGGCAGAATAGGGCCATGACACTCCGCATCGAGGACTATGCCGTGATCGGCGACCTGCACACGGCCGCCCTCGTCGGCATGAACGGGTCGATCGACTGGCTCTGTCTGCCGCATTTCGACTCCCCGTCGTGCTTCGCCGGACTCCTGGGTGACGGGTCACACGGATTCTGGCAACTCGCTCCCGCCGGAGGGCCGTCGAGCATCGTGGCCACGCGTCGCCACTACCGGGAGGATTCCCTCGTCCTCGAGACGGAGTTCGACACGGCGACGGGGACGGTGCGCGTCACCGACTGCATGCCCATGCGCGATACCCATCCCCATGTGGTCCGGCTGGTCGAAGGAATTTCGGGAACGGTCGACATGCACATGGACCTGGCCGTGCGCTTCGATTACGGCGAAATCGTGCCGTGGCTCACCTCGACCGACGGGTTGATCCGCATGACCGCGGGACCGGACGGCGTGGCACTCTGGCATCTGGTCGACCCCGTGGGTCACGACCTGCACACGGAGGCCGATTTCACCGTCCGCGAGGGGTCGCGTTTCCCCTTCACGTTTGTCTGGTTTCCTTCGCACGAAGAACCGCCCCCGCCGCTCGACGCCTACTACGCCATCAACCTGACGGACGCCTATTGGAAGGAGTGGTCGGCCCGCTGCACCTACGAGGGCCCGTACCGCGATGCCGTGGTCCGCTCACTGATCACCCTCAAGGCGCTCACGTACGAGCCCACCGGTGGCATCGTGGCCGCGGCCACCACCTCTTTGCCCGAAGCGATAGGCGGGAGCCGGAACTGGGACTACCGGTACTGCTGGCTGCGCGATGCCACCCTCACCTTGGAGTCGCTCATGCGTGGGGGTTACTTCGAAGAGGCCATGGCCTGGCGCGACTGGCTGCTGCGCGCCGTGGCGGGTGACGTGTCGCGCCTGCAGATCATGTACGGGCCGGCCGGTGAGCGCCGGCTCGACGAATGGGAGGCCCCATGGCTGCCTGGCTATGAGAACTCCGCCCCGGTGCGGATCGGCAACGCCGCCTCGGGGCAGTTCCAACTCGACGTCTACGGTGAGGTCATGTCGGCCCTCTACGCGTCGGCGCACAGCGAAGGCATCCAGAGCAAGGCGGCGTGGGCCCTGCAGACACAGTTGGTCGATTTCTTGCGCACGGGCTGGGACGAGCCGGACGATGGTATATGGGAAGTGCGGGGCCCGCGCCGGCACTTCACGCACTCCAAGGTGATGGCCTGGGTGGCGGTCGACCGGGCCGTCCGCACATTGGAAGAATGGCCAGAGCTTGAAGGACCGCTCGAAGAATGGCGGGTCCTGCGCCACCAGATCTTCACCGAAGTGTGCGAGAAGGGCTACAACGAGAAGATCGGCTCTTTCACCCAGTACTACGAGTGCGATCTGCTCGACGCCAGCGTCCTGATGATCCCGTTGGTGGGATTCCTGCCGGCGACCGACCCCCGCGTGATCAGCACCGTCGAGGCCGTGCAGAAGGGGTTGGTCGACGACGGTTTCGTCCTGCGGTACCGCACGGCCGACGACGGTGAGGTCGACGGGTTGACCGGTCGCGAAGGGGCCTTCCTGGCCTGCTCCTTCTGGCTGGTCGACTGCCTGCACATGATCGGTCGCACCGACGAGGCGGAGGAGCTCTTCGGCCGCCTGCTGGCTCTGCGCAACGACCTCGGCCTCCTGTCCGAGGAGTACGACCCCCGCGGTGGGCGCCTGGTCGGCAATTTCCCCCAGGCCTTCTCCCATGTGTCGCTCGTGAATTCCGCCTGCCGCTTGACCGGCCATGACACATTGGCCACCCGGGCGGAGATGGAGGAGGCGGAGGCTTCACGGGGCGCCCGCGTCGTCGATCACAGCCTCTCCATGTTGCCCGCCATGTCGCGGCCACCGAAACGGAAGAGAATGCGCGGCGTACGGCACAGAGGTCCGGCCAAGCGCTGAGGCAGCGCCGACTGTCGTAAGCCCGCGCTGTCAGAGGAAGAAAGAGGAGGGCACATGAAGGCACTCACCGTGATACCGCTCAAGGCGGGCTCCGCCGAGCTCTCCGACGTGGGCGATCCTCCCGAAAGCGACGGCCCGATCCTGGTAGAGACGCTGGCCGTCGGGATCTGCGGCACGGACATCGAGATCGTCACGGGGGCCTACGGATGGCCGCCGCCGGGCCGGGAACGCCTCGTGCTCGGTCACGAGTCCCTGGGCCGCGTCCTGGAAGCACCGGCCGGCGGGCCGGTCACCAAAGGCGATCTCGTGGTCGGCATCGTCCGGCGCCCCGATCCCGTTCCCTGCGCCAACTGCGCCGTTTTGGAGTGGGATTTCTGCCGCAACGGCCTGTACACCGAGCGCGGCATCAAGGAGCACGACGGCTATCTCTCCGAGCGGTACCGGATCACGCCCGACTTCGTGGTGAAGGTCGACCCTGCACTCGGCATCCTCGGCGTCTTGCTCGAGCCGACCAGCGTGGTGGCCAAGGCCTGGGAAGAAGTGGACCGGATCGGCGGCCGGGCCCATTGGGACCCCAAGACAGTCTTGGTAACCGGAGCCGGCCCCATCGGACTGCTGGCCGCGCTCCTGGGTGTCCAGCGTGGTCTCGACGTGCACGTGATCGACCAGATGAGCGATGGCGTCAAGCCTGTTCTGGTGCGCGATCTGGGTGCGACCTACCACACGGGCTCCATCGCCGACGCCGTACCAGGTGGTCCCGACGTGATCATCGAATGCACCGGCGTGTCCTCGTTGGTCCTCGACGCCATGTCGCATGTGGGGACGGGAGGGGTGGTCTGCCTGACCGGCGTGTCCTCCGGTGGTCACGCGATCGAGATCGACGAGGGTGCGCTGAACCGCTCGATGGTCTTGGAGAACGTGGCGGTCGTCGGATCGGGCAATGCCAACCGGCGCCACC
>ODAK010002420.1_pt1 | contig 19657 bp, 17 predicted proteins | sample 1539591 | NCBI WGS metagenome assembly ODAK01 (sample SAMEA3539303, study PRJEB22396) | soil metagenome | biome: tundra; feature: field; material: soil | place: USA | collected 2010-05 | depth 0.15 m | reverse complement strand
AAAGTGAAGAACGGGAAATAGAAGCCAGGAGGCCGACGTGGGCGTCGGCCGCAGACCGGGGGGCCCGCCCCACAAAAAAGTAGCCTCGACAGCCAGAGAGACTGTCGGGGCTCATACTTCAAAACATACTTCAAAACAACAGGAGCTTATTTCGAAGCAGGCGTGCCGACCAGATGCTTGAGGTCGCGATTGTTTTCCTGGCAAATGTATTCCAGGATTTCCTGATTCGGGTACCACGTCGCCTGCGTCACTACGGTCCACGGCTTCGTGTAATATTCGGGATCTTCGATGGTGGCTTCGATGCGCAGCGTGTTGGAATCGGAGCGCGTGAAGCGTTCCGTCACATGCAGCTGTTCACCGTGCTGGTGGCCGGCGGCATCGAGCCAGGTGCGGTCGTTCATGCCGATGGTGTCGACGACGAGCGCATCGCCATCCCACTTGCCGGTCGAATAACCGAGGTAGGTCGGGTTCGGATCCTTCGGTTGCGGACGGCCGTCCATCCAGATGTTGCGCCACACGTGCGCGCCGCCTTCATAGATGAAAACGATGCGATTCGGAAGCTGCAGGATTTCGGCCGGATATGGGGTGTACATCATGCGGGGCACGCCGGGAGGCAGACAAAAACCTTCCGGATCGTCCTTGGACTGGTTGGAGGTTGCGAGATCGAAAGCCGCTTTGCCTTTCGCAGTGAAAGGAACTTCAATGGTCTTGCCATCGACGGTCTTGCCCTGCTTCTGCATGTCGACGATATAGGGAACCTGCCAGATGCCACGGCCCTGCGCGTTGAACGCCTGGGAGTTGCCGCCCAGATCGGGCTTACCGGCATTCGCGCCAAGATAAGGATCGTTGGGGAGGTGAGGCGTTGGACCGGCTGGTGGACGGTTTGCACCGCGGCCACCACCGCGTCCGGCGCGACCACCACCAGGGCCACCCTCAGCCGGCGCAGCGCCTTGCGCGCCGGCGCCGGGAGCGGCCGCCGGTGGCTGCTGAGCCGCTACGGGCGTTGGCGTCAAAGAAACGACGGCCAGAGCCGCCACAGTCAAGATCGAACCTGTTAAAAAACTTCGCACGTAAAAAATCCTCTCAAAATGGAGCGGCGCTACACAGACAGACCCAGCCTGACATATCACACGGGCTGTGTTCAGCCTCCAAGAATATCAGACGAATCCCGCTGCGGTATCAGTTAGACCGCCGGAAGACGCAGAAATGTTACTTGTTCACAAAAACTGACAAACCAGGGCGGCGTTGGTGTGAGTAATTTGATGCTTACTTGATTTCGGCGTTCGTGGAGGTGGCCGGACCCATGCCGACGATTTCAATTACGCAGTCGGCGTCCTTCGCGCCATCCCAGTGGATGCCCTTCGCGTAATGGGTGACGAAGCTGCCAGCAGGCATGCCGACAGTCGTGTTCGGATCGTATTTCGGGCCTGTACCGACCCACCATGTGCCCGAGATCACCGTGATGTAACGGTCATAAGGATGGGTGTGCGGACGGCTCATGTGGCCTGCGTGCCAGCGCGTGAGTTCCACGTAAATACCGGGCTTGCTGGGGTCGCCCGCCAGAATCGCGGTAGCGTTGTTGGCGTTATCAACCCACGGAATCTTATCCGGCAGGGTCATGTGGATGGCATTCGCGTCGAGGTCGGCAGCCATTCCCGACCCGATGGTCATGAACGCCGCAACGGCGATTGTGAACTGCATCGTGCGCCGCAGCGCTTTGAAGTCAAACATGATGGGTCTCCTGACTCAACAGTCTATTACGGTAATTTGCACGTGAAGCTGGGCGCGTCGTTCGTGCTGCCTGAGCCTTTGTAAACCGCGACCTGCGGATACGCGCAGAGCGGACGCGTGCGGTCAACGCTGCCACCGGTGACGTGCGACGCGATAATCTCCTTCGGGGCGACGCCCGACTCACGCCATCGCTCGACAACGCCCATCTTGTTGAACTGGTCTGGGCCGTCGCCGCCCTGGCAATGCATCATGCCCGGCACCATGTAGAGCTTCATCCAGTCATCCTGCTTCGCGCCCATCTTGCTCAGCACGCCGTTATAGAAATTGATCGTATTGCCCGGAGGGATCGCCTGGTCGGCCCACCCGTGATAGAGCAGAAGCTTACCGCCATGCGCTTTGAAGGCGGATAGATCGTAGGTGTGGGCGTCGATAAAGCCGGCTTTTTCGTCCGCCAGGGCCACATCGCGATCGAGATCGAAAGTGCGCCAGTCCCAGTCCGCGTTCTGGTAACCGAGAATGCGAATGCTGTCGATGCCGCCGCCTGCCTGTGTGGGGATGTTGCGAAGTGAAGCATACTGCATTTCTCCGCCCGGCTCGAAACCTGTCCAGATAATTTCGCCTTTTTTTGTTTTTACGTCGGCGTACACGATTTTGACAAGCTCGATCTGGGGAGCGGTCAGGCAGTTATCGGCATCGCCGCTCTTGCACTGAAAAGCGGACAGGTCAACCTTGCACTTGTGCGGGTCGCCGATCAGGCCGTCTCTCAAACCGTCGCGGGCGTCGCACTGATCCATGACGGCTTTGTGCAGCGTTTCGAGTTTCGCGGGAGAAAGCGCGGCTTCTTTCGGAAGCTTCATTTCCTCCATACCTCGTTCGACGCCCGAAGCATGTAAGTGCAGATGCGGATTGGCGGGAGCACCAGCGACTACGCCGTCGAAGTCCTCGGGATAGCGTGTCACTTCCACGAGAGCCTGCCGGCCACCGGTGGAGCAGCCGTTCCAGTAGGAGTACTTCGGCCCTTTGCCATAGTAAGCGGCGACGATGGCTTTCGACTTCACCACAGTTTCGTGCACGGCACGATAGCCGAAGTCGACAATTTTCTCCGGATGTCCCAGCGCGAACATGCCGTTGCCGCCTTCGTGTCCAGTATCCGTTGAAGCTGCGGCGTAGCCTTCCTTCAAGGCCTGCGCCATCGCGGCATAGCTGATCACGCCCGCCCAGCCGCCATTACCGACGACTTCGATCTTGCCGTTCCAGTTCTCCGGCATCCAGACTTCCATCCTGATGTCGGAATCGGACGACGGTTTGAGCGTCGCGGCGACACGGCAATACGCGGGCAGCATGATAACCGGCGCTGCACCACCTCGCCCGGCGACCGGAGCACCGCCTCGTCCTGCAGCCACCCCTCCGCCGTCGGCCGCCTGCGCGGGTGACCTGTAAGGGCCCGCTGCAACGCTTTCGACGGTGGTGAACGATGTACCTGGAAGTGCGAGCGACTTCACCTGTTCGCAGGCCGATTGCGCAAAAGTGAACGGCGCGGCGGCGAAGAAAGCGATCGAAAGAGGAAGCAGAACGGCTGTCTTCATTAGTATTCTCCTACGGCGCCTTGCAGCTGAAACTCGCGGCGTCATTCGTGCTCCCCACGCCCTTGTACGTTGCAACCTGCGGATACGGACACAGCGGGCGCGTCATATCCACGTTGTTACCCGAAACATGCTCAGCGACGATCTGGTCTGGAGCCGAGTTGCCCTCGCGCCACCGCTCAACCACGCCCATCTTATTAAACTGATCCGGACCCGGGCCGCCCTGGCAATGAGTCATACCCGGCACCATGTAGAGGCGCATCCAGCTATCTTGCTTGCCGCCCATCTTCTGCAGCACGCTGGAATAGTAGTTGATCGTGTTCTCCGGCGAGATCGCCTGGTCGTTCCAGCCGTGATAAAGCAGCAGTTTGCCACCGTGCGCCTTGAAAGCCGAGAGATCCGCGGGGACGTTGACGTAGCCGAATTTTTCATCGGCGGCTGCCGTGTCGCGATCCAGATCGAAATTGCGCCAGTCCCAGTTCTCATCCTGATAGGTAGCGAACTTGAAACTCCCCATCGGAAGAGCAGCCGGCGCCTTCACGGATGCGAGTTGGGTCCACGCCAGTTCACTGCCAGGGACTTTACCAGGGAAAATCAACTCCCCGCTCTTCTTTTTCGCCGAGGAGTACACAAGTTTCACTGCGTCCACCTGCGGGGCGGTCAGGCAGGAATCGGAATCCGCCCCTTTGCACAACAGCACGCCGGGATCGAACTTGCATTTGCGCGGATCGTTCAAAAGCCCGTCCTTCACCCCGTCGAGCATGTCGCACTGCGCGAGCACCGCCTTGTTCACTGTGGCCAGTTTGGCTGGGGTCAGAAAGTGCTGGTCGTCTTTGAGCACGGTGGTCGCGACCATCATGTCCCACGCATGTAAATGCGTCTGCCAGTTGGCTGGCGCGCCGGCTATCACCGCGTCGAAATCGGTCGGAAACTTCTGCGCTTCCATCAGCCCCTGCCGTCCGCCCGTGGAACAACCGTTCCAGTAAGCCAGCTTCGAAGGCTTGCCGTAAAACGCGCTGATGATGGCCTTCGACTGCACCGTCATCTCATGATTCGCGCGATACGCAAAATCCACCAGCTTTTCCGGATGCCCCAGGGCGAACACGGGATCCTGCCCGGTGTGACCCGTATCGTTCGACGCCGTCGCATAACCTTCTTTAAGCGCCTGCGCCATCGCGGCGAAGGTGATCGAGCCCGCCCAGCCTCCGTTGCCGACAGCCTGAAACTTGCCGTTCCAGTCGGCCGCGGGCAGCCACAATTCCATCTCGATATGCGAGTCGGACGAGGGCGCAAGGACCATCGCCACGCGGCAGTAAGCAGGCAGCATCAAGGGCGGCGCAGCGCCTCGACCTCCCGGGGCAGCGGCGGCTGGAGCCGCACCGCGTCCACCACGAGCCGGAGCTTCGGGAGCCGCCGGACCGCGTCCTGCAGGCTGAGCCGCGCGAAAAGGCCCTGCCGGAACGGATTCAACTGTCGTGAACGTCACGTTGGGAAGGTTCAGCGACTTGATGTTCTCGCAGGTCGTCTGACCGAACGCAGGTAAAGCGGCGCCGAAAAGAGCAAGGGCGCCAGGAAGAAAAAGTTTGCGAATCATATTGTGAGAGCCTCGCGTGGTTCCACCACGAATAGCCCCGGGCCGGGGCAAGTAGTTGAAGCTATCACATCCGGCCAGCAGCCGCCACGATCCCCGGCAGTGAATGTCGTTTGGGAAAGAAAGCTACTGTGGTCCCTTCGGAGTCTGCGGCGCAGGCTTCTCAGGCTTGGGATTTAAATCGCGCGACAACATCAGTTTCAGTGTCACCTTATCGGACGCCGCCGTAAGTCCGAAGCCAATCCCCGCTTCGATATGTGCGAACTTCGTTCCGTGATCGAACACGCCCCAGATCTGGTGGAACTGGTCTGTCCCCGGATAAATACTCCGCAGTTGGCCATAATCCGAGTACTCCTCGACAGCGAGGGCCCATTTGGGATTGAAGTTGTACGCCACGCGCGTCGCCGGCGCGAAATCCAGGCTCTTCACTCCGCCGTGCCACGAATTATCCAGGATCGGATTCACAATCAGGTCGAAGGAATGCACGTGCCAGCCGATGATCGGCCTGATTTCCGAAGTGTAGCGCCTCGGATCCCAGTGCTTTGCGTTGAGGCTGAATTCGAAATTGATGGCGTAGAAAAACTTCCTGTCGGCAGCGTGCGGCACCGCGAACAACAAGCGGACTTTGCCGCCGTTGATCTGCGGTCCTCGTCCGACGGAAACGCTGTATAGAGGCAGATAGAGCCCTGCCTCGAACCAATCGTTCACGCCGTAAGCCCATTCCGTGACACCGTTAAGATTTCGGTTGTTTACGAGTCCGCCGGGGAATCCCGGGGTCTTCAAACCGTTGGGTGTGAAGTTGTTGTGCCACGTGAGATTGAAAATACCCGGTTCGGCTATTTCGCCGTCGTACACCTGAATCTCGTCGGTCTGCGCGGACACTAAAGCGGCGCCCCCGACGGCAAGAATAATAGCGGCAAGTATACGCATTTCCCCTCGAACGAACTGTTAGATTCAACCCGGTCCTGAAGTAAGAAGTATAGAGGAGCCGATTGCACTTTTACCCCGAACCCCGGTAAACATCTGCAGAGACACTGCCATCCGGCACGCCAGCCAAAGCAGGACTGCTGTAGCGATCAGATACAAAACGGAGGCGGCTTCAACCTGGAACGGCGACGAAACAGGCCCAATACCGCCGAGATGATTAAAAAAAACACCCCTGCCATTCCACAGTTGTGCAATGCGAACGGTCGGCAGTCGCCCATCGGCATTGTGCCGGACGAGCCCCGCATAATACGGCAACAGGACGAACCAGCAGCCAAACTGCTCCAGGCCGAGCAGAACGAAGGCGACGATCGGAACCGGCAGTAAGCGGATCTTCGCCGGCATCAGCCTTGCGAGTCCCGCGATAAGCAGGATAGCCTCCGGCACCACCAGCGCGTACAAATAGTAGCCTACGGTCGCGGCCGTTCCACGCGCACGAAATACCTGAGCCGCATGGAAGGACAGGCCTGCCAACATCGCCAGGTACGGCAACGTCAGCAGCCCGAGCTCTCTCGGTCGCGGCAAGCCGGAAAGCGGGCGAACGAACTGCGCGCAGACACCTGCAATCGCGACGAGCACCATGGCTTCCACAACTCGATACATCCACGCCCGCACGACCAGAAAGCTCCAGTCGCCAAGCCAGATATGCGAGACGGTGACGAAATCGAAAACTTTCGCCCAATGCGCCTGACTGACTGCGCGCAACAGCGATACGTTGCCATTCGCAATCGCCTGGGCATCTTCAAACTGGCCTGTCAGTGTTCCAGTGACGAGAAGGTTATGGACGTACCACCATCCGCTGATAATTGCGCACGAGCCGAAGGCCACCACCGCTTGCCACGCGGCTCGGGAGCGCGATGCCGCATCTCGGAACCACGCGTAGAAAAGAACTACGGCGGCCAGAGGAACAAGCGCCAGGAAGTAGGCTTTCGTCAGCAGCGCCGCGCCCAATGCGACTCCGAACCACAGGCCGGAACGCAGCGACGGCGTTCCCTGCTCCAACTTCAAAGCCAGGAGTACGAATAATGCGCCGACAGCAAGCGAAAGCCCCTCGTTGCTGACGTGCCCGATCACGATAAGAAGCTCGGGGAATGATGCCACCACCAGGGCGACTCCCAAAGCCAGGCCATCATCGCGGAATACCCGGCGCCCGGCGAAGAAAGCCATCGGGATGGCGGTGGATGCGATCAGCGCCGTAACGGATCGAAGAATCCAGACAACCCTCGGAATACCCAGGGCTTCCGCCAGCCCGTAAAAGGGAGCCATAATCCAGTAGTACAAAGGGGGCTGCTGTGCTTCATACAGCGGCTCCGCCGGCTCGGCTCCTTCACGGGACCACGCGGCCGGCAGTCTCTCCAGACGCGCTCTCCGTGCCTTCTGCTCCGGCGAGGGAAGACTGAAATACTCTTCGTAACTGAGAATGCCTTTGCTGGTATCCCGAATGATCCACGCGCCAGGCGTCAATCTGCGTGATTCACTTACCGTTCGGGAACTGTTCGGCAGAATGCTTTCCAGCGGGAATCTGCCGTGGTGAACAGCGACGTACTGGACCAGGGCGAAGTGGGAGTATTCGTCGTAGCCCTCCCAAAGTGGAACCGCAGTGCAGTAGAAAATCGCCCGTGCCAGGAAACAGCACCATATCGCCCACAGCTTGCGTCTGGTGCTCATCCTGTCAGATAAGGATATCCCGAAAGCAACATCAAGGCCGATGGTTTTTGGCTCAATCGAGTTATGTCTTTAAACTCATAAACGATGTTAAACATTGAGTTACAGATTAATGATGCAAACGCTGCCGTGCTCAAGCCGTCCCAGCTGGCCCCGGCAAGTTGACTGCTCAGCTTGAGGACCGCATTTTTGGGGCAACCTGGCGAACGCGAACCGTCCGCATCACCGACTGAAAAGCTTCTGTCAGAAACATTTGTCACTAAGATCCACAAAGACGCTAAAAAGAATGTAACCGGCATCGTTGTCCCGCCCGAAGTTGTGTCGGCACTCGGCCACAACAAAAAACCGCCCGTCAAAGTTACTCTGAACGGCTACACCTACCGATCAACCGTAGCGAACATGGGCGGCCGGTTCATGATCGGCCTGAGCGCCGAGAATCGCAAAGCAGCCGGGTTGACCGGCGACGAGCAACTGGAGGTCAGTCTGGAACTGGACACGGCGCCTCGCATGACGGAGATCCCCGGAGATCTGAGAGCGGCGCTTACCAAAGCAAAGGCGTTGACAGCGTTTGAGCAGGGAGCGCCGTCCCGCCGGAAAGAATTTGTCCGGCAAGTCGAAGAAGCTAAAACACCGGTCACGCGCGAACGCAGGATCCAGAAGATCGTGGCTTCCCTTTCGAAGCAGGCCGAGACTGCCCGCTATGCCTGACCTCCCTGCCAAACTCCCCGTTCGAATCGCGGCAAGGGCGATCGACGTCCTTCTGGTCGGAGCCATCGCCGCCAGACTCGGAAAACAGATGGGCTTCGGCTTCGTTTGGCTTCTAATCAGCGCGCGCATCGTGTTCCTGTACTTCGCACCCATCTACGTCCACGCGGGCGCAACCTCGGTCAGGTAAACACGACATGCTGGCGAGCGGCACCCTCGTCGTGACTGATACGATGTAGCGAAAAAACAAAAACAAGGTTGGATCCATGTCGCTCAAATCGCTGCCAGAGGTGGCAGTTCGCGCCGCCACATTGAATGACGCTGCCATCTGCGGTCAGATTTGCTACGACGCCTTCTCCAGCATCAATGCAGCGCACGGTTTTCCCTGCGATTTTCCCGGGCCGGAGGCGGCCGCCCGCGTGATCTCGATGTCATTCTCCAACGATGGCTTTTACTGTGTCGTCGCAGAAATCGAAGGCCGCATCGTGGGAAGTAATTGTCTCGACGGGCGTTCCATGATCGCTGGCATCGGCCCGATTACAGTCGACCCTCGCGCACAAAACTCCGGTGTTGGAAGAATGCTGATGCAGGCCGTGATGGCGCGAGCGAGCGCACGCCATCCCGCTGGAGTGCGCCTGGTGCAGGCTTCGTTTCACAATCGTTCGTTCTCCCTGTACACAAGGCTCGGTTTCGACGTCCGGGAGCCCCTTTCGTGCCTGCAGGGACGGACCACCGAGCGCAGCGTTCCAGGATGTATCGTTCGACCTGCACAAACGACAGACCTGAAAGCCTGCAACGAGCTATCCATGCGCATACACGGATTCCACCGCGGGACCGAGTTGGCGCAGGCTATCCAGCAGAACACTGCTCTGGTGGTGGAGCGCGGAGGCCGGATTACCGGCTACTCGACCGCTATGGCGTTCTTTGGCCATACCACGGCTGAGACGAACCTCGACATGCAGGCTCTCATCGCCTCTGCCGAGTCCTTTGGTGGCGCCGGAATCCTTGTGCCGACGCGCAACAGTGCACTGCTGCGCTGGTGCCTGACGAATGGCCTGCAGGTCGTGCAGCCGATGACCCTGATGAGCATCGGGCTCTACAACGAGCCAGCCGGGGCATGGTTGCCCTCGGTCCTGTTTTGATTTGCAGCGCGAACTCGTTTAGGCGCCGGGTGCCCTTGAGCCATGTCACGGGCGAGGCTGACAAATCAAGTCCCTTGAGTTGCGCGCGTTGGTGTCTTCGCGCCCTTATCAACGCTGTTGATTTTTCGTATCACAGCGCTACGATTGACTCCGGCAGACCCACGCATTAGTCTCGCCTGAGGGTTCATCTAAATGGGTTTTCACTCGTCGTACTGTGGTCGCCTCGCTCTTTTGTCTGGCCTGCTGATCGCGCTTGGATTTATCACGTCCAGTCAGTTGAACGCGCAGGGAACCGCAGGCGCTTCCGTCCTGGGGACAGTGACGGATTCAGCTGGCGCAGTCATTCCGAATGCTTCAGTACGCGTGAGAAACGTCGAGACGGATAAGGCGCAGCAAGTGACGACCGACGGTCAGGGCCGCTACACCATTGCGGATCTGCCCGTTGGGAGTTATGAAGTGCAGGCTTCGGCTCAAGGCTTCCAGACCGCAGTGCGCCGCGGCATCACGCTGACCGTTGGCGCGCAACCGCTGGTGGATTTTTCGCTCGCGGTGGGACAGTCCCAGCAGACGGTGACCGTGGAGGGTGAGGTTTCCCAGGTCGATACGGTTTCGACGACAGTGTCGTCGCATGTGGAGCAGAAGCAGATCGAAGACTTGCCGCTGAACGGGCGCAACTTCACCGATCTTGTCGCTCTTGTGCCAGGAGTGGCAGCGGGATCCCAGGTGGGAAACGGTGGCGCCAACCTCCTCTACGGAGTCCAGAACAACTTCAGCGTTTCCGGGGCGCGATCGGAAGGCCAGGCCTACCTGCTGGACAGCACCGACATTCAGGGCTTCTGGAACCATGGTTCGGGATCGGGGGTTATGGGCACGACGCTGGGTATCGAGGCGGTCGCCGAGTTCTCGGTTCTCACCAACACTTACAGCGCGCAATTCGGCGGCAACGGCGCTGTGGTGAATGCGGTCAGCAAGTCGGGCACGAACAGCTTCCATGGATCCGCCTACGAATATTTCCGGAACAGCGCGCTGGACGCCCGCAACTTTTTTGACGGCAGCAAAGTCCCCCCGTTCCGGCAGAATCAGTTCGGCGGCAGCGTGGGCGGCCCCATCAAAAAAGACAAGCTATTTTTCTTCGTGAATGACGAGGAGTTGCGCAAAGCTCTGGGACAGACGGTGGTTGCGCTGGTTCCCGACGCCAATGCACACCAGGGGATTGTGAACGGAGTGAGCGTACCGATCAATCCGGCGATCGCGCCCCTTCTGGCGCTTTATCCGCTCCCCACCGCACCCGCGGGTCCGGGCGTCGGCTCCATCCGCGAAGTGGACACGACGGCGGGAAACGAGAATTATCTGCTGGCGCGGGTCGATTACACGATGTCGGCGAAGGACTCTCTGTTTGTGCGTTATGTGCGGGACTTCGGCGACATCACGATGCCTTTTCTGGGCTCGCCTCTCCCCCCGCGATGGCCGGAAGTCGGCTCCACCCGCAACCAATTCTCGACGGTCGAGTACCGCCGGGTGGTTTCACCCTCGGTGGTGAATCTGTTTCGTGTCAGCTTCACACGAACCCGCGAAACGGATGTGCAGGCCAACCCGGATCAGATCCCCGCGCTGGACTTTTTTCCCGGCCGTAAGCAGAACGGAGGCGTGAATATCACTGGCCTGTCGTCGCTCGGGACCAGCATCTACGCCCCGCTTCTGGAGGTACAAAACAAGTTCCCTCTGGCGGACGACGTATTTTGGACGCGCGGGGCGCACAGCCTGCGATTTGGCGCAGCCTTCTCCCGCGTGCAGAGTAACTTCCAGCAACAAGGATGGTGGGGCGGGTTCTATACCTTCCCGAGCCTGACCAATTTCCTGCTGGGCTCGCCGAGCCTCTTCCAGGGCCCGGAGCCGGGCCTCACCGATTCGTATCGTGACTTTCGCGAAATCGAACTGGACGGATATGTGCAGGACGAGTGGAAAGCGCTTCCCAGGTTGACGATAAACGTCGGCGTCCGCTACGAATTTGTCAGCAATCCCACCACCAACGTGCATCAGCTCAACGCCATCATGAACCCGCCGTTTGGAACGTTTACACGGGTACCCAACGTTTTCGCATCCAATCCCGCGCTGAAGAACATCGATCCCAGGGTGGGCATTGCTTATGATCCTTTTGGCGATCATAAGACTTCGATCCGCACGGGGTTCGGGATCTTCTACGATCCGATTCGCGCGCGCAGCTACGCCTCCGGCTATTACTTCAATCCGCCTTACGCGCTGGCCTTCGTTCCATTGCCCGCGTTTCCGAATCCCTTCCCGGGTGCACTGCCGCCGCCGGCCGAGCTCGTCGGAGTGGATTATCACACCGCTCACACCCCGCATATGTATCAGTGGAATTTCAATATCCAGCGCCAACTGTTCGAGTCCACCACTTTGACCGTTGGTTATGTTGGGTCGCGGGGCCTGCATCTCTATACCGCCCGCGACGTGAATCCTGTATTGCCCGCAGTGGTCGGCGGTGTCCAGGTCTTTGGCGTTCCACGCGGAGGAACCGCGCTCGGTATCCTCAGCAACCCGCGCCTCAATCCAGCTGCCTCGGCCTTGAGCAGTGCGGCTCCAGTGGGCGATTCGAGTTATCACTCCCTGCAGGTGGGGCTGAACCGGCGCTTCTCACACGGTGTGCAGACCCAGCTTTCCTACACGTGGTCGAAGTGCATGGACAACGCCTCCGGCACGTACGGGTTGGAAGGCGGCATACCCTGGTCCGATCCGCTGAACGGTGCCTTTGACCGCGGACGGTGCCTGTTTGACAGGCCGCAGGTCCTCCGGCTGAGCGGAGTTTACGCGCTGCCGTTCAAACAGAATATTCTGGTCAAAGGATGGCAGATGAGCGGCGGGTTGACGGCGCAGAGCGGCGCGCCGTGGAACGTGACTGTGGGCTTTGATCAGGCCGGAAACGTTGTGGCCGGAAGCGAGCGGCCCAATCTGGTGAAGCCGGCGGATCAAATCATTAACGGTTCGGTGAACCAGTACGCCGACCCGACCGGATTCTCGCTGCCGGCGCCCGGCACACTTGGCAATCTGCAAAGAGACTTCCTGTCCGGTCCCGGCGTTGTGAACCTGGACTACGCGTTGATGAAAGAGACGCCAATCAGGGAACATGCTCGCCTTCAGTTCCGCGCGGAGTTCTTCAATCTGTTGAACCATGCCAACTTCGCATTGCCCAACGCAAGCGCGTTCACGCAGACTGCGAATGGCGGCGGTACGCCGAACGCGACGTTTGGCAGAATCACGGCGACCACCACCTCGTCGCGCCAGATTCAGTTCGCTTTGAAGATTCTGTTTTAGCGCTCAGGCCGGGTTGTGGCGCGGCAGCTTACGAGCACGCGGCACTCTGGGCCCATTCACAACGCATGATAGACTCGACCCTCAAGGCTGGCTACATGCGTTACCTGATCGCAATTGCACTATTCTGGACGTGCTCCGGATTATCCTTCGGCCAGGCCAGGCGGGTCGATGGACTGAAGAAGGTCGATGATACCGCGCTCAGGAATGCCGCGAAGTCGGCCTCCGATGGCGATTGGCTGAGCTACGGCCTCACTCCCGGCGAGACACGATTTAGTCCGCTCAAGCTGATCGACGCGTCTAACGTAAAACGTCTCGGCCTGGTCTGGTCCTATGAAGTTGGCGAGGGAGGAGGCGATCAGGAGGCTACGCCGCTCGTTTGGAATAACACGATTTTTGGTGTCACCAACTGGAGCATTGTGTTCGCGGTCGACGCGCGCACTGGCAAGCAGAAATGGCGCTGGGATCCCGAAGTCAACCGCAAAGCCACCAGCGACAAGATGTGCTGCGGCGTAGTGAATCGTGGACTGGCCCTGTATCACGGCATGGTGTTCGTTCCCGCAAACGATGGGCGCCTGATAGCGCTTGACGCGGAGACGGGCAAACCTGTTTGGGAAACGCGCGTTTCCTGGACACATGACGAGCAGACGCTGACCATAGCCCCACGCATCGCCAAGGGAAAAGTGATCGTCGGCACAGCCGGCGGCGACCGTCCCACTCGCGGCTTTTTCGCCGCCTACGATGCGGACACCGGGCGTCAGGTCTGGAAGTTTTACACCGTGCCTGGGGATCCCGCCAACGGCTTTGAATCGGACGCGATGCGCAAGGCCGCCGCAACCTGGGAAGGTCAGTGGTGGAAACTCGGCGGGGGCGGCTCGGTGTGGGATGGCATATCCTACGACCCTGAGAGCGAACTCCTTTACGTGGGCACGGGCAATGCCGAGCCCTGGCCCTCGGCACTTCGCACAAAGGACACCAGTTCAGGCAGCGACAACCTCTATGTTGCCTCCATCGTGGCCGTGAACGTCAACACCGGCGCACTGAAATGGCACTACCAGATGGTTCCCGGGGACGAGTGGGATTACGACAGCGTGCAACAGATGATCCTTGCGGATCTGAACATCAATGGCAAAGCGCGCAAGGTCATCATGCAGGCGAACAAGGATGGCTTCTTCTATGTGCTCGACCGTATTACGGGCGAGTTCATCTCCGCCCAGCCTTTCTCCCGAGTGACCTGGGCAAAGGGCTACGATCAAAAAACCGGACGGCCGATTATCAACACCGAAGTGAAGTACGGCAAGGACCCGACGCCTGTCTCACCCGGCGGCGGCGGTGCCCACAACTGGTCTCCTATGTCCTGGAATCCCCAAACAGGACTTGTATATATTCCGACGCGGGGCTGGGACACGTTCACCTATGCGGCGGACTACGATTTCAAACCAGACGCCTCGCGCGTCGGCGGCGCTGCACAAACTGGTTTAAATCTCGATACCCGCGGTTTGACCCGGAAACCTGCGGCACCGGCCATTGGTCCGGAGCCGCTCCCAGGAGGAAATGTCAGCACGCTGGTCGCCTGGGATCCAGTCAAACAGGAGATCCGCTGGCGTGTAGCGGTGGGCAACAGCAGGTTTGGCGGCACGCTGAGCACCGCCGCAAATCTGGTGTTTCAGGTCGCGCCGGACGGCCGGCTGATCGCCTACTCGGCGGACAAGGGAGACGTTCTCCTGGAGCTGCCGACCGGGCTGCATAACGGCATGGGGCCGCCGATTACTTTCGCGATCGACGGCAAGCAATACATCGCTCTGATGGGCGGCTCGGGCGGCATGCCGAGCCTTGGCACCACCAACCCGGGAGCCGTTACCACGGAGTCGAAGCCCCAATTGCTGGTCTTTGGCCTTGACGGCAACGCGCCCCCGCCCAAACAGGGGAACACACCCTCACCAGCCGCGGCGGATCCACACCAATAGAGAGGTCCGCTCCCGACAGTCCTTTGCCAGTCGCACAATCCGCAAAACTGCTATAGTTTCCGACCAGGAGGTGACCTTATGCCAATTGATCGACCCACATGGACTGCTGCAGCGACGGCAGTGCTCATGTGCCTGGTTTTTCCCCTCCTGGGCGGCTCGCAGCAACAACTTCCCTCACCCTCGGCAACGGGTTCCGTGACGGCACGAGTGGTCGAGACAGCCAACGCGTTTCTGGCAACACTCACCCCCGATGAGCGCAAAAAAGGGACATTCGGTTTCACGAGCAACCAGCGAACCGGCTGGTCGAACCTCCCCAGTGGAGTCTTTCAGCGAAATGGCCTGCGCTTCGGCGATCTGACGGCCCGGCAACGCGAGGGGGCGCTCGCGCTCGTGGCCGCAGCGTTGAGCCACGAGGGTTACCAGAAGGTCACGAACATCATGAACGGGGATGAGGTTCTAAAGAAGACTGGCGGCGGACAGACAGGTGGGCGCCAGGGAGGAGGCGGACGCGGCGCTGGAGTTCGTTTCGGCCTGGATGAGTATTACATTGCGCTCCTGGGGGCCCCGTCAGCGACCACACCATGGATGATTCAATTTGGCGGACACCATCTCGCCATCAACGTCACGGTCGTGGGCTCGAACAGCGTGATGACACCCAGTCTCCCCGCTGCCCAGCCAGCGAAATACACCCTGAACGGTCAGACCATTCGACCCCTCGGCCGCGAAAATGACAAGGGATTTGCCCTGATTAACGCGTTGAGCGCCGCCCAACTGAAACGCGCCGTCCTGAACTATGAAGTGACGGATCTTGTGCTCGGGCCCGGCGCGGATGGCAAAGTGATCCAGCCAGAGGGCATCCCTGCCTCCGAGTTGAACCCCGCTCAGCAGGCTATGCTCCTCGACATCGTGCACGAGTGGGTCGGCATCCTCAACGATGAAGCGGCAGCGGCCAGGATGGCGGAAATCAAAGCCAATTTACCGCGCACCTGGTTCGCCTGGAGCGGTGCGATGAAAAACGGCGGGCTCGCATACTACCGCGTTCAGGGGCCGACTCTGGTTATCGAGTACGCGCCCCAACAGGGCGACCTGGATCACATCCACACGATCTACCGCGACCCGACCAACGATTACGGCGCAAAACTCGTCAAGCCATGACCAAACGAAGTCTGCTTATCCCGGCAGTGGCTTGTCTTTGGTTCGCGATACTTCCTTCAGCCAGAGCCCATCGGGTTGATGAATATCTCCAGGCCACGCGATTGTCGATCGACACCAGGCGTATCGATCTGGAGCTTGACCTCACGCCTGGCATCGCCTTGGCGTCCCAGGTATTTGGCTGGATCGACACAAACGGCGACGGTGCGATCTCTGAAACGGAGAGTCTTGCGTATTCGCAAAAGGTGCTCCGTTCTCTTGTGTTGTACGCAGACGGCAAGCCGGTCGCCATTACGTTGACTGAGCGCAGCTTTCCAACATTGCGCGACATGAGTCTGGGCGTTGGAACCGTCCGGCTGAAGGCGACGGCGCACCTGCCGGCCGGAGGTGGCGGACGGCATCAGATTTCCTTTCTGAACAAGCATCGGCCCGATTCCAGCGTCTACCTCGTGAACGCGCTGGTCCCCGCGAATCCCGGTGTCCAAATCGGGGATCAGCGACGGGATCCGGCGCAACACGGCCTGACGCTGGATTACACAGTCGCCGCCGATCCGCCATCGGCCTGGACTTACGCGCTACTGGCCGGATTCGTGGTTGCCGCACGCTGGTTTATTCGCCGCCGGAATGAAGCCATTCCAGTTACGCACCGCTGGCGGACCTGGTTGAGCGCGCGATCAGACCGAGCCCACCGACAACCAGAACAAGCATGATCAGTGTGTTTAAAAGGCTTGTTGCCTGGAAGTAAATGTGGAGATTCATAAGAATTCCTGAGAATATGAACAGCACTCCGCCCATTGTCAGCAACCAGCCGATCACGCTGCGTCCATTCCAGAACAGCATCGCTACTCCAAACAGGAATGGGATGAGCGAAATTCCAAAACTACTGGACCCGTACATGTTCCAGTAACCGCTGGTCACGATCACGTGGCTCGTCAGGAGGTACCCACCGACGCAACTCATGACAAGACCGATCAGAAAAGAGCCGAGGCCGCCTGGAGTGCCGCCGACATCGCTGAAGCGTCGGTCCGTCGTCATGTTCAGATTATAGAGCGCATGTTGGCTGGGATGAACTCTAAACCAAAGGCTGCGTATCTGAAGTCGGCCCTCGGGTGGCCGCCCTTTTCTTCGGTGCGTTCGCGACTGCCGCCCGCCTCCCCGCCGCGAACGTAGACGGAACCGTGGTAATCCGGAAAAAACTGGCCAGGCGACGTGTAACGGCGCAGGTGCCGCTGTATCGGCGGGGTACCGTTGTGGACCTGCGGGCGGATCCCGCGCAGGATCCGCTCGCGAGTGGCGATTCATCCGGAAGGACAATCTCCGGAAGACCCTGGCGCTTCTTACTCTTCAGGCGCTTCCCCGCCGCGGCAAAGATCGGAGCAAATGAACCGCCGGTTTGTTCCGGAAACCCTTGTGATTAAGCCCGGCTCGAAATCATTAGATCTCGGGAACTATCCCCACGGTGACACTCAGGTTGTCATTTTTACAGAACCGTTAGTCGTCTGCGTGAATTGTCATTTCCACTCCAACATGACCGGAACCATCGTGGTGACGCGACCGCCCAATTGCTGTCCAACACTGACCGTCAACATGCCTGACATTAAGAAGATCTAAATTGCAAGAGAGAGTCAGCGCATCGTACCGAACTTTTCATATTCCTCGTTCAGTAACCTTGCCATAACAGCCGCTCGCGTCGTAACGCCCATTTTTACCATTACGAGCCGAATAAACACCTTAACTGTGTTAGGGCTGATTTTCAACCTCAATGCTATTTCTTTGCCCGCCAATCCCAGTGCCATCAGATGAAGCGTCTGGGCTTCGCGGTCGGTGAGGTCATATCTTCTGGCAAGGTGCTCGATAAGCTCATTAGCGGACGAGAGCCTCTGAAAGTGCACCGTAATCAACAGATCCGGCGTTTCGCCGCTGCGGGTCCTGGCAAAAAATACACGGCATTTGTACATCGCGCTATCGCCAGGCACGGTGAGTATAGCGGTATTACCAGCCCTGATCTGGCAGTGCCGTATCGCGGCTGCGATTTCAGCGGGTAATGCCCAGGAGTTATCCGCCGCACTATGATCCCGGAGTTGCCGAAAGATCGACGTTGCCCCGGAATCGGCGGCGATGAGACTTAAGTTCGAATCGGTCACAACCACGCCTTCACGAGAGGACGCGTTCACAGGTTCGAGGGGAAACCCCTTTACGACCACTCCCGTCGCGTTCTGAGGTTCGTGACCTTCGCTCGAGGGTACGGCAGCGGCCCCCCCGGTTGGACTCATCGAACCAACCCACGCTGACGGATACTCGGAACACAACCGATCTTCATGCCGTTTCTTCCTCGCTCACAACCTGATCGTCCAATGCACAAGACCAAATCGCGCCGGAACGGTCATGCGCACCACACGCCCTCCGAGGTCTCTATCCACGAGGACGTTCATGAACCACCGGGTGCTCAGAATAACCACTATCATCGGGACGGATAGCTTCTGGATTCCAATGGGAGCAACTGAGAACGACTAGCTTAGCAAAGGTTTTATCAGGTGTCATCTGCTCGCGCTTTTTTCCCGACAGGCACTATAGCTTACCGTGTTTTTCGGGGGCAATCACCGGCGACGCATGCTTGTCAACAATGGGTCTCGGTGGAGAGCCCCTTACGGCGCCTTTCCGATCCGGGAGCACCGGCTGGATCAACGCCCGCGCGCCTAAGCGGATGATTGTCGTCGCCAGAATCCACAAGGCACATGACTATCCCCGCTCGGTTGCTGACCCCCATCTTAATCATGATCGGATGCAGGAACGCTTTGACAGTATTGGGGCTTATATCCAGCTTCTCCGCGATCTCTTTGTTAGTAAGGCCAGCTGCAATCCCGGCAAGAACCTGCTCTTCGCGGATTGTAAGCTTGAACTTCGTTGCGAGCACCCTGATCGCTTCGCTGCGCGAAGGAATCGTCTCAAAATACAACGTGATCACCACGTCGCGCAGCACGCCGTTCCGGGGTTCCAGGAAGTAAACGCGGCATTCGTAGGAGTGTTCCTCGCCCCGTAAGTGGATCGTGGTGCCATGATGGTCACGCAGTTCAGGGAGTTTGAGCGCATCCGCCACACTGGCAGGTAGACAGAAACTAGGCTCCAGACCACCGGCGGTTCGGCTCAATTCTCTGAGGATCGCGGTGGCGCCGCTGTCGATAGCCAGAACTTTCAGTGAAAGGTCCGTTAAAACGATTCCGCTGTTAGCGACAACCTCAGTTTCCTTCACACCCGGCCGCTCGGTTAGAGGGGCTGGACTGTTACTCCGCGACTGAGGCAAGTTCAGATGCATCCGGCCGCACTCTTGCCTTCAACACTTCTCTCCAGCGACAGGTCGGCCGTTTCCGGGATCATGGGATGTACCGACTGACGAAGGTGCCCCAGTTCGCATGATCGGTCAAGGGATTGTTTAACGTGTGGATGTACTCGACTGTCATCCAGATGTTCCCGTCGGTTCCGGTAACAGCCGTGGAATAGTCGCCCCAGCGAGCCACCGGGGCGGTAGAAGATGTTGCGAAGTAACCCGTGAAGCCGTCTTCTGGCAGAGTTCCCGCCGCCACGAGTTGAACCATTGAGGGTGGCGACACCGTATCGATCGCTACAAATGCGGCACTTGGAAAGTAGTTGGGCCCGCTCAGAGTGAAGCTGATCGCTCCGCGGCCTTGCGCATTGACTGCAACGGCTGGACGAAGAAGGTGATTACCCACTACCGAGAGGTAGCCGGTTTTCAGCACAGTCGCCGCCAGAGTACCCCCGCGAAAGGTAGGCGAAAGAATGTAGTAAGCCCCG
>ODAK010002419.1_pt1 | contig 19657 bp, 19 predicted proteins | sample 1539591 | NCBI WGS metagenome assembly ODAK01 (sample SAMEA3539303, study PRJEB22396) | soil metagenome | biome: tundra; feature: field; material: soil | place: USA | collected 2010-05 | depth 0.15 m | reverse complement strand
GCCTCGACGGTCCGCCAATCCACGGCGACACCAGGCTGGAGGTGATCTGGACGGCACTCCCGTCTGCACTGATCGCCGCGCTCGTCGTCTACGCCGCGATCGTGCTCCACGACATCGGCGTCAAGCAGCCGGGCGAGATCACGGTCGGCGTGACCGGTCAGCAGTGGGAGTGGCGCTTCAGCTACCCGAGCTACGACGATGCCCAGGGCAAGCCGATCGTCGCCCTGCAGCTCTACCTGCCGCTCAACCGGCCCGTCGACTTCAGGATCCACTCGGTTGACGTGATCCACACCTTCTGGGTCCCCGCCTTCCGCCTCCAGCAGGACGCCGTGCCCGGCATCACGACCGGCTTGCGCGCAACGCCCGACCGGCTAGGCTCCTACCCGATCGTCTGCACGCAGCTCTGCGGATACGGACACTCGACCATGCGCACGACGCTCCACATCGTCACGGCGGCGGCGTTCAGCACCTGGCTCACCGAGCACGGCTACAGCGGGAGCGCCCAGACGGCGTCGGTGCAAACCGGCGGCGGCGTGACTCGCGCGGGCGCTCGAGGGACCAGCGGCTGGACCGCGTACGCACCAATCGGGGCCACCCGGAACGCAACCAAGGAGGGATCGAAATGATCGCCCGGCTCCGCGCACCCGGCCTGCACCGGGGCATCCTCGCGACCCCGCTTGGCATCGCGCTCGCCTACGCGATCGTGCTCCCGATCCGCGCCGCGTCGGGCTATCACCCCGTGCTCGACGGCACGGCGGTTCTGCAGGTGGCGATGATCGCCACCCCGTTCGCCTTCCTGATCGGCCTCGGCGCGTTCGACTACTGGTTCTACTGGGCGACTGGGCGCCCGACGCGCCCGGAGGATCACTCCGGACACGGCGCCCGCAGCTGGAAGGACTACTTCCGCGTCAACACCGATCACAAGGTGATCGGCGTCCAATACGTCGTCCACTCCTTCGTCTACTTCATGATCGCCGGCCTGTTCGCGATGCTGATGCGCGTGCAGCTCGCGCAGCCGGGCGGCAAGTTCGTCGACGCGAACACCTACAACGGCCTGTTCTCGGTGCACGCGACGCTGATGATCTTCCTGTTCGTGATTCCGGTCTTCGCCGGGCTCGCGAACTTCGTGCTGCCGCTGATGATCGGCGCCCCGGACATGGCCTTCCCGCGGCTGAACGCGCTCTCGTTCTGGCTGCTGCCGATCGCCGGTCTGATGCTGCTGGGATCCTTCTTCGCCCCCGGCGGGTCGTTCGCCTCCGGCTGGACGGCTTATGCCCCGCTGTCGACCACGGCACCGATCGGCCAGGAGTTCTTCACGCTCGGCGTGCAGTTCGCCGGCGCCTCCTCGATCGCGACCGCGCTCAACTTCCTGGTCACGATCATCACGATGCGTGCGCCCGGCATGAGCTTCTTCCGCATGCCGCTGCTGGTCTGGGCGAACTTCTCGACCTCGCTGCTGGTGGTCATCGCCACGCCGTTCATCGCGGCCTCGCAATTCTTCGTGCTGCTGGACCGCGGGCTCGGCTTCAATTTCTTCAACGCCGGCCAGGGCGGCAACGTGCTGATGTATCAGAACGTCTTCTGGTTCTACTCCCACCCGGCCGTCTACATCATGATGCTGCCTGGCTTCGGGATCGTCAGCGAGGTCATCGCGGTCAAGGCGCGCAAGCCGATCTTCGGCTACCGGATGATGGCCTTCTCGCTGCTCGCGATCGTGGTGCTCGGCTTTACGGTCTGGGCGCACCACATGTTCACGTCCGGGATGCCGGCCTGGATCCGCGATCCGATGATGATCACGACCGCGATCATCGCGGTGCCGACCGGCGTGAAGATCTTCTCCTGGCTCGCGACGCTCTGGCGAGGCGTGCTGCACATGGACACGCCCATGCTCTGGGCGATGGGCTTCATAACGATGTTCACGCTCGGCGGGATCTCCGGCGTGATGCTCGCGATGGTGCCGCTCGACCTGCACGTCAGCAAGACCTACTTCGTCGTCGCCCACATCCACTACGTGCTGTTCGGCGGCTCGGTGTTCACGATCTTCGCCGGCGTCTACTACTGGTTCCCGAAGATGACCGGGCGGATGTACGACGAGCGCCTCGGCCGCTGGCATTTCTGGACGACGCTCGTCTTCTTCAACCTGACGTTCGCGCCGATGCACCTGATCGGGATTCAGGGCATGCCGCGACGCGTCGCCGACTACGCCCTGCAGTTTGCGACCTGGAACCTGATCATCTCGTTCGCCAGCTGGGCGCTCGGCATCTCGACATTGATCTTCGTCTACAACATGGTCGTCAGCTGGCGCGGCGGTCCGCGCGCCGTCGCCAACCCGTGGCGCGCACTGACGCTCGAGTGGCAGGTCTCCTCGCCGCCGCCGATTTTCAACTTCGATTCGCTGCCGACGGTCGTGGGCGGTCCCTACGAGTACGGCGTGCCTGGCGCCGTTCACGCGGTCTTCCGCGACGGAGCCGACATCCCGGCGCCCGCCGGCAGCCTCGCGATGGCGACCAAGGAATGAGCGCGGCGCCTTGACCGAGATCCTCGTTGTCGCGAATGAGACGCTTGGCGGTCGTCGTCTGCGCGAGCTGCTGGCGCAGAAGGCGAAGGTCAACGAGTCGCTGACGATCCGCCTGGTGATCCCACAGAGCCGCCCGCGGCGCGGATCCCTGATCTATCTGCAGTCGGTGCGCGACGCCGCCCGGGTCCGCCTCGACCTCGCACTCTCAGTGCTGCACGACGCCGGCTTCGACGCGACCGGCGAGGTCGGCGACTCAGATCCGTTCAACGCGACACTGGACGCGATCGGCGAGCGCAAGCCGGACGAGATCGTCATCTCGACGCTGCCCGCGACGGCCTCCGGCTGGTTGCGGCGCGACCTGGTCGAACGCGTCGCGGAGGCCTCCGGCATCGCTGTGCAGCACGTCATCAGCGACCTCGACGAGGACAGCCCGCCGCCGAGCGACACGACGCTCGTGGTCGCCAATCGCACGGCTTCGAGCGCCGAGCTGACCGATCATCTCACCGAGCTCGCTCACTCGGGCGGCGAGCATCTGTTCATCGTGGTCGTGCCGGCGATCGGGACCGACGGCCGTGCCGTCGCCGCGGCTCACGCACACCTCGCAGCGGTGCTCGCCGGGCTCCGCGAGGCCGGCCTGGTCGTCGCCGGCCTGGTCGGCGATCCCGATCCGTTCACCGCGACGATGAACGCGCTGCAGTTCTTCCGCGTCAGCCGCGTGGTGATCTCGACCCTGCCGGAGACCAAGTCCGGCTGGCTGCGCGCCGATCTGATCGAGCGCGCGCGCCGCTACGCCGCCTGCCCGGTCGAGCACGTGGTGGCCTCCGCCACCGACACCGGCACGGCGAGCTGATCGGAGCAGACCTTGGAAGCAGCCAGCATCGCGCAAGGAGCCCACGACCCCTCGCACGGCGGGACGCACACCGAGGAGCATCACGGTCCGATCGAGGCCAACCGCTCTTCGATCGTCGATGCGCCGACGCTCGGGATGCTGATTTTCATCATCTCGGAGATCATGATCTTCGGGGCCTTCTTCACGGCGTACTTCTTCATCCGCGTCGCCCAGGGCGACCCCTGGCCGGCTCCCGGGACGACGATCCCGGTCGGCGTCGCGGGCTTCAACACAGCGATCCTGATCTCGTCGTCGTTCACTCTGCACTGGGCCGAGACCTCGATCAAGCGCGGCAACCGATTCGGGCTGCGCGCCGGGATCCTCAGCACGCTGCTGCTCGGTGCGACCTTCCTGTTCATCCAGATCAACGAATACGTGCACCTCGGGTTCGCCCCGCGAGACAGCGCCCAGGCGACGATCTTCTACGGCCTCACCGGCCTGCACGGCGCCCACGTCTGCATCGGCCTGCTGCTGCTGTCATTCGCCACGATCAGATCCTTCCGCGGCCACTACTCCCCCGAGCAGCACAAGGGGCTCAACGTCCCGGGCATCTACTGGCACTTCGTCGACGCCATGTGGATCGTCGTGTTCACGACCGTCTACGTGTTGTGACGAGGATGCTCACGCGCGCGAGCGCGCCCGCTGCGCGCCCGCCGGCCGCGCTGCGCGAGCCCTGATGCTCAACCCCCTGCGCAGCGAGAGCGACGCGTTCCGCTTCCTGCTCTACGTGATCGCCGTGTTCGCCACGATCATCGCGATCATCGTGATCGTGCGGGCCCTGTAGAGAGCGCGGAGCAGCACGCCAACCTCAGCGGCGGCCCAGTAGGCGCGCAGCAGCCGCCGCAGGCGGCTGCGAGCACACCCGCTTACTTGACCGTCAACGTCCCGTACATGCCCGCGGCACGGTGTCCTGGCACCTGGCAGAAGAAGGTGTAGCTGCCGGGCTTGAGGTTCAGTGTGATCGAGTGGGTGCCGCTCGCGGTGATCGGTGTCGCGGCGAGCGGGGAGCCGTTCGCGCTCGTGCCCTGCTGGATCGCGAGGTTGTGATCGACGCCGGACATGTTGGTCATCGAGATCGTGATCGGGCCGGCTGTCGCGCTCGCCGCCTTGACCGTGTAGAGCAGCTGTCCGGACGGGTTGGCGTCGATCGCAAGCTTGCCGTCCTTCTCGACCGCGGGCGGACCGACCTTGGAGCTGCCGACGCTCGCGAGCAGGCCGCTGTCCTGGCCGGGTTTCGCGGCGGCGTAGGCGACGTAGGAAGCAATGTCGGCTGCCTGGCGAGTGGTCAGCGGCAGCTTCGGCATGCGCCCGGCGGTGCTGGGGTACTCGACCTGCTGCTCGACGATCCCGCTGATCACGCTTCGGCCGAAGCCCTGCGAGATGCTCTCGGCGAATGCGGCGTCGAGGTTGGGCCCGATCACCCCCTTGGCGTCGGCGCGCGCCAGCGTGTGACACGAGGCGCAGTTCTTGACGAACAGCGTCTTGCCCTCGACGAGGCTGACGTTCTGGCCGCCCTTCAGCGCGCACCCTCCGAGCCCGCTCGCGAGCAGCGCGACGGCAGCGCCGGCGAGCAGCTTCCTCCCTCCCGAGACACGTTCCGCCATCGCGGCGCGAACTCTATCCGAGCCCGCGGCGCGGGTGTCAGCCCGCTTTGGTCGGTAGCATCTGGTCGGAATGAGCGAGCGAAACCGCTATCGCATGCGCACTCCATCGACCGGCCGTGAGCTGATCGTCGAGGCCGAGCCGGACCGCCTCTACACCGACCGCGAGAGCGGTGAGACGCTCGAAGTGGTCGGCAAGCTGCTGCCGCTCGCGCCGTCACACTCGAAGCTCCCGTGGGCCGTGGAGAACCTCCGCTTCTGCCCATGCTGCGACCAGCTCGCCCAGCGCGACCTCAACGACTGCCCGACCTGCGGGCGACGCATGGCTCCGCTCGGAGCGTGAGCGGATGACGCGGGGCCGGCGATCGCTGGCGCTCCTCGGCGCTGCACTCAGCATGGTCGCGCTTGCCGCTTGCGGCGGCTCCACGGTCGCCGACGACGTGCCGTCCAACGTGCCGGCGCTCCTGCCGGTGCTGACGAACAACCGCCTCGACAACGCCGGCCCGGCCTCGCCGAGCGGGTCGACCGCCGCGAGCGCACTGACCGGCACGGCCAGCACATCGACGGGCACAAACACGCTGGGGACATCCTCGACCGCGTCAGCCACGACTTCGACGCCCGCCGTGACGAGCACCCCCACGAGCGGCGCGACCGACGTCGGGGCCGGGGGCGGAACGGCGACCGGCACCACGACGGCGACCGGGACGGGAACCGGGGCGGGAACCGGGGCGGGCACCACGAGCGGGCCCGGAACCGGCAGTACGAGCTCCGGCGGCGTGCTGGCGCCGACCGGCTCGACCTAACGCAGATCGAGCCGAGGCTCGACCGGCAGCGCTACGGCGTCGAGACCAGGGTCGCGGTGTAGAGCAGTCGCGCCGTTTGGTAGAGGCAGGCGTATTGGACGGTCGAGCCCGCGGTTATCTGCGAGGTCTCCGTCGATGCCTCGGTCGAGCTCGTGCAGGTGTTCTTCGGCCTGCTCGCGCGCCAGGAGGTCGTGTTGCCCAGCTTGATCGACAGCGCCGGCGCCCAGGTCGGGACCGTCAGCGCGATGCGCTCCCCCTTCTGCACGGGAATCGTGGTCGCCAGCGGGAACTGCGCGGTCTCGCCGAAATAGGGCTGCAGCTGGATCAACGGGCTCTGCGCCACCAGCTGGTAGTCGAGCGCCTTGGTCTGCTTGATGATCGCGATGCCGGCCTCGGCGGGTCCGCCCTCGTGCTGATCGAAGTATGTGACCTGGCTCGCCGTCGGAGCGCTCAGCCTGATCGTCCAGGCGACGATCGTGCCGTTGCGCGGGATCGTCATCGGCGCGCTGGTGCTGCCGACCTTGACCTGCATACCGGTCGTCTCGCTGACGACCTCGCACGGCGCACCCGGGCAGCTCGCGAGCGGCCCGATCGCGGCGCCGCTGCCGGTCGTGCCGGTGGTGCCGGTGGTCCCGGTCGTGCCGGTCTTGCCGGACTTGCCCGTCGTCCCGGTCTTGCCGCCCTTGCCGGTGGTCCCGCTCTTACCGGTCTTGCCGGTGGTCCCGCTCTTGCCGGTGGCGCCGGTCGCGAAGGTGCTGCCCACGCCGAAGCCGACTGAGCCGACCTCGGTCAGCGTGCCGGAGGCCAGGGCGGGAATCGCGAGCATCGCGATGATCGTGGCAACTGCTACAAGCTTCCTTTTCATCGACCTATTCAACACCAACTTGCCCCCGAGGTAGCGCAGTAGGAAAAAACTTGCAGCTAAACCCGTGGCCCGGGCTGGCGCTCAGGCGAGCTGATCGGCGGCGATCGCCGCCGCCGCGGCCGCGATCTCCTGCGGGTCACCGGGTGCCGGCACCCACGGCAGGACCAGCGGGTCGCCGCCGTAGCGCGGGATCACGTGGATGTGGAAGTGAAAGACCGTCTGCCACGCCGCAGCGCCCGCCGAGTGCAGCAGGTTCACGCCCTCCGCGCCGAGCGCCCGCCGGGCGCGGCCGGCGATCCGCTGCGCCAGCGCCACGCATGCCGCGAGATCCTCGGCGCCGATGTCGTGGATGTCCTGCGCGTGCGCGCGCGGGATCACGAGCGCGTGGCCACGCGTCGCCGGGCTGATGTCCATGAACGCGATTGCCCGCTCGTCCGAGGCGATCACGCTCGCCGGCAGCTCGCCGGCAGCGATCTTGCAGAAGATGCAGTCCGACACGCGCCCCAGCCTACGCAATCCTCGAGGCCGCAAACGCAATCGCGTCCTGCGGGCTCTGAAGCTCGCCGGCGAACGCCTCCTGCGCGATCGCCGCGAGCAGCTCGCCGAGCAGCGGTCCCGGCGCCAGCCCGAGCGCCTCGGCCAGCTGATCGCCGCGCAAGAGCGCCGGCGGCCGCCCGTGGCGCTGCCAGCGCAGCGCCTCGCCGATCACCGAGCGCGCGAGCTCGAGATGACGCTCGATCGCCTCCTCGGAGCGCGAGCCACGCGTGGCCAGACGGTCCGCCACCGAGAGCAGCGTCACGTCGGCCCATACGGGATCGCAGGTGTCGAGATAGAGGTAGAGCTCGCGCCGTGTCAGCGGCGCGCGAGGGACGAGGAAGCCCAGCCGGAGGTGGTGGCGGGTCAGTGCGGCGACGTGCGCGCGCAGCCGCTCGGCGGCCCGCAGACGCCCGAGGATCGCGCGCGAGATCTCGGCGCCGAGCTGGTCGTGCCCCGGGAAGCCGACGCGCCCGTCGGGCGCGACGGCTCGCGTGCGCGGCTTGGCGATGTCGTGCATCAGTGCCCCGAAGCGCAGCGCATCGCCACGCGTCAGCTCGTCGGCCAGCGGGCGCGCAAGCAGCGCCCGCACGGCCTCGGCGTGCTCGCCGCCGAGGAACGCCTCGGGCTGGCGCTGCAGCTCGACGGCACAGTCAAGGACGGTGAGCGTGTGCTCGAGCGCGTCGAGGTGGTGGAAGCGGCTCTGCTGCACGCCGCGCAGCAGCTCGAGCTCGGGGAGCACGACCGCGCACAGTCCCAACTCGAGCGCGAGTCGCATTCCCGCGCCGGCGCGCTCGCTCGAGATCACGCGCCGCAGCTCGACGTAGATGCGCTCGCTCGACACGAAGGCGAGCCCGCCCGCGGCGGCGCGCGCCGCCTCGCGGGTCTTCGGATCGACACTCAGGTCGAGCTCACAGGCGAACCGCACCAGCCGCAGCGCCCGCAGCGGGTCGTCCGTCAAGGCGTCGGGCGCGACGATTCGCAGCCGTCGCGCGGCAAGGTCGCTCGCCCCGCCTGTGGGATCGATCAGCTCGCCGCCGTCGAGCGGCCGCGCGATCGCGTTGATCGTGAAGTCGCGCAGCAGCAGGTCCGTCTCGAGCGACTCGCCGCGCAGCGGATTGAGGTCGGCCTGCCAGCCGCGCGCGCGTGCCACGACGCGCCATGCGCCGAAGTCATCGGAGAGCGAGAAGGCCCTGGCGCCAGCGGCCCGGGCGAGCGCGCGGGCCGCCGGCGCGACGTCGCCCGTGAGCACGAGATCGAGATCCGTGCTCGGACCGCCGCCGAGCAGCTCGTCGCGGACCGCCCCGCCGACCACCCAGCAGCGGCGCTCACGCAGCACCGCGCGCGCGAGCTCGAGCGCGCTCGCGCGCTCGCTCATCGGTGAGCGCCGTCGCGGTGGTAGTCACGCGGGACGCGCGGGCTGACGGCACACGTGATCTCGTAGTTGATCGTGCCCTGGCGCGCGGCGATCTCCTCGGCGCCGATCCGCTCCCGCCCATCGGCGCCCAGCAGGATCACGGGCGTTCCCACAGTGACGCCGCTACCCAGCCCGAGATCGACCGTGACGTTGTCCATGCTCACCGTGCCCACCAGCGCCCGGCGGCGCCCGTCGATGAGGACCTCGGCGTTGTTGCTCAGCAGCCGTCGCACCCCGTCGCCGTAGCCGACCGGAACGACTGCCAGCTCGGTCGGCTGCTCGGCCACGAAACGTCGCCCGTAGCCGGCGCTATCGCCGACCTCGCATGGCTTCAGGGCGGCGACCCAGGAGCGCAGCTCGAGCGCCGGCTCCAGTCCCCAGGCGTAAGGATCGACGCCGAACGGATCGAGCCCGTACACGGCGCCGCCGCAGCGCGCCATGTCAAAGCGGGCGTGCCCCGCGCCCAGCAGGGCGGCGCTGTTCTCGGCATGCACCACGAGCCCCGGATGGCGTTCGCGCAGCGGCCCGACCCAGCTCGAAAAGCGCGCCAGCTGATCCTCCATGAACGTCCGATCGGACTCCTCAGAGGTCGCGAGGTGCGTCATCGCGCCGGCGAGCGACAGCGTCTCGCTGGCCGCGACGCGCTCCGCCAGCGCATCGGCGAGCGCCGCGTCGCGCGTTCCGAGCCGACCCATGCCGCTGTCCAGCTTGACGTGCACCCGGCCGCCGCCCGCCGCGCTCGTCCAGTCAAGGAACTCGTCCGTCCAGGCGACGAGGTCCGCGTCCGCCGCGAGCGCCAGCTCGAGCTCGGCGCGTGTGAGCGCACCCATCACGAGAATCCGCGCCGCCACGCCCGCCTCGCGCAGCTCCTGCGCCTCGGCGGCCGCGGCCACGGCCAGCCACGACGCGCCGCCGGCAACCGCCGCGCGGGCACACTCGACGGCGCCGTGACCGTAGGCGTTCGCCTTGACGACGGCGCAAAGCACCGGGCTCGCCGCCACCAGCCGCGCGCTGTTGCGCTCGATCGCGGCAAGGTTGATCCGCGCGACCGCGCGCGAGCCAATCAGCGGTTCAGCGCCAACCACTAGCCCCGCACCGCCGACAGCTGCTCGACGACGTCGGAGGCGACGACACCCTCGGCGCCACGGCGCTCGGCCGCAAGGATCCCCGCGAGCGCGTGCAGCCGCACGGCCGCGCAGGCCGCCTCGAACGGCTCGAGTCCCTTCGCCAGCATCGCCGCGAGCACGCCGGAGAGCACGTCGCCGGTGCCGGCGGTCGCGAGCGCCGGCGTCGCTCCGCGACTGACGGCGACCAGGCCGTCAGGCGAGGCCACCAGCGTGTCGTCCCCCTTCAGCACGACCACGGCAGCCGCCCGCGCGGCCGCCTCGCGGGCGTGGCGCAGCCGCGCGCCGGCGACGCTCGCCGACTCTACGCCGAGCAGCCGCGCCAACTCCCCCTCGTGCGGGGTCAGCACCGTTGCTGCGCCGCGCAGCGAGTCGAGCGCACCGGCGAAGACGTTCAGGCCATCGGCGTCGAGCACGATCGGCAGCGTCACGGCGTCCAGCACGCCGCGAACGAAGGCTGCCGCAGCCTCGCCGCGTCCGAGTCCTGGACCGAGCACCAGCGCGCCGCCGCGCGCCGCCGCGGCCTCGCCAAGCGGACCGACGCCGGCAAGTGTGTGCTCGCCGGCGTCGTCGGGCAGCGCCAGCGTCATCGCCTCGAGCAGCCGCGTCTCGAACACGAGCGAGAGCGACGCCGGCACGCACACCGTCACATAGCCGGCGCCGGCCCGCGCCGCGCCGAGTGCCGCGAGGCACGGTGCGCCGGTCAATCCCGGCGAGCCGCCCGCCACCAACACCCGTCCGCTCGAGAACTTGGACGAGTTGACCGCGCGGCGCGGGATCAGCTCGAGGACCTCGTCATGCATCAGCCCGATCTCGGCCGCCACCGGCGCGCCGGCCGCCATGCCGATGTCGAGCACGCTCACACGCCCGGCATGCGCGCGGCCCGGCTCGATCCACAGTCCGGGCTTGGCGGCGTGAAAGGTCGCGGTCGCGGCCGCCGCAACGGCAACGCCGGCGACCTCGCCGCTCGACGCGTCGACGCCGCTGGGCACATCGGCCGCCAGCACGGCCGCGCCGCCGCCGCGGATCGCCTCGATCGCCCGCGCGACCGAACCTCGCGGCGCGCCGCTCGCGCCGGTTCCAAGCAGCGCGTCGATCACGAGCGCCGCATCCGCTGCGATCGCGTCGCTGGAGAGCTCGAGCGGCGCGGGCTCCGCCAAGCGTTCGAGGTTCGCCCGCGCGTCGCCGGAGAACTCGCCGGGCTCCCCCGCCGCCAGCACGTCGACCTCGCGCCCGCCGGCGCGCAGCAGCCGCGCGGCCACGAGGCCGTCGCCGCCGTTGTTGCCCTTACCGACGACCACGACGATCCGCCCCTCGGGCGCCATCGCCGCCGCCACGCGTGCGAGTCCCTCGCCCGCACGCTCCATCAACTCCAGCGAGGGCACGCCCTGGCGCTCGATCGCCCAGCGGTCGACCGCGCGCATGCGCTCGGCATCGAGCAGCGGCTCGAGCCACCCCGGCAGGCTCATCGCAGCACCGCCACCGCACCCGCCATCGCGCGTGTGTGGGTCAGCGACAGATCGACCTCGACCCCGAGCGCCTCGGCCCGTGCGCGTGCAGCTCCGTGCAGCGCCAGCCCGACGGCCTCGCCGCCGCCCAGCACCTCGACATCCAGCGGCGCGAAGACCGGCAGCGCAAGCGCCTTGGAGACCGCCTCCTTGGCGCAGAAGCGCGCCGCCAGGTGCTGCGCGGCGCGACCGCGCGAGCCGGCGTACTCGAGCTCGCCGGCACAGAACAGGCGCTGCGCGAGCGCCGGACGGCGCGCCAGAGCACGCTCCATCCGCTCGATCTCGAGCAGGTCCAGTCCGATCCCCGTGCTCGCCACGCTGACGAGGCTACCCCACCGTCACTCGACGGTGACCGTCTTCGCCAGATTGCGCGGCTGGTCGACGTTGAGGCCGCGCCGGCGAGCGATCGAGTAGGCCAGCAGCTGCAGCGGGATCACCGCCAGCAGCGGAGCGAGCATCGGGTCGGTCGCCGGCACCGGGATCGTCGACTCGACGTGACGCGCGACGCGCTCGTCGCCGTCGCTGGTGATCGCGATCACCTTCGCGCCGCGCGCGCGCACCGTCTCGACGTTGTCGAGGACCCTCCCGAGCACCGGCGAGGCGGTGGCCACGCAGACCACGGGAGTGCGCTCGTCGAGCATCGCGATCGGGCCGTGCTTCATCTCGCCGGAGGCATAGGCATCGGTCGAGATGTAGGCGATCTCCTTCAGCTTGAGCGCGCCCTCGAGCGCGATCGGCAAGCCGGCCTGGCGGCCGATGTAGAGGAAGAAGTCAGCCTCCCACCAGGACTCCGCCACCGCCTCGACCGCGGGCGTGACGCGCTCGAGCAGCTCGTCTACGAGCTGCGGCAGCCGGCGGAGCTCCGCCACCAGCTCGGCGATCCGCGCGGGCGCGAGCGTGCCGCGCAGCTCGGCGAGGCTCAGTGCCAGCAGGTAGACCGCGCCGATCTGGCAGACAAACGTCTTGGTCGCGCAGACACAGACCTCGAGACCGGCCCGCGTGTAGAGCACGGCATCGGCGTCGCGCGTGGCCTGCGAGCCCATCGTGTTGGTCAGCGCCATCACACGCGCTCCCCGCTCGCGCGCGAGGCGCATCGCCGCGAGCGTGTCAGCCGTCTCGCCGGACTGCGAGATGCCGACCACCAGATCGCCCGGGCCGAGCACCGGATCGCGGTAGCGGTACTCCGACGCGACATCGACGTCGGCGCGGATCCGCGCCCACTCCTCGAGCGCGTAGCGTCCAAGCAGCCCGGCGTGGTAGGCACTCCCACAGGCGACGAATGCGACTCGCTCGACGCCCTGCAGGATCTCCTCGTCGAAGACCCCTGGGTCAGCCAGCTCCACCCGATCGCCGCTCGCCGTGCGGTCGGCGATCGTCTCTGCGAGCGCCTGCGCCTGCTCGTGGATCTCCTTCAGCATGAAGGTGTCGTAGCCACCCTTCTCGGCGGTCTCCTCGTCCCAGTCGATCGTCTCGACCAGCCGCTCGTGCGGCACCCCGCCGGCACTGCAGATCTCTACCGAGTCGGCGCGCAGGATCACGATCTCGCCGTTCTCTACGTACTGGACCTGATTGGTGTGGGAGAGGAAGGCGGGCACCGCAGAGGCGATGAACGACTCGTCCTCGCCGCGCCCGACGACCAGCGGGCATTCGCGCCGCGCGCCGACCAGCAGGTCCGGCTCGTCAAGCGCCATCGCCACGAAGGCGAAGTAGCCGTCCAGCTCCGCGAGTGACGCGATCACCGCGGCGGCGAGGTCGCCTGCGCCCTCCGGGGTGTCGCGGTAGTTCGAGGCGATCAGGTGCGCGATGACCTCGGCATCCGTCTCGGTCGCGAACGTCGTGCCCTGCGCAAGCAGACGATCCTTGAGCGCCATGTAGTTGCCGACGATCCCGTTGACGACGACGTGAATCCGGCTGGCGTTGTCGACCAGCGGATGCGCGTTCTCCTCGCTGACGCGGCCGTGCGTCGCCCAGCGGGTGTGACCGATGCCGATCGTGGCCGGGCGGGTGATCGCGGTGGCGGCGACGGGCTGGCGGGCCAGCGCGGCCTCGAGACGATCGAGGTTGCCGACCGCGCGCACGGCATGGATCTCACCGTCGGAGAGCAGCGACATGCCCGCGCTGTCGTAGCCGCGGTACTCGAGCTTGCGCAGCCCGCCGAGGATGATCTGCTCGGCCGGGCGCGAACCGACGTATCCGACGATTCCGCACATTCCCCGAGACTACCCCAGTAGGTCCGCCACGACCGCAACGAGCCGCTCGCAGACGGCGTCGGTCTCCTCGACGCTGGGCGCCTCGACCATCACCCGCACCAGCGGTTCGGTGCCGCTCGGGCGCACCAACACGCGACCGCGCCCGTCGAGCGCCGCCGACTCGCGGGCCACGGCCTCGCTCACGCCGGTCGCACCCGCCAGCGCCTCACGGTCGCGCACCGGCACGTTCACCAGCCGCTGGGGCAGCTTGGCCATCGCCGCCCGCGCACGCAGATCGCGGCCACCCAGCGCCTCCAGCACCAGCAGCGCCGCGGCGATCCCGTCGCCGGAGGGGGCGAAGCCGAGCTCGATGATGTGGCCCGACTGCTCGCCGCCGAGCGTCCAGCCCCGCTCGCGCAGCGCCGCCAGCACGTAACGGTCGCCGACCGCCGTGGTCGTGACCTCGATTCCGGCCTGCGCCATCGCGGAGTGGAAGCCGAAGTTGGTCATCACGGTCACCGCCACGCCGTTACCGCGGAGCCGGCCGAGGTCGCGCAGGTGGATCGCCGCCAGCGAGAGCAGTTCGTCACCGTCGACCAGCACGCCGTCGCGATCGACCGCCAGCAGGCGATCGCCGTCGCCGTCGAAGGCGAAGCCCAGATCGTGACTTCCACCACGTACCTCCGCGGCGAGCGCTCCCAGGTTGGTCGAGCCGCAGCCGGCGTTGATGTTGCGACCGTCCGGCGTGACGCCCAGCGTGCTGACGCGCGCGCCAAGCCGGGTGAAGATCTCCGGGGCGACGCGGAACGTCGCCCCGTTGGCGCAGTCGAGCACAACATCGAGGCCGTCCAGCGAGAGCCCGCCGAAGCGTCGTTCGAGCTCGCTCAGGTAGTCCTCGGCGGTGTCGGGCATCTCGCGGATCCGCCCGATCCGCTGGCCGCCACCGACGGCGTCCTCGTCGATGTGCAGCTCGATCTCCTGCTCCGTCTGATCGGTCAGCTTGAAGCCGTCGCCGCCGAAGAACTTGATCCCGTTGTCGGCGTATGGGTTGTGGGAGGCCGAGATCACCACGGCGAGGTCGAAGTCGTGGCGGCGGATCAGCATCGGTGCGGCGGGGGTCGGCAGAACTCCGCCGAGCGCCACGTCGCCGCCCGCCGAGGCGATTCCCGCCGCCAGCGCGGCCTCGAGCATCTCACCTGACTCCCGGGTGTCGCGAATCACCAGCACGCGCGGGGCATTCAGCGCGCTGTGCAGGACGACGGCGCGCCCCAGCGCCAGCGCCAGCGCCGCCGTGATCTCGACGCCCGCGACGCCGCGGACACCGTCGGTACCAAAGAGCCTTCGAGCCATCACACGATCCGAAATGAGTGTGACGCCAGCGGGGTGCTAGCGCTTCGAGAACTGCGGCCGCTTGCGCGCCTTCTTCAAGCCGGCCTTCTTGCGTTCCTTGGCGCGCGCGTCGCGCGTCAGGAAGCCACGCCGCTTGAGCTCACCGCGCAGGTTCGGGTCGGCCTCCAGCAGGGCGCGCGAGATCCCGTGGCGCAGCGCACCAGCCTGTGAGGAGACGCCGCCGCCGTGCATCCGGGCGACGACATCCATGCGCTCCTCGTAGCCGACGGTCTCCAGCGGCTGGCGGATATTGCGCTGCAGCGTCTCACGCGGGAAGTACTCGGCGAGCGTGCGGCCGTTGATCGTGTAGCTGCCGCTTCCCGGGCGAAGCGTGACGCGCCCGATCGCGCTCTTGCGCTTGCCGGTGGCGCGGTAGCGGGCGCCCGCCGCGAGGTCGATCGCAACAGCCTCGATCGGCGCGGCCACGACCACGTCCTCGAGCTCCTCGTCCGCCGCCGGTGTCTCGTCCTGCGCGTACTCGGCGTAGGGATCGAGGGTCGCGCCGGCGAGCGGATCGACCCCCTCCGGCACGATGTCGACCTCGAGGTCCGCGCCGGGCACGGCCGGCCGCTGGCGCGGCACCGCCTCCTCCACGTACTCGACCTCAGGCTCGACGACGACCTCAGGCTCGACGACTGTCGCCTCGGGTATCGGCTGCGGCTGTGCGGCGGGCTCCGCCTCGGGCGTTTCAGGCGAGACCTGCGCCTGCGGGCTCTCGCCCTCCGGCGCCGGATCGATGCGCTCTGTCTCCTCCGGCGGGGTGCTCGACTCGTCGGCCATCAGGCTCTCAGCTCCAGATCGGCGGGCCGTTGGGCGACATGCGGGTGCGCGGGCCCGGCGTACACCTTGAGCTTCGTCAGCTGCTTTCGTGCAAGGCGGTTGCGCGGCATCATGCCCTTGACGGCGATCCGGATCACCTCTTCGGGTCGGCGCGTGATCATCTGCTCGAAGGTCCGTGTCCGCAGGCCTCCCGGATAGCCCGAGTGGCGGTGATATAGCTTGTCGGCGCGCTTGTTCCCGGTCACCGCGATCTTCTCCGCGTTGACGACGATCACGAAGTCGCCGGTGTCGATGTGCGGCGTGTAGGTCGGCTTGCGCTTGCCTCTCAGCACGTCCGCGATCTGCGTGGCGAGCCGCCCGAGCGTCTTGCCTGAGGCGTCGACGACATACCAGTCCCGCTGGCGATCCGACGGCTTGGCGACAAAGGTCTTCATACGCACAAAAAATCAGCCACGCACCAGCGCGGCCGACGGCGAATCATAGCCCAACCACCAGAAACGCGCCGAGCCACGCGCCGCCCGCAGACCACGCCAGCACCATACCCCCACGACCGTGAACCCCGGCACACGGCGCCGAGCCGACGCAACCCGCGCCAGCGCTCAAAGCCGCCACGGCCGCGCCCGCCACCCCCGAAGTCAGCCAATCAAAAGCTCGCCCGCGGGCCCACTTTTCATTCCCACTCGATCGTGCCCGGCGGCTTGCTCGTGATGTCGAGCACCACGCGGTTGACCTCGCGCAGCTCGCCCATCATGCGCGAGGCGATCTGCTCGAGCAGGTCGTAGGGCAGGCGCGCCCAGTCGGCCGTCATCGCGTCGTCGGAGGTCACGGCGCGGATCACGATCACGTTGCCGTAGGTCCGCTCGTCTCCCTGCACGCCGACGGTGCGGATATCGGGCAGGACGCAGAAGGACTGCCACAGCTCGCGGTAGAGGCCGGCCTTGCGGATCTCGTCCTGGAGGATGTGATCGGCGTCGCGCAGCAGATCGAGCCGCGCCTTGGTCGCCTCGCCGCCGACGATGCGGATCGCGAGCCCCGGTCCGGGGAAGGGCTGGCGCCAGACGAGCCGCTCGGGCAGCCCGAGCTCCGCCCCGACCGCGCGCACCTCGTCCTTGAACAGCATGCGCAGCGGCTCGACCAGCTCGAAGTTGAGATCGTCAGGCAGCCCGCCGACGTTGTGGTGCGACTTGATCGTCGCCGACCCGCGGCGGCCGCCGGACTCGATCACGTCGGAGTAGAGCGTGCCCTGGACCAGGAAATGCGCGCCGGAGAGCCGGGTGGCCTCCTCCTCGAACACGCGAATGAACTCGGCGCCGATCAGCTTGCGCTTGGACTCCGGATCGGTGACCCCGGCAAGGCGCTCGAGGAAGCGGGCCTCCGCGTTGACCGCGACCAGCGGGACCTTGAAGGTGTCGCGGAAGGCGGCGACCACCTGCTCGCCCTCGCCCTTTCGCATCAGACCGTGGTCGACGAACACGCAGGTCAGCTGATCGCCGATCGCGCGGTGCACGAGCAGCGCCGCGACCGAGGAGTCGACGCCGCCCGAGAGGCCGCAGATCGCTCTGCCGTCGCCGATCTGGGCACGGATCCGCGCGATCTGCTCGTCGACGATCGAGGCCGGGCTCCAGCTGCGATCGGCGCCGCAGATCTCGTCGAGGAAGGTCGTCAGGATCTGCTGGCCGTACGGCGTATGGGCCACCTCGGGGTGGAACTGGATCGCGTAGATCCCGCGCCCCGGGTGCTCGAAGGCCGCGACCGGCGAAGCCGTGGACGACGCGAGCTCGGCGAAACCGGCGGGCGCCCGCCTGACCGTGTCGCGATGGGACATCCAGCAGGCCTGCTCGAGGGGCAGGCCGTGCAGCAGGCGGCCCGGCTCACGCACGGTCAGCTCGGAGCGGCCGAACTCGCCGACCTCGGCGCGCTCGACGAGCCCGCCCAGCGCGTGGGCGAGCAGCTGCATGCCGTAACAGATGCCGAGCACGGGGACGCCCAGCTCGAGCAGCGCCGGATCCAGCGCGGGCGCACCCTCGGCGTATACCGACGCCGGGCCGCCGGACAGGATCAGCCCCTTCGGCGCGCGCTGCGCCACCTCCTCGGCGCTCACGTCGCAGGCCAGCAGCTCCGAGAACACGCCGCACTCACGCACGCGGCGGGCGATCAGCTGCGAGTACTGGCCACCGAAGTCGATCACCAGCACCTCGTCGCCCGCCGTGCCCCCCGAACGGGGTGTGCCTGCAGCCTGCTCGGGGGCAGGCTGCGCGGTGACGAGGGTGTCGCTCACGCGCTAGGCACCGTCGCTCACGCCTCAGACATTGACGAGCGCCGAGCCCTGCCCGCTGGAGCCCATCCCGACGCCCTGGTCGCGCTGCAGCTGCTTGCCTTCGGTCTGCAGCGCGGGAGCGACCATCAGCTCGGCGCGGTTGAACTCGGCGAGGTCTTTGTAGCCGCACGTCGCCATCGAGGTGCGCAGCCCGCCGAACAGGTTGAGCGTCCCGTCGTTCTCGTGCGCGGGTCCGAGCAGGATCTCCTCGAGCGTCGCGTTCTGATGCGTCGCGACCCGGGTGCCGCGCGGCAGCGTGGGATGGAATGTCGCCATTCCCCAGTGGTAGCCGCGGCCGGGGGCCTCGAACGCGCGCGCCAGCGGCGAGCCGATCATCACGGCGTCGGCGCCGCAGGCGATCGCCTTGGAGACGTCGCCACCGGTGCGCATCCCGCCGTCGGCGATCACCATCGCGTAGTCGCCGGTCTCCTTCATGTGCGTCGAGCGCGCGTCCGCGACGTCGGCGATCGCCGTCGCCTGCGGCACACCGATCCCGAGCACCCCGCGCGTGGTGCACGCGGCGCCGGGCCCGACGCCGACCAGCACGCCGGCCGCGCCGGTGCGCATCAGGTGCAGACCCGTGTGGTAGGAGGCACAGCCGCCGACGATCACCGGCACGTCGAGCTGGGGGATGAACTCCTTGAGATTCAGCGGCTCGCTGGTCGTGGAGACGTGCTCGCCGGAGACCACGGTGCCCTGGATCACCAGGATGTCGAGGCCGGCCTCGAGCGCGATCTCGTAGTAGCGGGCGACGCGCTGCGGCGTCAGCGCGGCGGCGCAGACCACTCCTTCGGCCTTGATCTCGCGGATCCGCTGGGCGATCAGCTCCTCCTTGACCGGCTCGCGGTAGATGTCCTGCATCGCATGTGTGGCCTCGTCCTTGCCGAGCGTGGCGATCCGCTCGAGCTGCTCATCGGCGTCCTCATAGCGCGTGAAGATGCCCTCGAGGTTGAGCACCGCCAGCCCGCCCAGGCGACCGATCGCGCCGGCGGTGGCGGGCGAGACGACGCCGTCCATCGCGCTGGCGAGCAACGGCAGCTCGAAGCGGTAGTCGCCGATCTTCCACGTGATGTCGACGTCGTCGGGGTCGCGCGTGCGCCGCGAAGGCACGATCGCGATGTCGTCAAAGCCGTATGCGCGGCGCGCCTTCTTGCCGCGGCCGATCTCTACTTCCATTGCACGATCCTAGGTCTCGAGGCGGACGAACGGCGGGTACCCGAGGCCCTTGCCCCCCGACCGGGGGGTGTTCCAGCGGCGGCAACCACCTGGGTCGAGCATACAACTCAGCCAACGCCCGCGGGCAGCTCCACTTCGCTAGCTGCAACATCGGCGAGCAGCCGGTCGATCTCGCGCACGTCGATCAGTCCCGCGCCGAGGCGCCCAGTCGACTCGGCGCCGCAGGCGACGCCGAAGCGCAGGCACTCGGCGGGCGTCGAGCCGCGATAGTGGCCCGCGACATAGCCGGCGAGAAAGGCGTCACCGGAGCCGACCGTCGCCACCGGGTGGCGCGGCGGCACCGTCACGCGGTAGACGCGCGGCGCGCCGTCGGCGAGCACCTGGGCGAAGCAGCCATCGGGCATCGTCATGATCGCCGAGCGCGCCCCGAGCGAGACGATCTCGTGCACCGCTCCGGCGCGATCGGAGTCGTCGTTGAACTCGTGGCCGACCAGCTCCTCGGCCTCGACGACGTTCGGCGAGACCACGTCGGGCTCGGCGCGCACCG
>ODAK010002416.1_pt1 | contig 19678 bp, 18 predicted proteins | sample 1539591 | NCBI WGS metagenome assembly ODAK01 (sample SAMEA3539303, study PRJEB22396) | soil metagenome | biome: tundra; feature: field; material: soil | place: USA | collected 2010-05 | depth 0.15 m | reverse complement strand
CCATCCCGCCGGACGGCCGCCATCGTTATGCCATACGGGTTTACTACGAAGACACCGATGCCGGCGGAGTCGTCTACCACGCCACCTACCTGCGCTATGCCGAACGTGCCCGCACCGAAGCCCTCCGCGACCTGGGCGTGCCCCACGCGGAGCTTGTCGAGCGGTTCGGCGTGATGTTCATGGTGCGCCGCCTGGAAGTGGACTATGAGCGCGGCGCGCGATTGGATGAGGCGCTGACGGTCGAGACCGAAGTGCTGGAGGTCGGCGGCGCCACGACCAGGTTGCGCCAAACTGTCCGGAACAAGGACGGTGTCTGCGCGGTGCTGGCGGTTCGGCTGGCATGCGTGCGCCTGGAAGGAAACAAGCCCGGCCGCATTCCGCCGTTGTGGCGGGAACGGCTGGCGGCCATGCGAAGCAGAAGCGCGGCGGACGGGCAGGCATAGGCGCCTCATTGTTCTGGTCCGGCTCGACCAGGCCATGACGAGTTCACGAGGATCGGGCCATGAAGCGTCGGGCCATGAAGAGTAAAGCGGACCGGCCGTCAGCCATGCCGGTTGGAAAGAAGGGGAAATACGGACGTGAATTCGACAGTTGACGCGGCCAATCTGGTCGCGCAGGGGACCGACTTCTCGCTGTGGGGGCTGTTCTTAGAGGCCAACTTCGTCGTCAAGCTCGTGATGCTCGGCCTGCTCGCCGCCAGCGTCTGGGTCTGGGCCGTGGTGTTTGAGAAAGTCGTTAGCCTGCGCAAGGTCAACCGCGAGGCGACCGCGTTCGAGGACAAGTTCTGGTCCGGCGGCAGCCTGGATGAGCTGTTCGACCAGGACGGCGACAACCCGAAACATCCGATGGCCTCGGTGTTCTCCGCCGCGATGAACGAGTGGCGGCGGTCGAAGAAAGCCGCCGGCGCCGACATCGCGCACTCGTCGGTGCGGGAACGCGTCGATCGCGCGATCACGGTCACCGTGACGCGGGAGATGGAGCGGATGGAACGCTGGATGGTGTTCCTGGCTTCTGTCGGAGCCACCGCGCCGTTCATCGGCCTGTTCGGCACCGTGTGGGGGATCATGCACAGCTTCGCCGCCATCGCGCAGATGCACAACACCAACCTGGCGGTGGTGGCACCCGGCATCGCGGAGGCGTTGTTCGCCACCGCGATCGGCCTCGTCGCGGCGATCCCGGCGGTGCTCGCCTATAACAAGATCAGCACCGACCTGTCCCGCTTCGCGGCGCGGCTGGAAGGCTTCGGCAGTGAGTTCAGCGCCATCCTCTCGCGCCAGAGCGAAGCCGCCATCGGGGTGGGTGGCAGCGGGGCAGGGGCCATGAGCGGGGGGAACTGACCGGTGGCGTTCTCGCTCAACCAGAAAGGCTCGGCGCGCAGCCGCTACCGGCCATTGGCGGAAATCAACGTCACGCCGATGGTCGACGTCATGCTGGTGCTGCTGATCATCTTCATGGTCACCGCGCCGCTGATGACCTCCGGCGTGTCGGTCGATCTGCCGAAGACGAACGCGCAACCGATCAACAACGACAGTCAGCCGCTGACGGTGTCGGTGCGAGCGAACGGCGATGTGTATCTACAGGACGAACCGGTGCCGCTACCCGACGTGGTGGACAAACTGAAGGCGATCGCGCGCAACAATCCTGACCGCCGCATCTTCGTGCGCGGCGACAAGATGCTGCCGTACGGCCGAATCATGGAGCTCATGGGGATCATCACCCAGGGTGGGTTCACCCATGTCGCGCTGCTGGCTGAACAGATCGGCGCGACGCCGGCAGCGGCGCCGAGGCCGGTGCGCCCCGGACGGGGCTGATCGGCGGCGCGATGCTGCAACGGTCTCCCCCGGTTTTGACGGCACCGGTCAGGCGGTTTCTGGCGGAAAATCCCCGTTTGCGCACTGGCGGGATCGTCTCGGTGCTCGGCCACCTGATGGTCGTCCTGGCGCTGGTGATCACCATTCCCAGTTGGAAGACCGAGCCGGAGAAAGAACCCGACGCGACGGTCGAAATGATTTTCGACGGCAAGGCGCGAAGCACGATCAAGGCGCCGGCGCCCGCTCCGGTCCCGGCCCCCGCGAAAGAGATCGCGCCGCCCGCGCCGCCGGTCACCGAGGCGCCGAAGCCGGAACCAATCGAGGCACCGCCGCCGCCTCCACCGCCGCCGCCGCCTCCGGCGCCGCCCAGGGTGAGCGCGCCATTGCCGGCGCCGCCGTCCGAACTGCCGCCGCCGGAGCCGAGCCCCAGGGAGGCGCCGATCATCCCGCCGCCGCCCGCCCCACCGGCGCCGCCGCGTGAAGCGCCTCCTCGGTTGGTGACGCCTCCGGTGCCGCCGCCGCCGGACACGCCGCCGCCATCGAAGCCGAGCCAGACCGCACAGCCGAATGTGACAAAGAACATGGCGGAAAACAGCTCGGCGATGGAGGCGACGCTGCTGCGGCTGCGCCAGATGCAGGCGCGGACGGACCCGCCGCGGGCGCGTCCGAACCCTCGGGCGGGTGGCCAGCCTGACAGCGGTGGCAATCCGGCGAGCAACGACACCGACGCGTTGAGCGCGGCGCAACGCGGTGAGATCGGCGCGCACGTGCGGGAGTGCTGGACCAAGGACTCCGGCGCGCAAGGCCTGGATAAATTGAGTGTCGTGCTGAATGTCGTCACCGATGCCACCGGCACGAGCCGGCTCGTGACCGTGGCCGATGAGGACAAAGGCAAACTGTCCGACCCGGTGTTCCAGGCGTTCGCCGAGCGCGCCGTCCGTGCCGTCATGGATGTCCGCTGCGCCACTTTGCCGCTGCCGCATCAGATGCTCGGCCGTATCAATAATCTTACGTTCCGGTTCCGGCCGTGATCAGGCTCCCGGTGGCATGGCCCGTTCTTTATCGTCATCCTCGGGCCCGGCGCGAGGATCACTGGCAGAACGCAAGGTTTCAAATTGCCGGGGATCGTCGCGGATGCTCGGGCCGAGCCCTGCGAAGTTCACACATCTCGAATTCAGATGTCGGTCTTGGGTGGTCATCGGTTGGTTCGCCGGCCGAAAGAAAGCAAGGCTTTAACACGGAGAAGACAGAGAAAAGGCACGGATTGTCACGGAGAAGAAAGTGTGGCGCTTCGTGTGGACGTTCGATCATGCACCGCTCGATGCGTTCAAAACTCTTGCTTTTCCGTGAAAGTCCCTGCCTTGCCCCTGTCTTCTCCGTGTTCAGACACTTACTTGTCGAGGTTCTGGCGCCACCGTCCCAACACCGAAACAGTGACGGTTCAGCGCGACGATTTGTGCATGCCGTGGGGTCGAGCCCGAGCACGACGGTCTCGATGCGGTTGTACGCCACTTCAAGATCCCGCGCCGCTCGACCGGCCGCGCGGCGTGCGTTCTTTCCCACCTGAGGTGACCACCGATGATCCTGTTGCCTTCTCCCCAATTCCGCCGGCGTGATTTTATCCTTAAGGCGCTGGGTTCCGCCGCGTTGCTCGCCGCGCCGCTTCCGGTGTTGGCGCAGACCGCGGGGGACACGGGAAAATCCGCCGTCATCGACGTGAACGGCGCGCGCAACGCACCCATCCCGGTCGCCATCACCGATCTGGGCGGCGGCCCTTTGGGCGCCAATATTTCCGCCATCGTGACGAGCGATCTCGCGCGCAGCGGGCTGTTCCGCCCGCTCGTCCGCGCCGCGTTCATCCAGAGCGGGCCGTCCGACGGCGGCACGCCAAACTTCGAGAACTGGAAACCCACCGGCGCCCAGGCGCTGGTTACGGGACAGGCGTTCGATGACGGGGCGACGGTGCGCGTGGAGTTCCGGCTGTGGGACATTCTGCCCGGGACGCAAATTCAGGGGACCGCGTTCACCGCGCCGAAAGCCAACTGGCGGCGCGTGGCCCACATCATGGCCGACGCGATCTACGAACGGCTGCTCGGCGAGAAGGGCTATTTCGATACGCGGATCGTCTATGTCTCGTCACAGGGCCCCAAGGCGCGACGCATCCGGCGGCTGGCGATCATGGACCAGGACAGCGAAAATCAGCGGTATCTAAGCGATGGGACGTGGCTGACGCTGACGCCGCGCTTCAATCCGAAGCGGGATGAGATTGTTTACATGAGCTATGCCAACAATCAGCCGCGGGTTTATACGATGAACCTGGCGACCGGAGCGCAATCGTCTCTGGGCCGGTTCGATACGATGACGTTCTCGCCCCGCTGGTCGCCGGATGGCGGAACGGTGGTGATGGCCACCACCAACGGCGGCGGGTCGGATATCATCGCGGTCAGCGGCGGCGCGGCGCGGCGGCTGACCAACTCGGGGGCGATCGATGTCAGCCCGTGTTACAGCCCGGACGGGGCGCGGATCACGTTCGCCTCCGATCGCGGCGGCGATCAGCAGATCTACCTCATGAGTGCGAATGGCGGCAGCGCGCAGCGGATCAGCTATGGCAGCGGCCGTTACGGCACGCCGGTCTGGTCGCCGCGCGGCGACCTGATCGCGTTCACCCGCTATGCCGGCGATACCTCGAACTTTTCCATCGGGGTGATGCGTCCGGATGGCTCGGGCGAACGCATTCTGGCGGATGGCTGGCTGGTCGAGGGGCCGACCTTCGCGCCAAACGGCCGCGTGCTGATGTTCTGGCGCGAAACCCGGGGCGACTCGCAAGGCATCGGCTACTCCGCGCGGCTGTTTTCGATCGATGTGACGGGGTTCAACGAGCAGCCGGTGCCGACCCCGGCGGATGCCACCGATCCGGCCTGGTCGCCTTTGGGCGGGTCGGCTGGCGCTTAACAATCTGACCATTATCGGGGTCGGGACGTAATCCTGTTGCGTGGCTTGCCATCTGAGCGGAATAAGGGGCTTGCAGACCGGCCACGAGATATGGCAGAAATACTGTCCTATCTACCGACCCAGGAAACCGCCGAGAGAGTCATGTCAGACATCGCCATCACCCGCAGCAGTTCGCCAAAAACTCCGCCATCGGACGATTCGCTTACATTCGGCAACGTCTTCACCGACCACATGTTCCTGATGAACTATGAGTCGGGGAAAGGCTGGCATGATCCCCGGATCGTCCCGTACGGGCCGTTCACGCTCGATCCGGCGACCTGCGTGCTGCATTACGGGCAGGGGATTTTCGACGGGTTGAAGGCGTTTCGCGGCCGTGACGGGCATGTCCGGCTGTTTCGGCTGCCCGATCACGCGCGGCGGTTGAACCGCTCGGCGCATTATCTGTGTATCCCGGAACTCGATCCCACGATGGTCGAGGAATCGATCCGCGCGCTGGTCGAGATCGATCAGCGCTGGGTGCCGAAAAAGCCTGGCACATCCCTGTATATCCGGCCCACCGTCATCGCGACCGAAACGTTCCTCGGCGTGCATCCGTCGCACTCGTATCTGTACTATGTGATCATCGGGCCGGTCGGGGCTTATTACAAAGAGGGCATGAATCCGGTGCGGATCCTGGCCTCCGACCAGCACGTCCGGGCGGTGAAAGGCGGCCTTGGCGCGGCCAAGACGATGGCCAACTACGCGGCAAGCCTGTACGGCGCCGAGGAAGCACAGAAAGCCGGATATACGCAAGTGCTGTGGCTGGATGCGATCGAGCACAAATACCTCGACGAGGTCGGCACCATGAACATCATGGTGAAGATCGGCGATGAGATCGTCACGCCGCCTCTGGGTGGTGCGATCCTGGCGGGGATCACGCGGGATTCCGTGCTGACGCTGCTGCGCGAGTGGGGGATGCGCGTGTCCGAGCGGCAGGTCTCGATCGATGAAGTGCTGGACGCGGCGAAGGCGGGACGGCTGGAAATGTGGGGCACCGGGACGGCGGCGGTGATCTCGCCCGTGGGTGAGCTAGGCTACAAAGGTGAGCGGTATGTGATCAGCGACGGGAAGACCGGGGCGCTGACGCAGAAGCTGTACGACACGATCGTGGGAATTCAATACGGGACCGAGCCGGATCCGCATGGCTGGGCGCGGCTGCTGGGGAATCGCCCCGGCGGGTGAATGCGAGGGACCTGGACCGTATGGCTCAGGTCCCGGAGTATCGTGTCGCCGCTTTCCCGCGCATCTGGTGCCGTTGCATCGCGAAGCTCACGAAGCACCCAAAGCTCACGAAGCGTGCCTGTGCATTGCTGACCGCGGGGCGTCCCGCTTGCCCCTTCGTGAGCTTCGCGATAAATGTGGCGATGCCGACGGCACGGTCGGATCGGTGTCCCCGCGACCCGCACGCAACTCAACAGCCGCGCACGCCTATAAGACTTCCTTGACGTCGGTGGCGTGGCAAAGCTCCTCGTCCCCCGCGTGGCCTTTTCCCTTCGGCACGGTCAGCAGGCGCACCTTCACCCACTCGTCGTCGATCTTTTCGATCACTTCGGCGGTGATATCGCCGATCAGACTGAGTTTCGCGCCGACCTTGACCGCGATCAGTTCGATCATCGGTTTTCCCCGTCAAAACAGTATGCTGAGATTCTTCGCCAGCAACACGTTCTGCTCCAGTATCAGTTCCCGCCGCGCGATCAGCCACGAATCACCGTTCCGCCGCAGAACATCGGTGCGGCGGCCAATGAACGTGTAATGCTCGTATTCGACCCGACTCTGGAACACCAGAAATCGGCAACCGACCGTGACCTCGTCAGGATCTTCCATCGACGGTTTAACGTCGAGCAAACGCACGTTGCTGACCATGTGCGTGACCCGCGAGAGCGGCTCCTCGGCGTAGTGCACACCGGTCAGGATTTGCTCGACGCGTTTGGTCACCGTCCATTTGTCTTCGTCGAACCAGGAAATGCCTTCACCTTGCCGGGTGTTTTCCCGCTCGTCGTGCTCGCCGAATTTCACGTTGCGGCGGATCGGCATGAAGTAGACCAGATCTTCCGCCAGCAGATCGAGCCACTCGCGGAATTTTCGCGTGTCCAGCAGATCGGCCTCCTGATACAGGAACTCCTCGATCTCCTGCTTCAGTTCGAAATATGCGAGGCCTTTTTTCATTCCGCCGCCCTCAGCATCGGTTGGATGTCGCGACCCAACAGGGAATCCCAGTTGTCACCGCTCATGTAGCGCTGCCAGACGCGGTAGAAATTGCGCGGCGTCTGATCCGTCATTTGAGTCGCGACCTCGCCCGGCCCGAGATGGGTCGCATTCGGCAATTTCATCGACATCTGATAATTCAGCGGGTAGCGCTTCGCGATCGTCCCCTTACTGGCGGCGGTGGCATAGAGCCAGTTCTCCATATCGTCCTGCTCGGTCATGCCAGCGGGACCGGAATACCGCATGTAGTAACGGCGCGGCACATCTTTCACCGCGGCGGGCGCGTCGGCATCGACCAGGAAGAAACGCCAGGCTTCGGTTTCCGTCGGCCCATGCGGATGCCAGACACAGATGCCGCGTGGTTGCCGCCCGTGGTAGGAGGCGTTGGGAAAGATCGTGCCAACCAACGGCAACAGGTTGGCACGCTCGCCAAGCCGGCGCTTGCGTTCATAAAAGCAATGCCGAAAATATTCGTCGACCTCGGGATATTGCTGATAGGTCGGCGTATATTCAACATCGTCCGGCACATACCCGCTGGTCATGCCATGGCCCTGCGGATAGCCAACCCAGACTCGTTGCCCTTTCGCATACTCATTATCGCGCCGCTGCCCCGCCTGCGCGCTCGCGCTCATGCCAACCATGTCGACCGACCGGTGCGAGGGATTGTGGTAGCTGTCGCCAAGAAAATTTTCCGCGGCGAATTTCCAGTTGGACGGAAAGACCCATTTGTGCACACCGATGACCTCGGCGCCGCCGGGCCGCCCGTCGCGGCAGTCTATCACATGATCGAAATGGTCCACGGCATCGCCGAGCCAGTTGAGAAAATCCGGAGCCTCAGGATCCCAGGAAGCCCAGATGGTGCCTTTGTAGTTCGCCATGCGGGCGACCTCGACCAGGCCCCATTCGTCGCGGTTCAAAGTGCCGGCATACAGCGTGCGATATTGCGGTACACCCTGAAGCTTGCCATCGGTCGTATAACTCCAGGAATGATACGGGCAAACGAACAACGCGGTGTTGCCATGTTCGTAACGGCACACCTTCATGCCGCGATGGCGGCAGGAATTCAGGAACACATGGATGCCGCCGCGGTCGTCGCGGCACAGGATGACCGGACCGTCGCCCATGCGGGAGACGAAGAAGTCGCCCGGTTTGGGGATCTGGCTCTCGTGCCCAACGAACAACCAGGAACGGGTGAACAGTTTCTCCAGTTCCTGACGATGCACATCGGGTGAGGTGAAAATCTCCCGGTCCACGGTGCCGGCGGCGAGGTTGATCATGGCGGTCACTCCGCCGCGGCGCGCAGTGGGGCCAGATCGCGGCCAAGCAGCGAATCCCAGGACTCGCCCTTCAGGTAGCGCGCGTAAACCCGGTAATAGTTACGCGGCGTCTGGTCGGTGATCTGCGTCGAAACCATGCCGGGGATCGGGTCGTCGACCTTGTACGCACCCATCGACATCTGATAGTTGAATGGATAGCGCCGTGCGATCGTGCCTTTGCTGGACTGGGTCGCGTAAAGCCAGTTCTCCATGTCGTCCTGTTCGGTCATGCCGGCCGGTCCGGAATACCGCATGTAGAACCGCCGCGAAACGTCCTTCACCACCGCCGGCGCATCGGCGTCGACGAGGAAAAACCGCCAGGCCTCGGTTTCCGTCGTGCTGTGCGGATGCCAGACGCACAACGCGCGTGGCTGCCGGCCGTGCCACGACGTGTTGGGAAACAGGTTGCCGGTGAACGGCAGAAGTCTCGCTTTGTTCCCGAGCCGGCGTTGCCGTTCGTAAAACGCATGTCGAAAGTACTCTTCAACCTCGGGGTATTGCGCGTAGCCCGGCTGATATTCGAATTGTTCCGGCATATGCACGCTGTGCATGCCGTGGCCTTGCGGGAAGCCGACCCAGACATGCTGGCCCTTGGCATATTCGTTGTCGCGCCGTTGGCCGCGTTGCGCCGAGGGACCGATGCCGATCATGTCCACGGATCGGTGCGACGGGTTATGATAACTGTCGCCCAGAAAATTCTCCGCCGCGAATTTCCAGTTGGTGGGCAGGATCCACTTGTGCACGCCGATGACCTCGGAGCCGCCGGGCCGTCCATCGCGGCAGTCCAGCACCTGATCGAGATGATCGACCGCATCGCCGAGATACGTCATCAGGTCCGGCGCCTCGGCGTCCCACGAGGCCCAGACGGTACTCTTATAAATCCGCAGTTTCGGCACCTCGATCAGCGACCATTCCGAGCGGTCCAGCGTGCCTTCGTACAGCGCCCGATACAGCGGCACGCCTTGCAATTTGCCGTCGGTCGTGTAGCTCCAGGAGTGGTACGGACACACGAACAACGAGGTATTACCCTGTTCGTAGCGGCAAACCTTCATCCCGCGGTGCCGGCACGAATTCAAGAAGACATGCACCTTGCTTTGGGCATCGCGGCACATGATCACCGATTCGTCGCCCATCCGGGACACGAAATAATCGCCCGGTTTGGGGATCTGGCTTTCATGGCCGACAAACAGCCAGGCGCGGCTGAACAGACGTTCGAGTTCTTCCTTGTGAAACTCCGGCGAGACGAAGATTTCGCGGCTGATCAGGCCGCGTTGCGTGTCGATCAGTTGATCGATCGGCAGAGACGTCATGCTCCGGTCCTCCGCATTTGCCGCGATTGTGCGCCAGAGGGGGTGATAAGGCCAGGGGCTTTGCCCCCTGGACGACAACTGTTCGCGTCGCGGGATGAGGGCGCCCTCATCCCGCAACCCAATGGATGGGGTCCAGGTGCACTGCACCTGGCGGGTCCAGGGGAGAGCCCTGGCCTTATCGATCCAACCTCCATCCTTGCAGTTCGGCCGCTTCCTCGCGGCATCGTTCCGGACCGCCGAGCACCTGACGATTGAACCCGATCCGCTTGAACCAGTAGTGCAGCCCAAGCAAATCAGTAAAACCCATACCGCCGTGCGTCTCGGTCGTCATGCGAGCCACCTCACGCGCGACATCGGCGACATGTGCCTTCGCATGGCACGCCGTCAGCCGCGCCTCATCCGGCATCGCATCCTGAGCGTGCGCCGCGTACCACACCATTCCGCGGCACGGCTCCAACGTCGTGACGCAATCGGCGAGCATGTATTTCACGCCCTGGAAGCTGCCGATGACGCGGCCGAACTGCACCCGCTCCTTGGCGAACGCGACCGCGCGATCGAGCATGGTCTGCGCCGCGCCAAGCATATCAGCGGCGAGAATAACCCGTCCCGCGTCCAGCACCTTGCGCGCGGCGGCGACTTTATCGTTGGCGGCGGCGAGCACAACCGCGGGCGACGAGTTGAATGCCACATCCACCAACGGCCGTGTTCGATCCAGCGAGCGATGGAGCGACGTCGACAGACCAGGAGCGTCGGCCTCGACCAACGCGGCGGTGCCGTCGCGGAGATAAATCAAGAAATGCGTGGCCGCGCCCGCGTCCATCACGCCGTTGACGGTTCCGCTCAGTCGCGTTCCATCCAGTGTGACTGACGCCGCGCCGGTCTGTCCCGCGAGGCCGGCGAAGCCGACCGCGATCCGCGCCTCGCCCGCCGCCACCATGGGTAAGTATTCGTCCTGCTGCGCTTCGGTCGCGCTGTTCATAAACGCAAGCGGAGCCATGACCGTCGTTCCGGTGAAAGGCACCGGCGCGGCGGCATAACCAAGCCCCTCGGCCGCGACCGCGGCATCCAGCACGCCAAGGCCCGCACCGCCGAATCGTTCCGGTACGATCAGGCCGTGCAAACCGAGTTCCGCCAGGCCGTTCCATAAGTCGGCATCGTAACCACCACCCGGCTCCGCCAACGCGCGCAGCCGCTCCATCGGCAGCCGGTCCTTCAGGAACTCACGCAACGAATCGTCGAACTGCCGCTGTTCGAGGCTCAGACCGAATTCCATCAGCCTCTCCCGATCGTGGCGGCGGTCTGCACCTTCGGCTCGCGCGGCAAATCGAGGCCGCGTTCGCCGATGATGTTCTTCTGAATGTTGTTGGACCCGCCGCCGATCATCAATCCGACATCGTACATGTAATCGATGTTCCAGGTGGTGGCGTCATCGTCCTCGGCGTCTTCACCGGCCGATTCGAACGGCAATCCCACCGCGCCAAGAGCGTCCACCGCCAGCGACGACAGGCGGAACCCCAGCATGGTGCCGCCGTACTTAACGATCATGCGTTTGACGCCGGAGTCGATGCCTTGCGCCGCCTCGGTCAGCAGCCGCAAATTATGCGCTTTCCAGGCGATGACTTCGCCTTGCAGACGCAGTAACCGGTCGCGGAATTCAGCCTGGCGGATGAGGGGAACGCCATCGACCTCGGTCGCGCTCAGCATTTTGATCAGTTGCTCCAGCCGCGTGGTGACCTTGTCGGCGTTACCAATCATCGAACGTTCGTGCTTCAAGGTGACGTTCGCGACGTACCAGCCCTTGCCCCGCCCAACCACGATCTGACTTTCCGGCACTTTGACGTCGGTGAAGAATACTTCGTTGAACTCGCTCCGGCCCGTCATCGTTTTCAACGGGCGCCGGTCGATTCCGGGTGAGTTCATCGACAGCAAAAGATAAGACAGGCCCTCGTGTTTCGGCCTGTGCGGTTCGGTGCGGCACAACAGGAACATCATGTCGGCGTAATGCGCGGAACTGGTCCATATCTTCTGGCCGTTCACCACCCAGAACCCGTCCTTCAACTCGGCTTTCGTCTGCGCGTTCGCGAGGTCGCTGCCGTTGCCGGGCTCGGAATAGCCCTGACACCAAATGATATCGCCGCGAATTGTCGGCCCGACGTAGGCGCGCTTCTGCTCCTCCGTGCCGACCTCCAGCAGAGTCGGCACCAGCATCGACACGCCCTGATTGGTCAGGCCGGCATAAATGTTCGCGGCGGTGAACTCACTGGCGATCACGGCGGCTTCCATGACGTCGGGAGTTTTCCCGGCGCCGCCGTACTCCACCGGAATCGTGCGGCCGACATAGCCGTGCTCCAGCAACGTCTTCTGCCAGTCCAGCGTCTTTTGGTCGGGCCGCTTTCGCCCGCCACCAACCTTCGGCGACTTATGCCCTTGCGTCGCGATGAAGGCGCGGATCTCCGCCTGCAACGCCTGGTATTCCTCGGACAGGCTCAGGTCCATGGTTTCCTCCGTCGTCCCTGGCATCGAGGATGGCGCACCAGCGCCATCCTCGCCAGAGGCTCAGCCGTTCTGCATGATGTGGATCTGGCGATCCGCCAACAGGTCGCGAGTCTTGGCGCCATAAGCCGCCATGTGCGGGGAGGCGGCATGCGCCTTCAGATGGTCCGGGCTCTCCCACTTCTCGACCACGACAAAGGTGTCGTCGCCGTATTTCGCGGGCGAATTGGGCGCATCGATAACGGGGCCATATTCGATGCAGCCGGCCTCGGCATGCACGGCCGGTATATTGGCATGAAACGCCGCCAGGACTTCGGCGCGTTTGCCGGGTTTGGTGGTAATGACGGCGAGGACGTGGATCATGATCATCTGCTCCTTGGGTTAAGAACGGGTCTGGGGTCGCGCCTCCCGCGCGCCAGGCCCTATGTTCGCGCGCTCGTCGCGCTACAGCTATGATGCCCCAAACGCCGGAGGAAACGAAGTCATGAGCTACGAGGCGCCTTACGCCGGCCTGAAAGTGATCGACGTCAGTCAGGGTGTGGCGGGTCCTTACTGCGCCATGATGCTGGCTCAGTACGGCGCCAACGTGATTAAGGTCGAGCCCACCGACACCGGCGATTGGGCCCGCGGCCTCGGCACCAAATACGGCGATCACACCGCGTATTCGATCCCGGCGAATATCGGCAAACGCTCGATCGCGCTGGACCTGAAACCAGAGACCGGGCGCGCCGTGTTGTGGCGTTTGATCCGCGACGCCGACGTGTTCGTGCAAGGCTTCCGGCCCGGCGTGATCGACCGTCTGGGCTTTGGCTATGACGCGGTGGCGGCGCGGGAACCGCGCATTCTGTATCTGTCCGTGTCCGGGTTCGGTCAGAAAGGACCATTGGCGGAACGTCCGGCGATGGATCCGGTGTTGCAGGCCTATACCGGCATGATGTCGGAAAACCGCGGTCAGGACGGTATCCCGCATCGTATCCCGTTCATTTCGATCGACATGAGCACGGCGATTTATTCGTTCTCCGCCGTCGCCGCGGCGTTGCTCGCGCGCCAGCACGAGCCGCGCGGCCGGCATATCGATTCCAGCCTGATGCAGGCGGCCGCCGGATTGCAGGTGGTGCGGCTGATGTCGTCATATCTGGAAGACGGCGCGGTGCGGCAAGGTATTCCGCCCAGTGGCGTTTATCAGACCAAGGATGGGTTCATGTCGATCACGGTGGTGCGGCCGTGGGAGTGGGAAGGCTACTGCGAGGCTGTCGATCAGCCGGCGTTCGGCGCCAACGAACATTACCGCACGCCCGCCGGCCGGGAGCCGCATGCCGCGGAAATCGATTCCGTGCTGCGTCCGTTGCTGGCGACCGACACGACGGCCGCCTGGTCGGCGAAATTCACCGAGCATCGGATCATGCACGAGGCGTTGAACTCGTACCCCGCGTTCCTGAAACAACCGCATGTCGCCGAAAGCGGCGCCGTTGCCTGGACGCATCATCCGCATGTGCCTCAGGCGATTCCGTTGCCGAACCTCATCGGTATGCCACCGTTTCAGGACGGCTCGCCGCGCACGGTGGCACCCTCGAAAGGCGAGCACGGTGTGGCGATTTTGACCGAGCACGGCTATGCACAGAGTGAAATCGAGCAGTTGATCCAGGCTGGCGTTCTCGTCACCGGGTGAGACCAGAAAAACCAGGGAGAGCGTAGCATGACAGGATCCATCACCCGACGAGTCACCTTGGGCGCCGGCCTCGCCGCCGCCGCGCTGACCGGCCGCGCGAGAGCGCAACGGCCGCCGATCCGCATCGGTGTCCTGACCGACATGGCCGGGCCGTACGCGGCCAATAGTGGTGCGGGTTCCGTCGCCGGTACGCAACTGGCGGTGGAAGACTTCCTTAACGCGCATTCCGACATTCCGGTGGAAGTGGTGTCCGCTGACCTGCAACTCAAACCGGATGTCGCGATGGCTATTTCCGGCAAGTGGATCGATACCGACGGCGTCGATCTGATCACCGATGTGCCGCTGTCGTCGGCGGCGTTCGCGATCGGCGATCTGGTGAAGCAGAAGGATAAAGTCGCGATATTCACCGGCGGCGCCTCGGCGGATATCACCGGCGGGCATTGCGGACCGAACCATCTGCACTGGGTGTACGACACCTGGTCGATGCCGCACGGTGTGGTCGACGCGACGGTCAAGGAAGGCGGCGACACCTGGTTCTTCATCACCGCCGACTACGCGTTCGGGCATTCGTTGCAGAAGGACGCGGCGAGTTTCGTCACCGGTGCGAACGGCAAGGTGCTGGGTGAGGCTCTGGCACCGTTTCCGGGCACCACGGATTTTTCGTCGTTCCTGCTGCAGGCCAAAGCCAGCGGCGCGAAAGTACTGGGCCTGGCCAATGGCGGCGGCGACACGGTCAATTGCATCAAGCAGGCGTCGGAATTCGGCCTGATGAAGGGCGGAATGAAGGTCGCCGGCCTGATCTTCCTGATCCATGACGTGCATGGCGTCGGACTGTCGGCGGCCCAGGGTGTGCTGCTGACGGAACCGTTTTATTGGAACATGAATGATGGAACACGGGCGTTCGCGAAGCGCTTCCAGGCGAAGATGGGCGGCAGCGTCCCAGGCTCGATCCACGCCGGCCAGTATTCGGCGGTCACGCATTACCTGAAAGCGGTGCTCAAGGTTGGCTATGACAAGGCCAAGGCCAGCGGCCGGGCGGTGATCGAGGAAATGAAGGCGACGCCGACGAACGATCCGCTGTTCGGCGATGGAATGGTGCGCAAGGACGGACGCGTCATTCACAACATGTATCTGTTCGAGGTCAAATCGCCGGAGCAGTCGAAGGGGCCGTGGGACTATTACAATCTGAAGCGCACCGTTCCGGCGGCGGAAGCGTTCCGTCCGATGAACCTGGGCGGATGTTCGCTGGTGTGAACCGGCCGCCGTCGTGGCTCGGCCTGACCGGGCCACGACGGTAATGAACCTCACACCCCGCACCGCATCCAGCGTAACGACAGCGCGATACGGTCGGTTGTGTCGTGTATTGCATGGCTCCTGTGTTTGGCATCGGGTGATGCACGGCGGCAGGAGTTCACAGCCGGTGTCCCCTAACAATTAACTCACAGGTAATGGCGACGATTGTCGCGGCGCGGTAGCGTTCGCCATGATCCTGATCACCACCACCGAGCCCGCCTCCCGTCCGGTCGGCGATTTGTTGCGGGAATGGCGCCAGCGGCGGCGCATGAGCCAGCTCGATCTCGCGTGCGAGGCGGATATCTCCACCAGGCATCTGAGCTTCCTGGAAACCGGCCGCTCAACGCCCAGTCGGGAGATGGTGCTGCATTTGGCGGAGCGGCTGGATGTGCCGCCGCGGGCGCGTAACGCGCTGCTGAACGCGGCTGGCTACGCCGCGGCGTTTCCTGAACGGCGGCTCGACGACCCGGCGATGACGGCGGCGCGACAGGCGATCGACCTCGTGCTGGCGGGTCATGAGCCGCATCCGGCACTGGCGGTCGATCGGCACTGGTGCATGGCGGCCGCCAATCGGGCCGTGGCGCCGTTGATCGCGGGCGTCGATCCCGCGCTGCTGCGACCGCCGGTGAATGTGCTACGCCTGAGCCTGCATCCGGGTGGGCTCGCGCCGCGCACCGTCAATCTGGGGGAGTGGCGGGCGCATCTGCTTGAGCGGCTGCGGCAGCAGATCGAGGTCTCGGGTGACCCGGTGCTGGTCGAACTGATCGCCGAACTGTGCGGCTACGACACTCCCGCCGAGCCCGCGCCGCACGCCGCGAGCCAGAACTTCGCGGCGGTCGCCGTGCCGTTTCGCCTGGCCACGGACGTTGGGGTTTTGTCCTTTTTCAGCACCACCACGGTTTTAGGCACGCCGATCGACGTGACCCTTTCGGAACTGGCACTGGAATGTTTCTTGCCGGCTGATCCGGCGACGGCGGCGGCCATGCGGCGGCTTACCAGCCGGACGGAGCCCGAGGAAGCAGCGCGGCGAGGTCGATCTCGCCGGTAAACGCGGTCGCGATCGGGCCGGTCATCAGGACATGGTTGTCCGGCCGCCAGGCGATGGTCAGTTCGCCGCCGTCGACCACGACGGTCGCCTCGCGCCCGGTCAGTCCGCGGCGGGCGGCGTTCACCAGCGCGGCGCAGGCGCCGGAGCCGCACGCAAGCGTCAGGCCCGCGCCACGCTCCCAGACCCGCAGGCGAACGCGGTCCGGGCTTATCACCTGGACGAAGCCAATATTCGCGCGCTCGGGGAACAATGCGTTGTGTTCAAGCAACGGACCGAGTTCGGTGATCGGAATGGTCGCGAGGTCCGCCACGAAGAAAGTCGCGTGCGGGTTGCCCATGCTCGCCGCGGCGGGATGCGAAACGGGTCCGACGGTCAGGTCCAGGTCCAGCGTGTCCATCGGGCGGGCGAGGGGGATGTCCCGCCAGTCCAGCCGAACCGGCCCCATATCGACACGGACCTCGCCGTTGGGCAGCACCTCGGACGGCAGGTCGCCGGCGATGGTGCGAATGACCTGGTGCCGCCGGCCGGTTGAGGCGGCCAGCAGGTGGGCGACGCAACGGGTCGCATTGCCGCAGGCGCCGGCCTCGGACCCGTCGGGATTGCGGATGCGCATGAAGGCGTCAGCGCCTGACGAGGCGGGCTCAAGGACGATGAACTGGTCGCAGCCGACCCCCGTGCGCCGGTCGGCGATGGCGGCGGCGAGGGCGGGCGTCAGGCCAAGCGGCCCGGCTCGTTCGTCAAACACGACGAAATCGTTCCCACAGCCGTGCATTTTTACGAACCGGGCGCGCATGGATCGGATATAAGCGGGTGAGGGCGGAACACCAACCGCCATTTGCGCCGCTTTACCGTGCGGCTCGACCGCCGAGGGAGGCAACATGAACGCGCCGGTCAGCATCGACCCGTCAGGGGATCCCCCCATGGGAGATCCATGGACCATTCCGCTCGAGCAGATCGATGTCGCCGACGCGCGAATTTTTCAGGACGATGTCTGGCCCGACTGGTTCGCTCGCCTGCGGCGCGACGACCCGGTGCATTTTACCCGCGACAGCCAGTTCGGTCCGTATTGGTCGGTGACCAAATACAAAGACATCATGAAGGTGGAGACCAACCCTCAGGTGTTTTCCTCGGCGTTGGGGATTACGCTCCTGGATCAGGAGACGCAGTACCGGCTGGCGATGTTCATCGCCATGGACCCGCCGAAACACGACGTGCAGCGGCTGGTGGTGGCGCCGATCGTGGCACCCGGCAATCTGGCGCACATGGCGGGCACGATCCGGGAGCGGGCGATCAAAATCCTCGACAATCTGCCACGTAACGAAACCTTCGACTGGGTCGAACATGTCTCGATCGAGCTGACCACGCAGATGCTGGCGACATTGTTCGATTATCCGTTCGAGCGGCGGCGCGACCTGACGTATTGGTCGAACATCGCGACCACCAATTTCAAGGACCCCAACGCGCTGGTGAAAACCGAGGAGGAGCGGTTCAACGAACTGAAAAAGATGGCCGCCGCGATGATGGGATTGTGGAATGAGCGGGTGAACGCGCCGCCGGCGTCCGACCTGATCTCGATGCTGGCGCACGGTGAGGCGACGCGGAACATGGACCCGATGGAGTTCATGGGGAACTGCGTGCTGTTGATCGTTGGCGGTAACGACACGACGCGCAACTCGATCAGCGGCGGGTTGTGGGCGCTGAGCAGGCATCCGAACGAATATCGCAAATTGCGGGAAAATCCCGGCCTGATCCCGAACATGGTGCCGGAGATCATCCGCTGGCAGACCCCGTTGTCGTACATGCGCCGCACCGCGTTGTCGGATTACGAGCTTGGCGGCAAGACGATCCGCGCCGGCGACAAGCTGGCGATGTGGTACATCTCCGGCAATCGCGACGGCGAGATGATCGAGTATCCCGACAGTTTCATCATCGACCGTGCCCGCCCGCGGCAGCATCTGTCGTTCGGGTTCGGCATTCACCGTTGCGTGGGCAACCGGCTTGCGGAACTGCAACTGACGATCCTGTGGGAGGAGATCATGCGGCGGTTCCCGGTCATCGAATTGATGGAGGAGCCGAAACGGGTATACTCCAGCTTCGTGCACGGGATCTCGTCCATGATGGTGCGCATCCCGGGATAAGAAAATACAGGAGGACTTCGCCGTGAACGCTCCGGTTGCGATTGATTACCGAGCCCAGGCTCATCGGGACCCCTGGACGATGCCGATCGAGGAAATCGACGTCAGCAATCCGTACATCTATCAGGATGACACCTGGGCCGGGTTCTTCGCGCGGTTGCGGCGCGACGAGCCGGTGCATTTCATCAATAGTCCGATGTATGGGCCGTACTGGTCGGTGACCCGGTATCGCGACATCATGCATGTCGATACCTCGCACACGATTTATTCGTCGGATGCCGCGATGGGCGGGATCGCGCTGAAGGACGTGCCGCTGGAGTTCCGCAAGGAAAGCTTCATCGCGATGGATCCGCCGAAGCATGACGATCAGCGCAAGATCGTTTCGCCGATCGTGGCGCCGCCGAACCTGGCGAAGATGTCCACCACGATCCGGGAGCGGGCGTGCCGGATCCTCGACGAATTGCCGCGCGGTGAGGTGTTCGACTGGGTCGATCGGGTGTCGATCGAGTTGACGACGCAGATGCTGTCGACATTGTTCGACTTTCCGTTCGAGGAACGGCGGACGCTGACCCATTGGTCGAACGTCGCCACGGTGAACACGCGGGCCGGGACCGAGATCGACTCGGAACAGAAGCGGGACGTGATCCTGCAACAGATGCTGGCGTATTTCACCGACGTCTGGAAGGTAAGGCGACAACAGCCGCCAAAGTTCGATCTGATCTCGATGCTGGCGCATGGCGAGGCAACCAAGGATCTGCCGTCACGGCCACAGGAGTTCATGGGCAATCTGCTGCTGTTGATCGTGGGCGGCAACGACACCACGCGCAACTCGATCAGTGGCGGGTTGTGGGCATTGAACAAGTTCCCCGGGGAGTACGCGAAGCTGCGCGCGAACCCCGATCTGGTCGCCAAGATGGTACCGGAGATCATTCGGTACCAGTCGCCGGTGGTGCATATGCGGCGGACCGCTCTGTGCGATGCTGAACTGAACGGCAAGACGATCCGCAAGGGCGAAAAGGTCGCGATGTGGTACATCTCGGGCAACCGGGATGACGAGGAAATCGAGGACGCGGACAGCTTCATCATCGATCGCGCGCGTCCGCGGCAGCATCTCTCGTTTGGCTTCGGCATCCATCGCTGCGTCGGCAATCGGCTGGCGGAGATGCAGTTGACAATCCTGTGGGAGGAAATCCTGAAGCGGTTCCCGGTGATTGAGGTCGTGGAGGAACCGAAACGGAGTTACTCCAACCTGATCCACGGGATCACCTCGATGAAGGTGCGCATTCCGGCGTGACTCCCGACGCCGTCATCCCCGCGCCTGACACGGGGATGACGCGGGTCCTTCGCCCGAACGAGATCGAACCGCACCCCGCGAACGCCCTGGCCATCCGCGGCGCCGCCTGATCC
>ODAK010002415.1_pt1 | contig 19682 bp, 14 predicted proteins | sample 1539591 | NCBI WGS metagenome assembly ODAK01 (sample SAMEA3539303, study PRJEB22396) | soil metagenome | biome: tundra; feature: field; material: soil | place: USA | collected 2010-05 | depth 0.15 m | reverse complement strand
ACGAGTACGACGCGCGCCACCTGGTGCACCGGCTGCGCGAGCAGGGCGCGACCGCAGCGCTGCCGGTGGTGCTCGCGCCGAAGACGCCGCTCATTTTCCGGGAATGGCATCCCGGAGTCGAAATGGAACTGGGCAAGCTCGACATCCCCTATCCCAAGGCAAGCGCCGAGCTGGTGCCGAACACCGTACTGCTGCCGATGAACGGATTCGATGAGCAGGGCTATCGCCTCGGTTACGGCGGCGGCTTTTTCGACCGCACGCTGGCAGCCCTGAAAGACAGGAAACCGCTGGTAATCGGCGTCACCTTCGAAATCGGCGCGATCGATACCATCCATCCCCAGCCTTGGGACATTCCGGTGGACTACGTGGTCACGGAGCGCGGCGTATACCGCCGCGACAGCGACAAGGTCGAGTATCTTGGCATGCCCCGGGAGCGGCGCGCCGAGCTCAGTTCCCCGGTGTGCTACGCCGCCGACATCGCGCCGGGATATTTCGGCGAGGATCCAGAAATCTGATCCCTCAACCGAGGAACAGCTTGTACGCCGGGTTGTTGCTCTCGTCCCAAAAGGGATAGCCCAGATCATGCAGGAAGCGGCGAAACTGCGGCATTTCCTTGGGCGGCACCTGCATGCCCACCAGCACGCGGCCATAATCGGCGCCGTGGTTGCGGTAATGGAATAGGCTGATGTTCCAATCGGGGCGCATGCTGTTCAGGAACCGCATCAACGCGCCCGGACGCTCCGGAAACTCGAAGCGGTATAACAGTTCGTTTCTCGCCAGCGGCGCATGGCCTCCGACCAGATGGCGCACGTGCAGCTTGGCCATTTCGTTGTCGGACAGATCGATGGTCTTCAGGCCGTGGCGGCGCAGGTTGCGGATCAGGCGCGCGGTCTCGTCGCGGTCGTGCACCTCGACGCCGACGAACACATGCGCCTCCTTCGAACCGGCGATGCGATAGTTGAACTCGGTGACGTTGCGCGCGCCCAGCGTGGCGCAAAATTTCTTGTAGCTGCCGGGGCGCTCGGGAATAGTCACCGCGAGGATGGCCTCGCGGTGCTCGCCCACCTCGGCGCGCTCGGCGACGAAGCGCAGGCGATCGAAATTGGTGTTGGCGCCGCAGGCCACTGCAACCAGGGTCTGGCCGCGCACGCCCTTCTTCTCCACATACGCCTTGGCCCCGGCGATGGCCAGTGCCCCGGCCGGCTCGAGGATGGAGCGCGTCTCCTCGAACACGTCCTTGATCGCGGCGCAGGTCTCGTCGGTATCGACCAGGATGATCTCGTCGACGAGTTGCTTACACAGGCGGAAAGTTTCTTTGCCCACCTGCTTCACCGCCACGCCGTCGGCAAACAGGCCCACCTGCGCCAGACGCACGCGCCGGCCGGCTTTGAGCGAGCGCGCCATGGCGTCCGAATCCACCGGCTGCACGCCGATAATCCTGATCTCCGGGCGCAGGCGTTTGACGTAGGCGGCGATGCCCGAGATCAGCCCGCCGCCGCCGATAGCGACGAAAATCGCGTCGATCGGCGTCTTCGCCTGGCGCAGGATTTCCATGCCTATGGTGCCTTGGCCAGCGATTACGTCCGGATCGTCGTATGGATGCACGAACGTGAGCTTGCGCGCCTTTTCCAGCTTCAGCGCATGCCGGTACGCCTCGTCGTAGGAATCGCCAAAGAGCAGCACCTCGGCGCCGCGCGCCAGCACCGCGTCCACCTTGATCCGCGGCGTGGTCACCGGCATCACGATCACCGCCTTGCAGTGGAGGCGCTGCGCCGCCAGCGCCACGCCCTGGGCGTGGTTGCCGGCCGAGGCGGCGATGACCCCGCGCTTCAGCTTGGCGGGAGGCAATTGCACCATTTTATTGTACGCGCCGCGCAGCTTGAACGAGAATACCGGCTGCATGTCTTCGCGCTTGAGCAGCAAGCTGTTGTGCAGGCGCGCGGACAGTATGGGTGCCGGCTCCAGCGGCGATTCGATCGCCACGTCGTAGACGCGCGCCTTGAGGATTTTTTCTAGATAGTCTGGATGCATGTCGGTTCGATTCAATATAAGCGTGCAAGGGTAGCAGGATGTGCTTTGCGGCGGCAAGGCGACCGAAGGAAGTCCACGTGGGACGCATGCCGGCCATCGGCTGCCGGAGCCCGGGCTTGATCGGCCGCCGGGCGTTTCGCGCGCTACTGGGTGGTAGCGCAGGGAGCACTTTGGTAAAGTAGCGTCTATGGCGAAGACGAGCACAAGAAAAGCGAGACCGTTCTGGGAACGCGGCTACCAGTCGCACGGCTACTGGCAAGGCAAGGTACGCCTAGGCACGGTGCAGCTGGGCGAGCGCAGCCAGTGGGACGGCATCTACCGCTGGCAGGCGGGCAGCCGCGCAGGCGAGGCGAAGACCCTGGCCGAAGCCAAGCGCGCGGTCGAAGAAACGGTGCTGTCGCTGGCTAGCCAGCTTTCGCTGTTTGGAGACCCCGAGGGCAGCTGAATTTCACGCGGCGCTGAGTTTCGCATATTCCAGCGCCAGCCACTTCATCCCCTGGCGGCCGAAATTGATTTGCAGGCGCGCGTCCGGTCCCTGGCCTTCGGCATCGACGATCACGCCCTGGCCGAATTTGGCGTGGACCACGTTCTGGCCGATGCGCCAGCCCATCTGGGTCGCGCGCGGCAAAGACCTCGGTATCGCAGCGTCCCGCGCCGAGGCGAGCACCGGCTCGGGCAGGGGCTGGCTGCTCACGCGCGGCGTCAGCCATTTCACCAGGCCCGCCGGTATCTCGTCGAGAAAGCGCGAGGCGACGTTGTAGCGCGTCTGCCCGTGCAGCATGCGGTTCTGCGCGAACGACAGATACAGGCGCGAGCGCGCGCGGGTGATGGCCACGTACATCAGGCGCCGCTCCTCTTCCAGGCCGTCGTTCTCGTTGCGGCTTTGCTCGTGCGGGAACAGGCCCTCTTCCAGCCCGGTGACGAACACCGCCTGGAACTCGAGGCCCTTGGCCGAATGCACGGTCATCAGCTGCAGCGCGTCCGAACCCTCGCCCGCCTGGTGCTCGCCCGCCTCGAGCGCGGCGTGCACGAGGAACGCGGCCAGGTCCTGCTCCTCGTCCTGCTCCTGCACGAACAGCGCCGCCGCGTTGACCAGTTCCTGCAGGTTCTCCAGCCGGTCAGCGCCGTCCTTCTCCGCCTGGAAATGCGCGAGCAGTCCCGACCTCGCCAGCATGTGCTCGACGATCTCGGACAGCGCGAGGCCCTCGGCCTCTTTGCGCAAGGCCGCGATCATGGCGACGAATGCGCCAAGCGCATTGCCCGCCTTGCCGCCGAGTTGCGGCACCGCGTTGTAGAGGCTGGTATTGCCGGCTTTGGCCGCCTCCTGCAGCGCTTCGAGCGAGCGCGCGCCGATGCCGCGCGCGGGAAAGTTGACCACGCGCAGGAACGCGCTGTCGTCCTCGGAACTGGCGATCAGCCGCAGATAGGCCAGCGCGTGCTTGACTTCCATGCGCTCGAAAAAGCGCAGCCCGCCGTAGACGCGGTAGGGAATGCCGGCGGAGAACAGGGCGTGCTCGAGGATGCGCGACTGCGCGTTGGAGCGGTAGAGCACACCGATGTCGCGCCGCGCCAGCCCGTCGCGGTTGAGCGCCTGCACTTCCTCGGCCAGCCAGTGGGCCTCGTAGCCGTCGGTCTGCGCTTCGTAAATGCGCAGCGGCTCGCCGTGCCCGGCCGCGGTCCAAAGATTCTTGCCCAGGCGCTTCCTGTTGTTGGAAATGAGCGCGTTGGCCGCATCCAGAATATTGCCGTGCGAGCGGTAATTCTGCTCCAGACGAATCACGTTCTCGACCTTGAAGTCGCGCTCGAAATCGGCCATGTTGCCCACATTCGCCCCGCGGAAAGCGTAAATCGACTGGTCGTCGTCCCCGACCGCGAAAATCACGCTGTGCGGCCCGGTCAGCAGCTTGAGCCAGCGGTACTGCAGACGGTTGGTGTCCTGGAATTCGTCCACCAGGATATGGCGGAACCTCCCCTGGTAGTGCTCGCGCAGGATTTCGTTTTTCGACAGCAGTTCGAAGCTCCGCAGCAGCAGCTCGGCGAAATCGACCACGCCCTCGCGCTGGCACTGCTCGTCGTAGGCGGCGTAGATCTCGGCGTAGCGGCGGCTGAAATCGTCGTAGGCCTCGGCCTCGGCCGCGCGCTTGCCCTCTTCCTTGTTGGCGTTGATGTAATGCTGCACCTGCTTCGGCGGAAAGCGGTCTTCGTCCACGTTCATCGACTTCAGCACGCGTTTCACCAGCGACAACTGGTCGGCCGAGTCGAGGATCTGAAACAGCCGCGGCAGCCCGGCATCGCGATAGTGCGCGCGCAGCAGGCGGTTGCACAGCCCGTGAAACGTGCCCACCCACATGCCGCGGGTGGAGATCGGCAGCATGGCGGAGATGCGCGTGAGCATTTCCTTCGCCGCCTTGTTGGTGAACGTGACCGCGAGCACGCCGGCGGGGCTGACGTTGCCGGTCTGGATCAGCCAGGCGATGCGGGTGGTGAGCACGCGCGTCTTACCCGAGCCCGCGCCCGCGAGGATCAGCGCGGACTGGTTGGGCAGGGTGACGGCGGCGAGTTGTTCGGGGTTGAGATTGGCGAGAAGCGACATCGGACGGCACGCATTTTTTTACAACCGCGATTCTACCGCAGCGGCAGGGCCAGGCCGCCAGGGATTTCGCGCATGCGCCCAGCCATGGCCATACCGCCGAAGCATTTGTGTGCCTGCCAGTCAGGATCTAGGGGCGGCCTTGTATAATGCGCGATTCGTCACCCATCGAAGCGTCCATGCAAGCCCAGTACCACGCCGAGACCATCGAACGCGCAGCCCAGAAGCATTGGGAGAAAATACAGGCATTCCGCGTCACCGAGGAGCCGGCCGGAGCAGGCGGCCGGCCGAAATACTATTGCCTGTCGATGTTCCCCTATCCCTCTGGGAAGCTGCACATGGGGCACGTGAGAAACTACACCATCGGCGATGCGCTCACCCGCTATTACCGCATGCGCGGCTACAACGTGCTGCAACCCATGGGCTGGGACGCATTCGGGCTGCCGGCCGAGAACGCCGCGATGGCCAACAACGTGCCGCCGGCAAAGTGGACCTACGACAACATCGCCTACATGAAGAAGCAGCTCCAGTCGCTGGGTTTCGCCCTGGACTGGTCGCGCGAAGTCACCACCTGCCGGCCCGAGTACTACAAGTGGAACCAATGGCTGTTCCTGCGCATGCTGGAAAAAGGCCTGATGTATCTGAAGACCGGCACGGTCAACTGGGACCCGGTGGACCAGACCGTGCTCGCCAACGAGCAGGTCATAGACGGCCGCGGCTGGCGCACCGGAGCCTTGGTGGAAAAGCGCGAGATCCCGATGTACTACATGAAGATCACCGCTTACGCCGAAGAGCTGCTCGCCGCGCTCGGCTCCCTGCCCGGCTGGCCGGAGCGGGTGAAGACCATGCAGGCCAACTGGATCGGCAAGAGCCGCGGCGTGAATTTCGGTTTCCCCTACACCATCGACGAGAAACGGAAGCTGCTCAAGGTATTCACCACCCGCGCCGACACCATCATGGGGGTGACCTTCTGCGCCGTCGCGGCCGAACATCCGCTCGCCACCCATGCCTCCAGGAACAATCCGCAGCTCGCAGCATTCATCGACGAGTGCAAGCGCGGCGGGGTGCAGGAGGCCGATCTCGCGCTGCAGGAAAAGAAGGGCATGCCCACCGGGCTTGCCGTGACGCATCCGATTTCGGGCGAACAGGTCCCCGTGTGGGTCGGCAATTACGTGCTCATGAGCTACGGCGAAGGCGCGGTAATGGGCGTGCCGGCGCATGACGAGCGCGACTACGCTTTCGCGTTGAAATACAAGCTGCCGATCAAATGCGTGATTCGCCATCCGGCGGGCGACAGTGTGCCCGAACCATGGCTGCCCGAGTACGCGGAGTATGGCAGTTGCATCAATTCGGGCAAGTACGACGGCCTCGATTACGAGCAGGCGACCGATGCGATCGCCGCCGACCTGCGCGCCAAGGGCCTGGGCGACAAGCAGGTGGTGTGGCGCTTGCGCGACTGGGGCATCTCGCGCCAGCGCTACTGGGGCACGCCCATTCCCATCATCCACTGCGACGCCTGCGGCGCGGTACCGGTGCCGGACAAGGATTTGCCCGTGACCCTGCCCGAGGACCTGGTGCCCGACGGTTCGGGCAACCCCCTCGCCAAGCACCGGGCCTTTCTCGACTGCGCCTGCCCCCGCTGCGGCAAGCCGGCCAGGCGCGAGACCGACACCATGGACACCTTCGTCGATTCGTCCTGGTATTACATCCGCTACGCCTGCCCCGGCGCGGCGCAGATGGTGGACGAGCGCGTGAACTACTGGCTGCCGGTGGACCAGTACATCGGCGGCATCGAGCATGCGATCCTGCACCTTCTGTACTCGCGCTTCTGGACCAAGGTGATGCGCGACCTCAAGCTGGTCGAGTTCGAGGAGCCGTTCGCGCACCTGCTCACCCAGGGCATGGTGCTGAACGAGATCTACTTCCGCAAGAGCGGCGCGGCGCGCATCAGCTACTACAACCCGGCCGAGATCGAGTGGACGCTGGACGACAAGTGCCAGCGCGCGCAGGCCGTGCTCAAGGCCGACGGCGCTCCGGTGGAGTCGGGCGGCATCGGCACCATGTCCAAATCGAAGAACAACGGCGTCGACCCGCAAGCGCTGATCGAGACCTACGGCGCCGACACCGCGCGCTTTTTCATGATGTTCGCCAGCCCGCCCGAGCAGACGCTCGAGTGGTCCGACTCCGGCGTGGAGGGTTCGTACCGGTTCCTCAAGCGCCTGTGGACGTTCGCGCATCAATGGGCTCCCGTCATCGAGGCGGAATCGAAACGGCGCAAGGGCGATTTTGCGCGTTACGCCTATCCGCCCCGGATTGCCGCGGCCGCACCAAAGGTTGCCGCGCTGCGGCGCGAAGTGCATTCGGTGTTGAAACAGGCGACATTCGATATCGAGCGCAAACAGTTCAACACGGTCGCGTCGGCCGCGATGAAAATGCTGAACGCGCTTTACACCCCGCTGGGTTTCGACGATCCCGTTTCCGTTGCGGATGCATCCGCAACGGAGGTTCCCGCGCGAGCGCTGCATGAGTGCTTCGGCATCCTGCTGCGGGCGCTGTATCCGATCACGCCGCACATAAGCCACGAGCTGTGGCGGCAACTCGGTTATGCCGGGGACATCCTCGACGCGCCGTGGCCCGGGGTCGACGAGTTCGCGCTCGAGCAGGACGAGATCGAACTGGTGGTGCAGGTGAACGGCAAGCTGCGCGGCAATGTCCGCGTGGCCAAGACTGCCGGCAAGGATGCCATCGAAACCGCCGCGCTCGCGAACGAGCAGGTGCGCAAATTCGTCGCCGGCCAAGCGGTGAAAAAAATCGTCATCGTGCCCGGCCGGCTGGTGAATGTGGTAGTTTAAATGTGTGAGGTTTTTGGAGCGATCATGCGTATTCTGGCGATAGTCGTACTGGGACTCGTAACTGCCGCCTGCGGCTTCCAGCTGCGCGGCCAGGCCAAGCTGCCGTTCGAGACCCTGTACGTCGCCATTCCAGACACCTCGCCGATGGGAACCGAGTTGAAGCGCAATATCATCGCCGGCACCCACACCAAGCTGGTGCGCGATCCGGCCGAGGCTCAGGCGATTCTCAGCGTGACCGCCGAAGAGCGCGGCAAGACCGTCCTCTCGTTCGACACCAGCGGCCAGGTGGCTGAATTCCAGCTGCGTTACCGCCTGAGCTTCCGCGTGCACGACCCGAAGGGCCGCGATTACCTGCCGCAGAGCGAAATTCGGCTCACGCGCGACATCTCGTTCAACAACGCGCAGGTGCTGGCGAAGGAATCGGAAGAACTGTTGCTATACCGCGATATGCAAGGCGACATGGTGCAGCAGATCCTGCGCCGCCTGGCCGCCGCGCCCGCGGAACCGATTGCGTTCGAGCCCGCTGCAAAAGATGCAACTGCGCGCTGAAGAACTGGAGCGCCATCTCGCTCGCAGCCTCGCCGCCCTCTATGTCGTCCAGGGCGATGAGCCGCTGCAATCGCTGGAGGCGGCCGACGCGATCCGCGCCGCGGCCCGCGCGAAAGGCTACGCCGAGCGCGAGGTGCTCGCCGCCGAGCGCGGATTCGACTGGAACCAGCTGGTGGTCAGCGGCGCGAGCCTGTCGCTGTTCTCTTCGAAGAAACTGATCGAGCTGCGCATCTCCGGCGGCAAGCCCGGCACCGAGGGCGCGGCTGCGATCGTGCAGTACTGCTCCGCGCTCGTCCCCGACGTGCTCACCATCGTGACCCTGCCGAAGCTGGACCGCAGGGCCCAGGACACCACCTGGTTCAGGGCGCTGACGCATAGCGGCGTGCTGATCAACACCTTCCAGGTCGAGCGCGCGCAGTTGCCGCAGTGGATCGCGGCGCGCCTGGCGCGGCAAAAGCAGAAAGCGGATCGCGAGACGCTGCAATTTCTCGCCGACAGCGTCGAGGGCAATCTGCTCGCCGCGCACCAGGAAATCCAGAAGCTGGGCCTCTTGTTTCCGCCGGGCGAGCTCGCCTTCGATCCGGTGTGCGGCGCCGTGCTCAATGTCGCGCGCTACGATGCGTTCAAGCTGAACGAGGCGATGCTCTCGGGCGACAAGGCGCGCCTCGCGCGCATGCTCGATGGTCTGAAAAACGAAGGCGAGGCCCCACCCAAGATACTGTGGGTGCTCTCCGAGGAGATCCGCGCCGTGGCCAAGGTGCAGGCCGGCATGGCCGTCGGCGAAGACTTGCAGCAGCTCTACCGCAACAATCGCGTCTGGGGCGGCGTGCGCCAGCAGCTGGTGGCCGAAGCCGCGCGCCGGCTCAAGTCCGCGGCCCTGGGCCAGGCGCTGCGCCACGCCGCGCGGATCGATCGCACAGTCAAGGGCCTGGCCCGCGGCGACGTCTGGGACGAATTGCTGCAGCTCTGCCTGCGCTTTGCGCGCTAGCGCGAAGCGCAGCGGACCGCAACGGCCCAGCTGCCGCCCCCTTTTTGTGTCTGCCACTCTTTTCTCCCCCATGACCAGGCCAATAATGAAAATTTGCTGTTTGCGCGGTTGCTGCGCGCGCGGGTGGCGAAGTCACCATCGAGCGGCCACTGTGATCCGAGATAGTCTGATCCGAGATAGTTGACGACGGTACTGCTGACAGGCATAGTGATCGAGCCCCGCGGGAGCAGGTGATGTTGTTCCCGTACGTTGTGGTAGAGTGCTGCCGTTGAGAATTAATCCTGACCGGGTAGCCGGATGAGTAACGACATCTCGCAGCCCCAATCAATATTTATGGCTTTACAAATGCTTACAACCTTCAGCGGGCCTCTTGGCTAGGATGCCGGCTTGCAGTAGGCGCCGTGTTCGGGATTCGCTGATACAAGCGATGCGTTCCGCGCATCCATTCCGATAGATTCAGACAGAGAAAAGGAACGCCTGTGAATACGATAAGAATTTTCTTGGCCCTGTTGCTCGCCTTGACCATACTTCAGGGGTGCAGCAAGAGCAGTAGCAGCAGCAGCAGCAGTGGCCCCGCCAATGGCGCGGTGCGGCTGGTTAATGCAACCAACGTTAATGCAATCCCCGCTTACCCATCGCTGGACATGACCACGTCTGGCACCACGCTCGCCACAGCGATCCCAATTGGTGGCGCGAGCACCTATTACGGCCTTGCTCCGGGTGCCTACACCTTCGCGCTGGATGTGAGTGGAACCGGTATCGCGTCGGCGCAGCAGGCTCTTTTGATCACTTCAGGTGTGGATTACGCGCTGGTGGCCCATACCGGCGGGGGGCAGTTGCAGTTGACGTCGCTTACGGAGATCGAACCCGCGCCGGCAACCGGCGACACAAAGATAAGGGTATCGAACCTGGCAATGCAGGATGCCGGAAGTGTGGACGTTTATATGGCGGGACCCGGCGGTACTCTGGCCGGCGCGTCGGCTCTGGCGACCAATGTATCGGGGACCTCCCCCTACTTTGAGATCCCTGTAGGGACCGGAACTTATCAAATCTGGGTTACCGGTGCGGGCAACAGGACGGACGTGAGGTTGACTCTCCCTTCGGTAGCTGTAAGCAACCAGCAAATTCAGACATTGGTGCTGACCGCCGCGGCCCCGACCGTCACGGCCGGGGGAGTGACCGGCACGGCCGGGGGAGTATTAGTCGACGGATGGCTCGTTACCCAGCAAGCGGCAGTCGTCCCGCAGACAAATACCTATGCCCGTGTACGCGTGACCGCAGATATTACCGGTGGTGGACCCATCACCGTTACAGCGAACGGCACCGGCCTTGACGCTGCGACCCTGGTGTCGCCGGCGGTGGACTCTTATGTTTCTGTTCTACTCAATCCAGCGGGCACGCCGTTGTCGGGGACCGCTGTGGTGAACGGTGCTCCGTTCCCGTTGCCGGTCCAGCCTACGGCGCCCGGCGCCGATTGGACGCTGCTGGCGGTTGGTACCATTGCCGCGCCGCAGTTCTACTGGCTAAGAGACGACAACAGGCTTCCGCTCAATGGATTGGCGAAGCTGCGTTTGGTCAGTGGTGTCAATGGCCTTGCTGGCAACCTTTCGCTAACTGCCGACGCCAACCTTATGGCGTCAAATGTGGCTTTTGGAACAGCTTCGGCCCCGTCGACATTCACGACAACCGGCAATATCTCGCAGTTGCAGGTGAACAGGGCGGGGAACGCGCCCCTGGGCGGCCCATATCCCATCACCCTGCAGTCGCAGGGGGTGTACAGCGTGTTCATGCTAGGCGATTACACCGCGCTACCACAGGTACTGGTAGGCATAGTGAGAGCCGACCGCTGAACCAATACTGCGACCGCGCGGTTCGGGCTGTGAAAACCCGAACCGCACTACAAATTCGAGTGAAATCTCATTGCGAAATGAGGAGGCCAAGGTGGGAACGGAACGTTTCCACTCCTTCCTTGCCCTTCATGCTCCCCTAAGTCCGCGGCCGTTTCGGTAAACGTGAAACGGCTTCCAAGTTCAGCGCGGTTTGCGGCCCGTTGACGCCGCGCGCGCGGCAAACCCCGCATGATCAGCGTCCAGCCTTAGCACCGGGATGGCGTTTTCCGCCGGCTGCCCGGCGGGCGCCGGGGGTTGTACGGCCGCCTGTGCACGGGACAATTCCCCGCCGTTCTGCGTATTCTGCTTAAGCCATAGCGCGCTCGCGCCGAACCCGAGTGCGAATGCCACCGCCACGAACGCCGACAGGCGGGAGAATCTGCGCAAGCCGTCGCCGACGAGGGCAAGCGTAAGCTGCCTGCGCTCGCCGGCCGCCCTTGCGCGCTTTGCCGCGTCCGCACGCCGGCGCTGCGCAATCGCAGCCGTTTCCTTCTCCATCCGCGCCTGCTCCGAGGCGCTGCCCAGCGCCGCTTCCTCGGCCAACAGCTTCCCTTTCTCCGCCTCGGCAAGCCGTTGCTCCGAATCCCGCCGCACCTTGGCCTGATACTCGATCTGCCGCTCGACCACCACCCGCGCATCAGCCCGGTCTCGTTCGCGCGCCATCGCCGCAAGTGCCGCGACCGCCGCCTGCTGTGCCTCTTTTTCGGCGCTTGCCTGCGCCGCCGCCGCTTGGTTTGCCGCCAGCTCTGCGGCTTCGTGCTCTTCGGCAAGCAACTGCAACTCCCGCTCCTGCTCAGCGCGCCGCTGCGCCTGTTCCTGGGCCTCGTGCGCGGCAGCTTCCCTTGCGCGCGCCTGTTCGGCCGCCACGCGCTCTTCGCCTGCGCGCCGCTCGGCGGCCGCGCGCGCCTCGGCGTCGCGTTGAGCGCGCTGACGCGCGGCCTCGGCTGCGACCGCATCGGCGCGCGCACGCTCCTGCGCAAGCATTCCCGCATGTTCTTCCGCGACGTGGCGCGCCTGCGCCGCCGCATGAAAACGGTGCTCTTCTTCGGCGTGCTCGCGCGCAGCGGCTTCCGCTGCTGCTTCGACTTCGGCTCTTGCCGCGGCCGCAGCGGCCAGCGCCCGTTCGCGGGTTTCGCGCTCGCGCATCCCGGCCACCGCCTGCGCTTCGGCCTCTGCGCGCGCTTTCGCCGCCTCTTCCGCCCGGTACTCCAGCACGATTCCGTCCTCGGCCTGCTGTCGTGCCTGCGCCTCGGTCTCGCTGCGTTCGTACGCCCGCTGGACGGCTTCCTCCTCCGCACGCACGCGGTCTGCCGCAGCGGAGGCTGCCGCAGCTTCAATCTGTTCACGCTCACGCGCGCGCGCTTCGGCGTCCACGTCGGCCGCGGCTCTGGCAGCGGCCACATCGGCCAGCACCCGTTCCGCCGCTTCGCGTTTACGGCTCGCCAAGAGCGCACGCGCATCCGCCTTTGCGCGCGCTTTCGCCGCCTTTTCTGCGCGCTGCTCTTCCGCAATTCGCTGCTGCGCGTTTTGCATTGCTCTCGCCTCGGCTTCCGCGCTTTCATGCGCGAGCTTCGCGGCCTCCTCCTCGGCGCGCGCGCGGTTCGTCGCAGCCTGGATTGCCTCGGCATCAGCCTCTGCGCGCCCGCGCGCCTGCTCCGCGGCAAGCTTCTCGGTCTGCGCCCGCTCGCGCGCCGCGACTTCCTGTTCCCGCTCCGCTTGCGCGCGACGTTCCGCAGCTTGGGCTAGCGCCGCCTCCGCCGCCTGGCGCTCTTGCGCCAGCGCAGCAGCGTCCCGCTGCATGCGCGCATTGCGTTCCGCCGCCGCCGCGGCTTCCATCTCCGCGGCTTCGCGCGCCTTCGCCTGCTCGTTCAACTGCCGCTCGATTTCCAGCCGTGCCGCATGAGTTTGGGCGGCGGCGTCTTCGGCCTGCGCCTCTGCCCGGGCACGGCTCGCCGCAGCCTGCTCGGCTTGCGCTTCGGCCTGCTTGCGCGCCTCGGCGTTCGCCTGCACTTGCGCCTCCGCCTCCAGGCGCGCGCGCGCCGCCTGTTCCGCTGCTTGTTCTGCCTCGATTCGTGTTTGCGCAAGGCTGCGTGCACTGCGCTCGGCTGCGGCTAGCTCTGTTGCGCGTACTTCGGCCTCGCGCTCGGCCGCAAGCTTCGCCTCGGCCACCGCCTTGGCCTCCTGCTCTGCCAGCAATCGCTGCCCCGCGGCGTCATTCGCGCGTGCCGTCTCTTCGCCCCGCCTCGCAATTTCTTCGAGCGCGACCTGCTCCAAGGCGATACGCTGCCGGGCTTGCGCCTCGGCCTGAAGTTCGGCTTCCCGGCGCTCCTGTTCCTTCGCCTGGGCAGCCTGCTCCGCGTGTATCCTCGCCTTGGCCTGCGCCGCAGCCTCCGCCTCGGCTTGCGTTCGCTGCTGCGCCATGGTCAGCGCCTGCGCCTCGTTATGCGCACGCTGCTCCGCCGCTTCGCGCAGCGTGCGCTCCGCGTCGTCGCGTCGCCTGGCCAGATCCAGCGCCGTCCGCTCGAGCCGCGCCTTCGCGGCCTCGGCCTTTGCGGCATTGCGCTCTTGAGTCTCGCGCTTCTGCGATTCGGCTTCAATCTGCACCAACAGAACCTTGGCCCCGGCAGCCTGCGCCAGTGCGCGTTCTTCGTCCGGCGAAAACGTATCCTTCACCCGGCGCTGTTGTTCTACTTCCGCAAGCCGCCTCCTGACCTCCGCCCAGTACCGTTCGTCCTCCGCGGTGTTCGCCTTCGCCGCATTTTTCTTGGCGCCGAGAACGCGGGCTCGCGCCGGCGGGCTGGCGGCCGCATTCGCGGTCCCGGAAGGCGGCTCCCGCAAGTTGCGACGCTTGCGTTCGGCGTTCTTCAAATGATCTAGCAGGCGGCTCATGAATGTGGCAGGCTAGGCGATGTCGGCAACGAGATTGTAGTTCATGACGAAAATAGGTAGCTTACTCGAAACCGGGCGCTTTGAAGAGTGCGCCGCGGCGGTTTCACAGCGTGTTTGTCACCCGCAAGAAGGAGCAAGATGAAAAAAATCGCCGCAACATCGGTCTCCATGCTCATGGCGTTGGCGATCAACGTAAGCACGGCCGAGGCAAAGGAAGAGAAAACCGCCTCCGGCATCCTGATCACGACCATGAAAGAGGGTTCAGGCGCAAGCCCAAAGCCCGCGGATGTGGTGAAAGTGCACTACCGTGGAACGCTCATGGACGGAAAGGAGTTCGACAGTTCTTACAAGCGCGGCCAGCCTGCCACCTTTGCGCTGAATCGAGTCATTCCCTGCTGGACCGAGGGCGTCCAAACCATGAAAGTCGGCGGGAAGGCGAAATTGCTGTGTCCGTCCAATCTGGCTTATGGAAGCCGCGGTGTTGCAGGAACCATTCCCGCAGACGCCAGCCTGGTGTTCGAGGTCGAACTGCTGGAGATTGTGAAGTAAGAACCTGATTCAGCATGCGGGGATACATCCCCGCATGCTCCGTAAGACCCTGTTAGAAAATTCATTTTCTAATGGGTTCTAAGCGTTCGGGCCCGGAACGGGTGAAATGCAAAGGGCGGGGTCCGTTCGGATCCCGCCCCTCGCGCTGGCCTCTGCTGCCTGCGGGTGCCTCGCTCCCTACACCTTCAGCAGTGTCCTGCATCCGGTGCAGGCGATCGCGCCCAACCCGACGATCGGGCCGACCGTCACGAACGCGATTGCGATGGCCGGGGCGGCGATCAATAGCGCGATGGGCCGCGCCTTTTCGTTTTTCATCGCGGCCTTGCCGGCGATCCACATAAGCAGCGCAAGCCCGACGACCGGGAACGCAACCAAATACGCCAAGCCGACGAAGGGCGCCGCGAAGAACAGCGCGACGTTCTTGACATGTCTGACCAGGGTTTCTTCGCCTTTGGCGGCGACGGTAACTTTGCGGCCTTTGCCTGCGGCAATCCGGCCGAACCCCATTGCGACCATTATTCCGTTTTCAGCGATCAGGTTTCTTGTGTAGGTGCTCATGATGTTCTCCGTCAGTTGTTTGTTGCTTGCCTGACTCTTCCTACGCATCGGTCGTGCCAGATCCTGCGGAGCGGAGTATTTCATACTGTTTTTCAGATAGTTAGATATGCGATTCGCGGCGGACGGCGGGTACCGACTGCGGTGAAGAATGCGCCTGATGTACATTGTTTCTATGCGGGCACGCTGGGAAATCCACTATTCTTATTGTGCTTCAACCACATACAAAAACGCGTCTCTGCCTGTTTTTCGCATGCGCCCCTAGGGTCTGAGCGCACGCCGGCCACGCCGGCATCGCCTTGCGCGCGGCTAGCGCCGTCCATCCCCGGACGATGCGGTAGAGCACCCACAGGCTGACCAATCCCCTTGTTCGCATACGATTCAGGTATATTGTGCGCCGAGCGGGCAACGCCATCCTTCCCGGACATCGCTGCCGACCGGCAGCGAGGGATGACCACTTCGGACCTTGTCCGCCTGAACAATATTCTACTCGCCCGTAAGGTAACCAAGTCATTTCTCTGGATAATCAATCATGTCGCTTCTATTCTCAAAAACCTCTCTCGGACCACTTGCGCTGCAGAATCGCCTGGTCATGGCGCCGCTGACGCGCAATCGCGCCACCGGCAATGTCCCGAACGAGCTCATGGCGCAGTATTACGCGCAGCGCGCTTCCGCCGGTCTCATCATCAGCGAAGGCACATCGCCCTCCCGCAACGGGCTGGGCTACCCGCGCATACCCGGGGCGTTTTCCGCGGCGCAGGTTGCGGGGTGGAAGCGCGTCACCGAGGCGGTCCACGCGCAGGGCGCGAAGATGTTCCTGCAGCTCATGCACTGCGGACGCATTGCCCATCCGCTCAACCTGCCTGCGGGCGCGCGCGTGCTCGGACCTTCGGCGGTGGCGGCCGCAGGCGAAATGTATACCGATGCCGAGGGGATGAAGCCGAATGCGATGCCACAGGCGATGACCGAGGCGGACATCAAGGCAACCGTGGAGGAATTTGTGCAGGCCGCGAAAAATGCCGTGGCGGCGGGATTCGATGGCATCGAGTTGCACGGGGCGAACGGTTATCTGCTCGAGCAGTTCATCCGTCCGAACTCGAATCAGCGCACGGATCGTTACGGCGGCTCGATCGAGAATCGCGCGCGCTTTGTGCTCGAGGTCGCCGATGCGGTGATCAAGGCCATCGGCAAGGACAAGGTCGGCATCCGCCTGTCGCCGTTCGGTGTGTTCAACGACATGCCGGTGTACGCGGCGATGGAAGCCGATTACACCTATCTCGCGCGCGAACTCAATGCACACGGGCTCGCCTACGTCCATCTTGTGGACCACTCGTCGATGGGTGCGCCGCCGGTGCCTGAGTCGATTAAAGCGATGTTTCGCAGCGTGTTCAAGCGCACGCTGATCCTCTCCGGCGGCTACGACGCCGGCCGCGCCGAAAGCGATCTGGCCGCGGGCAAATGCGATCTGATTGCCGTGGGGCGGCCGATGCTCGCCAACCCGGATCTGGTCGCGCGATGGAAAACCAGCGCGGCGGTGAATGCGCCCGACTTCAATACGTTCTATACGCCCGGTCCGAAGGGATACATCGATTACCCGGCGCTCGGCTGATCAGCGATACCGCTGCCCGCGGTTTCTCCGTTTGCCTGTGTCGGCGAAGCGCATATGAATATAATGGCGGCTGGCAGGGCGTTGAAAAAGAGGCACACCCACATTTATATTCCCCACTTCATAGACTGCCGAAATTCGCTTCCCTCTGAGACGTCCTTGCCCGGGCACATAATGCTCCGCGTGGAAAGCGCTTTTCAGCGGCCTGTTTGCGATTTACAAGGGCGCATCGCCGTTGCGGCGCGCAACGGAAGATCATGACCATTCTTATTCTTGGCCTAGTTGTCTTTCTCGGCGTGCATTCGACGCGCATCGTCGCCGACGACTGGCGCGCGGCGCAGTTAAAGCGCCTCGGCGCGGGCGCGTGGAAAGGCATCTATTCGCTGCTCTCGCTCGCGGGCTTCGGCTTGATCATCTGGGGCTTCGGCCTGGCTCGGCAGGAGCCGGTGGTCCTCTGGATGCCGCCCGCCGCCATACGGCATGTCGCGGGGCTGCTGACCCTGATCGCGTTCGTTCTGCTGGCGGCAGCCTATGTGCCGCGCAACGCCATCAAATCAAACGTGCATCACCCCATGGTGCTCGCGGTAAAAGTTTGGGCCTTTGCGCACCTGCTGGCAAACGGCAAGCTCGCGGACCTGGTGTTGTTCGGCGCGTTCCTCGCCTGGGCGGTAGTCTGTTTCATCGCCGCGCGAAAACGCGACCGGGCGGCGGGCACGCAATATCCCGCTGGCACGCCTGGCGGCACAGCAATCGCCGTGGTCGCCGGCGTCGTCGCCTGGGCGGGCTTTGCCTTCTGGCTGCACGCCGCGCTGATCGGCGCGCGACCGTTCGGTTGATTCGATTTCGCGCGCGCAAACACAATAGACACCGAAAGGAGCTGCCATGCCTGATCTGATTCTGCATCATTACCCCAACTCGCCGTTTGCCGAAAAAATCCGTCTGGTTCTCGGCTACAAGAAACTGGCCTGGAAGTCGGTCATCATCCCGAGCATCATGCCCAAGCCCGATCTGGTGGCGCTCACGGGCGGTTACCGGCGAACCCCGGTGCTGCAAATCGGCGCGGACATCTATTGCGACACAGCGCTCATTTGCGACGTACTCGAGCATCGCCAGCCCGCGCCCAGCCTCCACCCGCAAGGCGGCAACGGCGGGGGCAGAATCGTCGCTCAGTGGGCCGACTCCACCTTGTTCGCGGCCGCCATGGCCTACAGCTTCAGCCCCAAGGGTGCCGCATTTTTCTTCCAGGGCCAGCCGCCCGAGGTGGCCAAGGCGTTTGCCGAAGACCGCGCCAAAATGCGCGGCGGCGCGAGCCGCATGCATCCGGGCGATGCCACCTCCGCGTACAAGTCGTACCTGCGCCGGATCGCGAGCATGGTGGACGAGCAACCGTATGTGATGGGCCAACAGCCCAGTCTGGCCGATTTTTCCTGCTACCACGCGCTCTGGTTTACCCAGCGCATCCCGCCGCTCGCCGGCATTCTGGATGCCACGCCCAGCCTCTCCGCCTGGATGGGCCGCATGGCGGCCATCGGGCACGGCAGCATGTTGCAGTTCGACGCTCCGGCAGCGATCGCAGTCGCAGTGCAATCCACGCCGGCCGGCATTGAAAAGAATGCATTCCAGGACGATCATGGCATCGCGCTCGGCAGCAGGGTGACCATCACCGCCGAAAGCTTCGGCCTGGAGCCGACCGCAGGCGAACTGATTGCCGCCACGCGCACGCGCTACAGTCTGCGCCGCAGCGACGCGCGCGCCGGGACAGTCCATGTGCACTTTCCGCGCGTCGGATTTCAGCTGCGGGCCGCGAATCCGGCATGACATCGCCGCAACAGGGCGCGAACGCCCCGATGAAAATCGATTTCGTCTCCGACGTGTCCTGCCCATGGTGCGTGATCGGACTCAAGGCGCTGGAAGCGGCCATTGCCGAGCTGGGCGATCAGGTGAAAGCCGAAATCCATTTCCAGCCGTTCGAACTCAACCCCCAGATGCCGCCCGGGGGCCAGGACATCACTGAACACCTGGCCGAGAAATACCATGCGACGCCCGAGCAATCGGAACAGACGCGCGAGATGATCCGCGCGCGCGGCGAAGAGGCCGGGTTCACTTTCGCCATGGCCAAGCGCAGCCGCATCTACAACACCTTCGATGCCCACCGGCTGCTCCATTGGGCGGAGCAGGAAGGCCGCCAGCTGGCGCTCAAGCACGCCCTGTTCAAGGCCTACTTCACCGACGGTGAGAACCCGGGCGCGCACGACGTGCTGATTCGTCTCGCCGGCGAGGTGGGCCTCGATACTGCCCGCGCACAGGAGATTCTTTCGTCGGATGCGTATGCCGAAGACGTGCGCAAGCGGGAGCGCTTCTACCTCGACCAGGGCATCCACGCGGTGCCGGCAGTGATCATCAACGACCGCCACCTGATCCAGGGCGGGCAGCCGGCCAAAGTATTCGAGCAGGCGCTGCGCCAAATCGCCGCGGCGAACTGAGAGGCTGTCTTGAAATGAGGGGATGCATCCCCTCATGCTCGCCTGAGTCGGGGACCGTTTCGGTAATTCTGAAACGGCCTCTGAGCGATGCGCGTGCGTTCTCGCGCGTATGGCCGGCGCCAGATCTATTCGCGCAGGCGGATCGCCAGGCTTTGCGTCGACCTGCCGATGAGCCCGCGCGCATCGAAAATCCGCGCCTCGGCCAGTCCGCCTCCGTCCGGTCCAAGCAACGTGCGCGCGTCGATGCAGATCCATACGCCTTCGGCCTTGCGCAGCAGATTGATGGTGAGGTCCGAGTTGACGAAGATGTAACGGCGGAAGTCGAGGATCGCGCTGATGCCGTTGCCCGAGTCCGCGGCGACCGCGACGCGCTGCAGCGCGCTCGGCTCCTCGCCGGCGACCAGCGGATAGCGCATGCGGAACCAGACGGCGGACGGGCCGCGAAAAAAAACGCCTTCGGCAATCCGGCTCTCCATCAGGTCCTGATAGCCGGTCATCTTGGTCGAAAAGGGAAACCGGGCCGCCGGCGACTCCTCGACTGAACGCGGCGCCTGCGGCAGCGGATGTCCCGGAAGATCGGGGGGAATGTCCAGCCGGGCTTCGCGCTGAGCGACCGCGGTGAAGCGAGCCACCTCCTTGCCGCCGGCATTCAGCCGCGCGGAAAAATGGGCGACGTCGCGCCCTGCGTACTCTGTCTGAAC
>ODAK010002414.1_pt1 | contig 19682 bp, 17 predicted proteins | sample 1539591 | NCBI WGS metagenome assembly ODAK01 (sample SAMEA3539303, study PRJEB22396) | soil metagenome | biome: tundra; feature: field; material: soil | place: USA | collected 2010-05 | depth 0.15 m | reverse complement strand
GATTGGCGATCAGGACTTTCTGTAACACGCGAACCTCCGTTGCGGACCTGTAATTTTCTACCACTCGCTCTCGAAACTCTAGAGTTTCCTTGTGAGTTCAATCGTCTGGCGCATCGAACACTTCGACGAGATCGATTCGACCAATACCTGGCTGGCGGTGAAGGCCGCCGAAGGGGCGCCGGAGGGCCTGGTGGCGATCGCGGACTTCCAGAGCGCCGGTCGAGGCCGCATGGATCGGCGTTGGGAGTCACCGCCCGGTGCGTCGCTGCTGTGCTCGATTCTCCTTCGACCAGACGTGGGGCCGGACCAGTTGCAGCTGGTCGTCGCCGGCGTGGCGCTCGCGGCGCGAGCGGCGCTGGTGCGTTTGAGCGGTGTTCGCCCGGCCCTTAAGTGGCCGAACGACTTGATCGTCAAGGACGCGAAGATCGCGGGGCTCTTGGCTGAGATCGTGTCCGTCGACGATCGGTTGGCGGTTGTCGTGGGAATCGGCGTGAACCTGACGAACGAGGGTCCGCCGAACGTGCGCTCGACCAGTGTGCGCGCCGAGTCGGGGGTCACCATCACGGCGCCCGCGCTGCTCGACATACTGCTGGAAGAACTCGAAGCCCGCCGCGCGTTGCTCGACAGCGTAGAAGGGCAGGCGGCGTTGCGCGAGGAGCATCGGCGCGCCCTCGTGACCTTGGGTCAGATGGTCCGGGTTGAACGCTCCCGAGACGTGATCGTCGGTCGAGCGCGCGACGTCGATGAGTTCGGGCAGCTCATCGTCGAGGTCGACGGCGAAGAGGTTGCCATCTCGGTCGGTGACGTCGTCCACGTGCGGGCGCAGGGTGGAGACTCATCGTGAGTCGAGCAACCCGAGTGATGGTGACCGGCGCCGCCGGTCAGGTCGGTGTCGACGTGCTCGACGTGCTCGCCGGGGCGGTTCCACCCGGGGGTGATCGGTCGTTCCAACCGGATGCGCGCCCCGTGCCGGAAGGCGAGTTTGAGGTACTGGGCCTCACTCGTCACGAACTCGACGTGACGGATCGCGACGCGGTATTTCGGGCGACCCGAGCGACCCGACCTGACGTCATCGTGCACCTGGGCGCCTACACGGCCGTGGACCGCGCCGAGACCGAAGAGGCCACGTGCTTCGCGATCAACGCTGCCGGCACCGAGTCCATGTCACTCGCCGCCCGCGAGGTCGGCGCACACCTCATCGCAATCTCGACGGACTACGTCTTCGATGGCAACAAGGGTGGCGCCTACGTGGAGGATGACGCGACCAATCCACTCAACGTCTACGGGGCGTCCAAGCGCGCGGGAGAGTTGCTCTGTTCGAGCGACGACACCATCGTGCGCACGTCGTGGGTGATGGGAGTGCGCGGCAAGAACGTCGCCCACGTGATCGCGGAGCGGGCTCTCTCGGGTGCGTCGGTTCGATTCGTGAACGATCAAACCGGCACGGTCACCGTCGCGAGCGACCTCGCGCGCGCCCTGGCAACGTTGGTGCGCCAGCGTCCCGGCGGAATCTGGCACGTAGCGAATTCCGGCACTACCACGTGGTTCGACGTCGCTCACTACATCGGGGAGATACTTGGTCGCGACGAAGCCTTCGCCACGGCGATCGCCACGGCCGAACTCGATCCGGCGCCGCTCGCCACTCGGCCGATTCGAAGTGACCTGTCGAGCGAAAAGTTCGCCTCGCACTGGTCGGCGTTGCCCGATTGGCGTGACGGTGTGACTCGGTTGATTCGCGACCGCGGAGCCCAACGGGGCGCTCAGTGATGAGTGAGGTCACCACCGACGTCGCGGCGGTCATCGTCGACTTCCACGCCGGCCAGGCCCTGGACGACTGTGTCGATTCGCTCCACGCCAACGGCGTCACCGACATCGTCGTCGTCGAGAACGGGGAGGAAGGCTCGACCCTGCCCGCGCTCTCCGGTCAACACGTCGTCTTGGTCGTGCCGAAGCTCAATCTCGGTTACGGTCGCGGCGTCAACCGCGGCGTGGCCGCGGCACCACGTCGTCGCTACCTGCTCGTCTCGAATCCCGATGTCGTCGTGCACGAGGGCGCCGTGGCGGCGCTCGTGCACTTCCTCGACGATCATCCGAACGTCGCCATCGTCGGACCTCAGATCAATCGTCCCGACGGCAGCGTGTATCCCTCCCAGCGCGTGTTCCCCAACTTCTGGCTCGCTGGATTGCACGCGCTGCTGGCGCCGCTCTGGCCCGACAACCCCTTCACCCGTCGGTACCGATCGCCACGCAAGGACGGCTCCGTCGATTGGGTCTCGGGCGCCTTCTTTCTGGCGCGACGCGACCTCTTCGAAGAGGTCGGCGGCTTCGACGAGCGCTACTTCATGTTCGCCGAAGACATGGCGCTGTGCTGGCAGATGCGCGAGCACGGACACGACGTCGCGGCGACGCCGGAGGCTCGGGTGACCCATATCGAAGGCGTGTCGCGCGCCCGCGCTTCACGTGAGATGTTGATCGCCCATCACCGCAGTGCCATGCGCTTCGAGTGGCAGACCGCGAGTGGTTGGCGACGCGTCCTGGCGCCGATTGCGACGCTCGTGCTCGGTCTGCGGCTGTGCGTGGTGCTCGTGATCCGACCCCCGACGTAAGGAATCCACCGTCTAGAATGTTGCCTGGGCTGCGAGTGGTTCTGTGGTTGAAAGTCGATGCCAGTCGCGGGCGAAACGACCCACGTAAGGCGTCTTGTTGACGCTGAGCATGGCGCGGTTTAGAAGTAAGTCCTGCCTTCGGGTGGCCACCGTGGCCACCGGGAGAGCCGGTGAAGTGTGCGACTTGATCGCCGGAGAGCCTCGTGCTGCTGGCGTGACGCACGGACACCGCCGCAGGCAAGTGTGGGGTAAAAGACCAGGTCAGCACTCGCAGCCCAAATGAAGAAGCCGTAACGACCGGTAAGGTGCATCAAGACATGAGTGTTTTTAGCAAGGTTCTGAAGGCCGGCGAAGGTAAGCGGGTTCGTCAACTGGCCGAACTCGTGCCGCCCATCAACGAACTCGCTGACGAGATGGCGGCCCTCTCGGACGCCGAGTTGCGGGCCAAGACCGACGAGTTCCGGGCCCGTTTCACTGAAGGCGAAGACCTTGACGACATGTTGCTCGAAGCCTTCGCCGTGGTGCGCGAGGCCGCGACCAGGGTCCTCGGCCAACGCCACTACGACGTCCAGTTAATGGGCGGTATGGCCCTGCACTTCGGGTGGATCGCCGAAATGAAGACCGGTGAAGGAAAGACGCTCGTGTCGACATTGCCGGTGTACCTGAACGCGTTGGCCGGCAACGGCGTACACGTCGTCACGGTGAACGACTACCTGGCCACGCGCGACGCGAATTGGATGGGCGCCCTGCACAAGTTCCTCGGGCTGACCGTGGGGCGTGTCGGACCGGACCTCTCAGAGTTCGAGGACAAGCGCTTGGCCTACGCCTGTGACGTCACCTACGGCACGAACACGGAGTTTGGATTCGACTATTTGCGTGACAACATGGCGCGTCGCGCCGAACACATGGTGCAGCGCGGGCATCACTACGCGATCGTCGACGAGGTCGACTCGATCTTGATCGACGAGGCGCGTACGCCGCTCATCATCTCCGGTCCGGCCTCGGACGTCACGAAGCTCTACTACCAGTTCGCTTCGATTGCGCGCGCTCTCGTGCGCGACGCCGACTACGAGGTCGACGAGGAGAAGAAGACCGTCGTGCCGACCGAAGCCGGCATCGAAAAGGTTGAGAAGCAACTCGGCGTTGCGAACCTGTATGACGCCGTGTCGACAAATTACGTGCACCAGCTCGGCCAGGCCCTTCGCGCCAAGGAGCTCTACTTCCGGGACAAGGAGTACCTCGTCGACGCGGGCGAGGTGAAGATCGTCGACGAGTTCACGGGGCGAACCCTCGACGGACGGCGTTGGTCCGACGGCCTCCATCAGGCGGTCGAAGCCAAGGAGCGTGTGCGCATCCAAGAGGAGAACCACACCTGGGCCACCGTCACCCTGCAGAACTACTTCCGCATGTACGAAAAGCTCGCCGGCATGACCGGTACGGCCGAAACCGAGGCCGCGGAGTTCGGCAACACCTACAAGCTCTCGGTCGTACCGATTCCGTCGAACCAGCCGCTCGTGCGCCTCGACCAACCCGACCTGATCTACAAGACCGAAGACGCGAAGTTCGCCGCGATCGTGGACGACGTGCGCGAGCGCAGTGACCTCGGTCAGCCGATCCTGCTCGGTACAGCCTCGGTTGAGAAGTCCGAACTGCTCTCACGCGAACTCTCGAAGGCCGGTATCACGCACGAGGTGCTCAACGCCAAGCAACACTTCCGCGAGGCCGAGATCGTGGCCCAGGCTGGACGTAAGCACGCGGTCACGGTCGCTACGAACATGGCGGGTCGAGGCGTGGACGTTGTTCTCGGCGGCAACTTCGAAGGACTGGCGACGCGCGAGGCCCAGGGCCGAGGTTACGAGCCCGGCTCCGAGGAGTTCGACGCCGCGTATCAGAACGCCCTGGCGAACTACCGCACGATCTGTCAAGCCGAAGGCGACGAGGTCCGAGCGCTCGGCGGTCTCTACGTGCTCGGGTCCGAGCGACACGACTCACGACGGATCGACAACCAGTTACGTGGTCGATCCGGTCGACAGGGCGATCCCGGCGAAAGTCGTTTCTACTTGTCGCTCCAGGATGACCTGCTACGACTGTTCGCGACCGGAGCCGTCTCGTGGGTAATGGACCGAACGATGCCCGACGACTTGCCTATTGAGGCCAAGATGGTTTCTAAAGCCATCGAACGGGCCCAGAACACCGTCGAAGGCAAGAACGCCGAAATTCGTAAGGACACGCTGAAGTACGACGAAGTGATGAACGAACAGCGCAAGGTCATCTACGGACGGCGCCAGCAGGTCATCGAGGGCGAGGACATACACGACGCCACCATCGTGCTGATCGAAGAGATCCTCACCAACGTCGTCGACGAGCGCCTCCAGGGCGAGTTCTCCGAGGCTTGGGATCTTCACCAGTTGGTCGTGGAGTTGACGAACTACTACCCGACGACGCTCCTAGCCGACGCGCTCGCGGAGTATCACGACCGCGACGAGATACTGGGACTCGTCATCGACGAAGCGGTCGGCCAGTACGAGAAGAAGTGCGAGGAGTACCCCGGCGGGATGGACACGGCCCACGAGATAGAGCGCGATGTCATGCTCCAGATCCTCGATCAACGCTGGCGCGACCACCTTTCCGACATGGACTACTTGCGCGACGGCATCCACCTTCGTCAGATTGCTCAAACGGACCCGTTGACGGCCTGGCAAAAGGAGGGCTACTTGATGTTTGAAGCCCTGCTCGGTAACGTCGACGCAGACTACGTGCGCTTCATCACCCACGTCGAAGCCTCCGCCGTGGAGGCGATCGAGGAAACCGAGGCCGACGAAGGCCTCGAGGGCGCTCTCACAAACGCTAACGTCGTCGCGCCGGGAGCGACGGAACTACCGTCTCACGGAGCGCCGAAGAAGCCGCTGCCCAAACAGGGTGACAAGATCGGCCGAAACGAGCCGTGCTGGTGTGGCTCGGGTCGGAAGTACAAGCAGTGCCATGGCCGACCCTAAGGCCGAGAACGCCCTTCGCGAGGCCCTCGGCACGTTGGAGGACTTGGAATCCAGGTGGAGCGCGGCGCGCGAGTACTTGAAGATCGACGAGAGCCGTGAGCGCCACGCCGTCTTGAGCGAGCTCGTGGCCGATCCGAACCTCTGGGACAACCAGGACCGGGCCCGAGAGGTCACCACCGAACTGGGGCGACTCTCGAATGACCTCGAGCAGTTCGACGACCTGCGCAGCTCCCTCGACGATTCCTTGGTGCTCGCCGAGTTCTCGCGCGAGTCCCTCGTGGCCGGTGAGGCCGATTGGTCGCTCCTGAACGAACTCTCCTCAACGGTCGCCACGCTCGAAACCCAGATCGCCGCGCTCGAGACCCAGAGTCTCTTCACTGGTCCCTACGACGCGAACGACGCGATCGTCGAGTTGCACGCTGGCGCCGGCGGTACCGACGCGCAGGACTGGACCGAGATGTTGCTGCGCATGTACTCGCGCTGGGCCGAGCGTCGAGGTTTCGGGGTCGAGATCGACGAGGCGACCGAGGGCCAAGAGGCGGGCCTGCTGTCCTCGACGTTCATCGTCAAGGGACGCTTCGCCTACGGCTGGCTCTCGGCCGAACGCGGCGTGCACCGACTCGTGCGCATCAGTCCGTTCGATTCACAGGCCCGCCGTCAGACGAGCTTCGCGAGTCTCGACGTGACGCCGCTCTTGGAAGACAACGCCGCGGAAGTTGAGATCGATGAGAAGGAATTGCGGGTGGACACGTACCGCTCATCGGGCGCCGGTGGTCAACACGTCAACAAGACCGACTCGGCGATTCGCATCACGCACCTGCCCACCAACATCGTGGTCAGTTGTCAGAACGAACGCAGCCAGCACCAGAACCGCGCGCGTGCCATGCAAATTCTCGAAGCGAAGTTGGCCGAGCGCGCCCGCGCCGAGCGTCAAGCGGAGATGAACGCGCTGAGCGGCGACCGCGGCGACAACGCGTGGGGTTCGCAGATTCGCAGTTACGTGCAGGCGCCATACCAACTTGTGAAAGATCACCGAACTGATCACGAAACGGGAAACGTTGACGCTGTCCTGGACGGTGATCTCGACGGCTTTATGGAAGCTGAACTGCGACGACAGCGATTTCATTCATAAGAAATCCGAGAGCCCTTTAACGTGAGGCTTCCGTGGCACGAAGGCACAAATTTGTCAAACTACAATGGTTGGTGTCCATCCGGGTGCCGACGCACCACCGCAACTACGTACCCGAGGGGGTGTTCGCGTGATTCGCTTTGAGAATGTCTCCAAGACGTACAAGAACGGCTCACCGGCCCTCAAGGACATCTCGCTCGATATCGAAAAAGGGGAGTTCGTCTTCTTGGTCGGCGCGTCAGGTTCGGGCAAGACCACCTTCCTTCGCCTGCTCTTGCGCGAGGAGTTACCCGACAAGGGACGGATCCTCGAAGCCGGTCGCGAACTCACGGAATTGCCCAAGTTCCGCGTGCCGTTCTTGCGACGCAACATCGGCTGCGTCTTCCAGGACTTTCGGCTTCTCCCTAATAAGAGCGTCTTCGAGAACGTCGCGTTCGCCCTGGAAGTGATCGGTCGCCCGCGTTCTACGGTCGAATCCCAGGTGCCACTGATCCTCGACCTGGTCGGACTCTCGGACAAGTCCAAGAGCCTGCCCGGCGAGCTTTCGGGCGGCGAGCAACAGCGAGTCGCGGTGGCGCGAGCGTTCGTCAACCGACCGTTGATCCTGCTCGCCGACGAACCGACGGGCAACCTCGACCCGGCGAACTCCGAGTCGATCATGGCGCTGCTCGAACGTATCAACCGCACCGGCACGACAGTCGTCATGGCCACACACGACAAGGCGTTGGTCGACCGAATGCGTCGCCGCGTCATCGAACTGGACAAGGGCGAGATGATTCGCGACCAGGTCCGTGGCGTCTACGGCATCGATGAGGGAGTGGCGATCTAATGCGCGTGTACTTCCGTTACGCCGTGAAAGAGACGTTCTCAAACCTCTGGCGCAACCGCATGATGACGATCGCCGCGGTCCTCACGGTTGCGGTTTCGCTGTCGCTCGTGGGTTCCGCCCTGCTCTTGAAGCAAAGCGCCGCTCAGGCGTCCTCGCAGTGGCAACAGGGCACGCGCGTGACGGTCTGGATGTCGCCGACGGCCTCGGCCGGCGAGATCAGCAACGTGAAAACGCAACTCTCCAATCTGCCCATTGTGAAGAGGTGTCAGTACCGAACGCAAGCCCAGGACTACGCCGAGATGAAGAAGACGCTGCCGCCGTCGGAAGCGAATGTGCTGACCGTCTCCGATATTCCGACGAAGTTCAGTTGTGTCCCGACGGTGCCGTCGGACGCCTTTACCGTGCAGTCGACGTTCATCCACCAGCCGGGCGTGTACACCGTGACCGCGCCGGAGCAGCAGATTCGTGAGATGAACCGCGCCATTCGGATTCTGCAGATCGTCTTTCTCTCCCTGGCGCTCGTCCTCTTGCTCTCAGCGACGGTTCTGATCCTCAACACGATTCGAATGGCGATCTTCTCTCGCCGACGAGAGGTCTCGGTGATGAAGCTCGTCGGCGCGACGAACTGGTTCATCCGTATTCCCTATATCACCGAGGGCTTCATCCAGGGCCTCCTCGGTTCCGCCGTGGCGATCGGCGCCGTGACGGCACTTCATATTTGGTATCCGCTGCACAACGAGTTCCAGTTGAGCACCAGTGCGCTCATCGGTACGAACATTGTCGTACTGATCGTCGGTGTCGGAATTGGCTCGGTCGGCTCGGCCATCGCGATTCGCCGCTTCCTCGACGTCTAGTCGTTCGCCTCGTTGAAGTCGACGGCGAGTGAGTTCACACAGTAGCGAAGCCCCGTCGACGTCGGTCCGTCGTTGAAGACGTGGCCCAAGTGACCCCCGCACTTCGAGCACAGGATTTCAGTACGCTTGCGCTCGCCGAGCGAGTCGTCCGGTCGTTCGATGATCGTGCCCGGTTCACACGCATCGAAGCTCGGCCATCCACATCCGGAATCGAATTTTCGCACGCTCGTGAAGAGGTGCTGTCCACACCCGCCACAACTGAAGACGCCTTCGGTGTCGACGTGCAGGAGCGATCCCGTGAACGGAATCTCGGTCGATGCGTGACGCAGTACCGCGTATCGATCGGCCGATAACTCGGTGCGCCACAGTTCATCGGGCTTCTCGACTTCGAAGGTCACCGGTTCAATGTATCCGAGCGACGCGTCAGGTTGATCGGTTACTCGTAGATGGGGCGAGGTGATTCCGGCAGGACCGGCGCGAATTCCGGCTGGTCGGCGAGGAGCCGGGTGAAGGCGGCCGCCAACCCTTCGGGGTCCAGGCCCAACTCGGCCAACAGTAGGTCGGGCCGGTGTTGTTCGAGGTACGCGCGTGGGGTGCCGAGGATTCTCGTGGTGGGGAACGGGCGGCCGAGGTCCTGGGCGCGACTGCGTAGCGCCGAGACCATCAGCGTGCCGGCGCCGCCGTGGCGTGTGCCGTCTTCGACGCTGACGACGCGCTCGTGCGTCAGAGCGTCGTCGATCATCGTCGCGTCCGGTGGCAGGACCCGCACGTCATAGAGCGTGACCTTGGACGCGTCGTCGCCCATGAGTTCGAGCGCCTTGTACGCCGCCGGGGCCATCTTGCCGACGGCGAGCACACAGAGTGAGCCGTCGCCGCGACGAACCACGCGGGCTTCTAATCCGTCGCCCACCTTGCCGTCGAAGGGCTTGGGCAAGGTCTTGGGGAACCGTATCGCGGTCGGCGTCGACATCGACAGCGCCGTGGCGAGCATGCCGGGCACCTCTTCGGCGGTCGAGGGCGCGAAGACGGTCATATTCGGAATGGCGAGGCACAGCGCGATGTCAAGAAGTCCGTGGTGGCTCGGACCATCATCGCCGGTGACGCCGGCGCGGTGAAAGACGAACACGACGGGCAAGTTCAAGAGTCCGACGTCCAGGTGCGCCTGATCGAAGGCCCGAGAGAAGAAGGTCGAGTACACCGCGACGACCGGCTTCAACCCGCCCATGGCCATTCCGGCCGCCGCCGTCACCGCGTGTTGTTCGGCGATGCCGACGTCGAAGAATCGGTCCGGGAACTGCGCCTGGAAGTTCAACAGCCCCGTCGGTCCGGCCATCGCCGCCGTGATCGCCACGACCCGATCGTCGGCGCTGGCGAGGGCGACCAACGAATCCGAGAAGGCCTGGGAGAAGGACTGCGGTGGCACCTCTTCGTCGTCGTGTCGGGGCGGCAGTTTGTAGTCGTGCATCTTCAGGTCGTCGTCGATGGCGGGTTCGTAGCCGAGGCCCTTGGTCGTCAGCACGTGCACGAGAATCGGTCCGTCCCACTGCGACGCGCTCTTCAACGTGTTTTCCATCGACTCGATATCGTGGCCGTCGATCGGCCCGATGTAACGCACGCCGAGGTTCTCGAAGAACGTGTGTGGTGTCACCATCTCGCGCACGACCGAGGTCAGTCCGTCGATTCCGAGATAGGCGGCCTTTCCAACTTTTGGAAGATGAGGGACAGTTCGTCGCAGGCGCCCACGCATCGTGAGGTACGTCTTGTTGAGACGAATGGCCGTGAGTGACTCCGAGAGCTTCGAGATGGTCGGTGCGTAACTTCGTCCGTTGTCGTTCAAGACGATCACGACGCGCTGGTTCGAATGACCCAGATTGTTGAGCGCCTCGTAGGCCATGCCGCCGGTCAGCGACCCGTCGCCCACGATGGCGACGACGTGGCGTTGGCCACCGTGGCCGATGAGTTCCTTTCGCTGTTGCAGCGCGACGGAAAGTCCGTGCGCGTAACTGAGCGCCGTCGAGGCGTGGCTCGATTCGATCCAGTCATGTTCGCTCTCCGAACGATTCGGATAGCCCGAGAGTCCCCCGCGCTGGCGCAGGTTCTTGAAGCCGTACCGGCGACCGGTCAGGAGCTTGTGGACGTAGGCCTGGTGACCGGTATCCCAGAGCAAGATGTCGTTGGGTGAATCGAAGACCCGGTGCAGCGCCAACGTCAGCTCGACCACGCCGAGGTTCGAGCCCAGATGACCACCGGTGGGGTTGGTGGTGACGGCTTCGATGATGAACTGGCGAATCTCTTCGCTCAATTGATCGAGCTCCTCATAGGACAGATTTTGGAGGTCGGCGGGTGTTTCAATGGAGGGAAGAATCACTCCACCAGCCTACTTTCGGCGCCTCGAAATGGCGTAGCGGCCACTGTGTCTCCGTTACGCTCGCAGGAATGACTACGACTTTGGTTGATCACGACGTTCTGGAGCGCACCCTGGGCGAAGCGATGGCCCGGGGAGGCGAATTCGCCGAAGTCTTCGTCGAGGACCGCACGACGTCCTCGGCGATGCTGGACCAGCGTCGCGTCGAGCAGCTCAGTTCCGGGCGCGAACGCGGTGCCGGCATCCGCGTCGTGGTCGGTGATACCACGGGTTTCGCGCACACCGCGGACCTCACCGAGAGCGGCCTCGTTGCGGCGGCGCGAGCGGCGGCGGCCGTCGCTCGAGACGGTGGTGGTGGCGTGCGCGAAATCGCCCTCGGACCGCTGCGTGACCACCCGAGTCGCGCGACGATGCATCCGAGCGACGTTGACAAGGCGCGCAAAATCGAACTCATGAACCACGCCGACGACGCGGCGCGCTCGGAGGGTTCGTCGATCACGCAAGTGCAGGTCGCCCTGGGCGACTCCACACGACGCTTCGTGGTGGCGAACTCCGACGGCCTCTTCGCCGGAGACCATCAGGTGCGGACGCGTTTCAATGTGTCGTGCATCGCCACCGGCGATACGGGTATGCAGACCGGCTATCGACCGATCGCAGGCACGCGGGGATTTGAACTGCTCAGTCCTGACGCGGTCGCTGAGGCGGCGCGAAGCGCCGCGCGCCAAGCGATCACGAAGCTCGATGCGCGTCCGGCCCCGTCGGGCGACCTGCCGGTCGTGCTCGCCGGCGGCTCCGGCGGCATCTTGTTCCACGAAGCGTGCGGTCACGGACTCGAAGCCGACGCCATCCTCAAGCAGGCTTCCGTGTACGCCGGCAAGGTCGGACAGTTGGTCGCGAGCCCCTTGGTGACGCTCGTGGACGACGGAACCGTGGAGGGCGAATGGGGATACCTGGCCATCGATGACGAGGGCCGACCCGGGGCGCGCAACGTACTCATCGAGAACGGTGTGCTGACCGACTACATGTGGGACTACCTGCGTTCGCGAAAGGAGGGACGTGTCTCGTCGGGCAACGGTCGCCGCCAGAGCTACCAACACTTGCCCATGGTGCGTATGACCAACACCTACCTGCTCGAAGGTGAGTCTGACGCCGACGAGATCGTGGCCCAGACCCCCTACGGCGTCTACGTCGCCCAACTCGGCGGCGGTCAAGTCAACACGGCGACGGGTGACTTCGTGTTCGGCATGACGTCGGCCTTCATGATCGAAGACGGCAAGATAACGGCGCCGCTACGCGACTGCAACCTCATCGGCAACGGCCCCGACGTACTCCAACGCGTCGACGCCGTGGCGTCGGACTTCTCGATGACACCGGGTACGTGCGGCAAGAACGGACAGAGCGTGCCCGTCGGCACGGGCCAGGCCACCATGCGCCTCACGGGCGTCACCATCGGTGGAGCGGCCGCGTGAGTCAGCTACTGGAACGTGCGGAGCGCATCCTGGAATCCGCGCGGGGTGGTGAGGAGATCGAGGTCTACGTCGCGAGCGGCGTCGACACCGAAGTCCAGTCCTACGAGGGCCAGATCGAAGAACTCACGACGGCCGCCTCCGACGGCTTCGGGATACGGATCCTGAACGACGGCGCGAGCGGCGCTCGCGTGGGAACGGCGTGGGCCGGATCACTCGACGACGAAGCCATCGTCAACGCCCTGCGCGAGGCCCGCGACAACGCGACGTTCGCCACCGAAGATGAGTTCGTCGCCTTCGCGCGTCCCGACGGCGTCGGCGCCGTGTCACTAACCCTGACCGACGACGCGGTCGCCAGTACCCCCCTAGAGGAGAAGATCGCGATGGCGATCGAACTCGAGCACCTCGTCCGCAGCGGCGACACCCGTATCCGTCAGGTCGATTCGGCGAACTACTCGGATTACGTGGCCGAAGCGGCGATTGCCTCGACCACTGGTATCCGCGCCTCGTACGCGAGGACCGGCGCCTACGTGTCCGTTGAAGCGATCGCCAACGACGGCGGGGACGACCAGACGGGCTGGGGCCTCTCGGCGGGTCGCGCTCCTCACGAGCTCGACATCGAAAAAGCGGCGGGCGATGCGATTCGCCGCGCGACGAGGATGTTGGGCGCCGTGAAACCGAAGTCGTTCAAGTGCACGGCGGTCTTTGACCCGCGGACCGCCGCGACACTGTTCTCGATCATCGGCGGAGCCCTCAGCGGCGAAGCCGTCGTTCGCGGCCGCTCATTCTTCGCCAATCGCGTCGGTGAGATGGTCGCCGCACCACGCTTCACGCTGCTCGACGATCCCACGGACCCGCGCCACTTCTCCGCGAGCGTCTACGACGCCGAAGGGCTGGCCTGTCGACGAAACGTCCTCATCGAGAACGGTGTACTCCTGGGATTCGTCTACGACACCGTCTCGGCGCGACGAGCGGGTACGGTCTCGACCGGCAGTGCGGTGCGAGGAGGAATCGCCGGTTCGCCGTCGGCGGGCTGTCGCGCGCTCCAATTGTCGCCCGGCGACATTGACCAGGCGGAGATCCTGCGACGCGTCGAACACGGCGTCTTCGTCCAGTCGTTGATCGGCGTGCACTCCGGAGTCAATCCGGTCTCGGGGGACTTCTCCGTGGGCGTCACGGGTCTCATGATTCGTGACGGCCTCTTAGCCGAACCGGTTCGTGAGATCACGGTGGCGTCGACACTGCAGAGGATGCTCCTCGACGTCGCGCTCGTGGGAAGTGACGTCGAATGGCTTCCGGGCGCGGCGGCCGGTCAGACCGTCGCGATCGACAACATCGCGGTCTCTGGCAACTAGTCCGACGTCGACGGTGACGAGGTGGTCGACGTCGACGTTGAAGCGGTCGTCGCCGCGGGCGAAGCACTCGATTCGGTCGACGAGGCCGCCGCGGGCGCCGTCGTGGTCGTCGACGGCTTCGATGACTTGTCGGCACTGCGGCTGTCCGTCTTGTAGAAGCCGCTGCCCTTGAAGACGACACCCACCGCCGAGAAGACCTTTCGCAGTTCTCCACCGCAGTGGACGCACACCGTGAGCGCCGGGTCGGAGAAGCGTTGGACCGCCTCCACCCGTTGGTGGCAGGTCTGACACTCGTATTCGTACGTCGGCATCGCTTCTCCAGTACCGCCTATGGATCATGGCAGTTTACTCGCGTCAGTTCTGGGGCAATCCGCGGCGTCAGTATCATTGCGCCGTGGACGACTTCCACCAACTACGTCGACCGTCAAGTGGGGGAGCTTTCCCTCGCGACATCGGCGCCTCTGAAGTCACCGCCCGCCGCGCGCTGGCGAAATGTCGGATCAACATGGACGCGACGACGACGGCGCTGGTGGCGGCGAACGCGATGAACAAGGGAGACGTCCTGGCGACGGCCCGCGTGGCCGGCATTCAAGCGGCCAAACACGCGACGACGATGCTCCCGATGTCACATCCGGTACTCGTCGGCAACGTCCACGTCAACTTCACCATTGCCGACACGTACATTGACGTCGAAGCCAGTGTCGACACCGTGGATCGCACCGGCGTCGAGATGGAAGCACTGATGGCCGTGACCGTCGCGGCGCTCACCGTCTACGACATGTGCAAGTCGGCCGACCGGACCATGACGATCGAAGACGTCGCGATTTGGGAGAAGTCCGGAGGACGATCCGGAACGTGGCGTCGCGAAGACGTGTTAGGCGATTATTCGTCTTCAAAGTCCAACGAATGACCCATTGCGCTCGTCGTTGATGTGATCAGGTCACTTCGCGCCCACAACTGTGAGCAAATGACCGCGGTGCGATTGCGGGGGCTTCTTCATACCCAGGTCGTTTGACGCACTTCACGAATCAAAAAGGTTTGGTGAAGGCGGTGAAACAGCCACGTGGACCACGTCGACGTCGTGGTCCGTTTCAAGCGTGTCCGCCACGTCAATTGACGAGTGGAACGGCCGGTTTGGCTAATCAGCGATACTGGGCGTATGGACGAACGCAATGTCGTGGGAGGCCCTTTGGAGTCGTGCGGCACCGATCCCCTCACTGGGTTCTACCGCGACGGGTGTTGCAACTCGGGACCGGAGGATCTCGGAAGCCACACGATCTGCGCTGTGGTCACCGCGGAATTCCTTGAGCACCAACGCGGCATCGGTAACGACCTGATCACACCGATCCCTCAATACGGATTTCCCGGACTGGTACCGGGCGACCGGTGGTGTGTGACCGCCGTCAACTGGCTCCGCGCCCACCGCGACGGAGCAGCGGCGTACGTGGTTCTGGCGTCCACGAACGAGCGCGCGCTCGAAATCGTGCCGCTCGAAGCGCTGCGAGAGCACGCCGTCGACGTACCGTCTGACCCGGGCGATCTACGCGCGTGATTCGCTTGCGGGCCACCAACGTGGACTTCGCTGAAGAGGACAGGAAGATTGCGTGTCGTTCGGTCAATTCGACCTTTCATCGCGAGCGCGAAATGCACCTCGTAACTCCAGATGTTCAATGAAAGTTCACCTTCGGGTAACCATGGCTTGGTCCCGCGTTCAATCCGATTTGCAAGGATGGTGAATGAAGAACGTGGATGCGACAGGGAAGAGAATGGTTGATTTACAGGCGATGGAGACCTCAGGGGTGACGTCGCAGTTTCACAATGGTGACGAAGGTTGCAGCCTGACTTTGAACGAGTTGCCGACCGCGCCGCAAACTGTGAGCCAATTGCTCGACGATGCCCCGACGAGCCGGTTTCACCACCGTGCAGTCTTCATCTCCGGCATGGGCTTCTTCACTGATGCGTACGACCTGTTCGTCATCGGGACCGTCGCCGCCCTGGTGAAGGTCCAGTGGAACCTCTCGACGACGCAGACCAGCTGGGTCACCGGATCAGCAATCCTCGGGGCCTTCGTTGGTGCGTTCGTCTTCGGCCGCCTCGCCGACATATTCGGTCGCAAGGTCGTCTACACGGTGGTGGCCGCGATCATGATCTTCGGAGCTTTCGCGTCGGCGTTCGCTCCAAACTTCCTCTTCCTCGTCATCGCTCGTCTCATATTGGGTCTGGGCATCGGGGGCGATTACCCCGTCTCGGCCGTCTTGATGAGCGAATACTCCAACCGTGCGGATCGCGGGCGACTGGTCGGTCTGGTCTTCTCGATGCAGGCGATCGGCCTGATCGTGGGACCCCTCGTCGGGATCGTGTTGATCGCCTCAGGTGTGAGTGACTCGCTCGTCTGGAGAATCTTGCTCGGATTGGGTGCGTTGCCGGCCGCCGCCGTCATCTACTTCCGCGCGAAGATGCCCGAGTCGCCCCGATTCAAAGCACTCGTCCAGGGTCGAGCCGACCAGGCGGCCAAAGAACTCCACCAATTCGCCGACGGCGCGATTGACGCGACGTCCGTTTCCGACGACGGCAAACATCTCATGGGACTCCGACAGTTTCTCGCTAACCCCCGAATGCTCCTCATGCTCGTGGGGACCGCCGGGTGTTGGTTTCTCTTCGACTACGCGTACTACGGGAATACCTTGTCGCTCCCGAGCATCCTCACCGAGGTCTCACCGAACGCGAGCATCGAGTTGAAACTCTTCTTGACCCTCGCCCTCTTCGTGGTCTTCGCCCTGCCGGGCTACGTGTTGGCCGTATGGAAGATGGACCGAATCGGACACCGTCGGCTGCAGTTCATTGGCTTCGGTGTCATGGCGGCGTGCTTTGTCCTGCTCGGGGCCGTGCCATCGTTGACGACCTCCGTCGCACCATTCATCGCCATCTTCGGCGTGAGCTACCTGTTCACGGAGTTCGGACCGAACATGACGACGTTCGTCCTGCCCTCAGAGGTATTCCCCGTGACTATGCGAACGACGGGACACGGGGTGGCCGCCGGCGTGGGGAAGTTGGGCGCCTTCGTCGGGGTGTTCTTGGTTCCGCAACTCGCCGCTCACATCGGACTTCGCGGTTTGCTCTACGTCGCCGCAGGTGCCGCAGTCCTGGGCTTCGGGCTCACGAACGTTCTGCCGGAGACGTCGGGCCGATCGCTCGAGGAGATCTCGGGCGAGGAGACCCGAGTTGCGCGGGACCCTGCGTCCGTGCACGCCGCGTAGCTCCAGCAACGAATGGCTCGTGAAGGTTCCTCACGTGAGCGAGCCGCGGATGACTGAGAGAACTTTGAGCGCGAAGGACCACGGCGGCTTGACCGCGCCGACGTTGATCGCCATCGCCGGACTTCACGTGATGTGGGCACGTGGTTCGTCATTTCCGTTTCACAGTCGTGATGAACTCGCCGACTCAGTGGTCGGGACGAAGGAAGTTCCTTCGTCCGCTGCGTGTTTCGCCGTGGCGTTGTCGCTCATGGTTGCCGCCGTCGTCGTCGCCGGTGTCGTGCCCCTGCCGAGGCGCATTCGCGCACTCGCTCTTCGGATCATCGCGACAACTCTCGCGACCCGAGGTATCGCGGGTCTACTCGGGCGAACGTCGACGCTCTCACCGGGGAGTGAGTCGGCCGCCTTCAAACGACTGGACAAGCGCGTCTACGCGCCGTTGTGTCTCTGGCTCGCGGCCGGGGTACGTCGCTCGATGTGACGTTTCGGACGTCGCATCGTCCGACGCGAAGCGACCACTCGTGCGAATCGAGCCCTTGACGGTTCGGAGTTCTTCGGCCAGTCCGACGGCGACGCACGAGCCCTCGCTATGGCAGTATGGGGGCATGATCGATCACATCTCACTTCAGTGTTCCGACGTACCAAAGAGCGCTGCGTTTTACGACGCCGTCCTCGCGCCACTCGGCGGCACGCGCGTGATGGACTTTGGCGAGGTCATCGGATACGGCACGCCACCGATGCCGGATTTTTGGATCGGGGCCAATGCGACGGGCGAGGGCTTCCGTGAGTCGCACGTCGCCTTTTCGGCACCGAATCGCGCCGGCGTTGATGCCTTCTATGAGGCGGCCAAGGCCGCGGGCGCCGAGGTCTTGCACGAACCGCGTCTATGGCCGGAGTACCACCCGAACTATTACGGGGTCTTTGTTCGTGATCCCGACGGCAACAACGTTGAGGCCGTCTGTCACTCGCCCGAGTGAGGTCTGTGGGCCGAAGGTTTACTTGGCTCCGTCGCGAATAGAAACAACCAATTCGCACCGTGCTGACGTCTTTATTCCACTGGCGAATAAGTCCGAGTGCGAATCGATGACACGTAACACCCCGTAAGTACCGTCCTTCACGTGGACCAGTCTTACCGAATGCGAGCCGTGCTAGTGCCACTCGATCCAACGCCGGCACAAGAACAACTGCTGCGCAGTTACTGCGGCGCGTCACGCTTCGCGTACAACTGGGCCGTGGCCATCGCCAAAGAGAATTGGGACAAGCGGGCCGATGAACGCAGGGCGGGGATCGAAGAAGCCCGACTGACTACATCTCTTGACTGGTCTCCCTTCACGTTGACCCCGTTGTGGAATTCAGTCAAAGAAGAGGTCGCCCCGTGGCACCACGATGTCACCATGCACGCTTTTCGCAGCGGTGTGACAAACGCCGTGGTCGCCCTCAAGAATTTCGACGAATCGAAGAAGGGTGTGCGCAAGGGTAAACGAGTGGGGTTTCCAAAGTTCAAGAATCGCCACTCAAAGCAGTCCGTCACTCTGATCGATTTCACGCGGGCCGGGAGTTGGTTTTCTGAAGACTCCCGACACGTACGTCTCATCCTGCCTCGCTCTCCTACAGACCCACGAATAACGCGGCGGCGCGATCAACTCCAGTGGATACACACGACCGAGGCTCTTCGTCGCCTTAAGAAGAAAGTCACTTCGGGTGAGTGGACTGTCCAAGCGGTGACGATCTCTTTCACCGGTGGACGTTGGCAGGCCTCTTTCTCGGTGCGCCAGTACGTCGTTCCTTCGCCCATATCCATACGTTTGCGGGGATCACTGGTGGGGGTCGATCTCGGAGTGAAGCACATGGCCACCTTGACGGTGCCGGTGAAGGAGCTCAGCGACGAGCAAGGCCACGTCGAGAACCCTCGACACCTGAACACGGAACTCGAACGATTGGCCAAGCTCAACCGCCAACTGTCACGCTGTGTGAAAGGGTCAAAGAACCGCGCGAAGATCGTTAAGCGCCGTCAACTCCTCTATGGACGAGTCACCCGCACGAGAAACCTCTACTTGCACCGGTTGTCGACGACGTTGGCCGGAAGCTTCGAGACGGTGGTGCTCGAGGACCTAGACGTCGTGGGCATGGTGAAGAGGTCGAAGCAGAAGTCGAACAGAGCGTTGTCACGTTCGATCCTCGACGCCAGTTTCTACGAGTTGCGACGCCAACTCGAATATAAGACCGAGGACCGCGGGCATCGCGTCGTCGTAGTCAATCGGTTCTACCCCTCTTCGAAGAAGTGCTCTCACTGTGGCGAGACGAGAGCCAAGCTCGCCCAAAGTGATCGCGTCTTCGAGTGCAGTACCTGCGGTATCACTCTCGACCGAGACGTGAATGCCGCGCGCAACATCCGTGATGAGGGTATTCGTCTTCTCACAAATGAAGCATCAACCGTCGCGGGGCACCAACCCGGGACGTTAAACGCTGTCTCGAGGGACCGTGAGACCGAACCGCCCAGGCGGGGACGCGGGGACCGTTACCAGAGCAGAACCACGCAGCCAACACGAGAGTTGTCACCGTTGGCGTAGGTAGTGGAAAGGGTGGTGGCAACGCCGCCCGGGGTTGGTCAGAGGTTCGTATGCTGACCATTCTTGTGTACCCTCGTAGTTGCAAACGTAACGGGAGATCGATGAGCACTATTCGTGGAGGGGTTGAGCAGTCTCGCGAAAGATTGATTGCGCTCGTCCTGTTGCTCCAGCGTGCGTGGCAGTACGGCTCGCTCACCCAAGAGGAGATCGTGCGTGAACTCAAGATCGACGAGTTCCCGGTCTCGGCCAAGGGACCTC
>ODAK010002412.1_pt1 | contig 19686 bp, 22 predicted proteins | sample 1539591 | NCBI WGS metagenome assembly ODAK01 (sample SAMEA3539303, study PRJEB22396) | soil metagenome | biome: tundra; feature: field; material: soil | place: USA | collected 2010-05 | depth 0.15 m | reverse complement strand
CCGATCAACAGCCCGCCCGCGAGCAACAACCCGAAGGCGACCAAGGTCGTCTGCAGGATCGGCTGCCCGGTGAACGGGAGGACCGCCACCGGCGGCTTCTTCGGCGGCGGCTGGGTGAAGGTGACACCGAGCACGGCCGTCGGCGGGGCGGCGCAGGTCGCTGCCTTGTTAGCGGTCAACGTCCAGGACGTCGTTGCCCCCGCGGAGAACGTGTAACCGGTCAGTGCCGCGGCGGTGATCGTCGTGGTCGACCCGTACGCGACGGTGTACTTACCCGCAGGCGCTCCAGTGGTGCCGTTGAGGTAGGTCACCCCCGTGATGCCCGGGACCATGTAGAACGCTCCCGACTCCTTGCCGCTCAGGCACACGCCCTGCGTGATGGTCGGTGCAACAGGCGTGACGGTGACGGCTCTGACGACCGGCGGAGGCGTGCTGCCGCCACTAGGCGGCGGGCTCGAACTGCCACCTCCACCACAAGTGCCCGGGCCCGAGATGGTCGCCGCCCATGCCGTGGTGCCAGTGAGCGTCTTGCCCGGCTTGACCTGCGCGGTGATCTTGATCAGGGTGCCGACCGCCTCGCTGACGGTGCCGGCTGGGGCAGCGCCAGGTGCGCCGTTCCCGATCGCGACGAAGTAGTTAGCGACCGTGGACGACGGAATCGTGTAGCTGCCCATCGCGGAGGTGCAGCTCGCGTTCGTGAAGGTCGGTGCAGTCGCGGCCGTACCGCGGCTGCAGGTGCCCGGCAGTGCGACCGAGCCGCTGTTCGTCGTGTTGACCTTGTCCGTCCAGACGCCGTGAACGGTCAGCGACGCGCTCTTTGCGCTGCCGGACACACCGGTCTGAAGGACCGTGACGGACTTGAACGGCGGCGTCTTCGCAGGCGACGCAGGAATCGTGGTCGGCAACCCCGAGAGGGTGCCGCCACCGGTGTGGCTGACCTCGGTGATCGAGTCAGCAAGTATCCAGTCATTGGAGATCGTCCAGGTGACCGTGTAGGTGCCATTGGACTGGCACTGGGTGGTACCGGAGACGAGGCTCGCGTGCGCGCTTGCGGCGGTGACGAGCGCCAGCGAGGCTACCCCACCGACGCCGACGCTCAAGACGAGTGCCGCAATCGAACGTGCCCGCGGAAGTCGCGGATGCAACCGCATAACAGACCCTGCCCTCTAGTCGAATGACAAAGGGGTCGGTCTCACCACTCGCTCCCCGCAACCATCCGTACAGAAATACGGCAGGTGACCGGTGTTACCAGTCGCGGATCAAAGCGTCCCCACGTTGTTGCTCCCCCCAATATGGCCGTAGACGCGACGGTTTCGCAATCCAACTTGCCGATCACGGGGTGGAATTCGTCGAAGTTACGCCACCCGGACTAGCCTCGGTAGGCCGTCCGGAGCAGCGAAATGTGACGGGAAAGGCTCCCGACGGGTCAACAGATCGCCAGCCTGTCGGCGTCCGACTGATTCGATTGAGGCGCGAATCGGCCTAAGCAACCCCAGAAGGGACTAACCGGCGCGGCGCTTCCAGCGGATGCCGGCCTCGATGAATTCGTCGATTTCGCCGTCGAGGACAGCGGTCGTGTTCCCGGTCTCGACGTCGGTCCGCAGGTCCTTCACCAGCTGGTACGGGTGCAGCACGTAGTTGCGGATCTGGGTGCCCCAACTGGTGGTGCTGTCGCCACGGATCTCGGCCATCTTGGCCGCTTCGTCCTGCCGCCGTCGTTCCAGCAGCTTGGCCTGCAGCACCAGCATCGCGCTGGCCCGGTTCTGGATCTGGCTGCGCTCGTTCTGGCAGCTCACCACGATCCCGGTGGGCAGGTGGGTGATCCGCACCGCGGAATCCGTCGTGTTCACGCCCTGGCCACCCGGCCCCGACGAACGGTAGACGTCGACCCTGATGTCGTCGTCCGGAATTTCCACATGATCGGAGGACTCAACCACCGGGACGACGTCGACGCCGGCGAACGAGGTCTGGCGGCGTCCCTGGTTGTCGAACGGACTGATGCGCACGAGCCGATGCGTCCCGTGCTCGGGCGACAAAGTGCCGTAGGCGTAGGGGACTTTGACCGCGAACGTCGCCGACTTGATGCCGGCTTCTTCGGCATAGGACGTGTCGTAGACCTCGGTCGGGTAGTTGTGCCGCTCGGCCCAGCGCAGGTACATCCGCAGCAGCATCTGCGCCCAGTCGGCCGCGTCGACGCCGCCCGCTTGGGAGTTGATGGTCACGACTGCTTCGCGCGAGTCGTACTCCCCCGAGAGCAGGGTGCGGACCTCGAGTTCGCCGATGGCCTTGGTCAGCGCCACGATCTCGGCCAGCGCCTCGACGTGCACGCCCGCGTCGGCTTCGGACTCGGCAAGATCGAGCAAGACCGCGACGTCGTCGAGCCGCGATCGGAGCCCTTCGACCCGGCGCACGTCGCCCTGCGCGTGCGACAGCTTGCTCGTCACCCGCTGTGCCTCGTCCGGGTCGTTCCACAGGTCGGGTGCGGCCGCTTGCTCCTCGAGCTTCGCCACCTGACGACGCAATGCCGGGACGTCGAGCACTTGCTCGATGCTGGACAGCGTGGCATCGAGAGCCTTGAGCTCGTCGCGTGGATCGGCGGTAGACACGAGGTCCGAGCGTAGTCGCTGCGCTCGGCCGAGTTCCCATCGCGGCCAGCCGCCGAATCGGGGGCGTTTACTGCCCCCTGAGGGCAGTAAACGTCACGTCTGAGTTGGCGAGACAATGAGGTATGCCAATCCGACGCGTGGGGCGACACGTATTCGTCTGCTCCGCCGCCGCGGTGGTCGTGTGCTTGATGGTCACGGCATGCTCCGGGTCGCATCACCCGGCTTCCGTCGCAACGGCCGCGAGCGCCGCGATCTCAAGCGCCTCGTCGCCGCCAGCTTCATTGGCATCGCCGAGCGAGTTGTCCAGCTCGTCGGCATCGACTGGGACACCGGCCAGTAGTGCGCCCGTCAGCGCGGCGGCATCACCGAGCGGCGCCCCACCGTCGTCCCCGCCCGTTGATCTTGCCGCTCGGGGGCCGATCATTTTGGTGCCTGGCTACGGCGGCAGCGACTCGATGCTCGAGACCCTCGCGAATCGATTGCACAGCGCAGGCCGGACGACGATCCTGCTCGCCTTGCCAGACGACGCAACTGGCGATCTCAATGTGCAAGCCGGCATCCTCGCCGCGCTCGTGACCCAGGCCTTGAACGCCGGCGCGCCGTCGGTCGACCTCGTGGGCTACTCGGCCGCCGGGATCGTGATCGGCCTGTTCGTCGCGGCGCATCCGAAGGAGGTGCGCCAGATCGTCACCATCGGCTCGCCACTACACGGCACCGCGATTGCCGCGCTTGCAGTCTCGCTGAACCTGTCATCGACGGTGTGTCCGGTCGCCTGTCGCGAGATGGCGCCGGGCTCGTCGGTTCTCGCATCGCTTGACGCTGCCGAGCCCGCGCACACCGGGGTGCCGTGGACGTCGATGTGGACCACCGACGATCAGGTCGTGCTGCCACCCGATTCGGCACGCTTCACCGGGGCGACGAACATCGTGCTTCAGCAGGTGTGCGCCGACGACACCGCGAACCATCTCAGCCTGCCGGCTGACCAACTCGTGGCGGGCCTCACGCTGCGCGCGCTCAACACCTCGGACGTGGGCAGCCCGTCGGCGTCCGACTGCTCGAGTTTGCGTGTACTAGGCACCGGCCCGTAACGGCGGTCTAGCGGCCTGCGAACACCGACCACATGTCTGCCTCGGCGAAACCGGGTGCCAGCATGCCCGTGGTCGCGAAGCGGTACATCGCCGCCGACAAGATGCCGTTCAGCGCCGAACTCACCGCGATCGCTGCGAGCAGAATCGCTACCAGCAAAGCGATTCCGAGCGCAGCGTTCGCCGACGCGACAACTATCGCGACGACGGCGAGCGGGATCGGGCAGGCCGCAATCGCGAACGACAACACTGCTTGCGCAGTCAGCTGAGTGCCCCATCGCGAGGCCACCAGCAAGCCAGACCGACGCACCGCTGCCAGTGGACCTGCCTTCTCAAACAAGATTGTCGGGACGGCGAGGAAGGTCGCAAAGTCCCACGCCTTGTCGGCCACGTTCGCAGCGATACGCCCCGGCGCGCTGTTGCGCAACGCAGCAGTCATCGTGCTCTCGACGGCCTGCGCGACGCCGAAGCCGATCAGCGCAGGCAACCGGGTGACCGTCAACCGCAAGCCTTGTCGTTGCGCGGCTTCGCGCCTTGCAATCGTTGCGTTGCGTCTGCAACGACGACCGCACGGCCAACAACAGAGACAACGGCGAGGACGACGGTCAGCGGCAGCGTCTTCACAGCAACGGCTCCGTGGCCGCCGGTGAGCAGGTGGGCGAGGCCGCCGAACGCCGCGACGTAGCCAGCCGACGCGACGCCTCCGACGAACAGAACTGCGAGCGGCACGAGCAACAGGGTCGGGTCCGCCATCAATGCGGCCCAACACGTGGGCAGCAGCCGGAAGCCTGCGCTGATGTTGCCGAACACGCCGAGGCGGCTACCCACCGGATAGAAGCTGCGGGTGGTCGCCACGTTGTGCTCGGCGGTCAGCTGGGCGCCGGCGAGCATCGACCGTTCCGAAGGCTCTAGATAAGCGGGGCGGGGGCGGCCGGTCCGTGCTCCGGCTCCTCCCCGAAATAGCCGTAAGGATCCGCCGTCGCAGGACTGCTCATGCCACACCTCCCGTAGCGATATCGGACGCGGGCAGGCGTGACCGAAGCGCCGAGTGGACGAGGATCAGGCTCGCCGTCGCGGCTCCAATGAGAGCCGTCTGGCGATAGGTCGCTCTTTTGCTGATATAGCCCTTTTGTCGGATCTATGCGAGACTGCCGCTATTCGACGCCCCTGGGCTGCCCTGACCTCCGCACCCACGCGTTGTGCTCCCTGGATCTCGCCGCGCTCACGCGGTCGCCCGTCCCCGAGCAATGGCATCAGTTGCATCTATATGGAGGCTCGTTGTGCGCACCCTCAGAGCACGCCAAGGCTCGACTTTCCGGCTCACATTCCGGAGGCGGCTAGCCGCTGGCGCAGCCCTCTGCATTGCTACAACGACGGCCGCGGTCGTAGGCACCAGCGTTCCTGCGTTCGCCACCGTCTCGGCAGTCACTGTGACGCCCGCTCGATCGGCGGCTGGCGCGTTGACGAGTTACACCGTCGGCTTCACCACGACCGTCGCCCTGACCGCCGATGCCGACACCGTGACTCTCGTTGGTCCGCTCGGCACGGTCTTCTCCCTCGTCGCGGCGAACTACGTACCGCTTGATCGCAAGGCTCCGAGCTGGGGACGGCTGACCTGACGTATCCGACCCGCCCTGAAGGCCTCGAGGAAGAACGCGCGGACAGCGCCGGCGGTCATCGGCCGTGCCAGCAGGAAGCCCTGTGCGTGGTCGCAACCCAGCGTCGTCAGCAGCTGCTGTTGTTCGATGGTCTCGATACCCTCGGCGGTCACCACGATGTCGCAGCGGTGTGCGAGTTCGATGAGCGCCGTGACGATGTGCGTCGTGCGGCTACCGACACCGAGGTCGGCCACAAATGATCGGTCGATCTTGATCTCGTCGATTGCCCGCTCCCGAAGGAGGCTCAGCGACGAGTAGCCAGTGCAGAAGTCGTCGAGCGACAAACTCACGCCGGCCGCGCGCAACTGATCAAGAATCGACGCCGCGATCGGGCTGCGCGAAAAGACTGCGGTCTCGGTGATCTCGCAGATCAACTGGTCAGCAGGCAAGCCGTTCTTTGCCAGGCAGGCCAGCACGAAACGAGGCAGGTCCTCGTCGAGCAGGTTGCGCGCCGAGAGATTGACCGCGATCCCCAGCGTCAAGCCCATCTTGTGCCAGGTGGCGCATTCCTCAATCGCCACCTCGAGCACGTAGCGCGTCAGGTCGCCGACCAGCCCGACGCGTTCGAGCAGCGGGATGAACTCGATCGGCGGAATCAGACCGCGCTCCGGATGCCGCCACCGCACCAACGCCTCAGCCGCGACGGGTAGGCCGCCGCGCATGCTGAACTTCGGCTGGTAGTGAAGGATAAGTTGCTTGGTTTCGAGCGCCTCTCGCAGGTCGCGGAGCAACTCCAGTTGCGCCAACGCCGGGGGCTCGAGCTCCGGCTGATAGCGATACACGGGGATGTCGTCGGTGCGCGCCTGGTACATCGCGAGCCGTGCCCGTCGAATCAGATCGTCGAGGTTGTCGCCGTCGACAGGCGCGCACGCCACGCCGGTGTGCGCATCTACAGTGAGGTCGAGACCATCGGCAGTGATCGCCGTCCCCAACGACCGGACTGCGAGCTCAGCCTGCGCCTCACCTGCAGAGGCACTTGGCAGTTCGCGCAACAACAGCACGTACTCGGCTCCGTGCAGCCGCGCGACCACATCGCATCGGCGAACCACCGTCGTGAGCCGGCTGGCCACGGCACGCAGCATCTCGTCCGCGGCGTGCGCGCCGAGCAGGTCGTTGACCTCGGCGAAACGGCTCAAACCGATAACCGCGACGGCGACCAAGCTGGTGGGATGCAACTCGGCTAAGGCTTCGCGCGCTTGGTCCTCCAACATCATCAGGTTGCCGACGCCGGTTACCGGGTCGCTGAAAGCAGCTCGAATGCGCTGCTTCGCGTCTTCGCGGATCGAGTCGAATTTCAGCGCGTTGGCCAAGGCGACAGCGAGCGCATTCGCGAAGGCGTTCAGGCAATCGGTCTCTGTGGCGTTGAAGACGACTGGGGCCGAAAAGAGCAGCCGCAGCTCACCCACTCGTCCTTCGCGAGTAGTGAGCTCGATATCCATGCTGTGCGCGTGGTGGCGCTCGCCGCGCTCGAGTTCATGAGCGTCCTCAAGATCGCTCGCCCGCGTGATCGTGGCGTGCCCAGTGACTTCGTCGAGCTGAATCTCGGCTGCATCTGCGCGCATCATCGTGGCGACGGCGGCGGTTGCCTCGCCGATCAGCTGCTCGAGTTCGACATCGCGCAACTCGTCGATGGCGACCTGAAGACGGTGCCAGGCAAACCGCTCTTCGCGAATCGCCGCGCGGTCGGTGCTCAATGCCTGTACTCCGAGGAGCACGCACACGATGAGCAGGGTGAACCAGGCCGACCAGCTGAGCGACGCGATGATGATGAACGCCGCGCCGACATTGCGCAGCCAGATGACGATCGCAACACGAAGGTCGTCCCACACGCTGAGCCACGCGGGCCGGCCTCGCTCTGTTGCAACCACCACTGAGGTCAGCCCGGTCGACACCAGATGCAGCGCGATGCTCGCCGCGGCGAGGAGGCCTACGGTTCGCGGGGTGAAGACGCCGCTCCATCTCAACGCTGGAGAGTAGACGTGGGCCGACGCAACGATCGCGCATCCGACCAACGTCTCGATGGCGACCACAGCGGTGTTGAATACGATCTTCTGGGCCGACCTGCGGCGAGCCACCTTGACGACCGCAATCCCTGCGGTCATCGCGAGCACGAGGTGCCCCGGCGGGACGAGCACCAGGCCGAGCACAAAAGCGGTCTCGCGCCAGCTGTAGGTGTGCCGGTTGGCGCCGCGGCGGATGCCGACCTTGGCCAGCTCGCCGGCGATGCACAGCGCGACGACGAGGGCCCACCGCCACAGCGCCGGGGCAGCCTCGGACACGGTCATCGATATAGCGGCGACGACGCATAGGGCGCCGAGCGCGCCCACGGCGGAGACAAGGCGCCGCACGGCCCGTGGCCGCGCACGCTGAACCATCGTCGCTCCTCCGCCGAAACTTCCCCCCGAAGGAACATCGACAGCAGCGCCGCACATCACATAGGCCGAACGGCCGATTATCAACGCGTTTGCCACGCCGATAACCGATTGTCTGGTTGATCCAGAGGGTGGAACAGCAACCCTGGACCACCGAACACGGAAGAGGGCCGGCGCTAACCGACCCTCCCCGGAACAGCATCACGCCGGAGTTTCGGACCTCCACGGCGCGTTCGAACCTAGTCCCAACTCGAGCCGCGCATAGCGGTTACCTCCCTTCCGCATCGAGGTGACCGCCGTGCGCGGCTGCACAAGCGATGACCCAACGACATGCGCCGAGCCACGGGTCTCTTTCGGGCTGTCCAGCGATGAAAAGCCAGCAGGCACCCGTCGTCCGGTAACGCCGATCCTGACGCATTCGCCGGACTTAGTACACCCAAACGGCGTAACTAATCACTGAGCCGTTCGGAGTAGTCACAGCAGGTGATCAGGACGGACCACTCGACCGAAACAAAGGTCCGTCCTCCACAGGCAGCACTGCCCTAGCCCCGCCACCCACCCGCGCAACCCCACACTGTCGTCACGGGGACACGAGTCCCGGTAAGCACGCAGGCCGCCGCCGCATTCGATCGCGGTCTGGGTCGGCTTGCCGTTCTTGTCGACGACGCCGAAATAGTCGCCGAGTCACCTGCGGCCGGAGTCCTCGATCGGCTTATGCGCACCGCCCGCGATAGCGGTCACCTCGTGGTGATCGCGGGAACCACGGAGGAGTTGTCGATCGGCTTTCGCGGCTTTGTGGTCGATGTGCGGCGAGCACGCACCGGCCTGCTACTTGCACCGCGCGGGCCACTCGACGGCGAAGTCCTGGGCGTGCGGTTGCCGCGAGTAACCGGGGAAGCCGTGCCGGTGGGCCGTGGGCAGCTGATCGTACGAGGGGTGGCCACGCAGCTCCAGGTCGCGCTGCCGACGCCGATCGACCGACCCGACCGTCAGCCCCAGACCGTCACCGAAAGCGTGCCGATCGCGGCACCGCCTTGTGACACGCTGACGTTGACCACGCCATCCGACGCGGCGGTGAAAAAGCCGTTCGCGCCAGCGAGCGGGGCGATGAACTGAGCCGACGCCGGGATCAGCGTGAACGTGATCGGCGTACCAGCCTTGGCCTGTGGCACGTCCACCTTCAGGATCGACCCGCGATGCACCCTGATCTGGAAGCCTGTCTTGGTCGCTGGCGCCTCGATGTTGGCGACCGGCGACGCGCCCGGCACTGCGCTCGACACCGGGCTGGGCAGCAGAGCGCTCGGCGACGGGGGCGCGCTAGCCGAGAAGAGCGCGCTTGCGGCCGCGGCGCTCGACGCCGGTGCCGACGCGCCTGAACTCACGGCACCAGACGCCAGAGCAGACGATGGCGGAGTCGCGGTGGTTTTGGCCGCGGTGCAGCCGGCCAGAAACGTGACCGAAGCCACGACGGTGCCTGCGGCGACGACAGCCAAGCGGGGGCCTCGCGCGCCACGCGCAGCGAGGGGACGGCGTTTGGTCGGGGTCTCGTAGGTGCTCATCGCTCCACCCTAACCCGACGAGTCGGTTGATTCCCGGCACGGGTGAGTCAGACGCGAGTGTCGGGATGGGTGTGCGCGCCCGGCGCAGACGACTCGATCCAGGCCAAGAAGCCGGTCAGCGCCGCGTCACTCATGGCCAACTCGACGTCCAGCGAATCGCCTTGCCGCGTGATGATGTTGCAGCTGACCACCACGGCACCGTGCGGAGCGGCCAGCAACTCGGCTCCGTGCGGGTAACGACGGCCGGAGATCTCGATGCTGCGGCGCACGAACGTCCACCTGGGTTGGTAGCCCAGGCTCAGCAACGGGAACCATTGGAGGTCCTCCGGGGTGTAGCGGGCGATGCCGGTGTGCCAACCACTGGTCTGCCACCACCTGCGCGGGCGCGCGCCGTCGAGACGAAGGCCGCAATGCAGCGTCGCGCCGCGACGGCCCAGTAACGAACGTCGCAGCATCCAGGTCAGCACGAGAATAACGAGGAGCAGCACAAACCAGCCGGCGCCATCGAGAAAGTCCAGAACGGCTCTCATCGTCGGCGCCCCTGCCCGCGAACGTTAGAGGGGCTCGCCGGCGGCGGCGAGTCGCGCTCGCGCGCGCGCAGCGGCGGACTCGCTCGCGTCCTCGTCGTCCCCCGCACCGGCAGCCGTCATGGCCCGCTCGAGTGCGGCCCGTGCCCGATCGACGTCGATCTCGTCGGAGAGCTCGGCTGTCTCGGTAAGGATCGTCACCACGTCGTTGCTGACGGACAGGAACCCGCCGTGCGCCGCCACCTCGATGCCGTCGCCAGCCTCACCGCCGCTGATGCGAACGATGAATCCTTCGGCAAGTACACCAAGCAGCGAGATATGGCCAGGCAAGATGCCGAGTTCGCCGTCGAGCGTGCGCGCGACAACGAAGTTGGCCTCCCCTGACCACACCCTGCGCTCGGCCGAGACGAGCTCGACGGTCAACGGCACGACAGTCCTCCCGTCGTCACTTGCCGGCGAGCCGCTCGGCGATGGCCTCGACATCGGTGATGCCACCGGCCATGAAGAACGCCTGCTCAGGCAGGTGGTCGTAGTCGCCGTCGCACAGCTTACGGAACGACTCGATCGTCTCGGCCAGCGGAACGAACGACCCCTTCTGCCCGGTGAACGCCTCGGCGACGAACATGTTCTGCGACAGGAAACGCTCGATACGACGCGCCCGGCCGACGAGAACCTTGTCCTCCTCACCGAGTTCGTCGATGCCGAGAATCGCGATGATGTCCTGGAGGTCCTTGTAACGCTGGAGAATCTGCTTCACCCGGTTCGCGACATTGAAGTGCTCCTCGCCGATGTACTGCGGGTCGAGGATGCGCGACGTCGAGTCGAGCGGGTCGACAGCGGGGTAGATGCCTTTCTCCGAGATCGGTCGCGACAGCACTGTGGTCGCATCGAGGTGCGCGAACGTCGTGTGCGGCGCGGGATCGGTGATGTCGTCGGCAGGCACGTAGATCGCCTGCAGCGAGGTGATCGAGTGACCGCGGGTCGAGGTGATGCGCTCCTGCAGCACGCCCATCTCGTCGGCGAGTGTGGGTTGGTAACCGACGGCGGAGGGCATCCGGCCGAGCAGCGTCGACACCTCAGAACCGGCCTGCGTGAACCGGAAGATGTTGTCGATGAACAGCAGCACGTCCTGGTTCTGCACGTCGCGGAAGTACTCCGCCATCGTCAGTGCCGCGAGTGCGACCCGAAGGCGGGTACCGGGCGGCTCGTCCATCTGACCGAATACGAGCGCGGTGTCCTTGATGACGCCCGACTCGGTCATTTCAAGGAAGAGGTCGTTACCCTCACGGGTGCGTTCGCCGACACCGGCGAATACCGAGACACCACCGAAGTTCTTGGCGACGCGGGTGATCATCTCCTGGATCAGCACGGTCTTGCCGACGCCGGCACCACCGAACAGGCCGATCTTGCCGCCTCGCACATACGGGGTAAGGAGGTCGATGACCTTGATGCCGGTCTCGAACATCTCGGTCTTGCTCTCGAGCTGGTCGAATGGCGGTGACGCACGGTGGATCGGCCAGCGCTCAGTAACCTTCAGCGAGCCCTCTGGCACGTCGAGCGACTTGCCGAGCGCGTTGAAGACGTGCCCCTTCGTGACGTCGCCAACCGGCACAGTGATCGGACCGCCGGTGTCGCGCACCGGCGCCCCGCGGACGAGTCCATCCGTCGGCTGCATCGAGATCGCGCGGATGATGTTGTCGCCAATGTGCTGCGAGACCTCGAGGGTCAAGGTGTGCTTCTGCAGCCCCTCGACCTCCTCGCCCTCGCCCGACAGGTCGATCTCGACCTCGAGCGCGTTGTAGATCCCCGGCAGGTCGTCGACGCCGAATTCCACGTCGACCACCGGGCCGATGACGCGAGCCACCCGGCCGATGCCGGTGTGCCCGGGGTCAGCAGGACCTGCGGCCTTGTCGACAGTTGCAGTCATGAATCCTCACTCGCTCCCGGTAGCGGCGAGCGCATCAGCGCCACCGACGATCTCGCTGATTTCCTGGGTGATGTCCGCCTGCCGAGCCGCGTTCGCCAGCCGGGTGTAGGTCTTGATGAGCTCTTCCGCGTTGTCGGTCGCCGACTTGCACGCGCGACGACGGGCCGCGAGCTCCGATGCTGCGCCCTGCAACAAAGCGTTGTAGACACGCGCTTCGACGTAACGCGGGAGCAGCGCGTCGAGCACGCCCTCCGCGTTCGGCTCGAATTCATACGCCGGCAGCGGGCCGCCGGCGGGTTCATCAGTGGTCTCCTCGACCTCGAGCGGCAAGATCCGCCGGATCACCGGCGTCTGCGTGAGCATCGAGACGAACTGCGTGTAGATCACGTGAATCTCGTCAACGCCGCCCTCGTCGGTCGGCGTATTGAACGCTGAGATCAACGTGTCTGCGACATCCTTTGCGTTCAGGTAGCTCGGACTCTCGGAAAACCCACTCCACTCACCGGCGATCTCGCGATCGCGGAAGCGGTAGTACGCCAACCCCTTGCGGCCCACGATATAGGGCAACACCTCGAAGCCATTTTGCCGCAAGAACGCGGTGAGCGACTCGCCCTCCTTCAGCACGTTCGAGCTGTACGCACCGGCAAGGCCGCGGTCGCTCGTGACGAGCAGGACGGCGACCCTCGTGGCCTCCTCGTGCTTCGACGTCAGCGGATGCTCGATCGTCGACTGGCTAGCCACCGCCGAAACCGCGCGGGTGATCGCCTCCGCGTACGGCGTGGACGCCGCCACTCGTTGTTGCGCCTTGACCATGCGGGAAGCCGCGATCAGTTCGAAGGCGCGGGTGATCTTCGCCGTGGCGCGCACCGATCTGATGCGGCGGCGATAGACCCGGACCTGAGCTCCCATATCGCGATCTACCTACTGCTCGGCCGAAAGGTGCTTGCGGACCTTCTCGTTGGCCATCGACGACTCGTCGAGATCCCCCGGCTGCTCGTTGCCGAGCAGCGACTTGCCCTCATGAGTCTCGAAGCTCTTCTTGAAGCTCGTCATCGCCTCGTTCAGGCTCTCAGCGGTCGCATCGGACAGCTGCTTGGTCTGCGCGATGTCGTCGAGGATGCCCTTGTGCTGCAGGCGAAGGTTCTCGAGGAACTCCTTCTCGAACCGGCGGATGTCAGACACCGGGACCTCATCAAGTTGCCCTGTGGTGCCGGCCCAGATCGAAACGACCTCCTGCTCGACCGGGAACGGTGAGTACTGCGCCTGCTTCAGCAGCTCGACGAGCCGGGCGCCGCGCTCGAGCTGTGAGCGCGACGCGGCATCGAGGTCGGAGCCGAAAGCGGCGAACGCTTCGAGCTCGCGGAACTGCGCAAGGTCGAGCCGCAGCCGGCCGGCCACCGAACGCATCGCCTTGATCTGCGCGGAACCACCGACTCGCGACACCGAGATACCGACGTTGATGGCCGGCCGGACGCCGGAGTTGAAGAGGTCGGTCTCGAGGAAGATCTGACCGTCGGTGATCGAGATCACGTTGGTCGGGATGTACGCCGATACATCGTTGCCCTTGGTCTCGATGATCGGCAACCCGGTCATCGATCCGCCACCAAGATCGTCGGACAGCTTCGCGCAGCGTTCGAGCAACCGCGAGTGCAGGTAGAAGACGTCGCCGGGGTAAGCCTCACGACCGGGCGGACGGCGCAGCAGTAGCGACACCGTCCGGTAGGCCTCGGCCTGCTTGGACAGGTCGTCGAACACGATCAGCACGTGCTCGCCCTTGTACATCCAGTGCTGGCCAATTGCCGACCCGGTGTAGGGCGCGAGGTATTTGTAGCCGGCCGCGTCAGACGCGGGAGCCGCAACGATCGTCGTGTAGGGCAGGGCACCGGCTTCTTCGAGCGCGCCGCGAATGCCGGCGATCGTCGAGCCCTTCTGACCGATGGCAACGTAGATGCACTTGACCTGCTGCTTGGGGTCGCCGGTTTCCCAGTTCGCCTTCTGGTTGATGATCGTGTCGATGGCGACAGCTGTCTTCCCGGTCTGGCGGTCGCCGATGATCAGCTGCCGCTGCCCGCGGCCTATCGCGGTCATCGCGTCGATGGCCTTGATCCCGGTCTGCAGCGGCTCCTTCACCGGCTGGCGCTGCACAACGGTCGGCGCCTGGATCTCCAGTGCACGACGCCCTTCTGACTCGATGTCACCAAGACCGTCGATCGGGTCGCCGAGCGGGTTGACCACCCGGCCGAGAAAGCCGTCGCCAACCGGGACCGACAAGATTTCGCCGGTGCGCTTGACGACCTGACCCTCTTCGATACCCGCGAAGGGACCGAGGACGACAGCGCCGATCTCGCGCACGTCGAGGTTGAGCGCGATGCCGAGCGTGCCGTCGGCAAAGCGCAGCAACTCGTTGGCCATCGTCGAAGGCAGGCCCTCGATGCGCGCGATCCCGTCGCCGGCTTCGGTCACCCGGCCGACTTCTTCACGCGACGCGACGTCGGGGGTGTACGACGACACGAAACGCTCGAGCGCGTCGCGGATCTCCTCCGGGCGAATCGTGAGCTCTGCCATCAGTCCATCCTCGTTCGTGGGTTTCGTAAGAGTCGTCGTGCGGACGTCCCGGACATCGACGCGCGCGGGTTACTCAACACGTCGCCGCGCCTCAGCCAGCCGACCCGCAACCGACCCGTCGAGAACTTCGTCACCGACATGAACGACGACGCCACCGACGATGTCAGCGTCGACTTCGATCTGAAGATGGACTTCGTGGCCGTACAGCCCGGCGAGCGCTGCCTGCAACCGGGTGATCTCAGCATCCGTTAGTCCGACAGCTGTGGTTACTCGTGCGACCAGCCGTGCCCGACGACGAGACGCTATGCCGGTGTAGTCGGAGATCGCATCTTCCGGTGAGCGGCCCCGCGGACGAGTCGCAACCTGCGTCAACAGCCGAAGTGTGACCGGCCGAGCCTTGTCCTCGACGAGCGCGCTGACCAGGGACACCTTGCTGTCGTCGGGCAGCGCTGGATCAGCGAGAGCCGAACGCAGGCCGGCGTTGGCCTCGACGATGCGGCCGAACCGAAACATCTCGTCCTCGACGTCGTCCGACTCGCCCGCAGGGTGGCCGCGGCCGGGGTGAACGTCCGCGTCGATCAACATCGCCAGCACCGCAAGCGTCTCGATTGAATCGGCCAGATCGCGCATCCGTGACCACCGGGCGCGAACGACTTCGGTCACGATGCGAAGCGTCACGTCGGACACATGCGAGCCGAGCACAGCCTCCACCAAGCCAGCCTTGCGGTCGCCGTCCGTCGACGGGTCGGACAGCGCGCGACGCAAGCCCGCCTGCGCGTCGATGACGGCTACGACGCCGAACAGCTCTTCTCCGACGCCCGCGGCGTCCGTACCGGACGCCTGGGTACCGGACAGCTCGCCTTCAACGAAGGCCCACGCCTGCGCGAGCGCGTCTCGACTGGCTCCCTGCATCAGCCGCGCACCTGCTCACCGGCGGCTGCGGACCCGGCTGCCTCGCCGGCGCGCGACTCGACGTCGGTCAGGAACCGTTCGACGACCCGCCGTTGACGGGCGTCATCGGTCAGCGACTCGCCCACGACCCGGCCGGCCAGTTCGACCGCGAGCGTGCCGACCTCGGCCCGCAATGCCTCGACGGTACGCGACCGCTCAGCCTCGATTTGCTGGTGCGCGGCCTGCTTGATCCGCTCGGATTCGACCTGTGCCTGCGCACGCAGATCCGCGAGAATCTGGGCGCCCTCCCCGCGAGCCTCCTCGCGCTGCCGTGCGGCATCAGCCCGCGCGCTAGCGATCAGGTCGCGATACTCGACCTCGGTCGCCTCGAGCCTGGCCCGCGCGTCCTCGAGTTCCTTGAACTCAAGGCGGATCGCTTCCTGCCGCTCGGCCAACTTCCCGTTCACGAACGGCACGACGTACTTGCCGATCACGAAAAGGATGATCAAGAAGATGATCAGCTCGGCGATGAACGTGCCGTTCGGGATCAGGAAGTTGTTCGTCTTCGCGGGCGTCGGAGCAGGCGAAGGGCTCGCGGCTGCGATGAAGATGTGCACGCTTGCTCCGACTACTTGCCGAGCACGAAGACGAACATGGCCATGAAGGCCAGGTTGATGAAGTACATCGCCTCGACCAGACCGACGGTCAGGAAGAAGATCGGCATCAGCCGCGGCTGCGACTCGGGCTGACGGGCGACGCCGGCGATCGTCTGGGCACCGGCGAGGCCGTCACCGACGGCAGCACCGATGGCGCCACCGGCGAGGGCGAGGCCGCCACCGACGAAGGCGCCGGCTGTCTTGATGGCGCTGTCGAGGTTTGCAGCGTCCGTGGCCATGTCTCTCCTTGTTCCAGATGTTGTCAGTGGTTGCGATGTAGGTGCGGGCTGTGGTCGTGCCGTCGCGTGCGTCGGGGCTAGTGGCTTTCGGTGACGGGATGTCCGTCGGTTACGGAATGCCCATCAGTAACGGAATGCCTATCGGTAACGGAATGACTGTCAGTGGCGCCGTGGTCTTCGGTGGTGGTGGCGAACGCGAAGTACAGGATCGTGAGCAGCGCGAAGATGAATGCCTGGATGACACCCACCAACGCGTCGATCACCTTCCAGATCCCCTGGGGGGCCCACAAGATGTAGGCGGGCAGGAGCGCCAGCAGGGCGACCATGATTGCACCCGAGATCAAATTCCCGAAAAGCCGGAGCGCGAGCGTGAACGGCTTGACGATCTCCTCGATCAGGTTGATCGGGAACATGATCGGATAGGGCTGGAAGAAGTGCTTGACGTAGGCCTTCAGCCCCCGCCGTCGCACACTGACGATGTGCAACGGGATGATCACGGCGAACGCCATAGCGAGCGTGAGGTTGATGTCGGCCGTCGGAGCGGGCAGTTTCTCGGGGTGCCCGCTTGGGATCAGCCCGATCCAGTTGCACAACAAGATAAAGAGGAACAAGGTCACCGCGAGCGGCACCACGAACGGGGCGACCTCGATGCCCATGCTCTCGTCTACCTGCTTGTTCACTTGGTCGACGATGAGCTCGAAGATCAGCTGCAACTTGCTGGGCACACCCGATTGCGCGCGGATCCGCATGTAGAGGCCGAGCCCGACCACGATGGCTCCGGCGATCAGTGTGGTCAGAACGGTGTCGGAGTTGATCGTGAGCCCGAGGATCTTGATATGCGGATGCACGCCGACGTCGATCGTCGCCGCGACGACGTGCGCCGGAGCGGTGCTGGACCAGCTCATGCCTTACGAAACTCCTTCAGCGCCGGCACGCTGGTAGCGACCGCGGCAAGCAGGTGGAACACCGCGAGCCCGGCCAGGACCGCAATGCCCTCGCGTCGAAACACGATAAGGAATAGCGCCGCAATCAGCGAAATGTAGGCGAGCCGAACAAGCGAAGCCTTGGCGAACTTCTTGCGGTCGGGGTCACCGGCCGCTGTGAACTTCAAGATCGATCGCACGGTAAGGATGTTGTTCACGGCCCCGAGCGCAAGCCCGCAAAGGAGCAGCAACCCGACGACGACGTGGCCGAGAACCGCGGCAATCAGTAGGCCAACGCCTCCGAGAATGGCCGCGATGATGAACACCCGGCGCGGGGTGCCGACCGGGACCATGAGCGGAGCGGTGCTGTTCATCGGTTTGGCCTCCCCTCGACACGTTGCCTTAGGTTACTGACGGGTCAGTGGCCGTCGACGGTGGTGCGACGTGCGGCTACTTGGCGTCGGTGAAGTACCGGCGGATCTGCAACCAACTCGTGGTGAGTCCCGCCGCGATACCCACAGCCAGACCGATGAGCGTGGCGGCGGGAAACGAGTGGAACCGACCGTCGAGGAACCAACCGATCCCCAGCCCGACCAGAAGTGACACCAGGTTCAAGGTGCCAATGCCAATCAGGGCGTAGAGACCCAGCTGCGGCCTCTGGGGAGCGGATGTCATCTTACGGTCTGCCCAGTCTGGGAGCGTGCCCGGGTCACGCCGGTCCATGGCGTGAACGCTGCGCGGCCCGCAACCTCGGCATGTTCACCAGCAGCAATGCCACCACGGCCAGTGCCCCGCCCAACGCGACTACGACCAACGGCCCCTTGGTCACCGAGAGCGCCACGACGCCGGCGCCGAACAATGCCGACCAGAAGTACATGATCAACACCGCCCGGCGTTGAGAGTGGCCGAGCTCCAGCAGGCGGTGGTGTAGGTGCTGCTTGTCGGGCGACCACGGCGCACGGCCCTGCTTGGTGCGCCGAGCGACGGCAAGAGCGAGGTCGGCGAACGGCACCAGCAGGATCGCGAAGGGCAGTAGTAACGGGAGAAACGCACCGTATTGCTGGTACTGCGTGACGACGTCGACCTGTCCGGTCAACGAGACGGTGGACGCCGCGAGCAGCAGGCCGATGAGCATCGAGCCCGAGTCGCCCATGAAGACCCGCGCCGGGTGGAAGTTGTGCGGCAGGAATCCTAGGCACAGCCCGGCCACGATGATCGCGATCAGCATCGGCGGCAGCGCGTACGGCAGGTGTGATTGCACGGACAGGTTGTACGACAGAGCAAAGAATGCCAGCGCGGCGATGCCGACAACGCCCGCGGCGAGCCCGTCGAGCCCGTCGATGAAGTTGACGGCGTTGATCACGATGACGATGAACGTGACCGTCAGCACGACCGACCAGTCCTGCCCTAGAATCAAGGTGCCCTGGCCCGGGATGGGCAGCCATAGCAGCTGTACGCCCTGCAACACCATGACCGATGCGGCGAGAATCTGCCCCGCGAGCTTGGTGACGGCGTCCAGATTGAACCGGTCGTCGAGAGCGCCGAACACGAAGACGACGCCACCGCCCAACAGCAGGGCCCGCGGCTCGGAGAACCGCTGGTTGACTACCTGCAGCGTGGGCATCCTGGACGCCACCAGCAGTGCAGCCGCCATGCCGGCGAACATCGCCGCACCGCCCAGGCGTGGGGTCGGAATCGAGTGGACGTCGCGATCGCGGACGCCGGTGAACGCGCCGACCCGGACGGCGAACCGCCGCGCGATGGGCGTGGACAGGTACGTGACCGTCGCTGCGACCAAAAGCGTGATCAGGTACTCGCGCACGTCACTCCTTCGGGGCGGCGGCGGGTCGATCTTCGACCAGCCTTACTCTACGGCTCCCCTGGCGATGACTTCACGCGCGCGACTCGAGTCCCGGCACGATCTCACGCAGGCGTTCAAGGCTGATCCAGCCGGGCCGCACGAGCACCGGAACCTCGCCGGTCACGTCGACGATCGACGAGGGCACGGAGGCGACTGTGGGACCGGAGTCGAGGTAGACCGCGACGGCGTCGCCAAGTTGGGCCTGCGCGTTCGCGCAGGTGATCGCCGGTGGCAGTCCGCTGCGATTCGCACTGCTGACCGCCATCGGGCCGGTCTCCTTGAGCAGCTCGAGGGCCAGCAGATCGGCCGGCATCCGCAGCGCGACGGTTCCGCGAGTATCGCCGAGGTCCCACGCCAGCGCCGGGTTGTGCCGCACCACGATCGTCAGCGCACCCGGCCACAGCACCTCGACCAGGCGGCGAGCCGGCATGTCGCGGCCGCGGCCCTTCGCCGCCAGCAATGCGGTGACCGCGGACGGGGTAAACGCGTCCGCGCCGATCCCGTAGACCGTGTCGGTCGGCAGCACGATGAGGTCGCCGCGGCGAACCGCGTACGCCGCTTCGCGGATCCCGGTCGCACGCTGGTCGGGATCCTCGCAGTCGTACACCGTCATGCAGACTCCTCCGGCCCAGCGCTGCGTCGACGCGCCGCCGTCACGAAGCGGTCGCGTCCAGCAAGATCTTGCCGGACGGCGATGTGCGCCCATTCCCCGGACGCACGGAAGAGTTCCGCGACGGCGGGTCCCTGGTCGTCGGCGTGCTCGACCGCGACAAGTCCACGGTCGCGCAGAGATGGGGGTCCGGCCGCTTCGATCATT